>JAEEGL012979122.1_pt1 | contig 68203 bp, 45 predicted proteins | sample 9134231 | NCBI WGS metagenome assembly JAEEGL01 (sample SAMN16246548, study PRJNA631951) | gut metagenome | biome: gut microbiome; feature: rumen; material: fiber-attached | host: Bos | place: Iran: Karaj | collected 2018-10 | reverse complement strand
TAGGGGTGGGCACCCCCAAGGTAAAAAGAAGTCACGATAGCGACACCTTGACCCGGCGTAAGCCGGATTTCATCGCAAAGCGATTTCATCCGACGAAGTCGGATTTCACACGGCGCAGCCGTATATCATTGCGACCACGTCGCCCGCGGGGGAACCCCCACCCACCCCCTTATATTCCCCCGCTCCCCCTCCTCCCCGTATTCTTCATACGGGGGGCGCCGTGCGCGGGATCACGGGAAGCAAGCGGCTCGAACCGTCGTGCCCCAAAGGAAGCGTAACGACTTTGGGAGGGGAGTTGGGGGTTGTAAGGGCGGGACCGGGGTTCCACGGCAAAAAAGAAGCGAGCACCGGTGCTCCCGTATGGGACGCCTTAATTTTCAATTTGCAATTATCTTTCCTGCCTTTTTTCATTTTACTATTGACAAAACACGGCTTTTGCGATAAACTTAATAACAGAATAAAACGATTAAAAACAGACGGAAGGGCAAGATCATGAAAAAGATTCTTTGTATCGTTTTTGCTTTGCTTATGGCGCTGTCGGTTTTTCTGACCGGATGTGCGGAAAAGCCTGCCGTTGAATCGACGAAAGAGCCGGATAAGCCTGTCGATACCTCCATAGCGACGGTCGAACCGGCGACGGACGCGGAAACTGGCGCGCCGGTCGTCGACGACGGTTTGCCCGACGTGAGATTCGATCAAAACGGTCAGAAACGCGAATTTCGCGTACTGACGTCCGCCGTATCACAGCTCGACATCTATACGGAAGATCATATGATCAATCAGGCCGTGCACGATTCCGTGAGAACGCGCAATCTGAACGTCGAAGAGCGTTTCGGGGTAAAGATCAACGTAGTTGTAGAGGAATATCAGAAGGTAACGCAGATCGTTAAAAAACTCGTAAAATCGAACGCCGACGATTACGAGCTGTGCTTCGTTCATATGGTGAACGGAGCCGCGCTCGCGCAGAACAACGAGGTGCTTCCGTTCGAAAAGCTTCCGTACGTCGATCTCTCGCAGCCGTGGTGGGACAAAGATATCAAGAGCGGATTTTCGATACGCAACAACATAATGATGGTCAACGGCGACATAAGCCCGACGAGCTTCAACTATACCTCCTGCCTTTATTTCAACAAGAGGATGTTCGACGCGCTCGATTTAGAGTACCCGTATAAGCTCGCCAGCGAGGGGAAATGGACTCTCGATAAGCTGATCGAGATAACGAAAGACGTGTCGAAGGATATGGATAACGACGGCAAGATCACGCACGACAGCAGCCGCGACGTTTTCGGTATCACGTCGTATATGCTCAGCGTTCCGTACGATTTCTATTACGGCGCCGGCGGTATGCTGATCAATAAAGACGAAGAAGACGTACCGTATTACAAGCCGGATATCGCCGTTGAAACGCGCATTTACGAAAAGATATACAAAGCTCTCATAACGAACAACGCAAATTTTGAGACCGACCCGGCTTACGAGCTGAACGTTATCAAGATATTCACCGACGGCAGAGCGATGTTCTATGACGCGATACTCTCTTCGTGCGAGTTTTTGCGCGAAATGGAAGATGATTACGGCATACTGCCGGAACCGAAATTTGACGAAAATCAGAAAGAATACAAGACCTTCGTCAACGGCGCGTCGAGTATGGTGTGCGTGCCGGCAACGGTAAAGCCCGAAAACCGCGAATACGTTTCGATAATAACCGAAGCTCTCGCAAGCGAAGCTTATAAAGTGATAACGCCGGAGCTCAAGGAGGTCTATCTGAAGCGCAAGATGACGCGCGACTGGGAATCCGCCGAGATGGTCGATATAATCGTAAGACACCGTATTTTCGATATGGCTTACGTTAATATGTACGATACGCTCGGCTCATACGTAAGAGATATGCTCAGAAACAAATCCACGAACGTTGCGTCAAAGCTCAGCACGTACGAAAAACAGGTGCCTAAAAAGATCGACAGAATAGTAGAAGCGTTCGATAAGAGTCTTGCTGACTGACGCTGAAAAAACAAATGCCGGGATCGTGAAAGCGATTCCGGCTTTTTGTACGCCGCAGCGGAGCAAACTTCATATCATATAGTATAACGGTCGTTTCCGACCGTACGAAAGGAATACCGTATGAGTTATGATAATATAAAAATATGCGTTGCCGGCGGCGATTTGCGTATGCTGATAACGGCGAGAGAACTGTCCGCGAAAGGATTCGGCGTCACGCTTTACGGCTTCGACGGCTGCTCGTGCGACAGCGGAGCGGCAGTACGCGAAAGCGATATCGAAAAAGCCGTTTCGGGCGCCTCCGTCGTGGTTTTGCCGGTGCCTTATTCGACCGACGGCTGCCGGCTGAACTGTCCGTTCTGCAAAACGGAGATAAGAGCGGACGGGATACTGAACGTTCTTCATCCCGGTCAGCTTTTGTTTGCCGGGGTTTGTACCCCGTCGTTTTATTCAAGAGCGGAGGAAAAGAACATCACCCTGATAGACTATATGAAAGACGAGGAGCTTACGGTGAAAAACGCCGTGCCTACGGCTGAAGGCGCCCTCGAGGTCGCCATGCGCGAGCTCTCGGTCACGGTGCGCGATTCGAACGCGCTGATCGTCGGCTTCGGCAGGATAGGCAAGCTCACCGCCGCGGCGTTTGCCGCTCTCGGCGCCGGCGTGACGGTATGCGCGAGACGCGGAGAGGCGCTCGCGTGGGCTGAAGCGTACGGATATGAAACCGTAAGCACCGATTCGATCTGCGCCGCGGTAAAGGGCAAAAATCTGATAATAAACACCGTCCCGGAGCTTATTATCGACAGAAACGTGCTTTGCTCCGTCGAAGGGGACGCGCTGATAATAGATCTCGCATCGATGCCGGGCGGAGTAGACGACGGTTTCGCCGCGTCAAAGAGTATAAAGGTTATTCACGCTCTGTCGCTGCCGGGCAAGACCGCGCCGGTAACGGCGGGAAAGAACATCGCCGACGCGGTCATAAGGATACTTGAAAGGAGGGGAGTGCTTTGAAAATAGGTTACTGCATATGCGGCTCTTTCTGCACGCATAAGCAATCGCTTTCCGTACTGAGAAAGCTGTGCGCCGACCACGAGGTGGTGCCGATACTTTCGGAGACCGTCACGAAAACCGACACGCGTTTCGGCAAAGCCGAAGATCTTATAAAGACGGCTGCGGATCTGTGCAAAAGGGAACCGGTAACGAGCATAAAGGACGCCGAGCCTCTCGGACCGAAGGAGCCGCTCGATCTGCTCGTCATCTGCCCCTGTACCGGCAACACTCTTGCAAAGCTCGCCGCAGGGATAACCGATACGACCGTCACTATGGCGGCTAAGGCGACGGTCAGAGCCGACCGCCCCGTGCTGATAGCGCTCTGCTCAAACGACGCGCTCGGCGCGAATCTGCGGAATATCGGCGAGCTTCTGAACCGGAAGAATTACTATTTCGCGCCGCTTCATTACGACGATCCGGTGAACAAGCCGCATTCTCTCGTCTCGGATTTCGGCATGGTATGCGAATGCGCGGAGCTTGCCGTAAGACGCAAACAAATACCGATTTTCTGAAAAGAAAGAATATGATAATAAAATGACGGAAAAATATTGACAATACGGGTATAGTGTGATAAAATGTAAAAAAAACGGAGGAATCAACTATGAATAATCCCGCTCGCCCTCAGCTCAAGACGAACAGAGGTCTTATCAAAGCGCTTCTCCTCGGACTTATCACGTTCGGCATTTACCCGCTCGTCATGTATACGAAAATGACGAATGAGATCAATCTCATAGCAAGTCCGCACGACGGCAAAAAGTCGATGCACTACCTGCTTCTCACATTCATCGTCGCTCCGATCACCTGCGGCATCGCAGCCATCGTATGGCAGCACCGCATCTGCAACCGTATGGGCGACGAGCTCAAACGCCGCGGAATAGCCTACAATTTCAGCGCAGGCACGTTCTGGGGCTGGGGAGTTCTCGGCTCCCTCATCGTCATAGGTCCGCTCGTATTTACGCATAAATACATCAAAGCCCAGAACCTCATAAACGCGGATTACAACGCAAGAGGCTGAACCCGAAAATCTTGAATTTTCCCCCCCGTCTTTACGGCCGGGGGGAAAATTATCATAATACCAAGGAGAAAAAACAATGGATTACAATCCTTCAAAGATCAAAGCGTCTTACAAAAAATTCTATCAGATAAGAAAAATGATCTGCAGGTCGTTTTCGGAGAAGTTTTATTATGATATGCAGTTTGAACTGATAGCTCAGGCGCTTCAGAACGGCGACACGCAGCCTGCGGTCGTCGTCAGCCGCAAGCCGCTTATTATATCCGCATATTCGGACGAATTCGACGCGGTCGTATTTCTGCATTTTCCGGATGAGCTTGCCGATGTTTACGGCCTTTCGGAGAATACCCGCCTCGCGGTATCGGATATCTATCTCGGCGGCGGCGGTAAAACCGCAGACGACATAAAACCGGGCGAAAGAAGTACCGGTAATTTCTATGATTTCATTCCGGTGGTACAGTTGTTCTTCGGCAAAGACGACGAAAAGATAAAGAAAAACGCCGATATTTTCGGCGACGCCTTATGGGAGCGCGTCGGAGAAAAAACGAAAGAATACGCCGCCCTCGGCAAAGAGAGAAACGGATTCTTCTACTGCTTCAAAAACAAATAAAAAAGGGCTCGCGCCCTTTTTTATTTGAAATTGTTTTTTATGAAGTCGAGGTACCGTTCGAAATACGCGGGACGGTTTTCGGCGAAATCGGACATGCGGTCTACGTTTTCTTTCCACACCTTGGCCGTGTATTTTTTGTTTATCGTGCCTTTCAGTTTTTTGATATGGGTTTTTATTTCTTCTTCTATCTGTGCGGCGTAACCGTCCGATATTTCTTTCAGCTTCGCTTTCGCTTCGCTGCTGCAGAGCTTTTTGCAGTATTCGAGAAAACCGGCTCTCCATTCATCGTTATGCAGACACAGAGCGAGAAGCCCCTGAACGTAAAGCGAATCGGGGTAGTTGCCGTCGTATTCATACGCGCCGTTTTTGTAGTTGCCTAAGGTGAAGGAGATGTTGTCGGTATCCGCCTGAGTGTATATCTCCGGTAAAACGAGGCATTCGTATCTGCCGAAGCAGAAGTCCATATCCCTCATTGTAAAACGCCATTTGCCGTCGGAATACGGGTTGCCGTCGACCGGCTCGCCGTTATATCTCCAGACGCGCAGATTGTTGTGCGGCCAGTCGGTATTGCAGCAGTAGAGGCATATCGCCGTATATTCGAGAAAGCTTTCGGTATCGAGCTTTCCGGCAAGCTTTGCATACGCGAGATCGAGCTCTTCCTTACTGCCGCCGAGAGCCGAAAGCGCTTCTTTGCAGATCTTTTCGTACTCTTCGAGCTCGCCGTCTTCGCCCTCGTCGAGCTCGTAGTAGAACCACACGCCGTCGAAGCGGCAGCTTCCGCCGTTATCGTGCTTTTCGCAGTGACGGCCCGTATCGAGCTCCGATTTTATGACGGTGATCTTTTCCTTGTCGAGCCCGTACACGTTTTTCATATAATCGTCGTTTATATCTTCTTTCATATCGAGTATTCCGTAATACTCGCCGTTCAGATATACGACCGCGAAGCGGGACGCCTGATACGCGATCTTATCCGACATTTCGGAAGCGAAGGCGTTTGCGACCGCGTCGCGTGTGAGAGTCATCGAAGTCGGATCCGCGGCCGTCGCCTGCAGCGAGTCGTTGCCGCCGTTGCGGAGCACGAGCCTGTCGTATTTTGAGAGCAGTTCGCCTTTGTTGATTCCGGCTTCGATTTTTCTGTTATCGAAAAACGGATATTCGAAGCTGCCCTTGCCGTTATACTTCATCTCGTCGTAATAACCGTCTTTGCGTGCTATTATGCGGAAGGACTTCTGCGGCAGACCTCTCGACGAGCCGCCGAACACGCGTATGCCGGCGTCCTGCGAAATTATGCGTTCGCCGTCATTTTTGAATATCTCGACGTGGCACGGGCGTTCCCACGCTTTGCCGGACTTTTGCGGATTTGAGATTATGCCCGTATCGCCGTAGAGATTCGATTCCTCGGTGACTAGCGATACGACGAGAGTCTTATATCTTGTGGAGGACGCTTTGATGTACGTCGCCGTTCTTATATATCCTAAGCGTTCGCCTTCGCCGTCAAAGCAGGCGGCGCGTATTACCGTTACGTCTTCAGACGCGACCTTGATCGGAGAGGCGTATTTTTTTGATTTTGCCGTCGGTTCGCCGTTATCGGTCGTATACGTTATATAAGCGCCTTCGGGCGCGTTATCCGGCAGAGAGAGCGTAAGCTCTTTTTCGCTTTCATAAAAACCGGCGGGAAGCGAAAACACCGCGGCGATACGCGGATCCTCTTCCTCCGGCGCATCCGTGCTTGCGGGAGTCTCTGTCAGAGGCGCCGGTACGGTCGCCGCCACGGTCGTTATAGGCTGTACGTCCGGAGTTTTGCCGGTGCAGGCGGCAAGCGCCAGAGTCAGAAGAGCGAGCGCCGCGGCGAGTATCTTTTTCATAGAATTCCTCCATTATCGGGTATTGCTTATATTTTATCAAATAAAAACGCGAAAGTCAACATCAAAAAAGCCGAAATAAAAGGATATTGACATAAAAATATAAATAAATAAACTTGACAAAATCATAAAAACAATAGTATAATGATAATCGACGCAATATATCTGTTAAAAAGGAGAGCCGGATTGAAGAAGTTCACCGTATTACTGCTTACCGTTATAATGACGCTTTCGCTCCTTTTATCGTGCGCCGCGCAGCCGGATCCGGAGACGGCGACGGAAAAAACGGCAAATCAAAGAACAGAGACGGAAGAAGCCGTCACAAATCAAAAAGAGACGGAAGCTGAAACGAACGCGCCTTCGACGATAGACCCGGAAAAAAACAGCCGCGGACCGGTAAAGATCGGCGGAGTGCCGATAGGCGATTTTTCGGTAGTCATAGCCAAAGAGCCGGTCTCGGCGGTCCAAAACGCCGCCGTCGATCTGATCCGGCTCGCGGAGCTTGCGGAGGGCGTAAGGCTGCCGCTTTGCGACGACGGACAAAAACCGGAGCATTCGATCATACTCGGCGAAACGGGCTTTGATTTCGACGCGCTGACAGACGCGAAAGAACGCGTAAAGGACGACGGCTACGCTCTTATCGAACACGACGGAGACCTGTATATCTCCGGTACGATCGGCAGAGGCACGATGAACGGCGTTTACGATTTCGCGGAGGATTATCTCGGTATCAGATTTTATTCCGATACGTTCACGTATGTCAAATACGAAGCGAAGAAGGACGTGCCGAAGGATCAGAGCACGGTATTCAATCCCGGTTTCGGCGGACGTTACAACTGGTCTTTTTCGGGCGAGGCGAACGTCATGCGTTTTGCCAAACGCACGAGGAGCACGAGCATAAAGTACGCCGGATCTCATAATCTCGGATCGCTTTCGAAGACGGGCGACGGTACGAGTCCTCAGCCGTGCCTTTCCGATCCGGAAATATTCGAGACGGTATTTCAGAGCCTGTGTAAGCAGATAGAGAAAAGTCCGAACAAAACGTTATTCCATATAAATCAGAACGACGGCGGAGCGTTCTGCAAGTGCGCCGAATGCAAAGCCAAAAACAAAGCCGCCGGCGGTACGGCGATGGGCTCGCTGTTGATGTTCATCAACGATATAGCCGACGCGGTTAAAGAAAAATACCCCGACAGAGAAATAGACATACTCACGTACGCTTATAAAGAAACGACGGTCATGCCGGATCCGGCGGTGGTAAAACCGAGAGACAACGTTGTTATCGCGCTCTGCATGATGGACAGTACGTGCTTCACCCACGCCTACAACGACCCCGAATGCGAGCATAACGCCGTATCGTACGGAAACATGGTCAACTGGTCGAAGGTCTGCAAAAAGTTCTGCGTGTACGATTATTCGTATAACCACGCTTCGCAGATAACGAGCGTCGGACCGAACCTCGATATACTGTGGGACAATATGCAGGCGTTCAGGGAATGCGGCTGCATAGGGCTTCTGACGGAGGGCGATCACGTCGCCGAGGTCGGAGAATTCACCGAGCTGCGCAACTATCTGATAAACAGCCTCATGTGGGATCCGGATATCACAAAAGAAGAGTACTATAAGATGTGGGACGAGTTCATGGAGGCGTATTACGGCGAGGCGGCTCCGTATCTGCGCGAGTATATCGATCTCATGAACGCCACCTCGAGAAGAAAAGGCCTTACCGCGTGGGACGGGCATACGTCGGTCTATACCGATCCGTCCGTATTCTACGCGCCGAAGGTCGACGGGAAAAACGATTACACGGTCATAAACAAATGCGCGGAGCTGTGGGACGCGGCGCTCTCGTGTACGCTCACCGACGAGCAGTTCGCGCACGTTGAAAAATCGTCGCTCCATTTCCGCGATTTCCAGTCGAGATACGCGAAAGACAAAAAAGTAAAACAGGAAGCGGCTGAAAAATTCAAGGCTCTGTGCGATAAGTATACGTACGATTACGACGGAAAGCTTCCGCCGGTCGGAAAAACCGACGGAGCCGATCCCGCCGTACCGTCGGAAGGTCTTGAGATCAGAGTCGCGCCGGACGGCAGCTGCTACGTAAGCGGCAGGGGCGATTTCGACGGCGGTATGCTCGTGATACCGACGGAATACGAAGGCAAAAAGGTCACGACGGTCGGAAAAAGCGCGCTTTCCCGCGCGACGTGCATAACAGAGCTTCACGTTCCCGAGGGGATAAAGACTTTGAGCGCTTACGCGTTCCGCGGCTGTTCGCGTCTGAAGACCGTATATCTGCCGGCAAGCCTTGAAAAACTCGGTTACGGCGCGCTCGGAGTCGAGGGAAACGAGCATTATCAGTGCGCTTCGCTCATGAACGTGTATTACGCCGGTACGAAAGAAATGTGGGAAAAGCTTTACAAACCGTATAACGGCGACTGGAACACGCTCGACGGTATAAGAGTCCACTGTTCGGACGGCGATATACTTATCGGAATGTGACGGGGAGAATATTATGAGGGCAAGATATGTTTTCGAACATATAATGATACCGTATCTGCTTGACAAAAGAGGCGAAAGACTCGTTTCGGCGCTTATAATGGGCGGCGGAGCGGCGGTATTCAACCTCTGCAGATCGGCTTACGAAAACGCAGACGAGCCGTTTGACGGAAAAGCGGACGATTTCTCGTCCGAAGCGTGCAGACTTGACGAAAAGACCGTCGCGGTTACGCTGAAAATGCCGGAGCCGGAGGAAAACGGCGACTGCGCGAAAATATATATCTTATCGGATGAATCGCCGTTCAAAACGTCGTTTTTCACCGTGGAGAAGTCCGGCGGCGAGCAGCTTTTATGCGGTCAGTCGGGCGATACGCATTTTACGTTCGGGCGTTACGAAGACGAGAAAAAGGCTCTGTCGCTGATGCTCGGCATACATAAAGACACTAACGAATAACGGGAGAGAGTATGAATACGATAGTAACGAAATTCGGCGGCACGTCGATGGCTGACGCCGAGAAATTCAGAAAAGTAGCGGAAATAATAAAAGCCGACGAGAGAAGAAAATACGTCGTCGTTTCCGCGCCGGGCAAGCGCTTCAAGGGCGATTTCAAAATAACCGATATGTTTTACCTCTGCTACGAAAAAGCCGAAGCGGGGGAGAATATCGACGCGCTTTTCAGCGAGATAACCTGCCGCTATAACGAAATAGCGGAGGAACTCGATCTGCCGATCTCGCTCACCTACGAGCTCGAGAGGATCAAAAACGCGATGTATAACATGACGGGCAGAGACTACGCCGCTTCAAGAGGCGAATATCTCAACGCGATGATACTCGCGAGGTATCTCGGTTACGATTTCATCGACGCGAGGGAGGTTGTGTTTTTCAATAACGACGGTACCTTCAACGCCGAATATACGAACGACGTGATGAGCGCGAGACTCAAAAAGCACGAGAGGGCGGTAATACCCGGCTTTTACGGCGCGATGCCTAACGGCACGATAAGGACGTTTTCACGAGGCGGCTCCGATATCACGGGCTCGATAGTCGCCCGCGCCGCCAACGCCGAGCTTTATGAGAACTGGACGGACGTATCCGGCTTTCTGATGGCTGATCCGCGCATCGTCGACGACCCGAAGGTCATCGAAACGATAACGTACAGAGAACTGCGCGAGCTTTCTTATATGGGCGCGACGGTACTGCACGAAGACGCGATCTTTCCGGTACAGATAGCCGGTATACCGATAAACATAAGAAACACCGACCGTCCTCAGGACCGCGGCACGATGATAGTAGCCGATTCGACCGAATACGACACGAAAAACGTCATAACCGGTATCGCCGGCAAAAAGGGCTTCACCGCGATCAATATCGCGAAGGATATGATGAACAGCGAGGTCGGTTTCGGCAGAAAGGTTCTCGGCGTGCTCGAAAAGCGCGGCATTTCGTTCGAGCATCTTCCGTCCGGCATCGACACGATGAGCGTCATAGTAAAAAGCTCCGAGCTTGCGGGCAGGCTCGAATACATATTGAACGGCATTTGCCAGGAGGCGGCTCCCGATTCGATAAACGCGGAGGACGGCATCGCTCTGATAGCCGTCGTCGGCCGCGCGATGGTAAAATCGAAAGGTACCGCGGCAAAGGTGTTCAAAGCGATCGCCGAAGCCGACGTCAACGTAAAGATGATAGATCAGGGCTCGGATGAGCTGAATATCATAATCGGCATAGAAGAATCCGATTTTGAAAAAGCGGTAAGGGCGATATACAAAGAGTTCGTGAATTGAAAAGATAATGAAAATATTCGATATACATACGCACGTCTATCCCGACGCGATAGCCGAAAAAGCGGTCGCCGCGCTCGGTAAATTCTATAATTTCGTGCCGCAGGGCAAAGGCACGTACGACGATATGACGGAAGCGGACAGAAAATCCGAAGTATCCGGCTTTCTCGTGTTTTCGGTCGCGACAAACGCGCATCAGATCCACCGCGTCAACGAATGCCTCATAGAAACAATGAAGCGCGGCAGAGAAGACGGCTTCGAAGCGTACGCCTTCGGCGGTATGCACCAGGACTGCGCCGATATGGAGGCAGAGATAAACTATGCGATAAACGGAGGCCTGTGCGGTATCAAGATACATCCGGACATACAGGGCGAGGATATAGATTCGCGCAAATTCTATCCGCTGTACGAGATCGCCGAGGGCAGGTTCCCGATCTATTTCCATATGGGAGACGACAGACCGCAGTACAGGTTTTCATCCGCCTACAAGCTGAAAAAGGTGCTTTCCGATTTTCCGCGCCTTAAAGTCGTTGCGGCGCATCTCGGCGGTTATAAGGCGGGCGACGACGAGAGGTTTCTTTTCTGCGGAAACGAAAACGTTTATTACGACACCTCGTCCGCTCTGTGGTATCTTTCGCCCGGACAGGCGGAACAGATCATCGGCAGGCTCGGCTGCGGCAGGGTGATGTTCGGCACCGATTACCCGGTGATGAAGCCGGAGGCGGAGCTTATGCTTTTCGACCGGCTCGGATTGCCGGACAAAGTGAAAGAAGACATTCTTTATAACAACGCGATAAGATTCTTATCGGAAATCAAAGCATGAAAAAGACCGCTCTGATCCTCGCGGCGATATTCTTATCGGTAAGCGTTTTCTCATGCGTAAGAAACGCTCCGGTTTTCGCGTCGCCCGATCCCGTGATAGTGCTTCCCGGCGGGGAAGCGAAGGACGCGGTGATACCGGCTTCGTGCAAAACGCCGTTTTCGCTCGATCTCGTGCCGGAATACCGCGGCGATCCGTGCGCGGCAGTCAACGGAGGAGAACCGTATTTTACCGACAACGAAAAGGTAGCTACGTCATACGAGTATTACTCCGTACTTGACCGATACGGCAGATGCGGCGCCGCCGTCGCCTGCGTGGGAGACGATCTCATGCCGACCGAGGACCGTGAATACATAGGCTTGATAAAGCCGAGCGGCTGGCGGTCGGACCGCTATGAGTGGATCGACGGAGAATATCTTTTCAACCGCTGCCATCTGATCGGTTTTCAGCTTTCGGGAGAAAACGCAAATGAAAGAAATCTGATAACCGGTACGAGATATATGAACGTTTCGGGTATGCTCCCGTATGAAAATCTTGTGGCTGAATACGTCAGAAAAACGAAAAAACACGTATTGTACCGCGTTACTCCCGTATTCAGGGACGACGAGGCGATAGCGCGCGGCGTGCTTATGGAGGCGTTTTCCACGGAGGATAACGGAGAGGGCGTTCGGTTCTGCGTTTTCGCTTATAACGTTCAGCCGGATATTATCCTGAATTATCTGACCGGCGAGAACCGTTTCAACGGCGCGTTCGAATTGCCCGAATACGATTTCGTAATAAACGTCAAGTCCGGCAAATTTCATAAGCCGACGTGCAAATACGCGCTCGAAATAAGTGAGGACAACGCCGAACACTATCACGGAAGCAAACAGAGTCTGACCGACAAAGGATATAAAGCGTGCGGCTTCTGCAAGCCGTGACGAAAGGAAAAAACGATGAAGAAAACAGTATTTCCGCCGGTAATACTCGCACTCGCCCTGATCTTCGCGCTGAACTGCGGCGCGGTCTGTGCGCATATATCGGTAAGCTCCGCGGCGGCGAAAGCCGGCGATACGGTAGATATCCCGGTTGTTATCGAAAACAATCCGGGCTTTTGCTATCTGCGCGTACGCCCGGAATTCGATACGGCAAATCTGGAGCTTATAGCCGTGAAAGCCGGAGACGTGTACGCCGACACCGTTGCGAAAGCCGTGAATATCTCGGTGGAAAACGGCTCCGATATGAAAGGCGACGGCTCGATACTCATAATGACGTTCAAAATCGGCGAAACGGCGGAACCGGGCGATCACCCGGTCGAGCTGAAATTCATAGAGTGCTATAATTACGACGAAGAAGACGTAGCCGTCGATATCACGGGCGGCGTGATCAAGGTGACGGGTGATTTCGGCGTGATCACGAGGGCGGCGGAAAACGGCGGCGATACCGGCGTCCCGATACCGCGCGTAACGGTTTTGACGGAAAATATAACGGAAGAAAAAACGAAAAGCGGCGGATCGGCCGTCGTCATCGCGGCGTGCATACTTGCATTTGCCGCCGCTGCCGCCGTTTCGGCGATCTTTATAATAAAGAGAAAACGGAAATGATCAAAGTATTTTCAAGATCCGCGGTAAGAAAAAGCGACGCAGAAAAGATATCGTCCGGCACGCCCGGAAAAGAACTCATGAGACGCGCCGCGGAGGGTATCGCGGATCATATAACAAAAGGCGAGAAGGTCGCGGTCGTATGCGGTAAGGGCAATAACGGCGGCGACGGCTTCGCGCTTGCCCTGATACTCTCGGAGCGCGGCTCTGACTGTACCGTTTTTACTCTGTCAGACGTATTTTCGCCGGACGGAGAGTTTTATTACAAAAAATGCGCCGATAAGGGCGTGAAGATCGAAGCGTTTGACGAAAACACCGATCTTTCTTCGTTCGATACGGTGGTCGACTGTATTTACGGCACGGGCTTCAAGGGCGCTCTGACAGGCGTACCGAAGATCGCGGCGTTGAAGATGAACAACAGCGGCAAACGGATAATAAGCGCGGATATAAACAGCGGTCTCGATCCTGACAGCGGGATCTCGGATCTCTGCGTCGTATCGGATCTGACCGTATCGATAGGTTTTTACAAGCCCGGTCATTTTCTCGGTATGGCGAAAGACGTGATCAAAAATAAAGTAAACGTCGATATCGGACTCGAGCCGTCCGATAACCCTTACGGAGTTTACGAAAAAGCCGACGCGGCAAAGGCTTTGAAAAAACGCCCGGCGTTCTGCAACAAATCCGATTTCGGCTATATCGCGATAGTCGGCGGCTGCCGCCGTTACGGCGGCGCGGTGAAGCTCGCGTGTATGGCGAACGCCGCCATGAGATCGGGCGCTGGAGTGGTGAAAGCCGCCGTGCCGGACGTTATCGCCGCCGGGCTTTCTTCAAGAGTGATCGAAAGCACGGTGTTTCCGCTTTCGTCGGAAAACGGATATATCGCTTTCAGCGAAGATGAGATAAAGGAACTCATAAGAGGGGTAAAGGTCGTCGCGTTCGGTATGGGAGCCGGGCAGAGCGATGGCGTGAAGCGCACGCTTGATTATCTGCTCGAGAACTTCACCGGCACGCTCGTTATAGACGCGGACGGATTGAACGCCTTGTCCCGTATGGGCGCGGACAGGCTGAAGACCGCAAAGTGCAAGACCGTTCTCACGCCGCACGTAAAGGAATTTTCGCGTCTTACGGGCAAAGAAATAAACGGGATACTTTCCGATCCGATATCCGCCGCAAAAGATTTTGCAAAAGAATACGGCTCGGTCGTGCTACTGAAAGGCACCGCTACTGTCGTTACGGACGGAGATACGGTCAATATCGCCGATACGGGCTGTTCCGGTATGGCGACGGCGGGAAGCGGCGACGTTTTGTCGGGCATAACCGCGGCTTTATGCGGATATAACGAAGATACTCTGACCGCCGTTACCGCGGCGGCGTATATAAACGGCAGAGCGGGAGAGCTTGCCGAGAAGAAGACCAACTGCGTCAGTATGATCGCCTCGGACACGGTGTCGTGCATACCCGAGGCGATAACCGAGCTTTTGAATACGGGGGAGTGAATCATGTTTTACATCGGTTGTCATTTATCGTCGTCGGGCGGTTACGCCGCGATGGGAGAAGAGGCGCTGCGGATCGGCGCGAACACGTTTCAGTTCTTTACGCGCAACCCGAGGGGCGGATCGGCGAAGAAATTCGATCCGGACGACGCGGCGAAGCTGATCTCGATAATGGAAGAAAACAGCTTCGGACCGATAGTCGCGCACGCGCCTTATACGCTCAACCCGGCTTCGGCGGAAGCGAAAACGAGGGAATTCGCCGATATGGTGTTCAAAGACGATATCGAAACGCTTGAACACATTCCCGGCACGGTATATAATTTCCACCCCGGATCTCACGTAGGGCAGGGGGTCGGTACCGGCGTCGGTCACATTCTCAATATGCTGAATCGGCATATGTTCCACGGTATGAAAACGAAGGTCACGCTTGAAACGATGGCGGGCAAGGGCAGCGAGATCGGCTCGACCTTCGAAGAGCTTAAAACGATAATCGACGGCTGTGATTTTGCAGAGCATTTATACGTCTGCCTCGACACCTGCCACGTATCCGACGCCGGCTACGACGTGTGCGAGGGTCTGTACGGCACGCTTGAAGAATTCGATAAGATAATCGGAACAAAAAAACTCGCCGCCGTTCACCTGAACGACAGCAAAAATCCGAGAGGCTCGCATAAAGACCGCCACGAAAAAATAGGTCAGGGCTTTCTCGGCATCGAAAACGTCGAACGTATAATAAACTGCCCCGTGTTCGAAGGGCTGCCGATAGTGCTTGAAACGCCGAACGATATCGACGGCTACGAAGCCGAAATAAAACTTCTGAAAGGAATGAGAAAATGAAGCTGAACGTGAAAGAAAAGTATAACAGATACAGGATCGTATACAATAGCGACGCTCCGCTCAAAGGCTCGTTTTATTTCGACTGCGGCGGCGAGAGGGTAAAGGAAGAATTTTATCTGCCAGCCGGCGAAAACGGCGTTTTCGTCAGCTATACCGAGGGATATATCGAAAACAAATACGCGTCGGGACTTTACGATCTGACGTTTGATGTGTGCGGAGAGGGAGAGTATTGCGTATCGGAGCTTGAAACGGAGCTTTGCGGCGTTTTATCCGGCGGTACTTATTATATCGAAAACGAATATCTTAAAGTCGGAGCCGAGCTTATATGGGGCGGCGGACTTTCTTATATCGAAGACAAAAAATGCCCCGTTGAGGGCTTGAAAAATATGCTCAATCACGCCGATACGGGCAGGCTAGTGCAGCAGTCGTATTACGGCACGGGCGAGCCGCCTTACGTGAAGGGCGAATTCATGGGCAACACCTGGGTCTACAACCCCGTTCAGGGAGGCGACCGCGGCAATAAGAAAAGCAAACTTATCGATTATAAAGTGACGGAGAATTCCATATACGTAAAATGCCGTCCGCGCGACTGGGGACACGTTGGTCTTTACACGGACAGCTATATGGAAAACGAATATACGCTTGACGGGGAGTATCTGCGGGTGTGGAACCGCTTTACCGACTGGTCGGGTTATAAGCATCCCGTCAATTCCCAGGAGGTGCCGGCGTTTTATACCGTCAGCTATCTCAATAACTTCTGGTTTTACGGTAAGGACAAGCCGTGGCAGGACGACGAACTCGACGTAAGGCGCGATCTTATCTTCTGGCCCGAAGACTGGCCGAGGCACAGATTTTATCTGAAACCCGAAAACTCGGAATCGTGGTGCGCCTGGTGCGACGATAACGATTACGGTATAGGCCTTTACGTTCCGGACGTGCGCAGATATATCGCCGGCAGATTCAGCTATAACGGCACGAAAGATCCGGCGGCGGGTCCCACGAACTACGTAGCGCCGTTAGCCATGATACGCCTCGTTTCGTACGAGCCGCTCTCGTATACCTATCTGATAACCGCGGGCGATCTGAAAACGATAAGAAGCAGATTCAAGAGCTGCAAAGATTTCGTGAAAAACGCCGATCTTACAGATCGCGCAAAATAACGCTCCATTCATTTACGAGCCGTTCGAGCGAAAACGCGGCGTTTGCCGGGCTCGTCGACGGCAGACGGAGGTAAGGCAGAGATACGGACGGCAAAACGTATTTTTCGTACAGCTTTGCGGCGGTATTTCCGTTCAGATATACGGTTTTGATATCCGTGCCGGCGATCAGAGCCGCTATACCGTTCGGCGTAACGTTTCTGATCGAGCTGTCGGAGCTTTTTTCGACGTCGCAGCTTTGAATGACGTCCCAAAGGGCGATCCCGTGACGTATGAGAAACTCCTTTTTTCCGTTCGTATCGGCGGGCTGTTCTTCTCCGAACAGAGCCGGAAGGACCTTGAAAAAACGGTTTTGTTTGTGCGCGTAATAAAATCCCGCCTCGCGTGAAGCGACGGACGGAAAACTGCCGAGTATAAGTATTTTCGCGTCGGGAGCGCATACCGGATCTATACCGTGAACCTGCATCGTATCACCTCTTTATAACGATAATAACACAAAAATGCGGATAAATCAAGATGAAAAAACTCTTTTCTTACCTGAGAGAATATAAAAAGCAGACGGTCCTCGCGCCGCTGTTCAAGCTCTTCGAGGTAGTGCTCGAGCTTTCGGTGCCTTTTATCGTCGCGGTCATAATCGACCGCGGCATAGGGGGATCCGACAAAGGCACGGTGGTGAAATGGAGCCTCGTGCTCTGCCTTTTCGCCGCGGTCGGTCTCGGCTTTGCCGTGACGGCGCAGTATTTCGCCGCCAAAGCCGCGACGGGCTTCGCCTGCAATATCAGAGAAGCGCTGTTTTTCCGTATTCAGGATATGTCTTACGCGGATATAGACCGGCTCGGAGTCTCCGCCTTGATAACGAACATAACGAGCGACGTAAATCAGATGCAGAACGGACTCAATCTGACGCTCCGCCTCGTTTTACGCTCGCCGTTCGTGGTAATCGGCGCGATAGCCGCCTGTTTTATGACCGATCCCGGTTCGGCTTTGTATCTCGCCGCGGCGGTGCCGGTACTGCTCGCCGTCATATACGTTATAATGCTCGCCGGGGTCAAACTTTACGGCAAGGTGCAGACCGCGCTTTCTCTGATGGTCCGCCGCATACGTGAAAACCTCACCGGCGTGCGCGTGCTGCGCGCTTTCGGCAAAGAAAAAGACGAGACCGCGGCGTTTGATTCCGAAAACGGAGATTACGTCAGAAAACAGCGCAGATCCGGCAGGATATCGGCGCTTCTGAATCCCGTTTCGTACGTAGTCATAAATCTCGCCATCATAGCTCTGGTAGGCTCCGGAGCCGTAAAAGTGAACGAAGGCTCTCTTACGACGGGCGACGTCGTCGCCATGTATAACCTCTCGGCGATGATAATAGTCGAGCTTATAAAAATAGCCGATTTTACGATAAATCTCACGAAAGCCGTATCGAGCGGCAAACGCGTCGCCGCCGTGCTTTCCGAAGAAATAACGATGGAATACCCGGAAAAACCGGCAGAGCAAAGCGGTGATATCGCCGTAAAAATGACCGGCGTATCGTTTTCCTACGGCGGAAAAAACGTGCTTGAAAACGTGGATCTCACGATCCGTGAAGGGCAGACCGTCGGTATAATCGGCGGTACCGGCTCGGGCAAGACCTCGCTCGTATCGCTGATCTGCAGAAGCTACGATCCGGGCGAGGGCAAAGTGGAACTTTTCGGCGCGGACGCGAAGGATCTTAACAGAGAACAGCTTTCCGAAACGGTGCGCGTCGTGCCGCAGAAAGCCGTGCTTTTTTCCGGCACGGTAAGAAGCAATCTGTGCTTCGGGCTCGGAGAACGCACCGATGAAGAGATGAACGAGGCGCTCAAAGCCGCCTGCGCTGACGGCGTGGTCGCCGAAAGGGGCGGTCTCGACGCGAAGGTCGAGCAGAACGGCAGAAATTTCTCGGGCGGTCAGAAGCAGAGGCTGACGGTCGCCGCGGCGCTTTTACAGAGACCTCGCATACTCATACTCGACGACAGCAGCTCGGCTCTCGATTACGCGACCGACGCGGAAATGAGAGAAAACATATCAAAAATAAAGGGCGTTACCCTTATAAACGTTGCTCAGCGCGTGTCCACGGTCAGAGGATGCGATATGATCGCGGTCCTCGACGAGGGCAGGATCGCCGGCGTCGGCACTCACGAGGAGCTTCTCAAAAACTGCGCCGTATATCGCGGCATATACGAATCGCAGACCGAAAAGAGCGGGGAGGAGTCGGCGTGAAAAAGGCGATAATCAAAAAACTTCTTCGGAAATTCAGAAAATATATACCGACTTTCGCCCTGATCATGGCGCTTTCGGTCGTTTACGCCGTGTTCTCGCTTTATATCCCGAGACTTTTCGGCGACGCGGTCGACCGCATAATCGGGAAAAACGGCGTTGATTTCGGCGCCCTGAACGTCATATTCGCGAAAATAGCATTATGCGCCGCCGTAAGCGCTCTCGTACAGTGGTTTCTGAGCGTCATAAACAATAAGGCGGCTTTCGGGATCGTCGCCGATCTGCGCAAGGAAATGTTCGGTAAGATACAGCGCCTGCCGATCTCGTATCTCGATTCGCACGCCTCGGGCGACACGGTCAGCCGCCTCACGAGCGACGCCGAACAGTTTTCCGACGGACTTCTGCTCGGCTTCACACAGCTTTTTTCGGGCGTCTGTATGATAATCGGCACGCTCGTGTTCATGCTTATCGCAAATCCGACGGTCAGTATCGTCGTGATCGTCCTTACGCCGATATCGCTTTTCACCGCAGAGATCATAGCGTCGAAGACTTACGGAATGTTTGCCGCGCAGGCGAAGGACAGAGCCGATCAGACCGCTTACGTCAACGAGATCATAGGCGATCAGAAGACGGTGTTCGCGGCGGGCGGCAGAGACGAGACGAAAACGAGATTCAAAGAGCTTAACGAAAAACTTAAAAATTCTTCCTGCAAAGCAGTTTTTTCCTCGTCGCTCACAAACCCCACGACGAGAGCGGTCAACGCGATAGTTTACGCCGCCGTGGCGCTCACCGGCGCGCTCACGGTAATAAGCGGCGGTATGAGCGTCGGCGCTCTGTCGAGCTTTCTTTCATACGCGAGCAAATATACGAAGCCTTTCAACGAGATATCCGGCGTTATGGCTGAGCTTCAGAGCGCGTTCGCCTGTGCGGAGCGCATATTCGCGTTCACCGAAGAAACGGAAGAACCGGAGGAAGAGGATAAGGGACTTTCGAACGGAGACGGAAGCGTGTGCATCGATCACGTTTCGTTTTCCTACGTTCCCGAAAAACCGCTCATACGCGATCTGTGCTTTGAAGCCGCGCCCGGCAAGCATACGGCGATAGTCGGTCCTACCGGCTGCGGAAAAACGACGCTGATAAATCTGCTTATGAGATTTTACGATACTGATTCCGGCACGATCAGGGTCTGCGGAAGCGATATAACGAAGGTGAGAAGATCCGATCTGCGCTCCGTTTACGGTATGGTTTTGCAGGAGACATGGTTAAGATACGGCACCGTCGCCGAAAATATCGCGCTCGGATGCCCGGACGCCGGCAGAGAAAAGATCGTCGCTGCGGCAAAAGCCGCTCACGCCCACGGCTTCATAACGAAGCTGCCGGACGGTTACGACACCGTGCTTGAAGAGGGCGGCGGAGGTCTTTCGCAGGGGCAGAAGCAGCTTCTCTGCATAGCCCGCGTTATGATAACGGAGCCGGGGATACTCATACTTGACGAGGCGACCTCGTCGGTCGATACGATGACCGAAAAGCGGATACAGAAAGCGTTCGACGAGCTTACCGAAGGCAGGACGAGTTTCATCGTCGCGCACCGCCTCTCCACCGTTCTCGGCGCGGACGAGATACTCGTGATGAAGGACGGCGACATAATCGAACGCGGTACGCATAAAGAACTCATAAGCAGAAAAGGCTTTTACGAGCATCTTTATCAAAGTCAGTTCAGGCAGGGTAAAACGATATGAAAAACGTTCTCAAAAACAAAAAACTGTTTATTTTCGATATGGACGGCACGATTTATCTCGGAGACAACGTGTTTCCTTTCGCCGTCGAATACATAAAAAGACTGCGTGAAAAAGGGAAAAAGGTGCTCTTTTTCACAAACAACGCCTCGCGTAATCCCGAGGTGTATCTGAACAGACTTTCGGGTATGGGGTTCGAGCCGTCGCGCGGCGAGATAATGACGGCGGGCGACGTGACGATACGGTTTTTACAGACGGAGCGGCCGGGAAAAAAAGTGTTTTTGCTCGGTACGCCGATGCTTGCGGAGAGCTTCGAAAAAGCGGGCATAGAGCTTTCGGACGAGGCGGATATAGTCGTTTCGAGCTTCGATCTGACTCTGACCTACGGCAAGCTCGAAAAGGCGTGCACGCTTATCCGTAACGGCGCCGAATATCTCTGCACGCACCCCGATTACAACTGCCCGACCGAGACGGGCTTCATTCCCGACAGCGGCTCCATAGCCGCCGCGATAACCGCCTCTACCGGCGTAAAGCCGAGGTTTTTCGGCAAGCCGTACAAAGATACCGCCGGAATGATACTCTCGTATACGGGATGCACGGCGGACGAAGCGTGCGTTTTCGGCGACAGACTTTATACGGATATCGCGCTCGGAAGAAATTCCGGCATTTACTCCGTTCTCGTTTTATCTGGCGAAACGAAATTACATGACGTCGATAACTGTCCGGAAGAACAAAAGCCGGATCTTATAATAGACTCCATTAAAAATTTACTGTAAAGGAAGGTTTTCAAAATGAGGATCGAAGAAGTAAAAATCCTTGACAAAGCGCGGCTTTACTGCTATATCTGCAGCGAATCGCCCGAAATGTCGAATCTCGTCCGCGACGCAATGCTCGTTTTGCCTGGCGGCGGCTATCAGATGTGCTCGGACCGCGAGGCTGAGCCGATAGTCAAGAAGTATCTTGCCGCCGGTATGAACGTGTTTTTGCTGTACTATTCGTGCGGCGCCGACGCCGCCGGCTTCAGACCGCTCGTCGAAGCTTCGTACGCGATGAAGTACATAAGAGAAAACGCGAAAGAATTCAATATCGACCCCGAACGCGTATTTGCCGTCGGCTTTTCGGCTGGCGGTCATCTCTGCGCCTCGCTCGGTACGTTCTGGAACGCTCCGTGGCTTAAAGAAAAGCTCGGTCCCGATTTCCCGTACGGCATAAACAAACCTACGGGCACGGTGCTCTCTTACGCCGTGACCTCCGCCGTTACCGTTCCGACTCACCTTGGCAGCTTTTACAGCATAATAGGAAGCACGGAGCCGAGCGAAGAGGATCTCAAAAAGTATTCGATCAATCTGCACGTAAGCAAGGATTCGTCGCCCGCCTTTATATGGGCGACCGCCGACGATCAGGCGGTGCCCGTGATCAACTCGATAGTCGTAGCCGAAAAAATGGCGGAACACGGAGTCCCGTTCGAGATGCACATATTCCCGCACGGACCGCACGGCATAGCTCTCGCCGAAGAAGAAACGGCTGTCGGCTGGTCCGAGTTCATCGACGAAAACGTCGCAAAATGGATACCGTTATCGATAATCTGGATGAAAGGCTTGAAGAAAGGATAAAAAAATGAAAACGATAAAAGATAAACAGATACTCGTCGGCGCCGATTTCGCCGGCTATCCGCTCAAGGAAGCGGTCGTTGCGCACCTCAAAGCCAAAGGCTGGACAGTCACCGATCTCGGCGTGACCGATCCGACAGTCGAAGATACCGAGAATATGTTCCATCGCGTCGGCCTGCGCGTCGGAGCGCAGATATCCGAAGGCAATTTTGAAAGAGCGCTTCTGTTCTGCGGCACGGGCATGGGCATACATATCGCCGCGAGCAAATGTCCGCACGTACACGCCGGCGTGGTCGAAAGCGTACCGGCGGCGCTCCGCGCCATAACAGGCAACGGCGTCAACGTTCTCGCCATGGGCGCGTTCTACGTAGCGCCTCAGATGGGCTGCGATATCGCCGACGCTTATCTCGGCGCAGAGCTCGGCTCCGGCTACGAATGGTGGCATAATTTCTATGAATTCCATAAGCTCGCGATCGACGAGCTCGAGGCGTTCGACTATGAAGAGTATAAGAAAAACGGCTTCAAAATGAAGCACATCGCCGATTATCCGCTCAAGCTTGAGACCAAACAGGAAGAATAAAACCGACATAAATACCGGCTGAGCAGGGGACGAAGTCCGCGGCTCAGCCGGTATCGTTTTTTTTTCGGATAATATCAGAGGTCTGCAAACGCTTCGGCGCCTTTTGTTTTCAGCCATCTGTAAAGCAAAGCGGATACGGTCAGCGTTACAGCCGTCATAAACGCAAGGTATATCCACGCCGGCAGGAAAAAGGCGAGCGGCAGATATGCGCCGCCGAAGAACAGAGCGTAGCCCCACGTGCCGAACATCGAGATCAGAACTCCCGTGCCCTGCTTGATCGCGTACATCTCGTTCGTCCACGTAAGATTGACGAATTTGATACCCATGCAAAGATAGAAGATCGAACAGAGCAAAAGCGACGAGAGCGCGGCAAAAACGAACGTAACGGCGGTCAGCGGCGTTAATCCGAGCGCGATCACCGCGCATATCACGGCGAACAGAGACGGTACGCCGGCAAGCAGCAGCTGCGTCAAAAGCTTTGCGCGCAGCACCTCGAAAGGATCGACCGGCAGAGACTGCGGTATCCATATGGATTTGCCTTCAAGCGAGACGGAGGATACGGCCGTGTCCGTCATGGAAATGAGAAACATCATAAGCGCGCAGGCGAATACCGCCGCCGCGTCGGCGTTTCCCAAAAGCGAAGACAGACCTTCCGCCAAAGCGCCGCCTTTTATAAGCAGCAGCACGCCCGCGGCGGGGATCATCAGTATGCCGAGACCGCAGTTGAGCATGTACGTGGGGCTCGATACGAATTTCGATAATTCTTTCATAACGAGCGCCGCGCCGACGCTTTTCGCCGAAGCCGTTTTTGCGCCGGATACGGCTTTCGGAGCGCCCGCTTTATACGTTGCGATCTTTATGAAGCTCTTAGCGATCAGATACCATACGAGCGCGAGGACTGCGAGCACCGCGGCGGTGAATATCAGTATCGACAAAGCGTCGCCCGTGCCGACGCTTCCGAACAGGTACAGTATATACGCCGAATTCTTTATCTCTGCGCCGTATACCGCTGCGTTTGCGATGAGATCCTGCACCGCGTTCATCGCTTTGAAATACAAGACGTAATAAACGGCGATACCGCCAAGAGCGAAAAGCACTATAACGAAGCTTTTGTTTTTGATCTTACGGCTCAGCTTTGCGACGACGTAGCCGAGAGCGCACGACAGAATGAAGATTATAAGCGAAACGACCAGAATCATCATTATGCCGCCGACGACCGATGAAACGGATACGCCCGCGAAAATGAAATATATCGCGGACGCGGCGACAAGCGGCACCGCCGAATACATCAGTCCCACAAGATAAACGCTGAGAAGCCGTGTGAACATGATGTATTTTACCGGTATCGGCATACTTAAAAGCAGATCGTTGTCTTTCGCCGCGTAAAGCGTCTGATAAGTGTTGAAAACGCTGCCGAACGCGCCTATGACGAGGGCGAAAAGACCGATCATGGCGTAATAAAGCCAGCTGTTGCCCGTTTCGACAAGAGCCGGGCAGAGAGTAAGACACAGCGGTACGCAGATCGTGCCGAAAACGTAGAGCAGAAGGAACGCAAACAGTACGAAAAGACCGACAGTCTGACCTTTAGACCTCACCGTATTCTTTTTCTGATTGTAAAAATACGTACGGAAGATCTCGGTGAACTGCTTCTTCAAAAGAGACTTAAACATCATTCTCCCTCCAGTTCAAGGAATACCTCTTCGAGAGAATCGTCGCCCTTGACCTCTTCCATCGTGCCGCATCTTATGAGCTTGCCCTGCTTGATTATGGCGACCTTGTCGCAGAGCTTTTCGGCGACCTCGAGAACGTGAGTCGAGAAGAATATCGCTCCGCCGTTTTCGCATACGCCGCGCATCATGCCTTTCATTATATGCGACGCTTTCGGGTCGAGACCGACGAAGGGCTCGTCCATAACGATCAGCTTAGGCTCGTGGATCCACGCCGATATCAGCGTGAGCTTTTGCTTCATACCGTGCGAATACGCCGATATCACTTGACCGAGATCGTTCGCAAGACCGAATACCTCCGCGAGCTCGTCGATGCGCTTTTTTCTCACGTCGGCGGGAACCTTGAATATATCGGCGACGAAATTCAGATATTTTATACCGGTCATGAATTCGTAAAGGTCGGGATTGTCCGGTATATACGCGAGCTGCTTTTTGCATTCGACCGGATCGGTCTTTATCGACCGTCCGTTTATGTATATCTCGCCGGAGTCGAACTGCTGGATCCCCGCGACGGAGCGCAGAGTGGTCGTTTTTCCGGCTCCGTTATGACCTATGAAGCCGTATATCTCGCCCGGCTGTATGTGCAGCGTAAGATCGTCGACCGCCGCCTTGTCGCCGTATTTTTTCGTCAGATGTTCAATTCTAAGCATAACCGTCTCCTTTTTGTTTTTCTTGGTATGATCATATCACATAAAACAGCTTTTGTCAACATCTTTAAGGCTGAGCCGCGGCGGTGTGAAAAAGCCGGGACCGGAGTCTGCCGGTTCCGGACTTTTTTCTTATTCTTCTTCGTAATCGGCGTCCATTACCGCGGTTATTTCGTAATCGGGGAAAAGCGATCTTATCTTTTCGACCGCCGCGTCGAAGGTCTTCGATCTGTCTTTCGCCGTGAAGGCCACGACGAGATCGACGCGTATGGTCTTTTTGTTTTCGTCGACGTAAAACCCGTGAAGCTCGTGGATGTCCGGATCCTCGTATACGGCGCGTTCCGCCGCGTCGAGCATACCTATTACGTCCTTGTCTCTCGTATTGACGGGATAAATGCCTATCGCGGTCAGGTATACGTTATGCTTACGGTATACTTCCGCCGTTATCTCGCGTATCAGACTGTCGAGCGCTCCGGCGCTGTACGTATCGGGTATGCTGATATGTATCGAACCGGTGAACATATCCGGTCCGTAGTTATGAAGCACGAGATCGTATGCGCCCGTTACGTCGGGAAAAGAGCAGACCGTTTCTTTTATCGCCGAGGAAAGCGCCGCGTCGGCGCTTTCGCCGAGTATGCGGGAAAGCGTTTTTCTGAGCATACTTACGCCGGATCTTATGATTATGAGCGATATCGCCGCGGCGAGCCACGCCTCGAGCGAAACGCCCCAGATGAGATAGACCGCCGCCGCCGTAAGAGTCGAGAGAGCGATCACGGCGTCGAGAAGGGCGTCCTGCCCCGAATTTATAAGCGAATCGGAGCGGACCTTTTTGCCGACCTTTTTGAAATACAGTCCGAGAAATATCTTCACGAATACCGCCGACGAAACCGCGATCAGCACCGCAGGAGAATAGTCTGCGGCGACCGGCTCGATTATCTTTTTTATAGACTCCACGAGGGAGGTCAGACCGGCGTAAAGCACGATCACCGATATCAGCATCGCCGAGAGATACTCGATCCTGCCGTGACCGAAGGGGTGCTCTTTGTCGGGAGCCCTGACCGCGAGCTTTGCGCCGACTATCGTGATGATCGACGACGCCGCGTCGGAGAGGTTATTGACCGCGTCGAGAACTATCGCTATCGAGTGCGAAACAATGCCGGAAACGGCTTTGAGGATCGAGAGAAAAATGTTGGAAAGTATTCCGACGATACTCGTTTTGATTATTATTTTATTGCGTGATTTGGCGCTGATCTTTATCGCCGCGCCCGCATTTTCGGTTTTGTCACCCATATTATCACCGCCCGATACTGCATTATATTACGTGCTTTGGTTTTTTGCAAGTCTTTTTTGTAATTTTTCCTGCTTTTTCTTTTCCGACGGAAAAAAGAACCGTCGGAAACCGGGTTTTTCCGGTTTTCACTTCCATAAATTACAGATTGACATTCAGCCGCGAAAGGTGTAAAATCAGGTTGCAAACGTGCAAACATAGTAAAATGTGAAAAAAGTTTTGAACAATCGCGGAAAATTTTAATAATTACGTAATAAAACTTTTTTATTTTTTGTTTATATATTTATTGACAAATATTCGTGCGCGTGGTACAATAAAATAAAGCTGGATTTATATGCTGAAACAGGAGTATCTTTTTTCGGACAAGTGTTTTTCAAATCACGGCGGCGCGGCATCTGCCCGACCGCGCAAAACGCTGACCGATAAGGCGTATACTGAAAGCAAAAACAGGTATTCAATACCGCTTCAATGCTAAGGAGGAAAAGCATGAGACAAGAAACAAGTTTGTTCAACAAAGCGTTGGCATTCGTGCTCTGCATGTTCGTTATGCTGTCGTCGATCAATCTTTCGGCGATAACGTATGCGGCTGAAGAAGCGACCGACTACAAAACGGTCAGCGAAGCAGAGCTTGTTGCCGACAACTATGAGAGCCTGTCGAGCGGCGAAAAAGCGCTGCTCAAATCAGGGTATCTCGCGAGCAGAACGCTCACGTACCCGGTCCCGTCCGGCAGCGAGGGACTCGTATCGGTAAATCCCGGAACGAGAAAGATCACTGTAGCTCCGTACGAAAAAGACGGGTATGTATGGAATCCCGTCTACGCTTCCGTGGTTCACGGCGAAGAAAAAGACTTGGTCAAACTTACGGACGGCGAAGGCACGTTCTCGTATGAGGGCGCTGCTTATACTATAGAAGTGATTTACGAGTTGCACATCGCAGTGGATCAGGCAACTCAGGAAAAACTTCTCAACGATCCGTATATGGTAGCCCGTCTGCTCGAAAACGGAGAAGAGCTCAGCAGATATGAATCTGATTTCGGCGCCATATCCAATAACGTCGACGCGCTCGTATCGCTTACCGACGGATCGCTGCCGCTCGGCACCCGCATCAATACGGAAGCGACTGTAAATGCGATCACCGATCTGGCGGCGCAGGCAGAAGCGAACGACGGCTTTCTCGATATCGAGAACATGCTTATCGATTACGGGTACGCGGAGTCGAAACTCGCATACCTGATCGAACACGGCAGCGAACTCAAAGCCGAAGCCGCTAAGATCTACGAACAGATCGGTTACATCTACAACGATCAGGGCATTGCCACGATACTTGAACTGCTCAGCGACGGCAACAGCATCAAGAAAAAGGTCCGCGTCGTTCTCAGATCGCTGAACACGCTGCTCTCCAATCTCGAACCCACTGTCGAAGACGATTGGGCGATGCTCGCATCCAACCCGCTCAAAGACGATCTGAGCGCAGAGGATTATGTCAGCCTTGACGCTCTTGCGGAAGCCGCTAACGCTTCTCTGCATGAAGAAGAGCTCAAAGAGAAACTCCTCGCCGATTCCGTTACGATTTCCGTAAACGTGAATCAGCACACGGTAACGGTCGTCGTGTCGGCAGCGGTCATCAAACGGTCCTCGGTCGACAACGCGACACCCGTTGCTCTTGAAGATCACACCGCTGAGATCCGTCTTGCCGACGGAATGTCCGCCGAAGACGTTCTTGCAGCGATCGCCGCAAGCGGCTTAGAGCAGAACGCTCTCAACGCATGGGGCGAAATCAGCGAAGATAATTACGACAGAGCGGAAGACGAGATCGCCGGCGAACTCGTATCGGATATAACTTTCCGCATCAGATACACGCCGAAGGCTTACGACATATCGTACGGCTTTGAAACCGCTCTTCCCACTTCCGTACCTTACGGATACAACCTGACTCTGCCGCTGCACGAAGGCAACGAACTCGTTTACGATTATAAAGTAAACGGCGAATCCTACCTGCAGGGCGAGATCGTAAGGATCACCGGCGCGACAGAGATCACCCGCACCGAGGGCAAACCGTGGAACGTACAGACGGTCGCCAAACTGGTCGCCCTCAGTTACTCCGATCAGCTTACGCCCGAAGAAGCCGCAGTGCTCAACGCGGTCGCGCTCAGAAGCGATTACATCCTTCTCAGAACGCCCAGCAACGACGACGAGCTTGTTTCGATCTCGATCGTTAATGAAGACGGCGGCGACAGCGTGAATGCAACGACCAAAAAATACATGGTAGCCGCCCAGAACTACGCTTCCGGTCTTGCCGGACTTTCGTGGCAGGCCGTCAGCGGTAAAGCGATCGACGGAACCGGCGCGGTAAAAGCTGAATTTACTTTCAACAGCGGTCTTGCGACGTTCACATCCGAATCGTTCGAAAAGGTCGACGTTGTATACAAACTCGTACTCGACGGCGTCGTAGACGATCAGAAAGTGCTCGACACGCTCAATCTCCCGGGCATACTCGCGGAGCAGGCTGCCGAACAGAAAGAAAACATGGAGATCCTTAACGGGCTCTACTCCAAACTCGGTCAGCTGACCAGAGCCACGCTCAACCAGATCAAATTCGGCGTCGGCGGCAGCGACATGAGCGAAGAAGCGAAAGCTGCGGTCGAAGCCGTCCTCCACGGATGCGTTGACGACAATGAAGCTAAGCTTTACCTTTACATCTACCTGACCGAATACCGCAAGAGCGGTCTTACCTACTATTATCAGGATAACAACTACCTGCGTATCAGAAATCAGGTTGAGATACTCAATGCGAACCTGTCCACCATTTACAACGATCCGGAATTCCTGCCTTTGCTTCAGGATATCGAGTATGAAGAATACTATGAACGTATTGCGGACATAATTTCGGATCTCAGCAGAGTAACTCTCAGCGATCCTCATGAAGCGATTAATACAGCCAGCCCCTCGCTTGCGGAACTCGTATCCGCGATCGAGCAGATAAATGAACCGAGAACGTTCATGCAGGCGAACGAAGAACTCGTTCTCACCAAGACGATCAACGCGGCGCTCGGCGCTCTCGTTACCGTCAACGTTCAGGCGAAGAACAGCGCCGGCGAAGTTATAAAGAGCGGCGAAGGCACGATCGTCTTCGCACTCGACGAACCTCTTACCGACAGCGACATCGCGTCTCTGAACGCATTGATCGAAGAGATCGTAAATACGATCAAAATCGATACGGTCCATTATACGACATCCGATGAACTCGGTATTGCGGTCGGTGATACTCTTAAGGGCAGCACGACGATAAACGTCGTCTACACTCCGAAGGAATACACCGTCAAGATCATCGGCGAAGAAGGTGCACAGGTCGGTGAAACGACGTTCAAGTACGACAATCCCACCATCATCCTTCCCGCCTGCGAAGAAGAAGGCAAACAGTACCGTTATACGGTATGCGGCGAACAGATCATCGTCGGAAGCGAAGCCAAGAGCGTAACGTTCACCGCCGAACAGATCGATGCCAACGCATACGAAACGGTCACCCGTGAGACCGTCAACATCTACCGCGACGGTTTACTTGACCTCGTCGAGCAGATCAATATAGGCGTAGCGGAAGCCGGCTTCCTTGACGGCAGCAATATATCGATCGCGATCATTCCGCTCGAAGACGAAAACGGAAACCTCCTCTTCGTACTCCGTATATCTCCGAAGAATCCGACAAAAGACAAACTGTCTGCTTTGATTCAGAATACGGCCGACGCGATAACCGGATCCGATTTCACTTACATCACTCTCGGCGAAGACCTGCTCCGTGAGGACAGTCTGATCTCGCTGCAGGCCGTGATCAACGCGGTACTCAACAGCGGCATGAGCCTTGACACGATCCTCGAGGTGATCAAGCCGGACGGCACGATCAACGAAATGACGCTTGAAGGCGCAACGGTCATCGGAGCCGACAGCAACGGAAAAATACATCTTTCCAACGGTAAAGGCATCCCGCATACCGAAAAACTCGGCGGCAAACTCATGGAGACGACGCTGAACCTCGGCGTAAGTGAAAACGATGCCGGCGTCAATGCGAAACTCTACGTAACGATCGAAGACTTTGGAAAGGCCAAGAACAATCTTGACAATGTACGCGACCTTGCAAGCAGAGCAAGATCCTACGGCAACGTCACCGCGCACGACGGAATGATAGACGCTGAAGTCACACTGCCCGACAGAGCGTATCAGGCTTACATAACCTCGATGGTCGCTCTCGGCAATACGACTCTGCACGATCTCGACAAAGTAGATCTCATACCGCTCAGAGAACTTGCGCTCGAAATTGCGAAATTCATATTCGCAGACGAGACGATAACGACCGAGACCTTTGAAAACACGCTTGACAAAGTGGGTGTAGACAAAGAGCTCTCCAAGTTTGAAAAATACTATTCCAAAGCCCGCAAAGTTCTCAACCACGTTGTGAACAACATAACGATCGATCCCGAAACCGAAGTTGCAACGTCGAACGAATATCAGGGCGACGTTATATACGATCTTACGGCGCTCTTCGACAAGATGAATCTTGCCGAAACCTTCCGTAATAAAGTAAAAGAAAAAGACAGCGGCGTATGCGTAACGGTCAAAGGAAAGCTCCTCAACGAAAACGATTATGACGCTCTCGTTATAGATCACAGCGCAAAGGGAACGGCGAAAGTCGTTTACACGCGTGATCTTGCAAAGGCTCTCAAATCCGCTCACAAGAACACCGCGATCATACTCCTCAAAGATTATGACGGCGACGTGACGATCCGCAAACAGGGACTGCTCGACCTCAACGGTCACACGATCAACGGCAACCTCGTATGCGAAGCGAGAACGCTCGTCATCGACAGCACGCTCGATACCGCAAGCGAAGGCGGCGTGACCGGAACGGTCAGCGGCAACGCGATAATCACCGCAGGCGAATACGGCTCCGACGTATCCTCGATGCTGAAGACCGGTTACGCTTACGAAGACGGCAAGGTCAAGAACCTCTACTACTACATCGAAGTAGTGCCCGGCAGAGGCGACGAAGTCATCAACGTACATTTCACGCCCGACTACGAAGCCATGAAGGCTCAGAATAAGAACGGCCTCAAAGCGATCTTCGCACAACTTTCCGCAGACATTGCGCTCAACTACTATATGTGCGCTGCTCTTACGGTAGGCGGCTGTGATATCTGCGAATTCGCATTCGACGACGTTCTCAGATTCATTGACGGTGTGACGGGCGCCGACGTAAACGAAATGCTCGACGGCATCAACTGCGCAGGCGTCACGGATTTCGCAAACGATCTGCTCGCCAAACTCACCGATTTCAGCACTTCAGGCGAAGCGATACTCGCAGGCGAAGCCGTTGCTTCCTACGACGTAACGTATCTGCCCTGGACGTTTGAACTCGAACACGTTGCGGACGGCGATTATCTGACCGCAAATGCAAAACCGAACGCAGATAACGAAAAGACCCAGACGCTCAACTTCTTCGTTGACGACAACGACGGACTCGGCGATACGCTCGTCGAACTCGGCGAGATCCTCACGATCGAAGCTGAAGTCGAACTCGAAGACATCTACTATGACGGCAGCAAAAAAGACATCACGTTCATCGGTAACTTCGATCTGGAAGCGACCGCGGATCTTACCGGCGATCCCAACTACGCGATTGTGATCGGCACGGTGCTCGCAAACGGCACCGAGGACGACGCCAAACGCGAAGCCCTCGTCGAAGCGATCGAGACGTACTTCAGAACCGGATACCTGATGGCTGATCTTAAGGCTGCGGTCGAAGCCATGACGACACAGGAACTGATCGACAGCTTCAATACCGACACCTCGTTTGAAGATATGGTATCCGCTCTCGGACTCGACGGAATCGTCACCGAAGAAGCTGCCGAACTTTACAACACATATAGAAGAGTAATTAAAATAACGTTCAGAGTCATCGACCGCCTCTTCAAATTCAGCGGAAGCTCGTCGAAACTCGGAGCATTCGAAGAAGATTACGGCGTATACAGTTCCGAAAAGACCAACAAGACGGTCGAACGCGGATATGAAGTCAGAGGCGATTACGGCGTGACCGGCATCGTTACAGCCGAGACCGTAAAACTCACCGTAAAACTCTTTACCGAAGACGTTCCGTTCCCGATCATCGTTCTCGATACCGAAGGCAACGAGATCTGGCACGGCAGCGACCTTAACGAAGCGTTTGAACAGGCTCTCGACGGATATACGATAGTCGTTTCCGACGAAGTCGAACTCACTGCAGACGTAGAACTCGATCGCGAGGTCAAACTCGAAGGCGGCGAATTCGTTGACTTCGGCGAATATGTGATCATACTCACCGATCCCGACAATTCCAAGTTCATAATCGACGTTGAAGCGTTCGATAACGTAGAATCCGGCGTCGAAGATTACTCCGTACTCGAGGAACAGGACGATGAACAGAATTACGTCTATACGCTTGAAGAAGATCAGAAATATAAGATCATAGTTTACAGCGCAGAAGACGAAATCCTCTACACGGGCGACGATCTCAATGAAGCGTTCGAAGCGGCGACAGCCGGCAGCACGATCTACGTTCTCGACGAAGTCGAACTTACCGCGAACGTTGAGCTTGACCGCGACGTCAAACTCGAAGGCGGCGAATTCGTTGACTTCGGCGAATACACGATCACTCTTACCGACGTCGAAAACTCCAAGCTGACGATCGACGTACAGATCACCGATACGGTGAAGAGCGGTTCCGAATACAGCGTAGTCGATGAGGACGAAGACAACGGCGATTACATCTACACACTCTCGCCTCTCGCTCCCGTGATCAACAACGCAACGATCGACAAACAGGATCCGACGATAGCTTATAAGATCGATAACGAAAGAGGAATCATAATCCTCGACGTGGTCGACCCCGCAAGCTTTGAAGATCTGAAACTCGCCGGCAACGGCATCACGAACGCGCAGTTCAAAGCTCAGCTCGGCTTCACGTTCGAAAACGCCGAAACGACCGAGATAGCCATAACGTTCAACGGCAGCGCTCTTGACGACGGCAAGCTCGTACCGACCGGCACGAAAGTGACCGTGACGGCGACGAACCCCGACTATAACGGAGTCGTAACCAAAGAATACGACGTCGTAATCCTCGGCGATACGAACTGCAACGGCAGAGTCGATTCCGGTGACGCGAAACTCATGCTTGACCACTATATGGGCATCTCCGAGCTTACCGGTCTCAGATTCATCGCCGGCGATACGAACTGCAACGGCAGGATCGAATCCGGTGACGCAGTAAAGAACACCATTAAGTACAACCGTCCGAAAGAATACAAATCGGATCTTGAATAATAAAAAAGGGGAACAAAATCGATGAAAACATTACGTAAAATTCTCGTCGGTTTGCTGGTCATCTCGATAATGGCGGTCTGCTTCGCGACATCTGCGTTCGCCGTCATAGAGACCGAAGCCGGCAAATCGGTTACCGTGTCGTTCAACATTGAAAGTTCGTACGGCGTGGACGGAAACTTCGAGTTTTCGAACATAGACCTGTTCTCAAGCGTTGAATTCAGCCATGAAAGCCAGTTCATAGGTGAGATTTCGAACAATAAAGTTTACATCTACGGCAAGGAAGCCTCTGCTTCCGTCATCAAAGTTGACGTGGTCGTGGCAGCCAATGCAAAGCCGGGTGATTCCTGCGAGATCAAATTCAACTACGAAGTGGCTGACCGTGAAGGTCAGATGTCCGAATGGAAAACTGTTTCCGAAACGGTCGTGATAGCGGAAGAAATTCCTCCGACATCCGACGTAGCGGTAGCGGTCACGGCAGCTGCGGCAGTTATCGCGCTCGGCGGCGCTGTCATAGCGGGCAAAGCCAACAGGGCATAAAATCAAAAAATAACGGAGGGTACGGTAAGCCGCGCTTCGGCGCGGCTTACCGGAAAGCCCGTTATACGAGTAAACGCTGAATAAATCGGCGCACGCATCGATATCGTTATGCGCGCTACGATTTAATCAGCGCTTCCGCGGCAATCCGACGCACGCGTACGGTGCTCCCGTAAACACACGATTTCGATAAAAGAAAGGAAAAAAATGAAGACGCTGCGCAAAATAATCGTTTGTCTGCTCGTACTGGCGATCACCGCCGCAATGTCGGTGACGGTCTATGGCGCGATAGAGGCTGAGGCGGGCAAATCCGTTACCGTTACTTTCACCGTCGAGGACGTATACGGCGTAGACGGATATTTCGAATTTTCAAACAGAAGTCTGTTCAAAAGCATCAAATACAGCTATTCGGGCAAGATCTCGGGAGATATTTCAAACGATAAGATATTCCTGTACGGATCAAACGAGGTAGACGTAAAGATCACCGTTACCGCCTCGATAGCGAAGAATGCAAAGGTCGGCTCTTCCTGCGATATAAAGCTGACTTATGAAAAAAGCGACGTTAACGGCAGTATGTCGGACTGGATGGAGATGACGAAGACCGTCAAGGTAAAAGCAGCGCCGCCGCCCGATACCGAACCGCCGACGACCGCGGCTCCCGTGACCGAACCGCCGGAGACGGAGCCTCCCGTCACCGAGCCGAAGATCGATTATACGGAGCTTCTAAGACAGATCGAAATAGCGACGAGTCTTGTCGAATTCGATTATACGACCGAGAGCTGGGCAAGAGTCGCTGCGGCGCTTGAGAAAGCCAAAGAACTTCTTGTAAGCAAAAGTCAGAGCGAGGTCGACAACGGAGCGAGAGAACTTGCAGACGCTATATCGGCGCTCGTCAGAGTGAATTACGGAGCGTTGAGAAAAGCCGTCGAAAGGGCGAGGGGGCTCGATGAAGCGTGCGCTCACGGCAATCTCTGGTTCAAACTGACCGGATTGCTTGCGCAAGCCGACAAAATACTCGTCGAAGGCGAGGAAAGAGATCAGGCGAAAGCCGACGAGCTTGCCGCGAAGATCAACGAAACGGTCGACGAGATACTCAGAGATTACGCAAATCACTCAAAAGAGACTCAGATAGTCAAAGAATTCATTACGGTCGAGGTTCCGATCGAACCTACGGATCCGTACTGCAATATACCGATGCACAAGGTGTGGCCGGTACTGTTCTTCATAGCGCTCGGAATAATCCTCATTCTCACGGCTTTGTACTTCATATTCTTCATGAAGCGCAGGACCAACCGGAAGGACGATATGCCGATAGTCGACTACGATATAGCTGACGACGACGTTACGAAAGAATTATAATCATTCCCCAATGAAAAGGAGACGATCAAGTGAGCGAGCAGGAATGGCGAAGAAAAGAATATAATACCTGGGATGAAGCGTTCCGGGGGCTGGCGCCTATCATAAGGCAGCAGTCGGTCCGAATAGCCGAATATACGCAGACGATATATACCGCCGCCTGTTCCGCTTTATATGCAAGGCGTTCGGGCAGCGAATGGGAGAGCCGTATACACGGTCAGCTTGCCGAAACGGCGTATAAATGCGGGCTGTATCACCAGCTCGGCAAAGCGCTCGTTCCACCGGAATATCAGATCTGGCAGAAAGACTTTTCCGCGGAAGAGACGGAGGTCTACCGCAAATATACGAAAGCCGGAAGACTTCTTGCCGCAAAGCTTCAGGAAAAGGGCGTAAGAGAAAAAGAAAAAAGAAAAGGCACGCCGGAAGAGGTACCGACCAAGAACATACCGTGGCTGATGATACGTGAAAGCTGCGAGCAGCATATGGAGCGGTATAACGGGACCGGATATCCCGACGGCCTCGCCGGAGACAATATAAGCCCGATAGCGCGAATAGTGGGGCTCGCAAAAGAGCTTGACAGGCTCTCGGCTGAAAGAAGATCCGAGCATCCGTTCGAAGAAGCGTGCGAAACGCTGATCGGCGAATCCGGGACATACTGGGATCCCGAGCTGATCGACGTATTCAAAAAATGCGTGAAGAACTGCCGCGCGGTCTACGATAAATTCGTTCATTACACCATGCAGATACCCGAGACGATACCGCTCGTGGTAAAACGCGAGGGCAGACCGCTCGGACTCAGTTACAGACCGATAATTTCCGATAAAAAAGGTACGGTAGCCGGTTACGAAGCCATACCGTGGTTCGGCGCGATAGCGAACCGGCCCGGCGAGACGGAGAGCATAGAGGATCTCGAAGAAATGCTCAAACGCACAGGCATGGTATCCGACGTGAGCTATTATTTCCTCTACGAAGCCGCCGATACGCTGCTCCGTATGCAGACCTGCAAGCTGCAGACGAACGGAATAGTTCTTAATATGATACCGTCGTTTTACAAGCAGTCAAGTCAGCTGCAGAATTTCGAAACGCTTTTCGAACAGCAGCCGGTCGACAGAACGAAGCTGTTTCTCACGATCCCGGAGTCGATGCTCGTCGACGCGACGAAAACGCTTGAAGAAAACGTTTCGAGGTATCTGCGAAACGGCATAGCGCTGCTTTTGGACAACTATCATCCGGAGACGCTTGAGATATCAAAGATCAAAGAGCTCGGCTTCGATAACGTAAGACTTGCGTCCGATACATACGATAAACCCGGTATCGGCGATACGATCAGAGCCCTGACCGACAGTAAGATCAGAGTTTTCTGCAGTAACGTTACGGACGAGCAGACGCTCGAATGGCTCACCGTATGCGGCGCCGAAATGATCTGCGGACCTCTTGCCGGCGTGACTACCGACGAGGACGGATTGATCCGCGACTCGCTGTTCAGAGAAGAACAGCAGTAAGCGCTGCGGAGAGGAGCTGAAAAATGCCTTCAAAATACAAAGGCGGCGTACCGGAAGACGTTTTGAAGGAAGCGTCCGAAAACGCTTCCGGTAAACCGAACCGGAGCAAACCGCCTGATGTCAGTAATAACGCCGCCATACCGAAGGAATCGCGGCAGAGAAGACTGTTCAAACGTAAGCGCGCGGGCGTCGTTCTTACGAGAGAACAGGTCAAGGAAATAAAAGCCGGCAGAAAAAAACTGCGCGCGGATATGAAAGCCCGCGGAATAAAGGACAAACGCGAATTCGAAGCCGTCGCTTCGAGCCTCGGACTCTATTTCGACAAGAGAAACAAAGGCTTTCTCGCATGGCTTTTCGGTCACTGGCTCGGCGCGCTCATAGCGGCGCTTGCAATACTGCTTTTTATAATTCTTATATTTGCAGCTATAACGAGAATGCGCGGCTACTATACGGTGAACCTTTCGGACGGGTTGTTCCGGAACGGTTTCGTCTTATCCGAAACTGAGGATTTTGCAAACCCCGCGATCGAACTATTCGCCGAACCGGCTGAAAACATACCGTGTATCTCGATAAAGCACATACCCGCAAACGTGGATAAGATCGACGGTCAGCACAACGATACGTATTTCGCCTATACCTATTATATCAGGAACGAGGGCGAGGACACGGTCGACTTCACGTGGGAGCTTGAGCTCAATTCGGAAAGCAAGGATCTTTCGACCGCGGCTTGGATAGCGCTGTACGTGGACGGTCAGCTCGGGATTTATGCCGAAAAGAGCGCGGCGGGCGAAGCCGAAGCCATTCCGCCGTACGGTATAACGGACAAGGGATATAAAGATCTGCCGCTTGCATCGGCGGATTCCGAACAGTTCGAGATAGTGAAAAAAACGGGTGATATAACTTATTACAGAGTCGTGCCTTACGGCTTTGAAACGGAGAATATCATAAAATCCGGCAGATTCGACAAAGTAAAACCGAAAGAAACGCATAAATACACGGTCGTTATATGGCTCGAGGGCGACGATCCGGAAGCGGATAATTCAAAGATAGGCGGTCACGTCGGCTTACAGATGAACTTCCGCCTCATAGAAGAGGATAGAAAAGAGAAGACGTTTTCCGACAGACTGAGGGAATTCTTCGGTTTTAGATGAAACCAAAAATATTTCGCATAAGGGAAGGTTTATTGATCCGCTCTTCCCACAGGCGGTTAATATATCCGGCGGGATAACGCAAATAGATAATCTCGAAAGGAGAAAAAAATGACAAAAATTGCAAAAAAGCGGAAAGTTAACGTCGGCGCGCCGCTCAAGCGCCGTCTTGCCGCGGCAATATGCCTGCTTTTGGTATCGGCGGTCATGCTCGTGACTACTACATACGCATGGTACACGATATCGACGGCGCCTGAAGCAAAAGAGATCGGTACGGCAGTTTCCGGAAACGGCAGCCTTGAAGTAGCACTTATGCCTTCTGAAGGAAACATTTCCGGAATAACGAGCGCACGCGGAGACTCCGGCTATTACGGCGGCGGCAACAAAGCCATAACCGCGTCGAACATCACGTGGGGCAACCTTGTTTCGCTTATGGATCCCTCTTACGGACTTGATAAAATAACGCTTAAGCCTATAGGCATGCAGATCAACGATACGACGGGAGCGATCAGCTTCCGAACTCCGACCTTCGGTTACGACGGAAGGATCGTTGAAGCTAACGCGGGCGAGGGCAACCTCAAGTCCTATAACGCAGCTGATGATAAATTCAACGGTACCGCATACGGCGTACGCGCGATAACCGAGACGGCAGGTAACGAACCCTTCGGCTTTGCCATCGACCTTGCGTTCCGTATGAACGCGACGAAGGATAACGGCACCGCCGGCAAGCTCCAGCTCCAGGGCAATGAAGAGCTCCAGCGTATAAGCGGCGGAACGACTGATTCAACGCTCGGCAAAGGTAGTTACGTTGAGATCACAGCCGGAGCCGGAAATCTTTCCAGCGGATTCCGCATCGTGTTCATTCAGAACTTCGGCGTAGCTGCCGCTGACGCTGAAAAGACGGTGCTTGCGACGGCGAAGCTTGCACATCCGACAGAAAATCGCGACGAGGACACTGGTGAACTCATATCAACGACCTACGAACTCGCTCTCGAGAATGCTGAAGGTGGACCGATCGCAAATTCCGTTCTTCTCAATGCAATGGAAAAGAACACCGCTTATCAGATAAGCGCGGTCGTATTTATCGACGGAGTTAACGCAACGAACGCCGACTTCGCCTATGCAGGCGACGCGAAGATCAATATCAATCTTCAGTTCAAGACCGATATATCGCTTACGCCTGCGTCCGTTAAGGATGAACTCGGCGAAAGCAAGGGCAAACCCATTATAGGCGCAGCTCTCGATGATCTTGCGGATGAATTTGCAGCAGTCAGAACCGCAAAAGAAGTGTACGGCGATAACGCTCCCGAAGCGGTCGACAACTTCATCGACAAATATAACGAAGTAAATGGAAATTACGCCGTAACCGAAAACAACGTATACGACGATTATACAATGGAACAGGGCTACGAACTCAGAGCGGAGCTTGAAAATCTGTATGCGTCGGCAAACGCCGCATTACAGGAATTGAACCATAACCCGTAAGTTGACGTCAACACGGCACAACACGGCTCCGGCGGGAGCAAAAACACGCAGAATAAATAAAATCCCGAAAGGAGATAAAAAAATGACAAAAACTGCGAATAGACGGCGCAAGGTCATTATGCCTGTAAGCATAAAGAAAAAACTCGGCGCTGCTATATGCATGCTTCTGATCGCCGCGATAATGATGATCTCGTCAACTTACGCGTGGTTCACTCTTTCGACCGCGCCTGAGGTCAAAGGCATTCAGACAAACGTCGGTGCCAACGGAAACCTTGAGATCGCGCTTCTCAGCGGCACAGCCCTTTTCAGCGATCGGGACGATCTCGGCATCTCATCTGCGATAGGAGATTCGATGGACGTTGCCGGTAAGGACGTTACGGTGGCAAACGCCACGTGGGGCAACCTTGTTGACCTCAGCACCGCTTACGGACTTAATACCGTTACAATGCTCCCCTCGGCTCTCTATATATCCGAAATACTTGACGACAGCAATCAGTCCACCGGAGAATATACGATAAATTCCGACTCGCCCCTTCTCGCTCCGCTTTACGGCTCGGACGGCAGAGTTATATCCGTTCTGACCCCAACGCTTATCGGAAAATATCAAGACACGAGTATCTATCCGCTTGTCAACAGAACTAGTGGAAACGGCGTCGGCGTTATCGGAACTGCTTCTGGCAGAGACAAGCGCATGCAGACTTACCCCACAGCTTTGGAAAGCGCGCGTCTTAATATCAACACCGCGAGAAGCAAAGCTATAAATACGCTTAATGCATACGGTTACGACCTGTCTGCTATATTGGTGAGTGCATCGGCTGATAACAACGCAACGTTTGACAAGAATCAGGTCAGTGCGTTGAATTTACTGATTACGGGTATTGAGGATGCAAACAATGACGTGTGGCTTGCGATCAAAGATATCGCTCTCGCAAGCACGTTGAGCAGAGAGAATGACGACGAACTTACCGACGCGCAGGTCACTCAGCTCATTACCGACGTGGAAGCCGCGGCTACTCCTGCCGAGCTTGCTGCGGTAACGAATATGAGAACGTTTACCGACGAGATCAACGCTGCGATCGATAATTACGAAGCGACTGCGACGAAGATCAGCTCTGCAAGGGATGCGTATAACGCGCTTGACGTTGATAACAATACCTCGTTTGCATACGACTTATCTAATAGTGATAATGACGTAAAACATGTTATTTCCCTTATCATAAACAAAGAATATACGGAGATCGCCGGTATAAGAAATCCGACCAGCGCAGATAAGCAGGCTCTTATTGACGCTGCGACGGAACCACCTTATATTATACCGATCAAACTCTTGCAAGGTTCAGGTATGCTTTATGACATTGCAAAATCGGCAGGTAAATTTGAGGTTGAATTAGAGAATGTACCTGTCACTATAGAGGGCTTAAATTTAAACCCCGATATAAGCATAACGCAGTCAGTTGAGGGAACGAGTGCCGACCCGGTGCTTCTTATCGCGGCGCGTGACAAAGCGGTAGCAGATCAAGCTCCGATAAATGCGTCGGGCAGCACGGGCAGCCTTGATAACGCATACGGATACGCCATAGACTTTGGCTTCCGCACGAACGCTCCGGACGCTAAGCTCCTTCTGCAGGATCAGGCGCGTCAGCGTATCTATACCGATTCCGATAACGAGAATACTAAGGGCGGCGGTACGTACGTAAAATTCAGCTCGCTCGACCTTGACAAATTCACGCTTGACGATATAAGAGCTCTCGTATCCGCTCTGAGGATCGTATTTGCGATCCCCGAATTGGGCGAGGATTCCGAAACCGGCAACGTAACGCTCTCTTATAAGATCCTTACGATCGCCGCGCCGGATATAAAAGTTACAAAAAACGAGAATACCGGTGAAAAGACGTATGACGGCGGTACGCCTTCCGACGAAGACAATGACGGCAAGAAAGAAACGCTTATCGTCAACATCGCTCTGTTCGGCTTCGACGTTGCCGACGCTTCCGACGGCGGAAAAATAGTGACGCTCGGTGCAAAGAAGCTCGACGCGGAAGATAATACGAAAAACGATCTCACTCTTCTTACCCTTACGCAGAACGTAGCGCAGAAGCTCAGCACGGTAATCTATTTCGACGGCGACGCGATTGACAACACAATGGTCGCAAACGCCGAAAAATCCATGACCGGCTCGCTCAACTTCCAGTTCGCAACCGACGCCGAACTCGTTCCTATGGAGAACGCGAAGCTTAGAGGCAATGAAGAGAATCAGGGCGGCGGAAACACTCCGCAAGTGAATTTCACAAAAGCACAGCTTTCGGCAGCTATAACTTATGTTACCGAGACGAACAGCGATATATATAATCAAGCGGCAGCAGCAACAGAACCGGACGACAAACAGACTGCTTTGCTTGGTGCCATTGATGATGCTCAGACCGTAGCCGCACAAGAAGAACCTTCGCAGGACGATATAAATAACGCTATGAACGCGCTTATTACCGCATATACCGCGTTAGGCGGAACGTTGCCTTCCAACTAACCCGTAAACGGTATATCACTTAACAAATGAATATTTCCCCCGCCTGATCGCGGGCGGGGGAGTATCATCTTTACGGTCACGAAAAGGCCGAGTCACCCCGCAGGGGCGACCTTTGCGCGTAGATATTATGCGTAAAGGTGGAACCTGCGGATATATTGAAATGAAAGGAGAAACAAAATGCCGGATCAGGCAATAAGACAAAAACGGCGGACGTTTCTCTATCTATGGGTTTTACTGGCACTCCTGATCCTGCTCGTCGCATCGACTTATACGTGGTTTGCGCTTTCGCAGACGCCGCACGTGAACGATATGTCCATCTACATCAACTCACAGCAGGGCATGGAGATCGCCGTTATGCATGACGCGCCGGACGCTGAATGGTCCCAGCGAATAGATTTTGAGCAGATCGTCAGCGGCGAATATCCGCTGAAACCCGTCACGTGGTCTGACAGGCAGCAGAGATTCTACTCCATGCGTTACGGATTTGACGGCAGGATGACGGAGCTTTTCGCCCTCTCCGACGAGAAAAACGCCAACCGGCAGGGAAGCGAGGGCTATTACGTAACGGGAACGTTTTACGCGAGAACGGACGCCGAATGCACTGTCCGCCTTGCGGAAGCGGTCGAGGTGAACGGCGGCGAAAAGGGATCCGGAACGTACGTTATAGGCAAACCGATCTGGGACGCAGAAGAAATACGCCACCATGACGGCGGAAATAACGCTCAGACGGCGATACGCATCGGTTTACGCATCACTCACGTCGGTAAAGACGACGGTCAGCCGACCGGCCCGTCCGAGTTCTTCATCTATGAACCGAGCTGCGACTATCATCTTTCAACCGCCTACGGATATTTCCCCACGCCGAGCATCGACAGAACGGCAAACCTGACTGACGACGACCATCTTATCCTTCAGTATTCATCGTCGTGGAGCGAAGCCGATCCCGTACAGAGAAACGTAACGATAAAGAAGCTCGGAGCGTTCAAATCGAACAAAGATCTGTTTACGATAAGTCCCGATGAGAAGGTAAGGATCGACCTGTATATCTGGCTCGAAGGGCAGGATATCGACTGCGCAGCCCGCATAGACGATTCCAAAATACTTGCAAGCATACAGTTCAACGTCGATTACGCCGGATATCACGGCTACGATGAAATACCGGAAGATTGAAAACGAATAAATTCACTTTATATACGGATAATAAATAAGGAGATATTCCATGAGTAAACAAGACGAAAGGATAAATGAAAATACGGAAGAAGCCGTCAAACCGGAGAAAAAGGGCAGACGGATCGCAAATACGATAGTCAACGTCGTTTTGGTGATCGCGATCGTGATCGCCGCGGTTTGCACATACGTATCGTTCATAAGTACGTCGGGCAACGGAGTACCGAGCATTTTCGGCATTGAACTGCTTTCGATCCAAACGGATTCAATGTACCCCGAATTTGCCGCCGGAGATCTGATATTCTCGCACCGCGTAAAAGATACGTCCGCGCTCAAAAAAGGCGACGTCATAACGTACTGGACCATAATAGAGGGCGAACGCGCTCTCAATACGCACAGAATCGTCGAGGTATACGATGGCGGAGATCACCTTATATTCGGTACAAAGGGTGACAACAACAGCATTGACGACGGTATGCCGGTACACGAAGCCGATATAGTCGGTCAGTACAGCGGAAACAAGATCAAAGGCGCCGGTAAAGTATTCGATTTCTTACAGACGAGCACGGGCTTCCTTATAGTAGTGGTCGTGCCGGTCGGCCTGTTCTTCATATACCATCTGATACAGTTCTTCCGCGTTATGTTCGAATACCAGAGTGTAAAGAACCGCCTGCTTTACGAGCAGGAGCGCGAAGCTGCCGAGACGGATAAGAACGAGAATGAAGAAAAACAGAAAGAACGCGAAAGGCTGGAGGCGGAGATCCGCGCACAGATACTTTCCGAAATGAAAAACAAAGAAGGAAACAACGGTAACGACAGTACGGAAGGGTAACATCAAACCGTCTGAGCAAATGAGGATATGAGCAATTTTTTACGGTACTTCTTCGATGACGTAGGAAGAATATTCAAAGCGTTTATCGGTATATTCGCAGCGTTTTTCGAGTTCATGAACTATCTGTTCAACTTCCCGATGCGGTATAAACTGATACAGCAATACGCGCCCGATTTTACCGTGGGCGAATGGATCCTGGTAGTAATAACCGAGATCGTTCTGCTTGCGATCGCGGGCTTTCTCGTGTTTTTACTGTTCAAGCTTTTACGGAAAATATTCCGGTTCCGCGTGTCGGTCAAGAAATATGACGAGCTTGCCAGGCAGGTCAAATCGCTGCAGCGCGATCTGATACGCGCAAATTACGAAAAAGACAGACTTCTTCAGATGAGAGCGGCGGAGCTCGGCGGCGGTCTTCCCGCCGAACCGGAGCCCGAAACGAAGGAAGAAGGAGAAGAGAGCGAGCAGTATATCCCGAACGAGAACCGCAATACCGTCGATTCTCCCTGCGTGGATCCCGAAACGAGCCGCTTCTTCCGTCTTACCGCGGTGGACAATTATTACAAGACGGAATACGTCAAGCCTCAGTACGACGACGAAATAACGCTTCCCGAATTCTGCGAGAGATTCCGCAATTACGCGGCGTATTCTCTGAAGCTGTATTACGATCTCGTTATGATGCGCAGCTACGTTGCTTCGCTCGGAACGGCGCGTATCATAATCCTTCAGGGTATATCCGGTACGGGTAAAACGTCTTTACCGTATGCGTTCGGAAAATTCGTGAATTCCGACGCCACGGTCGTATCGATCCAGCCGAGCTGGCGTGAGAGAACAGAGCTTTACGGATACTACAACGAATTCACGAGAAAATACAACGAGACCGACTTCTTACGCGCGATCTACGAAAGCAACTATTACAGAGATCCGCATATGGTCATTCTCGACGAAATGAACATCGCCCGCGTCGAGTATTACTTTGCAGAGATGCTCTCAATACTCGAAATGCCGCTGAAGGAAGAATGGAAGGTCGATATCGTCACGGCGATGTGGGATAACGACCCGTGCCTGATAATCAACGGCACCGTTCAGATTCCGGATAACGTATGGTTCATCGGCACGATAAACAACGACGATTCAACGTTCGCGGTAGCCGACAAGGTCTACGACCGTGCGATACCGATAGACCTTGACAGCAGAGCCGATCCGTTCACGGCTGAGCCGACTGAATCGATCCACATCACGACTGACCATCTGAACGCGCTCTTTGCCGAGGCTAAGAGAGAATATCCGATCAACGATTTTATGGTCGAGAAGCTCGAAGAGCTCAACAATTACCTTATAAAAACGTTCCACCTCGCTTTCGGTAACCGTATCATGAAGCAGATACGCGATTACGTTCCGTGCTATATCGGATGCGGCGGCACCGAGATCGAAGCGGTCGACTTCATAATAGCGAAGAAGGTCCTCCGTAAGTTCGAATCGCTGAGCCTCGGCTTTATGAAAGACGAGCTGACGAAATTCAGCGCGTATCTCGACAAGCTTTTCGGCAAGAACACGATGGTGACCTGTAAGAAATACATAGAATACCTGAAGAAGAACAACTGATGAAATCAAAAAGGCGGTGATAAGATGGCAAAAAAGAGCGGAAACGACGCTGTAGAAAAAACGGAGTCGTTGATCGACCCGATATACGAACGGTTCTCTAAGGGCGTTATCCGCGCCATCGGAAGCACCGAATTCTACGAATTTTTCATGGACGCCATATCGAAGGCTGATAACGAGTTTCAGTTTTCGAACCGTAAAATGGTAAAGATCGTCGACCTCGAATGGGTCGATATGATAGAGAATTCGCTCGAAGCGATACAGAGTATCGTAAACAACCCCCGGAACGTGATCAGGGAAGAAGAGCTTGTCGTCAATGTCGTCAACGCCAAAAAGGGCGGAGCCGAAGTCGTAAGGAATCTTTCTCAGCACGCTTCATACGTAGACGATTTCAACGAGGATACCGGCGACGTCAGACCGGGCAAGCTGATGCAGCGCTACCGCGAAGACTCGATAAATCTTTACGAAAACCGCCTCGCTTACACCGCGCTCGAATACGCGGCGAGATTCGTTGATATCAGATACGACGCGCTGATCGCCGCCATGAGCGACGAATACGGCGCCAAGCTCAAGATAAGATCCGATATGAAAGGCGAGACCGAGCAGGTCCATCTCGATATGTTCCTTCATATCAAAGAGATAGACAACGCAATGCTCACCGACGATAAAAACTCCGAGGTATTTTCAAGGATCTCGCGCATTCAGCGTATGCTGACGGTGTTTATGAGATCGTCGTTTGCCATGCAGATGAGCAAGCTGCCGAGGATCAAGGGCACGATCAACAAAACGAACGTGCTGAAAAAGAACAAAGTGTATAAACAGATAGTCGCGTTGTTCGAATTTCTCCGCAGCTACGACGACGTCGGTTATTCGATCAAGATAGTCGAACAGAACCCGACGATAACGCCGCAGTTCGAAGAGGACATCTACCGCAATATACTGTTCAATTACCTCATCCTGAAGGGATATCTCGAAGATAAGGACGACAGAAAGGTCACCGTTGCAACGAAAGGCAGAAAGAGAACCCTGCGCCCGAAATTCATCCGCGAGATCATCGAAGAGCTGACGGAGGATTACGACCTGCCCGACGTGGAGGTCAGAAAGGTCCTTATCGAGGAGCTCACCAAAGCCGACCTAATGAAAGAGGAAGCGGAGGAACGCAGGAGGCTCGTCGAAGAGCAGGAGCAGCGTAAAAAAGAAGAAGCGGAGCGCCTGAAGAGGGAAAAAGAAGAAGAAAAAGAACGCGAGCGCAAAGCGAAAGAAGAAGAAAAAGAACGCAAGCGCCGCGAGAAACTGATAGAGGAAGAGCGCAGAAAGAGCGAGCTTGCCGAACGCAATATAGAAGACAGAAGAAGAAGCGGCATTTTCAGAAAAGAGATAGCTTCCTTCCGCGAGCATCTTGACGAACAGCTGAGCGCCCGTGAAGAAGCCGCCGCGGTCAAGGCGGAAAGCATGCGCGATTTCGCGGACGCCGTACAGATACTTGAAGAGACGGAACGTATCAAACGCGAGGAGCTCGAGCGTCTGAAGCAGCAGAAGAAGGAAGAGCAGGAACGGATCAAATACGAACGTCTGCTTGAAAAGAGACGCATCGAGGAAGAACGCGAACGTCTCGTAAAAGAACAGCTTCAGAAAGAAGAAGAAGAAAGACAGAGACAGCTTCAGGCGGAACGCGAAGAGGCGGAGAGACACCTCGAGGAAGACCGCGCGCGTCTTTCATCCGTTTCGGCGGAGCTTGAGAATTTTGAGAAAGAACTGAAAACGAGGCTCGAGCTGCGCAAGCGTCAGGCTGAAGACGCAAGACGCGCCGAAGAAGAGCGCGAAAGACAGCGTAAAGAAAGGTTGGCAAGAAAGAAGACCGTCGGATGACAGATCCGGAGAGCAGGCAGATGAAGATCAGACAGATGAAAAACAGTGCCGACAAGGCCATATTGAAAAAACTGTATATCAAAACTGTCGCCGCCGCCGCGACTCTGATCATGGTGATAACCATGACGGTCTCGGTAACGTACGCCTGGCTTATACTGTCGACAAGTCCCACGGTAAGCGGAGCGGAGATCAATCTTGCGGGCGGCAACAACATACTGCTCGCCCCCGACGTGACCGAAACCGTCGACGGAACGACCGTACATTATCCCGGAGCTTTTTCCGATAAGGTGGGGCTTTCTTACGATTATCTCAAAGAACTTGCGGGTCTTTCACCCGTATCGACCGCCGACGGCTTGAACTGGATAGTGAACGAAGGCGGCTCGTATTCCGTTGACAATACGCTCGGATACGCAAACAGTAAAACGTACCGGTCTGCCGGAGGTTACGTTTATCTTGATTTCTGGGTAGTGTCGCCCGGCTCGGACTATACGCTCCGCGTGTCGACCGGTACGGGAAGCGCGGGCAGAGGCGGTGGAAACAAAAACGACGGATCTTCTATCGTGGAATTTCCGATCGTGACCGGGAGCAAAGAATCGGGCTTCACCGTAAGTGAACCCGACGGCTTCGGAACGGCGGCGTCGATCCGGCTCGGATTTCTCGTAGACGATTCGAAAGTCGAAGAAAGCAGTAATCTGCAAAGCTATCAGGCAAGCACCGCGTACGAAAAACGTTACGGCGCGAAGCTGCTCGGCAATTATCAGGAGCCGGGCGAAGAGTTATCGCAGAGCGAAACGTATAAATTCACGATATACGAGCCTAACGGCACGCTTCACAAAAACGAAGCCGATAACGGCTGTTATTTCATAACGAAGCCTTTAACGGACGCGGCGGGAAACAAAAAAGACGACATATCCGATATACTGACCGTTCAGACGGATAGTAAATGGAATTTCAACGGCGGCGCCGCACCGCTTGACGAAAGATTTCAGGATTACGTCAACGGTACAAGCGACGATATAAACGCAAAAAACGTAATGGGCGCGTTTTTCCAAAACGGGCTCGGATGGTACGTGCAGCCGTATATAACCCGCGGATCGTTTTTCGTAAACACGAAAAATCTTTATAACTTCGCAAGCGAAGAAGGGACCGTCGGGAAAGATGAAGTCTCGTCTCTGAAAAAAGCGGGCGCGACGGACGACGTGTATATAACGAGACTTACCCGCAATACTCCGCAGAGGATACGGATGTTCATCTGGCTCGAAGGGGAAGACGCGGACTGTAAAAACGTTTCCAAAGGAACGACCGAGTTCATAATAAATCTGGAGTTTTCCGGAGCCGATCAATGAACAGTAATAAAGCCGAAAGCGTTAAGACCCGCAGTGCAAAGAAAAAATATATAGTCTCAAGCGTCATACTCGGGGCGGCGGTGCTGATCGCGCTTTACGTTACGATCTGCACGCTTGCGTTCGGATATACGAGCGTCTTCGGTTACAGCGTTTTCCGAGTCGTGACGCCGAGTATGGAGCCGACCATTCCGGTTAATTCACTGCTTATATGTAAAAGCGTCGATATAAAAACGGTAGCCGCCGGCGATATAATCTCGTTCAAATCAAAAGAGGCGGACCATTACGGCGCCATCGTGACGCATCGCGTCGTGAACGTGCTGAACGGAGCGGACGGTGAGATCCGGCTTGAGAGCAGAGGCGACGCCAATTATACATCCGACTCATATTACGTTACCGAAAAGAATTTTATCGGCAAGGTGATAAGCTATTCGGGCAAAGAAGGAGCCGTGACGAAATTGATCACGTTTATATCCGGAAAGTTCGGTTTTGTTGCTCTGATAGTTCTTCCGCTGCTTATAATATCGGCGCTCGTTTTACAGAGCATAGGCAGATCGATGAAGAACGAAATGAACTCCGCACTTGCCGAACTCAAAGAAGCGGAACGCAGAAAGAATAAAAAACAGAACAGTAAAGAGCCGGGCAAGAAAGAGATTCTGCCCGGATATAAAACGCTTACAAAAGATAATTACGACGAATTGCGCAAGCAAATCGAAGAAGAAATAATGAAGGAGAAGACCGAAAGTGAGGAAGGATCCGAGTCAAAAACTGAATATTCCGACGAAGATCAAGCCTGACCGCTCGACGGAAGCCGAACTGGAACGGATGAAAAAGCTGACGAGAAGGCAGCTTTTACTCGCCGTCGGCGCGCTTCTGATAATAATCGTTCTGCTCTTCGCCATGACGAGCGCATGGATAAATAACGTTTCCAAGACCGAACCCATAACCTTCAAAACCGAAATATGGGGTATAGATCCCGATAAAATAATCATTCCAAATACCGTAACGAACGCCGCCCCCGGTACGGGAGGAACCGTTTCGTTCAGCGTTGACAATTCAGATAACGTCGAAAGCGTAAAGCTTACCGTGCTGATCTCGAAAAACGAGACCATGTCGGAAGATCTTCAGAAAAGGATCTTCTTCTACGCCGACAGGCAGTACGTCAAAAACGGTGAAACGGTATACGGAAAATATATCGGCTCGACTAACGCCGACGCATACGATTATACGATCCTTCCGGGTCATACCCTCAGCATAAGCGAGAACGTCAGCAACGACGTTCCCGTTAAATGGAAATGGGTATACGATATGACCGGTTACTATTTCCGCGGCAAAGCTCAGATGTCCGGCAATACCGTCACGGGCTTTACCGACGTCGATTACATCCGTCCGATCGAATACGATTTCGATAAAGCGATATACGATGATAACGGAGCTCTCGCTATGGTCGACGGCGTTAGCCGAGCCGATTTTCTTACCGATATTTCCTCGCACGACGGATATCAGGGTACGATAGATACTGACCACGGAATATCCCTCAATTCGAACAGCGCAATGATCTATTACCCCGTCGATTTCAATACGGAGACGTATGAGGGCGTTTGGGCGTATCTTTGCACGTGGGCGGAGATCGAGCAGGGCATAGCCACTGACGTAACGCTCTCGTCGACTAATCCGACGTTCAACGCGAGAATGACTCTTACGGCGTCCAACATGGCCGTGACGGTGCAGGCCGCCTCAGACGCCGCGTCGCTTGCCGCGGCAGCGGCCGCCGGTACGGGCGTCGTATCGCTTTCGGACGATATAAGCATAACTTCAACGCTCGTCGCATCCGGCGATCTTGTTCTCGATCTTAACGGGCATGAGATCAGTTTCTCCGGATCCGGCACAAATTACAGAATGTTCCACGCTCCGGCAGGCACGAGCCTGTCGGTCATCGGCGGAAATATCACGGGCAACGGCGAAAGCGGTTCGTCAACCGCGTTTTACGGCGCGTCTTCGAATATATCGCTCAACGGCGTCAACGTAACCGGCGTCGGGTCTGCGGTATTCGTGTACGATGAGAGCGGCGCCGATTCGGTCATCACCGTAAACAACTGCAGTTTTACGACGTCAGAGACATCCGTAATGATATACGGCAACGGCTCCGGCGATCCGCTGCTGCTCTCGATAACAGATACAACGATAAACAGCGGTTACGTCGGCGTCTGCGGCAACGGCAATTCAATGAGCTGGAACACTCAGACGGTCATTTCACACAGCAATATCACAGGCACGCGGGCGGCGGTCTATCAGCCGCAGGGCGACTCGTCGACCGTCATAAAGGACGGATCGGTCTGTGAAGGCTATACCGGCATCGTCGTTAAGGGCGGCGCTGTCACCGTGACAGACAGTACCGTGAAAGGTACGGGCGCTTACGCCGCGGCTGCGGCGAACAGCAACGGCTGGACCGACACGGGCGACGGTATTTATGTAGATGCATCTTACGACTGGAACGCTTCGGTGACCGTAAACGGCACGTCGTCGGTCACAAGCGATCATTCTTACGCCGTACAGCTCTTCGGCGTATCGGGCAGGGGAACGGGTAGCGTGCTTATCGAAAGCGGCACGTTCGGATCGGGTCTCGGAAGCACCAACTGGAACGGCATAGGTTCGTTCCGGATCAAAGGCGGAACGTTCGGCGGCGCAATATCGTCGAATATTTCCGACGAAAGATAACTTAAAAGGAGAAGTGCGAAATGCGGCGGAAAAGTACCGTAAATAATTTTATGCCGGCTTTATGTATCGCCGCACTGCTTCTTTCATTCTCGCTGGCTGCGGTTTCGGGAGTCACGTACGCAAGATACAGAACGGCGAAAACGAGCAGCGTAGGCTACAGAAGCGCCTCTTCGGGCGTATGGATGTACGCGCCGGGCGGGTTTGACGAACCGTCCGGGTGGACGTCGGTATCCGGCGGAGAATACACGCTGTCGTTTGTGATCGCAAACGAGCAGGCGCCCCATTCTCCGGTCGCGTTCGATCAGCATGCGTCGATAGAGGTTTTTATGACGGCAGGCTCCGGATTTGCGGAGAACGCGTCCGTGAGCCTCACGGTGAACGGCGTTACGTACGAAGGCACGGCGAATGAGACCGAGCCGGGAAGCGCGGTTTACAGAACGTACGGCGAAGGAAAGATATACAGATTTGAAAAAAACGGAGAAGCGCCGGATCTGTTTTTTGAAAAAGATACGGAAACGATATTACCGGCTTCGATTACCGTCGGAGGCACCTACGAATATCCCACGGCGGTAACGGTGCTGCTCAGCGCAAAGCCGGATTGACAAATATTCACACGGAAAGGAGGGGGAGTGCAGTTGAAAAAGCGCACAGCCGTCGCTTTTACAGCGGCGGTATTAACGCTGTTCATTTGTTTCTTTGCGATGATCGCACCCTCCTTTTCCCGACCTGCGAACACGCAAAAGTGGACCGGAACGGTGCAGACCGAACGGATCGAAAGCGGCGTCAGATGCGATCTGCTTTCCCCTGAAGGCCGCGAGGTGTTCATCAAAAAAAGTTCGATGCCGGATACGGTCACGATCAATTTCGAATCGTACGGCGGCGCGTCGGAAGCAGGAGAGATAAGTATATCGACCGACGAAGCGACGTCCGGATGGCTCGCCGTTACGGCGTCGGAGAGCACGCTGAATATCCCGGCAAACGGTACGGTCTCGGTTGCTTTATCGCTGGAGAGAAATACGGAGGGCGACGGGACCGAGCCGGATGAATTGAAATTCAGCGTCTCTTTTCACGGAGAAAACGTTGACCTTCAAGCGTCGTTTACGGCAGGAACTCAGTTCGCCGACAGAGGCGGAAGCATAGTCGCCTGCAGCGATTATTACGGTCAGAACGTACCGATAGTGTTCACGGTAGATAAAGCCGCGTCGGTGTTATACGGCGGCTCGGCCTTCCCGGCAATGACGGAATATACGGTCAGATACGACAACGGAAATACGGATAACGTACTGCTTTACACGGGCGGTTACGTCATAACGGACGGCGCCGCGACGGTGTCTGTCGACATGTCGAAAGTCGATCCGGACGACGTCGGAACGGTGATAACGCTTTCAGCCGACAACACCGTTATGAACCCGCAAAACTGCGGCGATCCGCCCGCGCTGACGGCGCGGGAAACGCTGATCATCGACTCGGAAACCGAGGATTTTCTTACTGTTTTTGAGATGAACGGAGAGACTCCGAAAACGACCGTGCAAAGGTTGACAAAAGCCGAAAACGGTTGGACGGATGACGGTAAAATCACCCTTGAACAGGCGTCTGACGGCTCAAATAAGGCCGTTTTGAGGCGAAACGGAGCGGAACCCGGCACTTACCGCGTAAACGTCTCATGGACGTTTGAAGGCGTGTTAATTTATGAACGCGACGTCATAATATACGTAAGGTACCCCGCGGTATGATACCGTATATCCAAACAAAGGCAAACCATTCAAAAATAATTCATCAAAATATACAAAATAATTAAAAAACATTCGATACGAAGCACATAGAAGCATGATATAATGTAGAAAATGGCTTATTTTTATTATTTTTTAATTATTCCTCTATGTTAAAGCCCTTTGATCCGCAAAAAGCGGGTTATAAGGTCGATTTATGCTTTTCTGAAAAAACGAAGAGCAATTCAAGGCAAAACCCGCATAAAAAACGTGCGAAAAATTTATGAAAGGTACGAAGCGTATGACAAAAGTAGAGATACTTAATATGCAGAAAAAAGTCGCGTCGAAAATGCTGTCGGCGACGGCTATGCTGCTCATATCCGCCATCCTGATGGTGGGCGTTTCGTACGCCTGGATCACGATATCCAGAGCCCCCGAAGCCAAAGATATCAAGACCGCAGTCGTCGGCAGCGGCGCACTCGAAATTGCCCTTCAGAGTTCCGTCTCCGGACAGCCCAACAAACGCATGGCTGTGACAGACGGACGCGGAAAATCAACCGCGATAAGCGGTGCTTTGAATGCGAACAAAGCGTGGGGCAATGTAATCGATCTTTCGGAAGGATACGGTATAGATTTGATAACGCTGTATCCGTCGAGAATGAACGTGGATAAGAATTCGAACGCCGCCAACACAAACGGATACCTTTCGATTCCTGTATACGGAACCGACGGCAGGATCATTGAACTTGAAAACGCAAAATTCGTTACCTACGGATCTTCCGCGTTTACCGAAGGACGGTCTTACGGTGTGAACATCCTCGGCTCGCCGAGCGAAAGCGAAGACAGCAGCGATACGATAACCTATCATTACCGCAGATCAGTTATTCGCGACGAAGCTGCCGGCTATGTACTCCAGTACAGAGAGTCGCTTCGCACCGATATGATATCGATGCTTCAGGAACAGCAAGTTGGAATATTCAACATCCTCGTTACCGGATATATGATGTTGAGCCAAAACACACCGCAAGACCTGAAGCATTGGACGCAGGATAACGTAAATACCGCAAGTGCGATTATCGAACGGATGCGGACGATATTGGCTGATTCAACTACAAGTATGAAATGGGCGCTGCTTGCAAGCTGCGTAGCGGATAATGATAAGTATCCTTCAAATAATACGGAAGCGATGGAAACGCTTGGAACGCTATACAAAGAGATACTCATGTATCCGCTGACGTCCAACTCCGGCGTAAGCATACGGGGCGTTGCGGAAGAAAACGGATACAACGATCTAGTGACTGCGATTGACTGGCTGATTAGTGCGCAGGAACATTTGAATCAGGCTAAGATTCAAATCGCAGAAGAATCAACCTATACTAATGCGATTTTACAGATAATAGACGTTCTTAATACATTTCTAAAAAACGGTACGCAGAAAGATTCCGACGGCAATCCTGTGTCGGATCCCGGAGTGGGAACACCGCATACGATATATGAAAACGGCTACGGTCTTACTTACAACGTTGCAAATAACGTAACTACCGATTACTGCTACTTTGCAGCTCCGAAAAACGGTGCGGATCCCGGGTTGTTTTCAATTATGGCGGGGCTGCTCGGCGACTATGAATCCACCGAGACCGCATATCAGGGACTGAAAACCGTATTTATTGGGAATACGCCGATACCGCTCACCGAATTCTACGACAACGACGGCGACGGAGCTCGGAAGCAGTATACGATGTATATGCGAGCTACCGCGGAGCCGGAAGTAGCAGAATTCAATCAGAATAATAACAAAGGCGTGCTTCAGGAAGTATACGATGCCGCAATGTCATACAATCCCGGAAACGCAATGATCTCTTTCTCCGTGAACAGCAGAGCGAACGTCGCCGCGTACGGCTATTCAATCGACTTTGCTTTCAGATCGAATGAAGACGGGCAGTTACTACTCCGGCACGAAGGTTCTAACAGGATCACGGGTGAGCTTAACGAAAACGCCTCGCCGGAAGGAAACGAAAAACTTCAGGGCGGCGGAAGCAATATGAAGCTGACCTTGTCGGGAGACCTTATCGGCGCCGGACATGCGATCGCGAGAGATATCATAAAGAACATCATGATAGTGCTCACCGATACGGACTCCGGACAGATATTGGGAATAATCGCGGCTGATGACATAGAACTGGTGCTTGAGCAGGGAGACGCAACTCTTGCGGTGTACGAACCTGATTACGCTCCGGACGGTACGATCAAACTCGGCGCAAAAAGAGCGGATGATTACATAGCCGAACTCAGAAAGAATACCGTTAAGTATATAACTGCGATAGTATTTCTGAACGGAGATACGCTGGCAGGCGGATCAATGGGAGCGACGCAGCGTCATTCTCTCACGGGCACGGTCAATCTTCAGTTTGCAAGCAGCGCTCAGCTTGTGCCGCTGACTAACTACGAGCCGGAACAATAATAGGAATAATTAAATTATTATGTTACCATACATCGATTTAGGTTCATTCCATATTCCGACTTACTGGACTATGGTCGGAGTAGGCGCGATCGTGATGCTCGTGCTTACGATAATGAGAAGAAAAAAGTACGGTTTCAATATTTTCAGCGCCGTACTTTTCACGCTTGTTTTACTCATACTCGGCATAGGCGGGGCGAAGTTGCTATATATTCTGGAACATCCCGGCGAACCGATCTCGAAAAATCCCGGAGGCGTTTCGTTCTTCGGTTCTGTCTATCTGATACCGCTTTTGATGCCGTTGTTCGGATTTATTTTTAAGCTCAGACCGAAAAGCTCGCACGACGCTTCCGCACCGTGCGTCGCGGCGATGATCGGATGCATAAGAGTCGGATGTTTCTTAAATGGTTGCTGTGGCGGCTGGACCACTCCTTGGGGATTCACATGGCCAACTCAGACAGTCGAAAGTATTTGTGACTTTATGCTGATGTTCTTCTTGTTACAAATCGAAAAAAAAGAAAAATACAAAGGCTGGCTGTATCCGCTGTTTCTATCGATTTACAGCAGTTATCGGTTCGTAATAGAGTTTTTCAGAAACACAGCGAAAAATTCGATAGGTCTTTCAAACGGCCATATATTTGCGCTGATCGGAATCCTGACTGGCGGGCTTTGGATGTTATTCCTTTATTTGAAAATCAAAAAAACCGCAAAAAGCGTTTGAATATCATTCGGAAATTAATTAAGGAGGGAAAATTGCTTATGAAGATAAATGAGCAAAATAGAAAACGTTTTCCTGTATGGCTTCGGTTCCTTACAGTCATATTGGCTGTGTGGGTGGCGATTGCCGTCGCGGTTAACGTTTTTGCCACGGGCGGTACTACTGTAAACGCAAACGTAGGAGATGTAAATGTCTCTGCGTTGCTGCCGTCGACTTATAAGCAAAAAGTCAACGGCGAGACGCTCGTTTTTGATGAAAACGGAAAACCCGTTTATGAAGAAGTACGGATCACCGAAGAAGAGGCTGAGTCGTGCGTGAATTGGAATTACGACGGTGATGCAAGAAGCTTGTCGGGCAGTCTGAAGGCTTTAATATCTACCGACGCATGCGGATCACAAACAATTCAGTCTTTGAAAGCCGATCTGGTTTTCCAAAACAATAATACAAACGACGATATGATCGTGTCCTTCAATTACGAATATACAACGTCTGAAGGCGGCGGTCACTTCGAAGGTCTTGTAAACGGAGCGAATGCTTTCGAATCCGGCAGCGTAGCTGTAAAAATATCGGCAGGTGAAAGCAAATCGATCACGCTGTTTTCCGGAGAAACTAATGAAGGTATAACCGGTGACGCATACGGTACGATAACAATCAATCTGACAAATATCAACGTCGTCAACGCGGAAGAAACATATCACGCCGTGCTGACTCCGGCAAACAACGGTATATATAAGGTTGAATTTACCGACTCTGATGACGATGCTCAGAGTTACGTCGTTACCACTCAGGCAATAACTCCCGAACTCAGGGCACAGTATCCCGATTCCGTCGTTATCAACACGGAAGAAAACGTTGAATACAAACTTGCTTCGGGTATAACGCTTACGGCGCTTTCCGCAAATACCAACTTCAGATTTGACCATTGGATGGTAGGTTCGCAGAATAAAGGATCGGAAACTCCGCTGAATATCATACCGGCGGACAATTCGGTGGTCACTGCTGCTTTCGTTCAGGAGGGCATTATAAACGCTTTCAAGGTTGGCAATCAGGTATATCCTTCCTGGAATGCGGCGGTAGCAGAAGCTCTTTCCACGGGAAACCCGATAATACTTAACGAAGATTATTCGCTGCCCGCCAATGCAGAAGAAGCGGAAGCAGCCGGTGAGACCGAAGGCGATTACGTGACCGTCAACGGTGCCGGACTTATATATACGATTCCCGCTAACGTCAGATTCGTCGTGCCGAAATCTGAAAGTGATTTCGGTAATTTCACGAATGTTCTTCCTTCGGGTGTTAAGGACACAACGCCGATAACTCATTTCCGTACTCTGACAGTCCCGTCCGGCGTAACGTTGCAGATCAACGGTGAGATCAGCGTTAACGGCGATTATTATTGCAAACAGCCGTATGAAACGGTCGTGGGCGGCGCGCACGGTCTCGTATCGCTTAATCAGGATGCAAAGATCAATGTTTCAAACGGCGGTAAGATCTGGTGCTACGGCTTTATAGCCGGCGCAGGCGAAGTTGTGATCGCGGAAGGCGGTCACGCTTCGGAATTCTTACAAATCACGGACTGGGGCGGCGGTTCCGCTGCTCTCGGTTGGGCTACCAATAATGCTAATCTCCACAATGCATTTTATTTCTCACAGTATTACGTACAGAATATTGAAGCAAGATTAACGGTTTATAAAGGCGCAACGACCGAAGTCGCAGTCGCAATAGTGGCACAAGGTCAGATTGCGACGTCCAGTGCGGCGTTTATTGGTGAAGGTGGGCTATTCCATGTAACCGAAGACGGCGGATATATTACACGTATTTACGATTCGGCAACCGATAGGACTAATTATGAGATACACGGCGATACCGAAACGTCAGGTATAACCGTTAGCATAATGCAGTATCAGCTTTCGTCGGATGCGTACGTTCTCGGTATCAACGGCAACATCAGCCTTGATATTGTTGAAGGAGAAACGACACTTTTGAACGATTTCATGCTCCTTCCGGGCACCGAGATCAAAGTTGGCGAGAACGCCTCGGTTGAAATTGTACAGTCAGCGCCGATGAATCAGGTCAATCAGGAAACAAACGAGATTGAGACTGTTCAACGCCCAGTGCGTCTGTTCATAATCGACGACTATGAATGGAACAATACGATAGACCCCACAGCCGATCCGCTGACGCAGCTGCAGCAGCTGAACAACGGTCAGGCAAATTACAGTTATCCGAAAAAGCAGAATACGCTTCCTTATACCGTAGCAAACGGTACGGACAACGATGAAATACGCGGTAACGTGACCGCGACGAGCGCAACGATAGAAGTAAACGGCACGCTTGAAGCGTCGAGCAACATTTTCACGACAAACTATATCGGCTATCTCTATGATACGATGGCAGAGATGCTCAACGATCCCGAACAGCGAGCCGCGCTTGAAGCACAGTACGGCGCCCAGACGGTCGAGTGGGCGGAGACTACCGTAAATCAGTATTATAACGAGTCTAAAGATAAACTGATCACCGGTTCGGGTACGATCATCAATAACCCGCCGACCGAAGGACTCGACGGCAACCTCAACCTTTTGACTCAAACCGGTACGACCAAAAATCAGGTCAATATACCTACGGCCGAGTGCCTTGTCGACCTTAACGGCGACGGAACTTATTCCGAACTTGGCACCGGTATTTATGAGAGCGCAGGCGTCGACCCTGTAACGGGAACGACGGTCTGGTATAAAAACCAAATCACATATCATCTCGTGGTGGTTGATCCCGCAACGCAGCATCCTGTTGGAGTTCTCCCCGATATCACCCGCAAAGTCGGTTATGATTACGACATTCTGACTGTTGAAGATCTTACGATAGCAGGTCAGAGATATGCGATATTCGGCTTTGACGCAAGCACGATACAATCGTACAATACAACGACCGGTAAGATGGATATGCAGGGCATACCGATTGGATTTATACCTGCAGACGGCGAGATCGTTAAAGACGGTACTTACAACCTTGAAAGCGATTCGCGCAACCGCAACTTTGCAACCCCGGCAAGCTGGCAGACTTTGATGGCCAACCCGAGCGATCTTATGACGTATCTCATGTTGACCGGCGTAACGAGCGGCTGGGATGAACTCGGATTCGTATTTGCAGATCTCACGGTAATGGCTAACCAGACGTGGACTATGGCTGATATGCTCACCGGTGGTCTTAACGGCGAGATCACGGTTTACGTAGCCGCATACGACCACTACGTAGCTTGGGAAAACGAAACGACCGGCGAACGCGCTCAGAATTATCTGCCGAGCGGTCTGACGGCGGCTCAGTACGTAATGAACGCGGAAGCGGTCATCACACCGACCGTAACGGATCCCGCAACGGGCGACGCGATAGCGATAACGCCCGCACAGAGCATTGACGAAGACGCGCATACAACGACAGTCACCGTAACGGGCGTCGACAGTGATATGCTCGTCAGCATGACGGCGCAGTATACGAAAGTCAATATCGTATGGCAGTTCGTTGACGTAAACGATCAGACTATCGTTTATGATGAAATAACGGAAACCGCTCATCCGGTCGCCGATCCGGCTGTTTCACCCGCGATCAGCAATCCGGCTCACGCGTATTACCTGCTTGCTGAAAACGCAAACGTAAAACTTTCGAACGAAGAAAACTCCAGATTCGTTACAGGCGATCTGCCCGTAACTCTCACCGGCATCGACGAACCGGTAACGATTACGATCCTCGTTGATCCGTTTGATTACAAGATCAGTTTCACAACGGATAAAGACGGTACGTCGATCGAAGATAAGTACGTTAAAGACGGCGACGATCTGACGCTGAAGATCGCGGATATAATAACAGAAGCTCACTACTGCTTCGCAAATGCTGCAGTAACCGGTACGGCGACGGCTGAGATCACGCATGAAGGCGCAGAACTGGCGATCACCGGCATCGGAAGCGACTGCACGGCAGCCGTCACGCTCACACCGTATGACTACCTGGTCCGCTACAGCATGAGCGGAAGTATCGTCAAGTACGATTTCGTAACGAGCGGCGCGACCTCGTCGTATGAATATCCGGCGAACACTTACGACTCCAGTTTTACATTCACGCTCAACAACGGTTCGCAGCCTTCCGGTCTGGTCTACACTCCGGCGACCGAAGGTCAGCCCGCGGTAATTACCGTCAATAACGTAAACGCCGACAGAACGGTAAGCCTCAACGTAAACGTATTCGACAGAGCGCTGATCATCTATGATGAAAACAACGTAATTCAGAAGCTTTATTACGGCAACGGCAGCGACGCCGGAGACAATTACCGTTATCAGGCTAACCAGTACGTTAAGAATCTGGTCAACCCGAACGGTGCGATCGTAGAAGATCATCTTGATTATCTGTATGCGTATATCCGTACGAACGGCACGGGCTACTTCCCCGTAACGGTACAGATCGGCACTTATTACCACGTAGTCGAATTCCGTTACTTTATGCCCGACGGCACGATCAACGGAACTCAGCTCACAGACGTCGATAACGTTGCTCTGAGCACGAGAATATTCGTTGAAGAAGAAGACGGAACGGTAGGTATAGATACAGACGATTTCCTCGCGGCATATACAGCGGGCAATAAAGCAGTCCAGATGTATCAGGCGGCCGGCGAAAAAGTGTTCCTGTACCTGGCCAACTACTCCGAGACCGGTGACGGTCATACGAATACGTATGTTTCGGCTGACGACAACAAGAGCATAACGGTCTCGAATATAGGCAAGAACGCGTTCGTCAACGTAATAGTCGTTCCGTATGCCAACACGATAACGGTAACCGACAGCGGCTTGAATACGACGAACCTCTACTACGTCGATTCAAACGGCAACAATCTTACAAACAGCTATAAAGCAGCCGGCACGGCTCCCGTAACTTATGCAGCCGGCGCGAACCGCGCGATATTCGGTATAGAGGGACTTACCGGCGCGGATATAGACGCGACCCCGGAAGAGATCGCGAACGGCGTAGACAGCGTCACGTTCTCGAATATAACCTCTGACGCTGCGGTCACGCTCACCACCATAAGCACGAAGCACAAACTCACGGTCGAATATATCGATCCATGGGGAGTGACGGACGAGATCATTTACCCCGAAGGCGACGTTTACACGGTAAGCTTCACCGACCGCGAGATCAAAAACGCGGTAGTAACGACTGAAGACGGCAGTACGGCGACGTACACGGCAAACGGCTTTACGGTAACGATGCCCGACGCCAACACGGTAACAAAAGTCGTTGTTGAATTCAGACACGTCTGCGCTCCCGGTGAAGAGAGACTCGTTTACAACGCGTCCGACGCCGCAAATTCCAACATCAAAAAACGCGGCAACAGCAATCCGGCGACGATCGAAGTGACGGACAGCTACTACGGAATATTCACCGTTGAATGTCAGTATGCCTGCATGATATTGATCGATAACGGTGACGGAACGTATACGAAGTTAGACGCCGTACCTGTTGACGGTGAGACCGATAAATATCAGTTCACTTGCCCGGCTAATTTCAGCACGGATATATCGATTACGGTTGCGGTAAAAGGCGACACGAATGGAAACGGCACGGTCGATTCCGGCGACGCTACGAAAGCAAGAGCCGTATTCCTCGGTAAAACGAGTTATACGACCGAGCTTGACAGACTTGTCGGTGACGCAAACGGAAACGGATCGATAGATTCCGGCGACGCCACGAGAATACGTGCGGTATACCTCGGCAAAACAAGTTTCAGTTGGTTTTAATTAAAATTAAAATAAATTAATCTTAAAAGGAGATCAAAAATGAAAAATGCTTTCAAACGCAGTATCGCTTTTGTGTTGGTAATGATGCTTGTCATTCCGATGTTCATAAGCGTACACGCCTATGACATTTCGCTCGAACTTGACAAAACGACCGTAAATGTCATTCAAAGCGATGCTGATCAGACGGTAGAGGTAACGTTAAGAGGTGCCGCCGCATTTGACTGTTGTTCTACAGGCGGATACGTTAACGTTGCTGACGGGTTGACAATAACCGGCGTATATGACTGGTTAACTGGTGCGGCGATTGCATCCGGCTCGCTTACTTATAACTCTGCAAAAACTCAAGTACAGTGGTTTGCAGAAACAAGTACTACAGACGATGAAAATACGCAGAACCTCGTAACCGTTACAATAAAGGTTCCGGCAAATACACCTACCGGAGACTATGCCGTAACGTTCAGCTCTCTTCAGGCAAATCACGAATGGGGCACTCCGTACGATATTGAATCGACTACGCTTAACGCTACGATCACCGTATCGGAAGCGGCGGTCGTTACGGATCCCGTTTATGAGATCTACTATGAACTCGACAGCACGACGGATGCGGACCCGGACCATTATATGGATTACGACGATGCTTCCGCGACTGTGACGGCATACGTTTATATCGTATCCGACACGGCTAAGACGCTTCAGTCTTTCGGTATCGTAATGACTAACACCGCAGGACTTGCAGTTCAGTCCTTTGCACCCAATGTTGCAACAGACGCAAGTTATGAGCAGTACAAAGAAAACGACAACACGAAGATCTATTTCGGCCTTTTAGGAAAATACAACGGCTCCACGTATACGAACGTGAGCGTGTCGCTTCCGGCGGATACGCCCGTACTGCTCGGTACTGTAACGTATACGTTTACCTCTTCTGCAGCTTATGATACAGAAGAAGCGATCACGATTGTAGAAAATGCATCGTTTGCGGCCGGAACGAAAAACACGGATATTTCGGTCCCAGAGGATCCGTCAGGTATAGTTCCGACGATCACGACCGGTACCGAAGGCCATCTCGGTGCAGAACTCAAGGTTACGTACGACGTAACTTATAATGAAAATAAACCCGCTACGGCAACCGCTACCGTTTCCGGTATGCCCGCTACGAACCCCGAAACGAAACAATACAATATTTCCTATAGCATAGCGACAGCTCCTACACTCGGAACTGCGTGGTCATTCAAAGAATGGAATACCTCAGCGGACGGTAGCGGCACACCTTATGCTCCCGCCGCTTCGTACACCGACAATGCAGACCTTGTGCTTTATGCGATTTGGGAACCTGCATCTACAACGTATACGATTAAGCATTGGCAGCAGAATATCGACAATGACGAATATACCGAAGTTGAATCCGACAGACAGGAAAACGTTGCAGGTATAACAGGCCAGCTTACAGCAGCTACCGCCAATACCTACACCGGTTTCACTGCTCAGACCATAACCCAGGAGACCATCGCCGATGACGGCAGCACGGTCGTAAACGTTTACTATAACCGTAATTTGTACACCGTAGTATGGAAATCCCAGGACGGCGAAACGACTTACGAAACCGATACGAACGTCAGATACGGCGCACAGCCTTCATACGACAGCGCGGCTCCGACAAAAGCAAATACTGCGGAATTCACGTATTCATTTGCCAACTGGGCGACCGCTACGGACGCTGAAACCGGTACGGCGGCTGCAAGCCTTCCGACGGTAGAAGGCGACGAAGCTACGATCACCTACTATGCGGCTTTCAGTAAAGAAACGAATCAGTACACGATCACGTTCGATAAAGGCGCTCACGCAGCCGACGGCTACGGCGCTCCCGCAGCGATAACAGACGATTACGGAACCGAAATCACGCTTACAGAGGCGACTGCGGCTCCCGGCTATACATTCACGGGCTGGTCCGACGGCTCGACGCTTTACAGCGATCTTTCCGTTCCGTATGTTATCACCGGTACGGCTACGCTGACTGCACAGTACAGCGAAAACCATTACACTATCCATTACGATATCAATGCAGCTGATGCGACCGGTACGGTCCCGGCTGACAAAGAGCTTGCATATACGGAAAGCTATACGATCCTCGCGGGCACGAGCCTTGCACGTACTGGTTATCAGTTTGCAGGTTGGAACACTCAGGCTGACGGCAACGGAACCACATATTCCGTAGACGACGTCGTAAGCAAGCTTTCGGAAACCGACGGTGCTACGGTAATACTGTATGCAAAGTGGACAACCGACGCTTACACTATCACTTATAACTATGACGGAGCAACGACAACTCCCAGCAACCCGACAAGCTATAACGTTGAGAACCTTCCTATAACCCTCGCCGAACCCTCGAAAACAGGTTATACGTTCAACGGATGGACTATAGCAGTTAAAGAAGGCGAAACAGGTAACGTTACAATAGACGGTACCGACAGCAATAAGCTTATTGCAGGTACGTACGGTAACCTGACAGTTAAAGCAAACTGGATACCTGCGGAAGTTGACTACACCGTAAAACATTGGCAGCAGAATCTCGATAACGACGAGTACACCGAAGTAACCGATGATGCCGAGACGAAACAGGGCTATACTGAAGACGAAACGGCTGCTGTTGCAAAAGACTATGATCACTTTATCGCAAAAGCGTTTTCGCAGGTTGCGATCGCTGCCGACGGTTCGACCGTTGTCAACATTTACTACGATCGCGAGACCTATACGGTAACGTATGAATATACAGGCAACGTTCCTACCGGCGCAACAGCTCCCGTGGACGCAAACAGCCCGTATAAATACGGCGCGACCGTAACAGTCGAAAGCGCTCCCGCGACAGTCACAGGTTATACCTTCGGCGGCTGGAAGATCGGCGGCGCTGACGCCGGCACCACGTTCGTGATCGACGCAAACACCACCGTTTCCGGCGCATGGTCGCTTATAACTTATTATATCAGATTCTATAAAGACGACAATACGACGCTCGTTGAAGCGGTTCCGTTCACAGCCGAGACCGAGAGCATCACGGCTCCCACAGTTCCCGCTAAGTCTGCTAACGCAGATTGGTATGAAAACGGCATATGGGGCGCCTATGATATAACTCAGCTTAAGGATCAGGACGTAGTACCTTCTTACGCTAAGAAGACGTTCACCGTAACGTTTCAGGATGAAAACGGAACCAATCTTACCGACCAGGGCTCGGATCCCAACTTCGATTACGACGACAGAACGATCGACAAACCGGCAGTTCCCGACAAACCCGGATACGAAGGAGCATGGCCGAGCGATATCACCGCAACACCCGGCAACAAGGACGTTCAGCCGATCTACACGCTCATCGGTTATACGATCACGTTTGATACCGACGGTGGCGACGCCATAGCACCTCTTACATACAACATCGAAAGCACGGATACGCTTCCCGCTGCTGTGAACAAACTGTTCAGCACGTTCGTCAACTGGAAAGTCACGACTGCCGACGGCTACTGGACCGCAGATTCCACATTCAACGCCGGCACGCCTGTCACGGGCAAATACGGTAACGTAACGCTCACCGCTCAGTGGACGAAAGACGAAAGCTATTATATAGGCGATTACAAATACGCTGCTGCCGGCTACTACCTCATAAGGATCAAAGCTTCCGCGATAGACAGTTCAAAGATCTACAAGTTCGGCTCCGACGCTATGTACTACATAGACAACGAAGCTTACAATCTCGATGGTTCCGCAGTATTCTACACACTTATCCCGGACACCTATGTAAGCGGAGTAGAACTCAACGACGCAGGCCTCGGTCTGATCACGACGTCCGACGGAGAACGCACCGAGATCACTTACGATAACGATATCAACGGCGACGGCAAAGTCACCGTAGCAGACGCCAACGCTATCTTCCAGATGCTCGCTCAGGCGGCTCATGGCGGATACTATACCGACGCACAGCTCAGCGTAGAACAGCGTCTCAAAGCCGACACTGTCAAAGCGACATCAGGCGAAGAATACTTCGGATCCATCCAGGACGTCAACGCTATCGTAAAACAGCTCTTCAACAAGACGGCTTCTCAGGAAGCACTGAACTCCATGTTCTCCTGCTTCGCAGTCATCGAAGAAGAACAGCGCAAAAACAAATCGATAGACGCATAATCAACATACTCACCTCTTTAAGGAGGAAAGCAAATTGAGAAATGTAAAAAAGTTTCTCGTGATCCTGATCTCAATATTCATCGCCGCCGCGCTCGTTATACCGGCGTCGGCAGACAAGGTGAATTTTGAATACAAACTCAAGATTTACGACCAGTACGGTGCGGAGGTCACAAACCCCCGCACCCTGGCCGCAGGGTCAACTCTTAACATCGAAATAGAAATATCACGTTCAGATATCACCGATACGTCGTATTACGTTTACGGTCTCGAGTTCCGTATCAGAACGCGCGGACTTGATTACAACAACGACGGCGTGTCTTTCCGCGGAAAAACTTCGATAACGAAGCAGGTCTTCCTTGAAGGCGACTCCGTAGGTTTTGCCTACTTTGACACGACAAGAGTAGGCGAGACGGTAAGCAATCCGATGGCGGGCGGCAGCTGGAGTTACACCGTAACGGATCCGAGTGCGATAAATATCGTGGTCCCGGTCGCGCTTATGTACGAACCGGATTCTAAAGATCCGCACGAGCTTGAAGGCGACGCGTATTTTTATCTCGATCCCAATGGCGGTACGATCATCGGGAAAGATCCGTCGGGAAAGTACCGTTCAGGCACGGAAGTGACGCTTCCCGACGCTGAGCGCGGCGGATACATTTTCAAAGGCTGGTCCGACGGAGTACGTACGTATAAGGCGGGAACCAGATTTTCCGTATCAGGTATTATAACGCTGACAGCGTTGTGGGAAGAGATACCGAAGAACCGTCAGGTAACGTTCGATCCGAACGGCGGCGAATTTGCAGGTGAAGATCCCTCAGGCATGTACGCTGACGGTGAAGTACTGCATTTCCCGGAGCTGAAGCGCGACGGTTACCGCGTAAAAGAGTGGAACGACGGGGTCAAATCGTACAAACCCGACGAAGACTATACGGTGTATAACTCGGTTATCATCAAAGCTTCATGGGAAGAATACATCCCCGAACCTCCCGGACCCGAACCGGGACCCGGTACGTCCAACTGGTGGATCTGGCTGCTCGTCGGCATAGGCGCTCTTGCGCTCGGCGGCGGTATCTGGTGGTTCATCATCTTCTGGAAGCGTAAGTGGGTGAAGTACAGCCTTGTAAACGGCGATATTTCGCTCAGCTTCAAGGATAAGAAACACACCGTCAAGGTCGCGGTCGTTCTGTACGACGATGACGATAAGAAGTATCTGCTCGGCAACAGCCACCTCGTAGAGGCCGGCAAACGTCTGCGCTTCATCAAGGGCGACGGATCGGTTGCCGATATCGAAAAGGGCAGATATAAAGGTATGCTCGTCGTTGCCGGTGAAAACTATACCGACAGCTTCAAGTGCCGCATAAAAGCTCTCGATCGCGAGATCAAAGAGAAGAAAAACGATTAAAAATGCATATTCGGCGATCCGGAAATCGTAAAATTTCCGG
>JAEEGL011890823.1_pt1 | contig 68268 bp, 52 predicted proteins | sample 9134231 | NCBI WGS metagenome assembly JAEEGL01 (sample SAMN16246548, study PRJNA631951) | gut metagenome | biome: gut microbiome; feature: rumen; material: fiber-attached | host: Bos | place: Iran: Karaj | collected 2018-10 | reverse complement strand
GAGATAGGTCATGTACCAGTAGACCCCGCCGAAGCCGCCGTTGTGCAGCGAATAGAGGAACTGGGGCCTGACTTCATCCATGAGCTTCATTAAAGCCCGGGTCTCGGGCAGAGGATCGCGGAAATGAAGGCCCTTGTAGTCTATGGGGAAGGTCCATTCCACCTGCTTATGGGAAGCCGGCCTGAAGAAATTCTTCGCGTAATTGGTCACCGTGAAGGGGCCTTTGAACCAGCCCTCGTTGAGCCGGGTGGCGTCGCAATCCCAGGACTTTATTATGTAGCAGGTATAGCCCAGCTCATCCCTGAATTCCCCGTCTTCAGCCAAAGACCGGGAAAGATGCTCGAGAAGCATGGCCCCTATCGGCTCGTTGGGATGGGGGCAGCCGTAAAGTATCGCCGACCTGGGATAATCGCCTATCTTAAGGCAGTAGATCGGATGGCCGGCCCTCGATCTTCCGATCTCAAGAAGCTTGACGGCATCGGGGTATTCCTCCGCCAGCTTCTTCGAACTCTCGTCCATCTCATCCACGGTCATAAAGACCTTGTAATCGGGGATACTGTCTAAAACTCTCTGAAAAACGCCCTTCATCTCACGCCCCCTGCACTACAGTTTCATGCACCTTTCGACGAACTTGAGCACCCTGGGATAGCAGTCCAGCCTGTTTTTGAACTTGGCTACGCCGTGGCCCTCGTCGTCGTATACGATCATGCTGACGTCCACGCCCCTCTTCTGCAGGTATTCCATGGCCTGATAGGTCTCGGTGACGGGCACCCTCGGGTCGTTCTTGCCGTGGATGATGAGGAGGGGCCCGACGATGTCGTCGACCTTGGCGACGGGAGACACGTTGTAGAGTATGTCGCGGTGCTTTTCGAGGCTGCCGTACTCCTGCTCCCTGTTGCTCCTGCGGAAGGGCGAAGTGTTTTCAAGGAAGGTCACCAGGTTGAACATGCCCACCGTCGCGACGCAGCAGCACCAGAGCTCCGGGTATCTTGCGGCGCAGTTGAGGGTCATGAAACCTCCGTAGCTGGTGCCCATGACCGCGATGCGGTCCTTGTCCGCTATGCCTTGCTCTATAAGATGGTCGACCAGGGCCTTTATGTCCTTAACGCTGTCGAGCCTCTTTTCTACGTCATCCAGGTGGCAGTAGGTCTTGCCGTAGCCCGAAGACCCCCTCACGTTGGGTTCCACGATGGCAATTCCCTGCGAGATATAGTACTGCTGCACTTCCTTGCCGTTGATGGCCGGGCGGCTCTGCATCTCCGGGCCTCCGTGGATGGAGATCATCACGGGAAGATCCCTGGGTTCCCTGCCCTTGGGTACATAGAGGAAGTATGGAACCGTCAGGCCGTCGAATGACTTGAACGAACCCCTGACGGGCTCGCTGAAGTCGGAAGAGCTCAGCTCGGGCGGGAAGCAGTCGTTTATCCTCTTCACGCTGTACGCGTCGGCGTCTATTACCCACACGTCCTGGGTCAGAGTGCCGCTCATGACGGTCAGGGCCATCCTGTGGCCTTCATTCGACCATACGGGAGCCGAATAGACCCCGGCGGGCGGCGTGGGGAGCGGAACGAAGGAATGAGCCGTCCTGTCGCAGACCCTGAGTACGGAATAACCGTCCTCGTTTATGACCACTGCAAGGTATCTGCCGTCGGGAGAGATGGAAAGCCCTTCGACGTCCCTGCCGAATTCCTTAACTTTTACTCCCTTTCCGGTCTTAAGATCGCAGAAGGCCAGGTAGAAGAAATCGCTGTCCTCGTCGCTGATGTAGTAGAAGCCCGAGGAATCGGGAAGCCAGGCCGGGCTCTTGGCCGAAATGACAGCCTTCGTGTCGGGCCTTCTTACAGCGTCGCCGGTCTTTGTGTCGTACATCCAAAGGGCATTGTTGTTGATGCCCATCGATTTGTTGTAGAGCAGGTATCTGCCGTCGGGGGAGATCGCGGCGGGATTGTTGAAATTGTCCCGGTTCTCCAGCAGGATCTTCTTCTCGAGGGTCTCTGTGTTGAGGCTCATAAGGTCGAAGCAGCGGGGGTCTCTGGCGTTGGCGGAGATATAGAATCTGCCGCCTTCCATGAAGCCTCCGGGGTAGTGCCTTACCTTGGTATCGTCGGTAAGGGCCTTCGGGGTCTTTCCTTCAAGCAGGAAGATCTGCTGGTTCTCGTTTCCTCCCATGTCGGCGGAAAATATCACCGTACTGTCTCTGACCATGAGCCTTCCTATCTGCTCCTGGGTGGTGAACATGACCTCCTCGGCCCCGGTCCCGATGTTCTTTTTGATTATGCTCTTGCCCGCCGGGCCGATCTGAACATAGAGCAGCTCGCCGCCGCTCAGCCAGCAGATCTCCTTGCAGCTTCCGACGCTTAAATAGGACTTAAGATCGGCCATTTGCGCTCCTTTCGCTCGTGAAAGCCAAAAATACACACTGATAAGAGTTTAATGCCTTGTTATATATTTTAATTATATCACTCCCCTCAAAACTGTTCAACGAAGTCAGGCCCCGCATGCATTTGTTTACAGCGCGGAAAATATTCGTCGCGAGTATATAGAAATCCTCCCCTTTACGTAGTATTATGAAACTAAATAAATGTGACGCGTTTTGCGCCGCTTTTTAAAAAGAAAACCTCAGCGGAAATAAAGGCAGGAGGCCTGACGACGGGCAAGAAGCGTTCGACCCAAAGCACCATCTTCTACGATCCCACCCACCGCCGGCTGTTCACTCTGGCGGCGGTATTGCTCGCCCTCGTCCTGGCCAGGCTGTATTTTCTGCTGTTCTATCCCGTCGACCTGTTCAACTTTGACGCCCACACCGTTCTGCCCTTCCGCCGGGCCTTCGTGCGGGTGCTCAACCGGGTGATGCTTGCCTCGCTGGCGCTGTACTATATCAAGCTTTCAGCCTACGTGATTTTCGCCCGCCGCTCCCGCCCCCTGCGTGGGAACGAGCCGAAGCTCAAAGTCGCCGCGGTGATCCCCGCCTACAACGAGGAGCGGGTCATAGAGAAGACCGTAAGAAGCGTTCTGGCTTCAGATTACAGGCATATAAAAGTATACGTGGTGGACGACGGCTCCGCCGACAAAACGGCGGAGGCCGTTGAGAAGGCCTTCGGAAGCGACGGGAGGGTCACCCTCCTGCGCCAGCGGAACAGCGGAAAGGCCGCAGCCTTAAACCGCGGCATCGCGGCTGCCGACTGCGAACTGCTGCTCCTTCTGGACGCCGATACCCTGGTGGCGCCGGACGCGGTGCGCCTCATGGCCCGTCACTTCGAAGACAGCCGGGTCGCCGCCGTATCGGGAAACACCAGAGTGGGCAACGTGACCAACCTGATCACCCGCTGCCAGAAGGTGGAGTACATTCGCGATTTCAACCTTCTCAAGAACGGCATGAGCCGTCTGCGCTGCATGGCGGTGGTCCCCGGAGCCCTGGGCATGTGGAGAAAGACCGACGTCTTAGAGGCGGGAGGCTTTTCGACCCAGACCCTGGGCGAAGACAGAGACCTGACCATGGCGCTGCTGAAGGCCGGAAAGCGGGTATGCTTTGAGCCCCTGGCCTACTCCCGTACCGAAGCTCCCGCAAGCCTTAAAGCCTTCATGCGCCAGCGCTTCCGCTGGACCTACGGCACCCTGCAGTGCGCCTTCAAGTACATGGGCTGCCTGTTCAGCTTCAAAGCGCCGGGACTGGGCTTTCTGCTGCTGCCCGACCTTCTGTTCTTCCAGACCCTGATCCCCTGCGTCAGCGCTTTCGGCCTGCTGACCAACCTGGCTGACCCCATGCGCAGCGAGCTGATGCTGCTGTGGATATCCTACTGCCTGGCCCTGATACTGGAACTGATACTGTATCTGCTGGCGGTACTGTACACCCGCGAGCGGCCCTCGGCAGTTGACATTCTGACCATAATACCCCAGCGCCTCATCTACGGGGTGCTGTGCACTTATATCATATTCAAATCACTGGTCGCAGCATTTCTCGGCAGCAAGGTAGGCTGGAACAAGCTGGAGCGCGTCGGAAATGTCGATGATATAACTCAATCTGATCTTCAGGAGGCAAAAAAATGAAACATCTTTGGAAGCGTCGGATCGCGATCCTGGGCGCCATCGTAATGGTGTTCGTCCTGGCCTGCTCGGCCAAACTGATCCCCTGGTCCGACCTGGCAGCCTACGCTGCGCCTGAATACGCAACGGTAGGCACGGCGTCCCTCAGCGACACGGGCGATACCGTGTTCATCCGGGCCGCCCAATTCAACATCGGGACCGAAGAGGAGCCTGTCAAGATAATATGTTCAGGCTTCACGGTCGGAAACATTGGATCTGCGGACGACCCCACCGCGAATGTGGACCTGGACGTTCTGACTCCCATCTATCCGGGGGCGCCTCTTAAGGGCACTCTGGACAAGAACATCTACATCTGCGGCAGCATCACAGCCGACTTGTATGTGGACGGCCTGACATTAGGCAAAGGCCATACCATCACCGCTGCCGGAGGAGGTTTTGACGTCAAGATGGGCAAGCTTACGGTCGACGCCATCAACGCGTCGGGCGTTCCGGTCTCTATAGGCGACAAGGCGGAAGTGACCGTCAATGGGAACGCCTCGGTAGGTCAGCTTATGCTTTACGAGCCTTCCAGACACGTCCGTCAAGGTCAGATCGACCCGGCGACCTATAACCCGGATTATCTGCCGGGAAAGCTTCACGTAAAGGGTGATCTCAGCGGCCCCGGCAGCATCTATATCTCCGGCGGAGGCGAGCTTAAAGCGGACGGCGATGTATCGAACTTCAAAAATGGATACTATGGTATAGCGATCGCGAGCGGAAGTAAAATGACCGTGGGCGGAAAGATCAGCGATTCCGGAGGTATCGGTATAAGCAACGTATCTGAGCTTGATGTGACCGGTTCCGTCTCAGCCATATATTTACAAGCCGTCACCGGTTCCTCCGTCAATACCCGGGGCAGCTTCGAATGCTCCGGACTCATCTACATAGGCGAAAGCAGCCTCACGGTCGGAGGCTCGCTCAAAGGCGGAGATATAAACTTCAGGCAAGTTAAGGCGCCCGTCACGGTGGGGGGCAGCATGAACGGCGGCAGCCTCTTGATCTCCGGAACGGAATCGCAGACAACATCGCTGACCGTTAACGGCGCCGTCACCCTGACGGGTTCTTTGGATATATACGACAACGCGTCCGTGACGGCAAAGGGAGCCCTCTCATGCAACAATTTGAGCATGGAAGGTTCAGGAACGAAAACCCTGACCGCAGAATCCCTTAAGACCGACAGCTCTTTCAGTATCCAGAAAAATGCTACGGTTGATATCGCGGGCGACTGTTCCGTCGGAGGTAGTGGTTATCCTTTATTAAACGTTCAGAGGGGAAGCCAGTTTAAGGTCGGCGGAGACCTGACTGCCAATTGCTACGTTGATTTGGTTGAAGATTCCAGTTTAACGGTAACGGGCAATATGACCGTCGGCGGGGGCGGCAGCTACTATGCGGTGACACACGCAGGATGCAGCATCAGCTGCGGAGGAGATCTCACCTGCGGCGGCCATGTAGGCGCGCTTAACGGAAGCGAGATAAGCGTTACCGGCAAGCTTTCTGCGGGCAAAGAGGGCGTGTATGCCCTTGGCAAGGGAGCCTCTATCGAGGCAGCCTCCATCAGTTCAACCAGCATCCACTGCTACGGAAACACCGCATCCGTCACCGCAACAGGCGACATAGCTCTCAGCAATTTTGCTTATACCTTCCAGAATGACAGCATATCCGCCGGAGGAGACCTCAGCTGCAGAACCTTCCATACCCATGGCGGTTCGATAAACGTCGGCGGCAGCATGACTACCGCCTTGACATATGAAAGCCTTGACTCCGGCATCCTCACCGTAGGCAAAGACTTCATATCGACCGGAACTCAGCTGTTCAGCACCTATAACTCCAATGGTCTCGCCGTCTTAAGCGGAAAGCTGACCGTCGGAGGCAACGTGGAATTCGGAGAGCTGCTGCTCAACTCAAAGGGCGACATGAGCCTGCTTGATGTTGCGGGAAAGATCAACGCGAACCGCATCACAGACCTGAATACAGTCGATGAAAACGAAAACGTGCTTATACTCCACACCATCGAGCCCTTCAGAAGCGCGGCCTCCAATTCTTCAGGCTACATCAATTACATCCAGCCCTATGATCAGCAGTATATCATGCTTGCCGATGAGGAAGAAAAGAACTATTACGCCGCTGACATCAGCGATCTGACCAAGACTGTTTACGACGTCTTCCCGGCGACCCCGATCAGCATTTCCCTTGTGCCCGGCGAAAAGGCCGAATGGGCGGACGGCGAACCCTGCATGCCCGTCGGCTACAGCGGAATGAGCCTCACCCTGCCCACCGCAGACGATCTGAAGTTTTCTTCCGAGTACTGCGTTCTGACCGGCTGGGCAACCGAGGATGGGGAGACGGTCTGCGATCCCGGCGCCGTCCTCACCCTGAACGAAGACATTACTCTTTACGCGCAGATAACGGAAGAACTTCCCGAAAAGGAGCCCCAGGAGATAAGCTTCGATAAACAGACCGTGATCAAGACCGTCGGCGACAAGGACTTCACCAACGAAGCAAAGGGCGCCATGACCGCGGTCACCTACGAGGTCACAGAGGGAAGCAAAGTCGCGAGCGTCGATGAAACGACCGGCAAGGTCCACATCCTGAAGGCCGGAACCGCGACCATCACCGCTACCGCCGCCGAGGACGATACCTACGCCTCCGCGACCGCCAGCTACACTCTGAAGGTCGAGCGCGACACCTCCGACGACGATACGTCTTCACCGGTTGAAAACAATGTGCCCCCTGCCGATCAGAAGCCGAAAGCCGATCCTCTCAGCGATTTCACCGACCTTGACCCCGAAGCATGGTACAACGAGGGCATAGGGTACTGCGTTGAAAACGGCATCATGGAAGGCGTCGGAAACGGCAGGTTTAACCCCAACGGCACCACCAGCCGCGCCATGATAGTCACCATACTCTACCGCATGGAGAAGGAGCCCGAAGTCACGGGCGAGAACCCCTTTGACGACGTCCCGGCCGGCACCTGGTACACCGACGCGGTGATCTGGGCTGCCGAGAACAAGATAGTGGAAGGCTACGGCAACGGCAAGTTCGGGCCGAGCGACGACATCACCCGCGAACAGCTGGCGACCATACTCTACCGCTACGCGCAGACCAAGGGCAAGGGCTTTACCGGAGCCTGGATGTTCCTGCTCAACTTCCCCGACGCCGCCGAGGTATCCGACTGGGCTGACGAAGCCATGCACTGGATGGTCATGAACGGCGTGATCCAGGGCAAGAGCGGCAAACTGGTGCCCCAGGGCGGAGCCTCCCGCGCCGAAGCAGCGACAATGATCCAGCGATTCTGCACACTAGATGAATAGCAGATCAGGCTCTCAATAAGAGGCAATGCAAAATGCGGCCGGCTTTTTAAAAGCCGGCCGCATTTTTATGCGATCTTGCGGTGTTTTGCCGTACTGCCTCGCTAGATACCCATGTGCTTCTTGACGAATTCCAGCACCCTGGGATAGCAGTCCAGCCTGTTCTTAAACTTGGTGAGGCCGTGGCCCTCGTCGTCGTATATCATCATGCTGACGTCCACACCCTTCTTCTGCAGGTACTCCATGGCCTGGTAGGTCTCGGTGACGGGCACTCTCGGGTCGTTCTTGCCGTGGATGATGAGGAGGGGCCCGACGATGTCGTCGACCTTGGCGACCGGCGACACGTTGTAGAGTATGTCGCGGTGCTTTTCGAGGCTTCCGTACTCCTGCTCCCTGTGGCGCCTCCGGTAAGGCGAGGTGTTCTCAAGGAAGGTGACCAGGTTGAACATGCCCACGGTGGCGACGCAGCAGCACCAGAGCTCGGGGTATCTGGCGGCGCAGTTGAGGGTCATGAAGCCGCCGTAGCTTCCGCCCATGACGCCTATGCGGTCCTTGTCGGCTATGCCCTCTTCGATCAGATGGTCGACCAGGGCCTTGATGTCCTTTACGCTGTCGAGCCTCTTCTCGACGTCGTCCAGGTGGCAGTAGGTCTTGCCGTAGCCCAGGGATCCTCTCACGTTGGGCTCGACGATGGCTATGCCCTGCGATACGTAGTACTGCTGCACTTCCTTGCCGTTGATGCCGGGGCGGCTCTGGCCCTCGGGCCCTCCGTGGATGGAGATCATCACGGGAAGGTCTTTGGGTTCTTTCCCCTTGGGCACGTAGAGGAAATAGGGAACAGTGAGGCCGTCGAAGGACTTGAACGAACCCTTTATGGGCTCGCTGAAGTCGGAAGAGCTCAGCTCGGGCGTGAAACAGTCGCTGATCCTCTTCACGCTGTATGCGTCAACGTCTATCACCCAAACGTCCTTGGTAAGGGGGCCGCTCATTACGGTCAGTGCCATGCTGTGGCCTTCCTTTGACCATACGGGGGTCGAATAGACTCCTGCGGGAGGGGTGGGAAGGGAGACGAAGGAATGGGCGCTCCTGTCGCAGACCCTGAGCACCGAATAACCGTCCTCATTTATGACCACTGCAAGGTATCTGCCGTCGGGAGAGATGGAAAGGCCTTCGACGTCCCGGCCGAAATCTCTGACCTTTTCGCCCTTTCCGGTCTTAAGATCGCAGAAAGCTAGGTAGAAGAAATCGCTGTCCTCGTCGCTGATGTAGTAGAAGCCCGATGAGTCGGGAAGCCAGGCCGGGCTCTTTCCCGCCATGACGGCATCGGTATCGGGTCTTCTTGTGGCTGCGCCGGTCTTCGTGTCAAACATCCACAGGGCGTTGTTGTTGGCGCCCAGCATCTTGTTGTACAGAAGATATCTGCCGTCGGGGGAGACGGAGCAGGGGGTGTTGTAATTGTCGCGGTTTTCGAGCAGGGTCTTCTCTTCGAGGGTATCGATGTTGAGGCACATCAGGTCGAAGCAGAGGGGGTCTCTGGCATTGGCCGAGAAGAAGAAGGTGTTTTCGCAGCCCTTGAAGCCTCCCGCGTAGTGCCTCACCTTGGGAGAATCTGTAAGGGCCTTGGTGGTCTTTCCCTCGAGCAGGAAGATCTGCTCGTTCTCGTTCCCTCCCACGTCGGAGGTGAAGATCACGGTCTCTCCCCTCGCGAAGAGACGGCCTATCTGCTCCTGGGTGGTGAAGAGGACTTCTTCGGCTCCGGTCTCGATGTTCTTTCTGATTATGTTCTTTCCCGTCGGATCGGTCTTAACGTAGAGAAGCTCGCTGCAATTCAGCCAGCAGATCTCCTTGCAGTTTCCGACGCTTAAATAGGACTTAAGATCGGCCATTTGCGCTCCTTTCATTCGCGAAAGCAAAAGAATTAATAGTTTTTTGACTTAATAACACGCTTTGATTATACCACTCAGGAAAAAACTGTTCAACGAGGGCGGACTGCCCCCGGGCCCCGGCCCGAGCGCAAAACATGAAAAGCCCTCCGTCCTTAAAACGGAGGGCTCTTTTACAGTATTTGGTTTATGCCTATCCCAGCAGGTATTCCTTCTGTATCACATCGGTGAGCAGGGTCTTGCCGGCGACGCGGTTGTAGATGGCGGCCACGTCGGCGACCAGCTTCGCCTTGCTCTCCTCGTCTTCAAGCATGCCGTAGAGCACGTCCACGGGTATGGACCTCATGGGATGATCCTCGTCCTCGACCATCTTGATGATGGAGAATGTGGTCTTTTCGACCTTCTTGTCCTTGATGTAGACGTGGGCGGCAAGGCCGTACTCGGGCATGGACTCGGGCACCGACCAGATGGTATTGGGCGACATGGTGACGTTGCCCATGGAATAGAAGTAGGGCTTGCCGTTGAATACCTCGGCCTTCTGGGTGGTGTGGGAGTGGGCGCAGAACACCGCGTCGAATCCCAGGGCCATGGCCCTTCTCATTAGGGCCGAAGAGAAGCGTCCGGGCTGGGGATTGAACTGCCCGCCGCTGTGAGGATAGAAGAACACTATGTCGGCGTTCTTTCTGGCTTCCTCGTAGTCCTTTTTGACATTCTCAAAGCACTGGGCGGCTATGTTCTCGTCGAAGATGTCGTCGGAATAGGCGTTGGTTATGCCCAGAGCGGTGCGGAGCCTCACCGACTCCTCCCAGATGAGGGGTCTTTCCAGCACTCCCTCGAACATCTTCTTTGTCTCGAGGAAGATCATGGGCTCGGGCCTTCTGGTGGACTTGTACCTGATGGGCATAAGGTAGTTGCAGAAGCCCTGATGGCCTTCTTCAGTGGGATCCTGGAGGTTGATGCCGTAGTTGGTGCTGTGGGTGTAGGCGATGACGGCGAATCTGGTATCTCCCAGGGTGAAGTAGAAGATCCTGTTCTTCTCGCCGTCGGCGTAGGTGCCTGTGTGGCCTATGCCCAGCTCGTCCAGGGCTTCGATGGTCTTTACCAGTCCCGCGTAGCCTCTGTCGAGGGCGTGGTTGTTGGCGGTGGAGACCATGTCTATGCCGCAGGCCTTAAGGTCTTTGGCTATCTGGACCGGAGCGTTGAAGGAGACCAGGCGGCTGGTGTAGCCGGCTTCCTCTCCCGCGAGGGGAGTCTCCAGGTTGCCTATGGCGTAGTCGGCCTCGTCGAGCATGGGCTTAAGGCAGCCGAAGGCGTTGGTAAAATCATAACCGTCGGCGGTCTTCGCGCCCTCAACGACGGGGGGCTCGGCCATTATATCGCCTATAACGGTAATCTTGAATTCGCTCATTGATTGCTCCTTTCCTAGATCTCATTCATGCGGCAGCAGGCGCAGTAATGCCCTTCGGAGACGGGCTGCAGCTCCATGTCGGTCTTGTCGCAGGCTTCGGTGTAGAAATCGCAGCGGTTCTTGAACCTGCAGCCGGGAGCCGGGTTGACGGGGCTGGTGACCTCGCCCTTGATGGTCTGGATCTCCGCGTTCCTCATCGAGATGTCGGGAACGGGTATGGCGGACAGCAGGGCCTTGGTGTATGGATGCCTGGGATTGTCGAAGAGCTCCTGGAAGGGAGCGTACTCCACGCACTTGCCCAGATAGAGCACCGCGATGTTGGTGGAAATGTGCTTTACCACCGAGAGGTTGTGGGTTATGAACATGTAGGTGAGCTTGAACTCGTCCTGAAGATCCATGAGCAGGTTGAGTATCTGGGCCTGGATGGACACGTCAAGGGCCGATACCGGTTCGTCGCAGACGATGAACTTGGGGTTTAAGGACAGAGCCCTGGCGACGCCTATGCGCTGCCTTCTTCCTCCGTCCAGCTCGTGGGGGTAGGCGTTCTCAAGACGCCTGGCCAGCCCCACTATGTCCATGAGCTCAAGGGTCCTGTTGTATATCTCCGCCCTGTTTCCGTTGTACGACTTATTGACGATCATGAACTCGGAGATTATCTGCTCCACCGTCATTCTCGTGTTCAGGCTCGAATAGGGGTCCTGGAAGATGATCTGCATATCCTTGCGCAGTTCCTTCATCTCCCTCTTTCCCACTTTTGTGATGTCTTTGCCGTCGAATATTACCTGTCCGGCGGTGGGCTCTATGAGCCTCAGTATGGTCCTTCCGAGGGTGCTCTTGCCGCAGCCCGACTCGCCTACTACGCCGAGAGTCTCGCCGGAATTGATGGTCAGGTTGATGTCATCCACCGCGTGGAGCTCTCCGGCAGCGACGTGGAAGTACTTCTTCAGATTTCTGGTCTCGACCAGAACTTTTTTCTCTGCCATTGCGCTCACCTCCTGTCTTCGAAAAGATTGCACGCGATGATGTGGGTGCCGTTCTCGTATACGAAGGGATCGCCTTCAAGGCACTTGTCGGTGCAGAACTTGCAGCGGGGAGCAAAATTGCAGCCCTTGGGAAGATCGGTGGGATCGGGCATCAGACCCTCGATGGGGACCAGCCTGTCGGTATTGGTCTTGATGTTGGGTATGGCGCCGAAGAGGCCCTTTGTATAGGGATGGTGATCCTCGCCGGTAAATATGTCCTCGAGGGTGCCCTTTTCTATGAGCTCGCCGGCATACATGACTCCGACCTTGTCGCAGACCTGGGCGACTATGCCCAGATCGTGGGTGATCATTATCATGGCGGTGCCCAGCCTGTTCTTAAGGTCTTTCATGAGCCTTAAGACCTGGGCCTGAATGGTCACGTCCAGGGCGGTGGTGGGCTCGTCGGCGATCAGAAGCTCGGGCTCGCAGACCAGAGCGATCGCGATGACGACGCGCTGCCTCATGCCTCCGGAGAACTGGTGGGGATAGTCGTTCTTTCTCGAAGCGGGTATACCTACCATCTCGAGAACGCCGTCCACCCTCTTGGAGTAATCGGCGCCCGAGGCGTTGTCTTCGCTGTGGAACTGCAGGGCTTCCTTGATCTGGTCGCCCACGGTCATGACCGGGTTGAGGGCGGTCATGGGGTCCTGGAATATCATGGAGACCTTGCGGCCTCTGATGCCTCTTACGTCCTTGGGAGAAAGCTTAAGGATATCGACGCCGTCGATGAGTATCTCGCCGTCGGTGATCTTTCCGGTCCTCTCGGGAAGAAGCCTCAGGATGGCCAGGGCCGTGGTGGTCTTTCCCGCTCCGGTCTCTCCCACTATGCCTATGGTCTCTCCCTTGTTGAGGCTGAAGGAAATGCCGTTGACGGCGCTTACCGTTTCCAGATCGGTCTTGTACTGGACCCGCAGATTGTTTACACGCAGTAATTCTTCCATGGCAGCCTCCCCCTAACTCTTAAGACGGGGATCCAGTGCGTCTCTCAGTCCGTCGCCTATGAGGTTGATGGAAAGAGATGCAAGGATAATGCAGATGCCCGGCAGAACCACCATGTAGGGATGGGCTCTCAGGTAGCCCTGGCCGCCGCCTATGATGGCGCCCCACTCGGGGGTGGGAGCGGCGACGCCCAGTCCCAGATAGCTCAGGGATGCGGTCTGCAGTATCATTCCCGCGATATTGGTGGTGAACTGGACTATGGTCGGGCCGAGGATGTTGGGATATATGTGGCGGACCATTATGCGCAGGGCGCTGGTGCCGCCGGCCTTTGCGGCCTCGACGTATTCCATGCCCGCCTGCCCCAGGGTCGATGATCTGACTATTCTGGAGAAGGCCGCCACCCTCGATATGGCCAGGGCCAGGACCAGGTTGATGGTGCTGGAGCCCAGGGCCGCCACGACGCAGATAGCCAGCAGTATGGTGGGTATTGCCGACATGACGTCGCAGAAACGCATGATGACGGTGTCATAGGTGCCGCCGTAAAAGCCTGCGGTAAGGCCTATGAGGGAGCCCGCCAGCATCGCCAGCATCGAAGAGGTTATGCCTATTATAAGGGATATCCTGGCGCCGTAGAGGCAGCGCAGGAAGATGTCTCTTCCGTAGGCGTCGGTGCCGAACCAGTGGCTGGAATTGGGATGGGTCAGCTTTTCCCTGATGTGCTGGGTGATGCTTTCCTGATACGACCCGAATGCCGGGGCGCATATGGCCATGATAAGTATGAATATGAAGATGATGAGGCCGGCCATGGCCAGTCTGCTCTTTTTATACCGGCGCACGACCTCTTTGAACTGGCCCTTTTTGCGGGGCTTCGCGGCAGTTGCTGTGCTCATGCTCTACCCCCTTCTCCTCTGGTATCTCGCCTTGACTCTGGGGTCAAAGAAAGCGTACAGAAGGTCGACTATAAGGTTTACCATGGCGAACATGGTGGCCAGGGTGATGGTGCCGCCCATTACGACCGGCAGATCGTTCATCTTGATGCCGTTGACTACGTAGGTCCCCAGACCGCCTATGCTGTACAGGGTCTCGCAGACGATGGCGCCGCCCAGCAGCACGCCGAAGGTGTTGCCCGCGGCTGTTATGACCGGCAGCAGAGCGTTCTTGAGCTCATGCCTCCAGACGACGACCGACTCGGTCGCGCCCTTGGCTCGGGCCGTCCTGATGTAATCCTGCCTTATGGTCTCAAGCATGCTCGATCTTGTGAAACGCAGCATGGTGGATCCGTGGACTGCCATAAGCGTAAGCGTCGGCAGTATATACCACATCGGTTTATCCGTTCCGAAGGACGGCAGCAGATTGTGTTTCAGGGCAAGCCAAAACATGAGCATCATGCCGACCCAGAACGACGGGGCCGCCGCCAGGGCCATTGCAATGGACGTTGGTATTATATCAAGCAGAGAATACTGTTTGACTGCCGATAGAACTCCCAGCGGTATGCCCACTGCCAGAGCTCCGACGATACCGAGGAAGGCCACGGTTATCGAAATGGGTATCTTGACCTTAAGCTCTCCCAGTACCGGAAGCCTCGAACAGTAGGATTGTCCGAAATCAAGTTTAAAGACGCCCGCCATATACCTGAAGTATCTGACCCAGAAGGGATCGTAGAAACCGAGCTGCTCGTTGAGAGCCCTTACCGATTCCGCGTCTGCCATGTTTCCCAGTATGATCGTGGCGGGATCTCCGGGACACAGGGATATCAGGAAGAATACGAGAAGCGATACTCCGAGTATAATAGGGATCATCCACAGCAATCTGTTCAAAACGTATCTGATCACTTTGGAAACCTCCTAATACAGAGGCGGGATGCCCCGCCTCTGTCTGACTTTGGTTTAAACGGATGTTGGTTTTACCGAGTGATGATCAGCGAGCCTTACTTCCAGCTCCACTCGAATACTCTGTACTGGTCGGTACGGTTGACTACGTTCAGATCTGCGTTCCAGACATAGGGAACGGTCTTGTTCAGAAGAGGAATGTATACGCAGGCACCCGCGACGAAATCGTTGATCTCGGCATCGGCTTCGAGACGCTTGTCGGGATCGGTGATGGTTACGGCCTTGTCGATCATGTCGTCAAGCTTGGCCCAGTCATAGCCGGCCAGGTTGAAGTCGACATAGGGAACGCCCTTGGAGTGATAACGGTTTCTGGTTCCGAAAAAGTCGCCGGTGCAGTTCTGGCCGGTAACGCCCATGTTGTAGTTGAAGGTCTTGAAGTTGGTGAGGGTCGCGGACTGCTCCTGCCACTCGAGCTCGCTGTGGATGCCCATGGCGTCGAGCTGGGCCTGGGTAACGGTGGCGCAGATCTCGAAGTGGGATCCGGTGAAGCTCTGCAGCTTGCCTACGTCAACACCGTTGGGATATCCGGCCTCGGTGAGGAGAGCCTTGGCCTTGTCGGGGTCATACTTGAATACCACTTCGGACTCGGGGGAGCCGATGTTGGAAGCGGGGTTAAAGAAGTAGTAGGCTTCTCCGCCCAGACCGTCGAAGGCCGCGTAGTTCATCTCTTCTCTGTCGATGGAGTAGGCTATGGCCTGGCGTACTCTCAGATCCTTGAGGGGCTCTGCGGTTCCGGGATATCCGGCGTTAATGCAGAGGAAGGTGATGTGGTTGGCGGGAAGAGCCTCGGTGGAGTACTTTCCGGTCGCCTTAAGTCTCTGGTATTCGGTAACGTCGCAGTTGTACCAGTCGAGGTCGCCTGCCTCAAAGGCCATGACGCCGGCTGCGGTGCTGGTGATCATGTAGTAGTTGATGGTCTTGATGGAGGGCTCGCCCAGATAGTACTTGTCGAAGGCCTTGAGCACGATCTTCTCGTCGAGGTCGACGGACTCGAGATAGTAGGGGCCGGTGCAGGCGAGGTGTTCCTTGGTTCCGAACTCGTCGCCCTGCTCTTCGACGACCTTCTTGTTGAGCACTGCGAGTCTTGTGATGTTGATCAGGAAAGCGGCGTTGGGAGCTTCAAGATTGAACTTGACGGAGTAATCTCCGGTCTTCTCCACGCTTACGATACCTGCGGTGTAGGTATAATGCGCGCAGATGGGATCCATGCATCTTTCCATTGACCATACGACGTCGTCGGCGGTCATCTTGTCTCCGTTATGGAAGTAGACGTCATCTCTCAGATTGAATGAGACTTCCTTGCCGTCCTCGCTGAAGGTCCAGTCGGTCGCAAGCTGGGGCTCGACTTCGCCCTTGAGAATGTCGAAGGATACCAGGCCTTCGGCATACTGCTTATGGGTCATCATATCCTGGAGACCGGAGGATCTCTGGGGGTCTGAGGACATCATGATCTGGTTCCAGCTTATGTTCAGGTCTGTCCTGTCGCTGTGTCCTGAAGACTGGGCTTCAACTTTCTCATCAGCCTTGGGCTGGGTCGCCGGAGCTTCAGCCGGCTGTGTTGTCTGAGCGGGCTGAGTGGTCTGCGCGGGCTGGTTGGTCTGCGCGGGGGTCTCAGTCTTGGCTCCGCAAGCAGCGCATGACGCTGCGAGCATAAGGCAGAGTATCAATGCAATTGCCTTTTTCATATACGATTTCTCCTTTCTCCTGGGTGTCGCTTTACTGTGACAAATATAGTCTGTGCTGTAAATATAAAAAAACTATACTCGCTTTCGCCTGCGATAATATAGTTTGATTATAATATCACAATAATGTTAAGTCAAGAATATAAATCGATTCCGATCAAGTTGTCGGAAAACAGTTTAATATAAATACATTTGACCTGCAGATGTGTTATTGAACATGCGCCCGCCTGATGATATTATAATAATATATTGTATACTGCCGCGCGGAAGTCCTGAAAAGGCCCTGTTCCGGCCGTTTTACTAAGCTCAGGAGGTAATGAAAGCCATGTATGATATTCTGATCAAGGGGGGGACCGTGCTTGACGGCAGCGGAGCTCCCCGCTTCAAAGGCGACGTCGCCGTAAAAGACGGCCTGATCGCAAGAGTCGCGCCCTCAATAGACGGAGAAGCCGCGAGGGTGATCGACGCCGAGGGGCTCTTCGTGACTCCCGGCTTCATAGACACCCACTCCCACGCCGACGACCTGGTCTTCTACCACAGCGACAGCTACAACTGCATAGAGCAGGGCATCACCACAGTGCTGACCGGCAACTGCGGAGTCACCCCGGCTCCATTCCCCTTCGACACCCCCAAGAACCCCATAAAGAGGCCGGTCTCCGACGAGAGAAGGGCCGAGATACTCAGGATGTGCGAGAACGGCGCCACCTATATCGAAGAGGCCAAAAAGACCGAATTCGGAGTCAACATAGCTTTCCTCATGGGGCACTGCTCTGTCAGAGCCCATGCCATGGGCATGTCCCCCCAAAAGCCCACCCGGGAGCAGATGGAAGACATGAAAAACAGCGTCAGGATAGCCATGGAAGCCGGCTACTACGGATTCTCCACCGGCCTGGTCTACGCCCCCTCGGTCTACGGCGACGTGGACGAGATCGCCGAACTGGCCGCCGTCGCCGCCGAATACGGCGGAGTCTACGCCTCCCACATCAGGGGCGAGGGCAACAACCTGATCAACGCCATAGAAGAAGCCATCGAGGTGGGAAGAAAGAGCGGAGCCCCCGTCCTCATCTCCCACATCAAGGTCATGGGAAAGAACAACCTTGGCAAGTCACGCCGGGTGCTCGAGATGATACACGACGCCAAAGACAGCGGAATGAACATCTTCGCCGACCAGTACCCCTATGACTCCGGCTCCGCGCCGCTGATCTCCCAGATACCGCCCAAATTCCTCACCGAAGGGGGAGCCAAGACCCTTGAACACCTGAAAGATCCCAAGTTCAGGGACGAGATCGAGTGGTCGATCTTCAACGAATCCGACGAGTTCGAGAGCATAATCTATGACGCGGGCTACGAGGGCTCCACGATCTCAGATGCGGTCAAGACCCCCCAGTACGTGGGCAAGAACCTGGTCCAGATCGCAGAGGAGATGGGCGTAAGACCCATAGACGCCATGTGCGAGCTGCTGATAACCAACGGCGTCACCGTCCAGGGCATATACAAGTGCCAGAACATGGAGGATATACTGGTCTACGCCGCAGATCCCCTGGTCTTCGCCGGCACCGACTGGGGCAACATATACGAGCATCACGATATCGATCAGGAGAGCGGCTGCCATCCCAGAGGGATATCGACCATGATAAAGAGGATCGAGCTCATAAGGGACAACGGGCTCAGGACCCCCGAGGAGACCATACGCACCATGACCGGAGGCCCCGCCCTCGCCATGGGCTTTGAAAAGAGAGGCTTCCTCAAGGAAGGCTATGCCGCCGACATCTGCGTCTTCGATTACGACAAGGTGCACGCCAACTCCGACTACGTTCACCCCTACAGGCCCAACGAAGGCCTTGAATACGTACTGGTCAACGGAGTCGTAAACCTGGAGCACGGCAAGTGCCTGGGCAAGATGGCGGGACAGGTGCTGCTGAATAAAGGAAAGAAATAAGGGATACGGTTTGAAGATCACCGGGATACGGTCAGGCAGGCTGAAGAGAAACGAAGCATAAAACGCTGAAGACGATTCTTAACGCCGGCCCATATCGCAAGCCGACCAAAAGGCCTTCCGCATTAATGCGGAGGGCTTTCATTTCGCTTAAACGCCGCCCTTGGAACGCCTCGCGACGATGCCAGGCGTGGCTGCGGCACATAGGGTCGCCCGCTTATCGCTGCTTCCTTCCGGACCTGACGAGGTTCACAGGCTCCTATTGCGCAGGACCCGGCAAAGCCGCGAAGCCTGCCAAAGGCGGCGCTTGATTATTTTTGTATTATATATTCACTTAAGCTGTCAGTCAAGCCTGATCAGCCCTGTATCATGGCCCTAAAGGCCTCTTCATCTATGATGGGGATGCCCAGCTGCTGCGCTTTGGTGAGCTTGCTTCCGGCGGCTTCGCCGGCCAGCACGTAGCTGGTCTTCTTTGAGACGCTGCCCGAAGCTTTGCCTCCGAAGCTTTCGATGATGGCGGAGGCTTCGTCCCTTGTCATGGTGGGGAGGGTGCCTGTCAGGACGAAGGTGAGGCCTGCGAAGCGCTGATCCCTGCCCTCAGCGGGCTCCGCGGCAGAAAGGGACAGGGTGTTTACGCCCAGTTCCTTAAGCTCTGCTATCATGGCCCGGTTCTTTTCATTGGCGAAGTAGGCCGTCATGTCGTCTGCCATGATCCTGCCGAAGTCGGGAAGCTCCATCAGCCTTTCGGCATCTGCGTTCATGACCTCGTCCATATCCTTAAAGCTCTTCGCTATGACCTTGGCGGTCTGCTTTCCTATGTTCCTTATGCCCAGGCCCGTGATCAGGCGGTCGATGTCGTTGCCCTTTGAATTCTCAATTGCTCCGAGTATGTTTCCGACCGATTTTTCCTTGCCTATTATCCCCTCTTCTATGAGCCTTTCCCTGTGGTCTTTGAGCCTGTAGATGTCGGGGATCGACCTGATGTAGCCCTCGGATATCAGGGCTTCGACGGCGGAGGGCCCGAAGCCTTCCATATTCATTGCATCCTTCGAAACGAAGTACGCAAGAGAGCGGCTGTCCTTGGCGGGGCAGGAGTCTCCGCTGCACCTGAGGTGGGCTCCGTCGGCGTCCTTTACCGCGGGGGCTCCGCAGACAGGGCAGAAGGAGGGCATGACAAAGGGCCTGCTCCCTTCCCTCCTCTTTTCTTTTACGACCGAGAGCACCTCGGGGATAATGTCTCCGGCCTTTTGGACCACCACGGTGTCGCCTATGCGTATGTCCTTTTCATCGATGTAGTCCTGGTTATGGAGGGTGGCCCTTGCGACCGTGGTCTCGGCAAGCCTCACCGGGCTTAATATCGCAAGGGGCGTCATGCGGCCTGTGCGGCCCACCTGCACCACTATGTCTTCGAGCAGGGTCTCCTTCTGCTCGGGCGGGTACTTGTAGGCAACGGCCCAGCGGGGGACCTTTGAGGTCATGCCCAGCTGCCTTCTCATGGCCAGATCGTCTACCTTTACCACAGCCCCGTCAAGGCCGTAGTTGAGGCTGTAGCGTATGCTCCCTATGTGCTCTATGGCTGCCCAGACTTCGTCGGCGGTCTTTGCCCTTATGGGTTCCTCTATCACCGGAAAGCCCTGGGTCTTCAGCCATTCAAGGCTCTCAAGGTGGCCTTTGAAGCTTCTTCCCTCGCAGATCTCGAGATTAAAGATGAAGATGTCAAGGCCCCTTTCCTTAACGACGGCGGGGTCAAGCTGGCGCAATGTGCCGGCGGCGCTGTTGCGGCGGTTCTGGTATATCTTTTCGCCCCTTTCGATCTGTCTTCTGTTGGCGGCTTCGAAGCTCTCCGTTGACATGTAGCACTCGCCCCTGACCTCGAGGTAGGGGAGCTTTTCGGGGATCTCCTTGGGGATAGAGTCTATGACCAGGGCGTTCTCGTAAACGCTTTCGCCCGTCGCTCCGTCGCCTCTGGTGATGGCGTCGGCGAGCTTACCTTCGCGGTAGCGCAGAACCAGAGTGAGGCCGTCTATCTTCTTTTCGACGCTGAAGACGGCGCCGGGCTGCTCGGTCAGCACCCTTTCCGCGAAGGCCATGACCTCTTCCTTTGAAAAGACGTCCTGAAGGGAGATGATGGGCACGTCGTGCTCCACCTTGCGAAGCTCCCTTTTGGCCGTGCCGCCGACCTTTTGGGTGGGGCTGTCCTTTCTTGCGAACATGGGATACTCGGCTTCGAGCTTTCTCAGTTCGACGCTCAGGGCATCGTACTCGAAGTCGCTGATCTCCGGATCGTCCTGGTTGTAGTATCTGTCGTTATGATAGGCGATGAGGGAGTAGAGCTCCTCCATCCTGCTCCTGGGATCGGTCATTTTCCTAACCTCTTCAGATCTTCTTCATGGGGGCCTTGTCTGCGGCCAGCTTTTTCGTGCCCACGCTGTCAAAGATGACGGTGACGACGCTGCCGTTCATCTCGATCACGGTACCCTCGCCGAACTTGTCGTGGCTGACTCTGTCGCCGGGCTTAAGGTCTGAGCCCGCCACGGTATACTTGGGCTTTAAAAGCTGGGCTATGCTCTTGGCGTTGGACCCGCTGTTCTTCGCAGAGCTTAAGGGGGAGATGTAGGGTCCCGCCGAATAGTTGTACGATCTTGCCGAATAGCGGTCGAAGGAGTCTCCGTCCCGCCTCCTGTCGTATACCGCGTGTCCGGTCATGTATTTCCTGTCTATTTCCTTAAGGAAGGGCGATTCGCTTGCCCTGTCGGTCTTTCCGTAGAGCATGCGCTGCTCGGCGCCGGTCAGGAAGAGCTTCTTCATCGCCCTGGTCATGCCCACGTAGCACAGCCTTCTCTCCTCTTCGAGGCCCTCCTGCTCCTCTATGGTGCGGTAGCTGGGGAATATGCCCAGTTCCATGCCCGGCATGAAGACCACGGGAAATTCCAGGCCTTTGGCAGAGTGGAGGGTCATGAGAACCACCGCGTCCTGGTCCGGATCGTGGTTGTCTATGTCGGACATGAGGGAGAGGCTCTCAAGGAATGCTTCGAGGGTGAGCTTCCCCTCTCCTTCTCCGCTCTCTTCGGCTTCCTTTTCCTTCTCGAGTATGACCGTCTTGAACTCCATCAGGTTTTCTATGCGTCCGTCGGCTTCGACGGTATCCTGCTCCTGAAGGGCCGGAAGGTAGCCGGTCCTGACCAGCAGCATATCGTATATGTCGCCCACGCTGAGCTCTTGGACATTCTCATTCAGCTCGTATATGAGGCTCACCAGCTCCCGGGCGGCGGCTTTGGACTTGGCCGAAAGGCCTTCCCTCACCTCGGGCCTTGAGAGGGCTTCCAGCATGCCCTCGCCGTCTCCCGCGGCGTACTGCACCGCGCTGATGCTCTTGGGCCCTATGCCCCTTCTGGGCTCGTTGATGATGCGAAGGAGGCTCACGTTGTCGGCGGGGTTCAGGACCAGCCTCATGTAAGCCATGATGTCCTTGATCTCCTTGCGGTCGTAGTATCTCAGCCCCGAGAGCACCTGGTAGGGTATGTTCTGCACCGAGAAGGAGTCCTCGAAGCGCCTTGACTGGACGTTGGTGCGGTAAAGCACGGCAAAGTCTGAGTACTTGAGCTCAGGGTCCTTCCTCATGAGCTGGCGTATCATCGCTCCGGTGTAGCGGGCTTCCTCCCTGTCGTCGACGGCACGGTAGTACTCGATCTTGTCGCCCTTTTCGGCGTCGGTCCACATGTGCTTGTCCTTGCGGCCCCGGTTGCGGCTGATGACACTGTGGGCGGCCTCGATGATGTTGGAGGTCGATCGGTAGTTCTGCTCCAGCTTGATCACCTTAGCCCCGGGGAAGTCCTTTTCGAACTCAAGGATGTTTCTGATGTCAGCCCCTCTCCATTGATAAATGCACTGGTCGTCGTCGCCCACCACGCAGATGTTGCGGCTTTTGGCGGCCAGCATGCTTACCAGCCTGTACTGGAGCAGGTTGGTGTCCTGGTACTCGTCGACCATGATGTAGCGGAACTTGGTCTGCCACTGGGAAAGGGTCTCGGGATCCGCCTCGAAGAGCCTCACCGCGTTGAGTATCAGGTCGTCGAAGTCCATGGCGTTGTTGTTCTTAAGGGCTTTGTCGTAGCCGGAATAGAGCTTCGCCAGCTCGTCGTAGCGGCGGTCGTTTTTGTGCTTTAAGGCGTATTCCGTCGGTCCGGTCTCTTCTTCTTTGGCTTTTGATATCTCGCTTAAAGCGAAGGCCGGGGTTATCCTCTTTTCGTCTATGCCGTATTCCTTGATGAGGCTCTTGATGAGGGCTTTCTGGTCCACCGGATCGTAGACCGAGAAGTTCTTCTTATACCCCAGCTTTTCGCATTCTATCCTCAGTATGCGAAGGGCCGCGGAGTGGAAGGTCTGTATCCACATTCCGTTCACCGAGCCCACCAGTGCTTCCACCCTCTCGCGCATCTCGGCGGCCGCCTTGTTGGTAAAGGTCACGGCGAGTATGGACCAGGGGCTGATCCCCAGGTCTTTCACCATATATGCGATGCGGTGGGTCATGGTGCCGGTCTTGCCGCTGCCAGCCCCCGCCAGTATGAGCAGCGGGCCCTCGACGGTGGTCGCGGCCTCCCTCTGCTGCTTGTTCAGTTTATCCAGATAATCGGGCATTTTCGCTCCTTTTCGTCCTGTCGTAAATATGATTATACCACAGATGAGGAGGCCTTGGGGGAGGTTTCGGAGGGACGGAAACAAAGTATGGACGCGGCGCAGGCAAAGCATAGGGAGGATGCAGACCGAAGACAGGCTGGGCGCCCGATCAAGCGATCAACGGCTGAAACTGCCAAGGTCACAATAATCTGCAGTCGGAACAGCCCCGACCCAAGGGCTCAAAGAACGGGGCCGCCGCGGTTTAAGCAGTCAATTGCCGAAACCGTCTCTGTTCAAAGCTCGTCGCTGTTTGCTTTCCGGCGGCAGTCCTTACAGACCCTCAATATGCGATCAGGTCGATTTTTATAAGGTTTTCAGCCTTTCTGACATCTATGGTTCCGTCATCGCCGTCGAAACTGACTATGAGGTCTCTCCACGGTCTTATCCCCGCGCTGTAATACAGGCGCAGTTTCTGCAGCTGCCTGTCAAAATAGGCCGGGTCTGATATCAGTCCCATGTGCTCCCAGTAAAAGATTTTTCCGTCATGCCTTCTTATCGTAAAATCGGGAACGACTGCTGCACTGCCCACGTGCAGCACCTGCTCATAGCGAAACGGAATGCCGCAGCGATACAAGAGCTCGGCAATCAGAAGCTCGGATTTCGACCTCACGTAAAGACCTCTGCTTGTCCTCATCCTCTTCCCTTCCGGCCTGTAGCCCGATTGCTCGAAGGGCTGAGCGTCCCAGGGCTCGGCAAGCGAATCGATCGACAGAGGATCTCCGGCGGGAGCCAGACACGCGTTTTCAACTCTTTGCGTACCCAGCGCACCAAAACGGCGGACTACTTCACCCATGAGCTGTTCCTCGTCCTTGAGCGTGCTTAATTTCTTTACTGCAGCCTTCATTATCTCGAGTTCGGCGCCGCGGATCCTGACCAGGCTTTTCAGGTATTCCTTCCTTATCATCCTGTCGATTCGGGCTTCATCGCGGACAGTGATCCGCCTCCTGCAGCGTTTTCCCTCCTTTTCGGCAGTAGACGCATTGTAGACTACAGGATGTCCTCCGCGGGAGCTGATATTTATATTCCCTTCGCGCAGAGAATTCAATTCATGTGTGACGGTATTAAAGTCATTTTCACATTGGGTCACAGTTTGTCTTAAAGATTCCAGTAATAATTGCATTTTTCCCTTCCATACTTGCGATTTTGTGACAGGTACCCCGATGGGAACAGTTTTAAGTCACAAATTCCGTCTGTTTTCAGCAATATAAACCCTGAAAACTGCCGATTTGTGACAGTGTCGATCTTTTTGAAGCGAAATGTCACAGTTTACAGATAAAAACGGTGACTTTTTCCTTTGTTTTTGTCTTAGAGTCATTCCTGTTTCTGAAGATCGCATTTCAAACGGTTCTTTGATCCATCGGACAGCCAATATATGGCTTAAATAGCATATTATGGCTATATATTAGCACCTGCACCATTTTATGTAAATATATAAATGGCAATAGCTTGGGTTTTACGCAAAAAATGGTTACGAAGCGCAGTCGGGATCCTCGGGACTAATACTACAGCTTGTTTGTTCATCACACAGCTTGGCACGGCGGCCCTATTTGAGGGCCGAATTTAGCTTGTTGGCAGGATTTTATTCAGATTATTAAATGAATAAGCATAGGCTCTTATAAACGTGTGTAAGCAATAATAGACAACGACAGCACCTACAATTAGAGATGCCGTCGTTGATTTAAATGTTTATATTTATAATTTTGGATCAACTTTATAATAATTTATTCAGATGGTTCTATTCTTTCGTCCATACACCTTCATATAGATTTATGTCATGGAATGATGCATTGTATAAAGAATGTGATGACCCAACTGCAGTCCCGGCGTTCATAGTTGAATTGAAACAAGTCTGTGCAGTATTACTATTAATTGTTGCACGCAAATTTACTGTGTTTAAGGTGCAGGTTCCACTCCCGTTGCTTTTATAATATGTCTTTCCATACAAATACACCCCGGAAACGATCCAAGATGTTGTGGTACTATCATTCCAAATAATGGTATTCCCTGTAAATGTAAGTTTCCCTATATGTGTTAGCGATTCAGGATTAACTGTTATTACAGCATTAGCACCCCAGAAGTTGCGATCTCCAACATATGTACACGTATTAGGAACAGTAAATGCCTCTATCTCATGGCACCCATCGAATGCGTAGTCACCTATATAGACGAGTTTTTCTCCGCCATTAATTTCATTGAGGGACGTACATTCTTTGAAAGCCTCTGATTCTATCCTTACTACACTATCAGGAATCGTTACGGATTCTAGATTCCGCAAAAAGCTAAATGCATTATCCTCAATCACAGTAACAGCTTTACTTTTATAAGTCGATGGTATCACGATCGATATTTCCCCTGCTGCATCTGAACCCGCTTTAACTGAATAGGTACCATCGTTATTAAGAGTAAATACAAGTATATTATTCTCTTGCTGTCCCGACGTCGGGATAGATCCGAGATTCTGGGTTTCGCCATCAGTAAATGTTACTATCAGTTCACCATCATCATTGAAGGCTAGGCTCTCTATGCCACGCCCAGCTTCTCCGGGATCTCCTTTATCACCTTTGTCTCCTTTATCTCCCTTTTCACCTTTAAGTGAAGCAAGCCACTGAGACTCAGTGCCTACAAAACCGTTTTCAACAGCTATATCATAAGCGGATTTCCCGGAACCTGAGGCTATAGAGGCAAGCCATTCTTCTTCTGTCCCCTCATAGCCATGGTCTACTGCGATTTCATAGGCTGATTTCCCGGGATCACCCTTGTCACCCTTTGCGCCTGCGAGAGAAGCGAGCCACTCCTGAACGGTACCTTCATATCCGTTGTCCTGGGCAAGCTCAAAAGCAGACTTCCCATCAACGCCGTCTTTTCCATCGGTGCCATCTGTTCCATCTTTACCCTTTAATGAAGCCAGCCATTCAGTCACGGTACCATCAAAACCGTTGTCAACTGCGAGCTCATACGCTGATTTGCCGTCTGCGCCGTTCGCACCTGCAGATCCTACGAGGCTTGCGAGCCACTGGTCCTGAGTTCCCTGGTAGCCGGCATCAGCAGCAAGTTCATAAGCGCTCTTACCATCAGCGCCGTCTTTGCCATCTTCACCGACAAGGGTCAACAGCCATTCCTGCTGAGTTCCGTCATAACCGTTCTCCTGAGCAAGCTCGAAGGCAGATTTACCATCTATGCCGTCCTTACCATCGACTCCGTCCTTACCATCAGCGCCATCTTTACCGGCAGCGCCTACTAGAGAGGCAAGCCATTCTGTAAGAGTCCCCTCATAACCTTTGTCTACTGCAAGCTCGTAGGCAGACTTACCGTCAACGCCATCCTTGCCGTCAACACCGTCTTTGCCATCAATGCCATCTTTGCCGTCGACTCCATCCTTACCATCGGCGCCGTCTTTCCCATCGATACCATCCTTACCGTCGAGGCCGTCTTTTCCGGCAGCGCCTACTAATGAAGCAAGCCAGGCATCCTGAGTGCCTTCGTAACCGCCATCTACCGCAAGCTCATAGGCAGACTTACCGTCAACACCGTCTTTGCCATCAACGCCATCTTTGCCGTCGACTCCATCTTTGCCATCGGTACCGTTTCTTCCATCGACGCCATCTTTTCCGGCAGCGCCTACTAAAGAGGCAAGCCAGGCATCCTGAGTGCCTTCATAGCCGCCGTCTACCGCAAGCTCGTAGGCGGACTTACCGTCAACGCCATCTTTACCATCGACGCCATCTCTACCGTCGGTTCCATCTTTCCCATCAATTCCATCCTTACCGTCGGCTCCGTCTTTACCATCAACACCATCTTTGCCGTCGATTCCATCCTTGCCCGGGGCTCCTATCAGGCTGTCGAGCCACTCGGAGAGGCTCCCGCTGTAATTATTCTCTTGTGCAAGTTCATAAGCTGATTTGCCGTCAATACCATCCTTTCCGTCAATGCCGGAAGGCCCTACCAAGCTAGCCAACCACTCCTCTTCGCTTTTTTCATAACCGTTTTCCACTGCTAGCTCAAAAGCGCTTTTGCCGTCCTTCCCGGCCGGACCTGTCTCACCAACAAGAGATGCCAGCCACTGGGCTTCAGTGCCTGTATACCCGCCATCAACGGCAAGTTCATAAGCTGACTTCCCATAACCGCAGGTCAGGGTCTGGAGCCATTCGATCTCTGAGCCGTCATATCCATTATCCACAGCGATCTCATATGCTGATTTTCCGTCTTTCCCATTTTTCCCATCCCGGCCGTCACTTCCGTTTTTACCCGCGAGTGATGCAAGCCACTGCTGAACAGTTCCCGAATAACCGTTATCAACTGCAATATCGTATGCCGATTTGGAATAAATAACTATATCGGTATCTGATGCTTCAGGTGGATCGTCGTTCAGGAATAACACGATACCGGCTGGAACGTCGGATCTGAGAGCTCCACCCTTCGGATTAATATCATTGTTTGCGCAGTGAAGTATCTTGTTTTTAAGACCCCATTTTACTGCGTCAAGCGCATATGGCGATATTTTCATGCTATCGCTATGGTCTGTAAGGTCATAGTTTGAAGCGGTATCCATTTTGCCTTCTGCGTAACGATAAAATAAGGTCAGCATCTGTTCTCTTGTAAGCGGCCGGTTTGGGGCGAATTCGGTACTGCTCACACCGTCAGTTATCCCAATAGTCTTGGCCCATGCCACTGCATCATAATACCATGACCCCTCTGCAACATCAGTGAAATCACAGGGATACCCGCCTGGACATCCTGCAAGTCTCCAGAGGACAGTCACCATCATGGCCCTTGTAAACTCAACATTCGGAGAGAAATGCGTTTTGTCAGTACCCTCCATTATGCCAGCTTTTTGGACCTTCAGCACATCATCATAAAACCAGTCTGATCTGGTGATATCCGCAAAGGACGATTCCGCCGCGGACACAATGACGAATGATGACAGTATCATCGCGAAACACACTGTCAATGCTATAAGCTTTTTCATACTTGCCTCCTGTTTATTTCGTTACAAGGGATACCAGCCACTCCGTGAAGCTGCCGGAGTACCCGTATTCACATGCCAATTCGTAATCGGTTTTTTTCTCACCAGGGACCGATCTTCCAAGCTTTGAGGGATCTTGGACCAGACTGTTCAACCATTGAGACAGCGACCCGTCAAATCCGTTATCGCAAGCCAATGAATATGCCGTCTTGGACCTGATAGATGTTGAAGTTCCGGTTAACGAAATCATCCAGTCGTCAAACGAACCTGTATAACCGCGTTCACGAGCCACAATATAGGCAGACTGTGAAGGATCACCAGTAACAGTCTCTCCGACAAAGGCTGCCAGCCAGGTCTCAACGGTTCCTGAATAACCGTTTTTAACAGCCTTGTCATATGCCGAAATCGTTGCCTTCTGACCGTTTAGATAAAAAAACAATAAAAGTATAAATATTAGACAAATACCCGCTGCAATGGTATTCTTATGAAATAAAATTAGATTTGTTGCTGATTTTGACTTCATATGATTTCAGACAGCTGGCAATTCACATCAAAATTGTTTTGCTCAGTTATTATATCACAGAAATTTGTTATTGTCTACTTTCGTAGACTTTCATCCCATATAACGACTCTAATCTTATATGAGGGAGTCTACGATGATAGAATTCAATGCAGAAGCAGTGGGAACAACAATAAAAAGACTGAGGCTTGAGCAAGGCCTTTCGCAGGAAGTACTCAGCGGACTTGCGGGAATCGCCAGGACACACCTGTCCATGATCGAGACCGGCAGTAAAAAGGCCAATCTTGAAACTGTTTGGAGGCTTGCAAACGCTTTGGGTAAAAGTCCTTCTGAGCTGGTAAAGCAGATAGAAAGAACAGCCGGCGACATATAAGCTACCGGCGAATTTAAAACGGTGTCACAGGCATCCCCTACAGCAGGGGCGCGATCACGTTGGAATAGAAGGCGCTCAAAGGCATTACTATAAAGATGGCGGGTATCATATCGGGGATGGAGAAGTCTCTCATCTTCATCATCTTAAAGCCGGTGGCGATCATGAGAATGCCTCCGCAGGCCTTGAAATCGGCGATCATGGTGTCGGTCGCGAAGGGCAGGATGAACTTCGAGAGGGCGAACCAGAGCATCAAAAGAGCGAACTGGGGGACGGAGACAGCGCTGACCGCGTAGCCCGCGGCGCTGGCGAAGATCATGGCGGTGAAAAAGTCCAGGACCGACTTGCCTATGAGTATGCTGTGATCTCCCGAAAAGCCCGAGCACATGGCTCCGTACATTCCGGTGGAGCTGAAGCAGAAGATGACCAGGGCTATGGTGATGAGGTCCTGCGAGGAAGCCGAGGCCCCCTTGGAGGGTATGAGCTTTGCCATCACGGCGCCTGTCCTGTCGAAAACATCGGCGATCTTCAGGGCGCTGCCTATGATCAGGCCGATAACCACCGACAGTATCACAGCCGGCATGTTCTTCATATTGGCGACCGCAGGCACTCCCATGGACAGGGCGCAGAGGCCGAAGATAGCGGTAAGCCTTTCTTTGAGCCTGTCGGAGAAGGCGCCGCTGAAAAGGGCGCCCAGGATACCTCCGAAGAGCACCGAGCACGTAGTAATTATGACACCAATGGGCATGGGGTTCCGCCTTTCGTTTCAATGCTGAGACCCATTTTAGCAAATCCGGCCCCGGCTTTCAACGCGGGAAATGACAAAGGCGCCTCCCTTTCGGGAAGCGCCTTTTGCCGCGCATAACAATTATGGAGATCATTCTATAACGTAGAGCTTGGCGCCCTCGGGCACCGGGCAGGTGTAGCCTTCGGGAGCCCTCTTTTTGAGCTCTGCCTTGGCTTCCTCTATGGTCTCAGGATCGTTGATCAGGTCGATGACGGCGCCGCACATGACCTTGGCGGCGTAGAGGGTACCTTTGTCGCCTATGGGCGAAGCTCCGCAGCTGACGTTCTGCCAGGAGTGGCCGGGGGTCCCGGAGGGCCAGGTCACCGCGCTGATCTGGGCGGTGGGTATGTTCCAGCTCACATCGCCCACGTCGGAGGAGCCTGCGCTGAATTCGTCGCCGGTATAGAAGGGCAGCAGGAAGTCGTTGATGGCCCTGGTGCCGTTCTGGCTCTTTTCCTTTACGATCTCTGCGATCTTCTTGTCGTATTTGGCGCCCATGCCGGGCAGCTCAGTCCTGGGAGGACAGGTCTTCTTTATGGCTTCGGCCAGAGCCCAGTCCTCAGGGCTGTATTCGGGCAGTGGTGTCTCCTCCATATTCTTGTAGAGGAGCTTTTCAAGGGTGGTGTTGGGCACCGAGTTGGCGCAGCCGTCCACAAAGATGGTGGAAAGCTCGGTCTCGGTCATGAGCGCGGCTCCCTGAGCGATCTTGTCGACTCTCTTTGTCAGGGCGACGGCGTCGGCGACCTTGGCGGAGCGTATCATGTAGAGCACGTCGGCGGTCGCCTGAACCACGTTGGGAGACTTGCCTCCCGCGTTGATGATGGCGTAGTGGATGCGGGCGTCGGAGGGAACGTGCTCTCTTAAGAACTGCACTCCCATGTTCATCAGCTCCACTGCGTCCAGGGCCGAACGGCCCTTCTCGGGGCTTCCCGCGGCGTGGGATGATATGCCCTTAAAGCTGTAGATGTACTGTATGCAGGAGTTATCGGTGCCGGTGGATACGCTGAAAGTATCTCCGGGATGCCAGGTGATGGCGGCGTCCAGATCGTTCCAGACCCCGTCTCTGGCCATTAAAGCCTTGGAGGCTCCGCCCTCTTCTCCGGGACAGCCGTAGAAAAACACGGTGCCGCTCTTTCCGGTCTCCTCAAGGTATTTCTTTACGCCTATGGCGGCGCCGAGAGACGCGGCGCCCAGCATGTTGTGGCCGCAGCCGTGTCCGTCGCCTCCGGGGACCAGGGCTTCGGGATGATCGAGGCCGGCTTTCTGGGAAAGGCCCGACAGGGCGTCGAACTCGCCCAGTATGCCTATCCAGGGTCTGCCGCTTCCGAACTTGCCCAGAAAGGCGGTGTCTATGCCGCAGAGGCCTTCCTCGGTCTCAAAGCCTTCGTTTTTAAGCACTTCGACGTAGAGGGCCGCCGACTTGTATTCCTTGAGGGAAAGCTCGGCGAAATCCCATACCTTGTGTGAGACGTCCAGAATGACGTCCTTCTTCGCTTCCACCTGCTTTTTGGCGTTTTCCTTGAACTGATCCATTTCTTTCTTCCGTCTCCCGCACATACGCGTTTAGTAAAGGACCTTGCTTAAGAACTCGATGGTCCTGGGATTCCTGGGGTTTTCGAACATCTCCTTGGGAGTTCCGCTCTCGGCGACTATGCCGTCGTCGATGAAGAGTATGCGGTCGCTGATCTGCTTGGCGAAGCCCATCTCGTGGGTCACTATGACGCAGGTCATGCCCGTCTCCGCCAGCTGCTGGATGACGTCCAGCACGCCCTTTACCATCTCGGGGTCGAGAGCGCTGGTGGGCTCGTCGAAGAGCATCACATCGGGATGCATGGCTAAAGCCCTTACTATGGCCAGCCTCTGCTTCTGACCGCCGGAAAGTTTTCTTGGGTACTCGTTGACCTTTTCTTCAAGGCCGACCATCTTCAGCAGCTCCAGGGCTTCGGCCTCGGCCTGCTCTTTGGGGGTGCCCAGCTCCAGAGTCGGAGCAAGGGTTATGTTCTCAAGCACGGTCAGATGGGGGAAGACGTTGAAGAGCTGGAACACCATGCCTATCTTCTGCCTGTGCAGGTTCAGGTCTGTGCTCTTGGCGTCCAGGACGTCCCCTTCGAAGATGACCTTGCCGCCGGAAGGCTCCTCAAGCATGTTGAGGCAGCGCAGGAAGGTGGACTTTCCTCCTCCGGAAGGGCCTATGATGGTCACGACTTCGCCCTTGTATATCTTTTCGCTTATGCCCTTCAGCACCTTCAGGTCGCCGAAGCTTTTCTGCAGATCGACAGTCTCGATCAAGACTTGCTTATTATCAGTCACTGACACTGAACCTCTTTTCCATTAACCTGACGCCCCAGGAAAGAACCAGGGTCAGCATTAGATATATGGCGGCTATGATGAACAGGGGCTGCCAGACCAGGAACTTGTTGGCCAGCAGGGTCCTCGTGTACATCAGCTCGTAGAGCATGAAGGTGCCGGCGAGGGAGGTCTCCTTGATCATGGCGATGTACTCGTTGGCAAGCGCCGGGAGTATATTCTTTATCGCCTGGGGAAGGACGATCTTGGTCATCGTATGGGACGCTGTCATGCCCAGAGATCTTGCCGCCTCGGTCTGGCCCTTATCCACGGAGTTGATGCCTCCGCGAATGATCTCCGAAACGTAGGCGCTGGAGTTGAGTATGAGAGCGAGGAGTACATAGACGACTTTGGAAACGTTGTTTAAAGCCGGTATGGCGATGGGGATGAAGAAGTAGGCGATGTACATCTGCACCAGCAGCGGAGTTCCGCGCAGCACGTTGACGTATATCGTTCCCAGGGTGTTCAGCACTTTACTCTTGGATAGATTTATCAGCGCCACCAACGCTCCGAGTATGCTTCCCAAAGATACGGCGATGAAGGCGTATTTAAGGGTACCGACCATGCCCCTCAGGAAGATCGGATAGTAATCGCGCAGGACGTCTAACAGTCCAGGTCCGAGACCCATATCCTATCCCCCTTACTGCTCGTCGAAGCACAGGATCTGGTCTTCAACATACATCTGCTGCAGGGAATTGGCCTGAGCGAGGATGTGCTTGCCCTGGAAATCCTTGAGCTCCTTATACTGATCTTTGGTCTTGGCGGGAACTATGAGGGTGTGGAAGGATACGTCGTCGTCTCCGATGTAGCCGTTGGAGAGCTCGAAAGCGTCTTCACGGTCCTGCTTCCAGCCGAATCCGGACATTCCCAGATCGACCTTTCCGGTATCGACAGCGGTGAGAACTGCGGAGAAGTCCATGGTCTCGATCTGCAGCTTGACGCCGAGGCAGTCGGCGAAGTACTTGGCAAGCATCATCTCGCTTCCCCAGACGACGCCCTGGTCGTCGATCCACTCGGCGGCGGGATAGTCGGGAGAGGTGGCGATCACGAGGACGCCCTTGTCAAGAATGCTCTTGAGGACGCCGTCGGCCTTTGAAAGATCGAGGTTGGGCTTTACGAGATCGGTGGTGTCGAGCAGATAGTTATACTCGGCGTCGGGCACTGCGCCTGCAAAGATGTCGGTGTCGCCTACGATCTCTTTAGCGGTATCGTCTTCGGTGCCGGACTTGATCTTGCAGTTGGCGACCCACCAGGTGTAGTAACTGTCGGTGTGGCCTTCGGGAACGTGTCCGCTGGGAGTTCCGTTGACGACGGCAACGCACTCGTTGATGGCATTGATCAGGGAAGTCTCACCCTTCTTGGCGGCGGCCACGTTTCCTTCGTGGATGCCGTACATGGTCAGGTCGAAATTGATGCCGGTCATGGCGAAGGCGCCGTTGGACTGGTTGACGTAGTTCTGGGCGGTGGTGCCGTCAAGGGCGACGGCGTCGCATTTGCCGGAGGCAAGAGAGAGGATGGCCTGGTCGAGGGTCGACACCAGCTCAAGGTTGGTCTTGGTGGATTTCTTTTCTCCGCAGCCTGCGAAACTGAAGAGCATTAATACTGCGAGAGCGATGGCGATGAACTTTTTCATTTTGATCTCCTTGGTATGAATAATTGTTGTGCGCTTTGTTTTATTCATTTTGCAGCTTTTTCTTGCTACGTGAATGATTATATGACCGGATATCTGCATAATCAATGGTTTAATCTGCATAATATGCTCGCTTTTCGGGGAAATTTAAAGATCATGTGAATATTTCGTACTTTTTTCAGGCTTTTCCGGCGAAGGGCGATGGGCTTTGAGTCTGCATATTATACATCATATGCATTTATGCATTTATATTATGCATGAAAAAGACATCTCTTCCCCTTCCCCGCTTTCAATCTCTCCCCGATGAGGATATAATCAAACAAAACAGCGGTCGGAAAGGCGGAGCAGCATGGAAACAGCAGACAAGATACCATTCATAACAAAGGAGCAGGCCGAGGAGATCTCACGAAGCTATCCCATCCCTTTTTACATCTACGATGAAAGGGCCATCAGGGAAAACGCGCGAAAGATCAAAGAAGCTTTCAGCTGGAACAAAGGCTTTAAGGAGTATTTCGCGGTGAAGGCCGCCCCTACCCCCGGCTTACTCAGAATACTAAAGGAAGAAGGCTTCGGCGCCGACTGCTCTTCCCTCACCGAGCTTATGCTCTCTGAGCGCTGCGGCTTTGAAGGCAGGGAGATCATGTTCACCAGCAACGACACCCCGGCCGAAGAGTTCAAAAAAGCCCGGGAGCTGGGCGCTGTTGTAACGCTCGACGATATCACCCTGGTGGATTTTCTTAAAGAAAGCTGCGGAGAGCTTCCCGAAGCTGTCGCCTGCCGCTACAATCCCGGCGGAGTCTTCGTGCTGGGAGGATCCCGGGAAGGCTTTCAGACCATGGACGAACCGGGCAAGGCCAAGTACGGCATGACCGCCGGGCAGGTGACCGAAGCGTACCTGCGCCTGGCCTCTATGGGGGTAAAGGAGCAGGGGCTTCACGCCTTTCTCGCCTCCTCCACCCTCTCCAACGACTACTATCCGGCTCTGGCTTCCATACTCTTTAAGCTGGCCGCACGCCTTAAGGAAGAGACCGGCCTTAAGACCTCCTTCATAAACCTGTCGGGCGGCATAGGCATACCCTATCTTCCCGGCCAGAGAAGAAACGACATAGCCGCCATAGGAGAAGGCGTTAGAAAAGCCTTTGAAGAGATACTTGTGCCCTCAGGGCTGGGGGACGTGAGACTCTGCGCCGAGCTGGGGCGCTTTGTCACCGGCCCCTACGGAGCCCTTATAACCAGGGTCATCCACGAGAAGCATATATATAAGGAATACTTGGGAGTGGACGCCTGCGCGGCGAACCTCATGCGTCCCGCCATGTACGGGGCCTACCACCACATCACAGTGCTGGGAAAAGAAAACGAGCCCAAAGACTTCATGTACGACGTCGCCGGATCCCTATGCGAGAACAACGACAAGTTCGCTGTCGACAGGATGCTCCCCAAGACCCTGCCCGGCGACCTCCTCTTCATACACGACGCGGGTGCCCACGGCTTTTCCATGGGCTATAATTACAACGGCAAGCTTCGCTCCGCCGAGCTACTTTTAAAGGAGGACGGCAGCGTCAGCCTCATGAGAAGGGCCGAGACCCCCGATGACTACTTCGCGACCATGATTTTTCAGCAGTAAAAGCTCCGAAACCCTGCCTTCTTTAAAAGCATTAAAAAACTGCCCTGTTAGGGCAGTTTTCGTTACTGCGTTTTATCGGTCTCAGTCGTAGATCTTCTTTGCCTTCAGGCGCTTGGGTTCAAGAGGCTCGGCCAGGTACTCCCTGCCGTTCTTCTTAAGACCCAGGTAGACCAGCTTCTTCATTATGTCGTAGATGACGGCGTAGAGGGGCACTCCTATGATGAGGCCTATGAAGCCGAAGATGCCGCCGAAGAGTATGATGGCGATGAGCACCGAGAAGCCGGAAAGGCCGGTGCTGTTGCCCAGTATCTTGGGTCCTATTATATTTCCGTCGACCTGCTGCAGCACTATTATGAAGATGATGAAGATCAGGCACTTGGGCGGGTCCTCGATGAGTATGAGCAGGGCCATGGGCACCGCTCCGAAATAGGGGCCGAAGACCGGTATGATGTTGGTCATGCCTATGACAGCCGATACCAGCAGTGCGCTGGGCATCTTGGCTATAAGGCAGAAGATGTAGCAGATCACGCCTATAATGGCGGAATCCACAAGCTTTCCGCTCATAAAGCCGGAGAACATGCGGTCGGCGAAGCGGAACTCCTCGCTTATTATGTCGGCCCACTTGGGAGGAAGGACGGCGTTGAGTATCATCCTCGCCCTTCTCGCCACATTCCTTCTGGCGAACAGGGCGTAGACTGAGACCACTATGCCTATGATGGTATCCTTGATGCTTATGACCACGCTCAGCACGCCGGTCCCCACGCTGCCTATGAGATTGGTCATCTTCGGCAGTATGGTGTTTTTAAGCCAGCCGGAAAACCCTTCGCTCAGGCTTCCGGTGAAGGACTCCAGATACTCCAGGGCCTCGGGATTGTCCTTCATCAGGGTCTCGGCCCTTTCGACCAGAGCCTGGGCCTTGTCCGGCACCGTATTGCTCAGAGTCACCAGACTGTAGTACATCTGGGGAGCTATCATTATTATGATAAAGTAGACTATGAGCAGGCCGAATATCATGGAGAATACTACGGACAGCAGCTTGTTCAGCTTTCCGTACTTTCCTCTGAAGAGCCTGTCGAACCATTTCTCCAGCCTTCTGCACACGGGCATGAGCAGGTAGGCGATGATGAAGCCTATGACGACGGGCCTCATGATGGAGATCAGCTTGTTGATCGATCCGCGTATGCCGCTGGCTTTGTATATAAGAAAGAAGAAGAGGATGGCAATGCAAAAGGCTCCGGCTTCCGCCAGCATCGATTTCACATATGGGTTTTTGATCCTCTTCTTCTCTTCCATTTATATTTCCCGCTGTTTATGCGGTTCGTTCTACCACTCGGCGTTGAACACGTACTTGTCAAGACGGTCGAAGGCGTCCTGCACCCTGGAAAGGGGCAGAGCCAGGTTCATTCTGATTCCGTTCTTGAGGAAGAAGGACTCGCCGTTCTGCCAGCCTACGCCGTACTCGAGAGCCCTGTCGTAAAGCTCCTCAAAGGTCTTGCCGTGAGCCTCGAGCCACTTGGTGGTGTCGAGGAGCAGCAGATAGGTACCCTGGGGCTTGATGATCTCCACTCCGTCGAAATGGGCCTGGATGTAGTTGTAGCCGTAGTTGACGTTGGTGGTCAGCACCTGGCAGAGCTCGTCGACCCACTCGTAGCCTTCCTTCTTGTAGGCGCCTATGAGGGCGTGCATTGAGAGCACGTTCATGGAGTTGTAGTGGGAGAGGGAGCTTTCCTTGCGGATGCGGTCTCTCAGGTACTTGTTGTAGATGATGTGATAGCTGCCGATGAGTCCGGCCAGGTTGAAGGTCTTGGAGGGGGCGTAGAACGCGACGGTCCTCATGCGGGCGTCTTCATTTACGCTCTGGGTGGGGATGTGCTTGTTGCCCTCGAGGATGATGTCTGCCCAGATCTCGTCGGATATGACGTAGCAGTCGTTGGCTTTGTATACTTCCATGGCCTTCTCGATCTCCCACTTCTCCCAGACGCGGCCGGTGGGGTTGTGAGGCGAGCAGAAGATGGCGACGTGGATGCTCTGCTCTTTGAGCATCTTGTCCATCAGCTCAAAGTCCATTCTCCAGACGTTGTTCTCGTCCTTGTAAAGGGGGCAGTGGACGGCTTCCCAGCCGTTGTTCTTAAGGGTTCCTGTAAAGCCCACGTATACGGGGGAATGTACCAGCACTTTGCCGCCCTGCTCGCAGAGCACCCTGAGAGCGCTGGCGACGCCGCCCAGCACGCCGTTCTCATAGCCTATGCACTCGGCGGTGAGGCCTTCGACTCCGTTTCTTTCCTTCTGCCACTTGATTATGCTGTCGTAATACTCCTTGCGGGGAGCGAAATAACCGTAGGTAGTGTGCTTAGTCCTCTCGATGACCGCTTCGGGTATGGTCGGGCAGGCCTTGAAGTTCATGTCGGCTACCCACATGGGGATGAAATCGAAGCCTTCCTTCAGCTTGATGCCCTTTTCTTCGTAGGGGCTCCAAAGACCGCCCTTGGGCCATTCGGTGGCGATGGCATCTTCCCTGGGGAAAATGCTGGAAAAATCGTATTTCATAATAATCTCCTTAAAACCGCCCGGCAAAGCAGGCCGCTTTGCCGCATTCTGCTGCAGTATATATTACACTAAATTATACGACTATTTTACTGCTTCGTCCATAACCCTTAATACGTTGCCGAAGAAAAACTTGTCCAGTTCGGCCTCGGTGAAGCCTTCCTTCTTAAGGGCATCCTCAAGCTTATACAGCTGGGTGCAGTCCTCCATCTCGAAGATGCCTCCGGTGCCGTCGAAGTCGGATCCCATGGCTACGGTGTCGGTGCCGGCCAGGTTGGCGATGTAGCGCACGTGCTTTGCCATCTCCGCTACGTGGCTGTTCTTGTCGGTGATGTCTCCGTTGAGGAAGGCGGGGCAGACGTTGAGCCCGGTGACTCCGCCGGCTTTGGCGAGAAGCCTCAGCTGGTCGTCCTTCAGGTTCCTTCTGTGGGGGGAGAGGGTCCTGGAGTTGGAGTGGCTGGCTATGAAGGGCTTGGTGCAGATGGAAGCCACGTCGTAGAAGCCTCCGTCGGAAAGGTGGGAGACGTCGACCAGCATGCCTATCTCCTGCATGAACTGTATGGCCTCTTTTCCGAAGGGCTTAAGACCCTTCATCATGTTTACGGGATCGTCGCTGTTGGGGAAACCGAAGCAGTTCTCGTAGTTCCAGGTGAGAGAAAGGGCCCTTACGCCCATGTCGTAGAAGGACTTGAGTATATCGAAGCTGCCTTTAACAGCCCTGCCGTCCTCCATGGTGAGCACGGCGGAAGTGAGGCCCTTGCTCCAGTTGGCCCTTATGTCAGCCGCCGTGCAGGCCTTGGCCGCCACGTCGGGATGAGCCTTGAGGCTGGTCTCGAATATCCTCGAGCAGCCTTCGATGTATGCGTCGTCGGTGAATTCGCCGGAGAGCCCCATCTCGGGCAGAAACTCGGGGCTGGGCATGTAGATGGCAAAGAACTGGGCCATGGCGCCCGCTTCCTTCATCCTCCTGAAGTCCACCTGGCCGGGCCTTTCGAAGAGATCCTCGTGGTGGTCGAAATATGACTTCATCAGGGTATCGCAGTGCATGTCGATGCATCTGGAGAGCATTTTGTTTCCTCCTTATATTAATTTTACATCAAATATACAAAAAAGCGCCGAGAAACTCGGCGCTGTGAAAGCGTTCTTACTTGAGAGCGTCCTTGGCGACCTGGGCCAGCTGGGCAAAGCCGTTGGCGTCGTTGATGGCCATCTCGGAGAGCATCTTCCTGTTGATCTCAACGCCGGCGAGCTTGAGGCCGTTCATCATTCTGCTGTATGAAAGCCCGTTCATCCTGGCGGCAGCGTTGATCCTCTGGATCCAGAGTTTTCTGTATTCTCTCTTCCTGAGCTTGCGGCCCATCTGAGCGGAGCGCAGAGCCCTCATGACGGCGGGATTGGCCGCGGAAAAGATCTTGTGCTTGGAGCCGTAATAGCCCTTAGCCAGCTTCAGTATCTTGTTGTGCTTTTTCTTGGCGTTTAAACCCTTCTTAACTCTTGCCATTGTTCCTTTACCTCCTACTTTCCGATCAGTACGCTCTTGATTCTCTTGGTGTCCGCGTGAGTCAGAACAGTGGCCTTACGCAGGTTCATGACCCTCTTGGGGGTCTTCTTTGCGGTCTTATGGCTCTTGTAAGCCTTGTTTCTCTTAACCTTTCCGGTACCGGTCAGTTTGAATCTCTTCATTGCCCCTCTGTGGGACTTCATCTTGTTCTTTGCCATTTCTGAATCCTTCCTGATTTATTCCTGAGCTGACTGCGCCTCTTCGGCTGCCTTCTTCCTAGCTGCCTTGGCTTCCTTCTCTTTTTCCTTCTCGGTCTTGGGCGCTATTATCATGGACATGTTGCGGCCTTCGAGTATGGGCTGCTTCTCTATGCGTCCCAGATCCTTGACCATGTCGCAGAAACGGAGCATGTTTTCTCTGCCCTTGTCCACATAACCCATCTCTCTGCCCCTGAAGCGCATGCTGATCTTAACCTTGTCTCCTCCTTCGAGGAACTTGGCCGCGAGCACCGCCTTGGTGTCGAGATCGTGCTCTTCGGTGAAGATGCCCAGGCGAAGCTCCTTGACCTCCATGGTCTTCTGCTTCTTTTTGGCGTCCTTTTCTTTCTTCTGCTGATCGTAGCGGTACTTGCCGTAGTCCATGATCCTGCAGACCGGGGGAGCGGCGTTGGGCGAGATGTTTACCAGATCGAGATTGGCGTCGGCAGCCTGCTGCAGAGCCTCCCTGATCGAAACGATGCCCACCTGGTTCCCTTCGGCGTCGATGAGTCTGACCTCTTTTGCGCGAATTTCTTCGTTTATGAGAGCTTCCTTGCTAATGGTTTTAGACCTCCGTAAAATAGAAAAAAGCGGCGCACAAGCTCCGCTGTCAAAAAAACTGCCCCTAAGAGCGGTCCTTATGAGCCCTTTCGGCACAGCCTCGGGGCGAGAAGCGGATGACTTCTGCTTGATACGGCAGATAATTTATCATTCTTCCCGCCCGATGTCAAGGCTGTTTTTACTGAAATTTCAATATTTTCGGGCTTTTTTCGCCGTTTATTTGGCCACTATGGTGTAAATGCGTCCCTTGACGTACTTCTCCATGGCGACCTTCTTGCCTTCGGTGAACTTCCGGACCGCTTCTATGGCCCAGGCCTTTTCCTTTACCGAATCGGCGTCCTCATCTTCCGTTACGAAGACGGTGCCCCTCAGCTTTCCGTTGACCTGGACTGCGATCTCGATGGTGTCGTCTTTGGCCTTTTCTTCGCTGTAAACGGGCCAGGGCTCGTAGGCCAGGGTATTGTCGTGGCCCAGCTGCTGCCAGAGCTCCTCGCCGATGTGGGGGCAGATGCAGGAGAGCATCTTAACTATGCCCTCGGCGTAGATCTTCGGGCACTTGCCGGCCTTGTAGGCCTCGTTCATGAAGATCATCATCTGGCTGATGGCGGTGTTGAAGCGCAGGCTCTCGAAGTCTTCGGTGACCTTCTTTACGGTCTGGTGATAGACCCTTTCGAGGCTTCCGCCCTCGCCTTCGGCGAGGTTTTCGGGCTCGGTCATGTAGTTCCAGACTCTGGAGAGGAACCTTCTTGCGCCTTCTACTCCGTTCTTGTTCCAGGGCTTTGAGACCTCCAGAGGTCCCATGAACATCTCGTAGAGCCTTAAGGTGTCGGCGCCGTAGTCCCTTACTATGTCGCTGGGATTCACGACGAACTCGGGGAAGCGCTTGCCCATCTTGATGCCGTTCTCGCCCAGTATCATGCCCTGGTGGACCAGCTTCTTAAAGGGCTCCTTGACCGGCGAGAGGCCGTTGTCGTAGAGGAAGCGGTTCCAGATGCGGGAGTACATCAGATGGCCGACGGCGTGCTCCGGGCCTCCGATGTAAAGGTCTACGGGCATCCAGTGTTTGAGGAGCTCCTGGTTCGCGAACTCCTTATCGTTGTTGGGATCTATGTAGCGCAGGAAGTACCAGCTGGAGCCGGCGGAGCCGGGCATGGTGGAGGTCTCCCTGGTTCCCTTTATTCCGTTCCTATCGTATTTCTTCCACTCGGCGGCGTTCTCAAGGGGCGCCCGGCCGTTCCTTCCCTTGTAATCCTCCATCTCGGGAAGGACCAGGGGCAGCTCGTCGTCGGGCAGCACGTAAATGCCGCCGTCTTCCGTGTGGACCACGGGGACCGGCTCTCCCCAGTAGCGCTGGCGGGCGAATATCCACTCTCTGAAGTGGTAGTTGATGGTGCGCTTTGCGACGCCCATCTTTTCGAGCTTTACGGTGATGGCTTCCTTGGCGTCCTCCACCACCATGCCGTCGAACTCGGCGGAATTCATCAGGTGGCAGCCCTTGCCCAGGTAATCGTACTTCTCGAAGGCCTTTTCGGACACGTCGGCCCCGTCTATGACCTGTCGCATGGGTATATTGTGGAAGGTGGCGTACTCGAAGTCTCTCTGGTCGTGGCTGGGCACCGCCATGACGGCGCCGGTGCCGTAGCTGGCGAGGACGAAGTCGCCGATGAAGACGGGTACCTCTTCTCCGTTGACCGGGTTGACGGCGTAGACTCCCTCGAGCCTGCAGCCCGACTTGCCCTTGTTGAGCTCGGTGCGGTCCATGTCGTTCTTCTTCTTGGTCTCGTCGATGTAGGCCAGGACTTCCTCTTTATTCTGAATGCGGTCCATCAGGCCCTGGACTATGTCCCCGTCGGGTGCCAGGACCATGAAGGTGATGCCGTAGATGGTCTCTATGCAGGTGGTGAAGATGGAGAACTTTCCGCCTCCCACCAGGCTGAACTCGACCTCGACTCCGGTGGACTTGCCTATCCAGTTGCGCTGCATCTCCTTGGTGGATTCGGGCCAGTCGATCTCGTCAAGACCCTCCAGGAGCTTCTCGGCGAAGGCCGGCTGGTCTATGACCCACTGGTTCATGGTCTTTCTGACCACGGGGTAACCTCCCCTCTCCGACTTTCCGTCTATTACCTCGTCGTTGGAGAGCACGGTGCCCAGCTCCTCGCACCAGTTGACCGGCATGCCTATGTACTTGGCGTAGCCGGCCTCGTAGAGCTTCTTGAAGATCCACTGGGTCCACTTGTAGTACGAGGGATCGGAGGTCGCTATGAGCTTGGACCAGTCGTAGTCAAAGCCCAGCTCCTTCAGCTGCTTTGAGAAGGTCTCGATGTTCTTCGCCGTGAAACCGGCGGGGTGATGGCCGGTGCTGATGGCGTACTGCTCGGCGGGAAGGCCGAAGGAGTCGTAGCCCATGGGGTGCAGCACGTTGTAGCCCTGCATCCTCTTCATGCGGGACATGATGTCGGTAGCCGTGTAGCCCTCGGGATGGCCCGCGTGAAGACCCACTCCCGAAGGATAGGGGAACATGTCAAGAACGTAGTACTTGGGCTTTGAAAAGTCCCATACGTCGGTCTTGAAGGTCTCATGCTCTGCCCAGTATTTCTGCCACTTGGGTTCGACTGTCTTGTGAGAATACTCGCTCATGCTTTTCTCCTGTGCGTGATATATAAAAATAAAGGCAAATTATCGTAACTGAATATTAATTTTATTGCTTAGCGGGCTTAAAGTCAACAATAATCGTCAGAGATGCGAGTGCCGGCGAAAGTATTTCGGGGCAAATTCCGTCAAAACTTCGAACAAATGTTTACAAGACAAAGACCGCGTGATATAATACAGGCGAGGTATTGCGGCATTCTGAAAGCGGAGGCTAAAATGACTGAACGGGAACAGCAGATACTCAAGTACATGCAGCAGCAGATCAAAAAGAACGGTTATCCCCCCACGGTGAGGGAGATCTGCGCGGCGCTGAACATCAAGTCCACGTCAACGGTGCACAAGGCCATAGGCAGCCTTCAGGAACAGGGCTACATACGAAAAGACCCTGTCAAGAGAAGGGCTCTCGAGGTGATAAATACCGATGAGGGTTCGGGCCCCGTGAGAAAAGAGGCCGAAAAGAAGGCTCCCGCCGAAGAAAGAGAAGACGTGGTCGACATACCGGTGGTCGGCCGCATAGCCGCGGGTACTCCCATACTGGCTGAGCAGAACATAGAGGATTCCTTCCCCCTGCCCGCCAGATACCTGGGAAGAGGCAGCAATTTCATGCTCACCGTCCACGGAGAGTCCATGAAGGACGCCGGCATACTCGACGGCGACTACATACTGGTCGAGCAGCAGAGCACCGCCAGCAACGGCGACATTGTCGTCGCCATGATAGACGGCATAGAAAGCGAGGCGACGGTCAAGACCTACTACAAGGAGAACGGTCACTACCGCCTCCAGCCCCAGAACAGCGAGATGGAACCCATAATAGTCGACAAGGTGCAGGTGCTGGGTCTGGTCAGGGGCGTGTTCAGATATTTCCGCTAAGCCATGGATCCCTTTGAAAAGCTGGCCCAGGCCGCCAAAAGAGCCGACTCCGTCCTTGAGACCTTCATGAAAGCGCCCGCCGCGGGCTTTGCCCCGACGGACCGCTTTTATTCGCCTTCCGAAAATATTCTTGCCCTGGGTGACAACCTTCAGTTCATGAGATACCTGAGCGAGGAGAAAGCCGCGGGAGGCAGGATTGACTTCGTCTACATCGATCCCCCCTTCTTCACCGGCACAGGTCAGATGGCGAGGGTGAGGCTCGAGACCGGAGAAGACAATCCCCGGATGCTGAGCCGCGTCGCCTACAGCGACAGCAGTTCGAAGGGCCTGGAGGGCTATCTTACCGATCTTGCCGTGAGGCTCGAGCTCATAAGAGAGCTTATGGCCGGCAGCGGGGTCGTCTGCGTCCACCTGGACTGGCACGCCGTCCACTACGTAAAGCTTCTGATGGACGGCATCTTCGGCAGCGCCAATTTCGTCAACGAGCTGATCTGGTCGTACAAGTCCGGCGGCTTCGGAAGCCGGGGCTTCGCCAAGAAGCACGACACCATACTGGTATATTCGAAGACTAAAAAGTACTATTTCAGCCCCCAGAAGGAAAAGTCCTACAACAGGGGCTTCAAGCCCTACCGCTTCAAGGGCGTAAAGGAATACGAGGACGAGACCGGCTGGTATACCCTTGTCAACAGAAGGGACGTCTTCAGCATAGACATGGTGCCCAGAAGCTCCCCCGAAAGGACGGGCTACGCTACCCAAAAACCCCTGAAGCTGCTGCAGCTGCTCATGGAGAGCTTCTGTCCCGCCGAAGGCACGGCAGCCGACTTTTACTGCGGAAGCGGCACCCTGGCCGAAGCGGCGGCTCTGAGCGGGCGTTCCTTCCTATGCTGCGACGCGGCCCCCGCCGCCGTCGTAACCTCGGCCGCAAGGACAGCCAAATGCGGCGTACCCTTTGAGATGATAGTCCAGAAGGGCTTCGAAGGCTTCGGAAAGCCCGATATAAAGATCGAGATGCTTCCCAGGCAGATCTCCCTCGGGGCTGAAGACCCGGGAGCCGACTGCAGCCTCATACTCTGCGAAAGACCCCTGGAAGAACTGGGCCTTAAGGGCAAGGCTGCTGCGGCCCTCCAAAAGGCCATGGAAGCCAACCCCATAGTACTGGCCGAGTTCGCAGCCTCGGGAAGCCTTGAAGACGGGGTCTTTACCGCCCGGCAGGTCTTTCTTCCCGCAAAGAAGGGCAAGCGCCTGGATATAAAGACTCCCGACGGCTCCGGCGCCGTGAAAGTCTGGGACAAATTCGGGGGCACAGCTGTAAAATGCCTCAGGGATATATAAAAATCTTTGCCGGGCACGCAAAAAGTGCTTGCAAATGTCCTGTTTATAGGTTATTATTTTTCGTGCCGTGGGCGGTTAGCTCAGCTGGTTAGAGCGCCTGCTCGACATGCAGGAGGCCGTTGGTTCAAGTCCAATATCGCCCACCACGGTTAATACCCCGCGATCCCCATGGATCACGGGGTTTTTTCAAACTGTTTTCTGAGCAGAAAGGAGAACCGCCATGAAAGTAAACGACAGATATGTGTCCTTCTACTACGAAAACGACAGGGACTACGGACCCATCGAAATAGACCCGAAGAAGACCGCCCTTCTCATCATAGACATGCAGCACGTCTTCGTGACCAGGCCCGCGTACGGTGACAGCCCCGAAGAGCAGGCCGAAAAGCAGCGCTGGGAGCAGTTCTACCGCGCCATAGATGAGACCGTCCTTCCCAACAACGTGAGGCTCCTGCGGTTCTTCAGGGAAAAGGGACTCGACGTCTTCTTCGCCAAGATCCAGGGCAGAAGAAAAGACGGCCGCGACAGGTCTCTGGACCAGAAGGCGACGGGCTACAACGAGCTCCTGCTTCCCCCGGGAGATCCCAGAGCCGAGATCTTAAGCGAGCTGGCTCCCAAAGAGGACGAGATCGTGGTCGTAAAGACCACCGACAGCGCCCTCACCGGCACCAACCTCCGCCTCACCCTTCACAACATGGGCATAGACACGGTGATCGTGACCGGGGTCCTCACCGACCAGTGCGTTTCGGGTACGGTGCGGAGCCTTGCCGACGAGAGCTACAAGGTCTGGCTCATAGAGGACGCCTGCCGCGCCTCCACCGAGGAGATACAGAGGGCAGAGCTCACCATACTCAACAACATCTACTGCCACGTCATCAATACCGACGAATGCATAGAGGCCGTGAGCAAGGCTCTTGAGGCATAAAAACACCTTTCCCGCCCCGGCTGTGGTATAATTAAACAGAACAGCCGCTCTTAAACAGCAGAAAGAGGAGGTAAACCATGTATCAGGAATGCAATCTCGGAACCAACAAGACCTACAAAGAGGTCATGGACAGCTTTCTCCCCAATCTGGCGGATTTCTACACCAGGCCTTCGGTCTATCAGGAGGAGCCATTCCGCATCTTCGGGAACCTCTACTACGTAGGCGATAAAAAAGTCTGCATGCATCTGGTGGACACCGGGAACGGCCTCATTCTCTTCGACACCGGCTACGGCAATTCGAGCCACCTGATCATACAGTCGATATACGACCTGGGCTTCGATCCCCACGATCTTAAGCTCATAATCAATTCCCACGGCCACTTCGACCACTTCGGCTCGGGCAACGAGTTCAGAAACCTCTACGGCGCTCAGATCGCCATGAGCAGGGTCGACACCGAGCTAATAAGGGAAGAGCCGAGAAGAGCCCTGATGCACCTCGCCCCCTCTCCCTACAACGACATCTGCTGGCCCGACATCGAGATCGACGACGGCGACGTGCTGACGGTCGGGAACACTTCGGTGCGCTGCGTCCTGGCCCCCGGCCACACCATGGGCACCATGGCCTTCTTCTTCGACGCCGTGGACGGCGGCGAGGTCAGGAAGGTGGGCTACCTGGGAGGCGTGGGTTTCTTAAGCGTCTACAAGGACCACAACAGGGAGTACGGCCTGCCTGTGAACAAGGTGGAGCTGATGAAGGATTCCATCGCCAGGCTCAGGCCCGAAAAGGTGGATATATTCCTCGGCAACCATCCCTACCACAACTGCACCCTCGAAAAGCACGCCTGGATGAAGGAGCACCCGGGCGAGAACCCCTTCGTGAACCCCAAGGGCTGGAGCATCTTCCTCGACGCCCTCGAAGAAAGGCTGCTTGATTTCGAGAAGCTGGGCTACTAGGCCGGCAGAATATAAAAAAGGCAGAAAACAAGATCCGGACGCAAGAGCGCCCGGATTTGTTTACTTTATAAGCCTTGATGCCTGTATCAGGATTCCATGCCCTTTCTGATGGCCTTGAGGTTGTAATCGTAGAGGTCGGCGTGGCGGGCCGAGATGACCTTGTGCAGCACCTCTTCGATGTGCTCGGCGCCCAGCTCGGGACACTCCTTAAGGAGCTTTCCGATCAGCACCATGTTGGCCAGGGTCGGGGTGCCCAGCTCTCCCGCAAGAGTGGTGGCGGGCAGATAGACAGCCCTTACGTCTGTTCTTTCGACCTTTCTGTCCACCATGGCGGTATCGCACATGATGACTCCGCCCGGGACTACGGCAGACTCGTACTTATCCAGGGAGGGGCGGTTCATGACCACCAGGATGTCAGGCTCAAAGACTATGGGAGAACCCACGGGCTCGTCGCTGATTATGATGTTGCAGTTGGCGGTGCCGCCGCGCATCTCGGGTCCGTAGGAGGGCAGCCAGCTCAGCTGCTTTCCCTCGAGCAGGCCCTTATAGGCCAGGAATTTGCCGGCGAAGAGTATGCCCTGCCCGCCGAAGCCCGCTATGAGTATTTTGCTGGTCATGGCCTATGCCTCCTTGCTTCTGTCGCGGTAAACGCCCAGGGGATAATAGGGTATCATCTTTTCGTCCACCCACTGAAGGGCCTGCTTGGGAGTCATGCCCCAGTTGGTCGGGCAGGACGAGATGACCTCGACCAGGGAGAAGCCTTTGCCCTCGACCTGGTTCCTGAAGGCCTTTTCTATGGCCCTCTTGGCGTTGTTCACGTTCTTCACGTTGTTGACGGCGACCCTTTCGATATACTCAGGGCCGTCGAGGGTGGCGAGAAGCTCGGAGACCCTCACGGGCCAGCCGGCTACGCGGGTGTCTCTGCCGTAGGGCGAGGTCTGGGTGACCTGTCCGGGAAGAGACGTGGGGGCCATCTGTCCTCCGGTCATGCCGTAGATGGCGTTGTTTACGAAGATGATGGTGATGTTCTCGCCTCTGGTGGCGGAGTGCACTGTCTCTGCCATACCTATGGAGGCCAGGTCTCCGTCGCCCTGATAGGTGAAGACTATGTTCTCGGGTATGGCCCTCTTAAGGCCGGTAGCGACGGCGGGGGCTCTGCCGTGGGCGGCTTCCACCATGTCGCAGTTAAAGTAATTGTAGGCGAAGACGGCGCAGCCTACGGGAGCGACACCGACGGTCCTGCCTTCTATGCCCAGCTTGTCTATGGCCTCGGCGACCAGCCTGTGGATGATGCCGTGGGTGCAGCCGGGGCAATAGTGAAATTCTGCCTGTGTGAGGCTCTTGGGTCTTTCGAATACCACTGCCATTTTATTTACCTCCCGCCAGCTCTTCTACTGCCCCGATGATCTGATCGGGACCCGGGATGAGCCCGCCTGCCCTGCTGCAGAGGACCACGGGCCTTCTGCATTCGGTGGCAAGCTTAATGTCTTCTATCATCTGTCCCATGGAAAGCTCCACGCTGACGAAAGCCTTGACCTTGTCCGCGGCCGCGGCAAGGGCCTTCTTGGGGAAGGGCCAGACTGTGATGGGCCTTATGAGGCCTGCCTTTATGCCCTTCTTCCTAAGGCTCACCACCGCGTTTTTGGCGACGCGGGATGCTATGCCGAAGGCCACCAGGCAGTACTCGGCGTCTTCCATCATGTACTCCTCCCAGCGGGGCTCGTTCTCTTCGATGAGGGCATAGGTCTTAAAGCGCTCTATGTTGGTCTGCTCCAACTCCTCGGGATTGAGGTAGAGGGAATTGACCACGTTGTGAGGCCTCTTCATCTGCGTTCCGGTGAGGGCCCAGGGCTTTGCAACGGGCTCGGACTTTCCTTCAGAAAGCTCCACCGGCTCCATCATCTGGCCTATGGTGCCGTCGGCCAGTATCATGGAGGGGACCCTGTACTTGTCGGCCAGGTCGAAGGCGAGGCCGGTGAGATCCGCCATCTCCTGCACCGAAGCGGGGGTCAGGACTATCAGGTGATAGTCGCCGTGTCCGCCGCCCTTGGTGGCCTGGAAGTAATCGGACTGGGAGGGCTGTATTCCTCCGAGGCCCGGACCGCCTCTTTGAACGTTCACTATGACGGCCGGAAGGTCGGATCCGGCCAGATAGGATATTCCCTCCTGCTTTAAGGATACGCCCGGTGAGGACGAGGAGGTCATGACCCTCTTACCCGCCGCGGCGGCTCCGTAGACCATGTTGATGGCCGCGATCTCGCTCTCAGCCTGCACGAAGACGCCGCCTATCTTGGGCATGCGCTTTGCCATGTAGGCAGCCAGCTCGGTCTGGGGAGTGATGGGATATCCGAAGTATATAAGACAGCCCGCTCTGATGGCGGCTTCCGCCAGGGCTTCATTGCCCTTCATCAAATACTTTTCAGCCATGTCCTTACCTCTCTACCGTGATCACGCAGTCGGGGCACATGGCAGCGCACATGGCGCAGCCTATGCAGGCTTCCTGATCGGTGATCTCAGCCGCCGGATGCCCCTTCTTGTTTATCTTTTCGCTCAAAACGAGCAGTCCCTTGGGACAGGCGTCCACGCAAAGGCCGCAGCCCTTGCAGCGCTCCCTGTCGAAGCTCAGTTTTGCCATTGTATTATCCTCCTGCTATCTCAATAACTCTTCTGCAGCACCAGCGGAAAGTACCCATCCTCCGCAAGGTCCTTCCTCACGCAGGTCATGGCGATCGGAAGGCCTGTCATTTCCGAAAGCTTCAGGGCCTTGGCTTCACTTTCCCTGACCATGGCCATGTCGGTCCAGCTGCCCAGGTTGGAGTTGTTCACTATGGATGTGAAGCCTATGCCGCAGGCAGTCTCTATCTCCCTCATGACCTCAAGAGCCCTTTCGGGGTCGGGGGTCAGAGGCCTGAAGAAGTTGACCACAAAGAACATCTCGTAGTCGTTCTCCCCCAGTATGAAGGGAGCAAACTGGCCAAGCACGTAGGCGCCCCTGTCGTCTCCTCCTATATCGAGCACGCAGTGCCCGATCTCGGGTCTGAAGAGGGCGTAAGCCTCGCTGGGAATGGTCGGCATGTCTATGTTGCTGTTGGCATAGGGAAGGGAGAGGAAGTTTACTCCCGCCTCCTTGAGCATCTCCTCGCTGTCCTTGGTCCTGAAATAGGGGTTTACTATGTCAAGGTCAGCTATGGTGACCCTTTTCCCCTGCTCCTTCAGCCAAACCGCGTAGTTGACCGCGATATTGGTCTTGCCGCTGCCGTAGTGACCGCAGAAAAGAGACAGTCTCTTCATTTTATTTCACAACGAGGCCCAGCTTGTAGGTCCAGCCCATGGTATCGGGCACGGTGCCGGTCTGCATGCCGTAGAGGTTGTCGTAAAGCTTCTGGGAAGTGGGACCGACCTTGCCTCCGTTGACCACGTAATCAGTGCCTTCCACGTTGAGAGTGCCTATGGGGGAGATGACGGCGGCGGTGCCGCTGGCGAAGATCTCCTGCAGATCTCCGGTCTTGCTGCCCTCGATGACGTCGTCTATGGAAAGCTTTCTCTCGGAGACCTTGACGCCCCAGCTCCTGAGCAGCTGTATGACCGAGTCCCTGGTGATGCCGGGGAGTATGGTGCCGCTGTCAAGGGGAGCGGTAACGACCTCATCCCTGAACACGAAGAAGGCGTTGGAGGTTCCTATCTCCTCAACGTACTTGTGCTCAGCGGCGTCCAGCCAGAGCACGTCCTTGCAGTCGTACTTCATGGCGTCCTGGGAAGCCCTCATGCCGCCTCCGTAGTTGCCTCCGACCTTGGCGTAGCCGGTACCGCCCTTGGCGGCTCTGATATACTTGTCCTGCACGTAGATGCGGGTGGCGTGGAGGCCTCCGTCATTGGCGGCGTAGTAGGAACCGGTGGGGCTTAAGATGATCATGAAGCGGTAGTGCTTGGCGGGAAGCACCGAGAAGGATACCTCGTCGCCGAACATGAAGGGTCTGATGTAGAGGGCGGTGCCGGGAGAGGTGGGTATCCAGTCGGCATCCTCGGTGACCACGGCCTTGATGGCAGCCAGGAAGAGATCCGCGGGAAGCTCGGGCATGCACATGCGCTCGTTGGTCCTGGCCATGCGCTTGGCGTTCATGTCAGGTCTGAAGAGCATTATCTCGCCTTCGGGGCTGCGGTAAGCCTTCATGCCTTCGAACATCATCTGGGCATAGTGGAGCACGCAGGAAGCGGGCTCGATGAGTATGGGCTCGTGGGGCACGACTCTGCCGTCATGCCAGCCTATGCCTTCGTCCCACTCCATGACGAACATGTGGTCGGTGAAGTAGCGGGCGAAGCCCAGCTTGGTCTCGTCCTCGGGTCTGGGTTTGGGGTTGGAGGTCCTGGTTACCGGGAATTTGTATTCCATTTTTCTATTCCTTTCTTAAAATGAGATCGAATTATATCTATCAAAAGCAGCTAAAGCTCGCTGCGCTTGATCTTTCCGCTGACGGTCTTGGGAAGGCTGTCTTTGAATACTACCAGCCTCGGATACTTGTATGGAGCGGTGCGCTTCTTGACGTAGTCCTGTATCTCCTTCTTGAGCTCCTCGCTCGGTTCCTTTCCCTTGACAAGCACCACGCTGGCTTTTACTATCTGGCCCCTGACCTCGTCGGGAGCGGCCGAAACTCCGCACTCCAGCACGTAGGGCAGCTCCATTATGACGCTCTCTATCTCGAAGGGTCCTATGCGGTATCCGCTGGACTTTATTATATCGTCCACACGGCCCACATACCAGTAGAAACCGTCCTCATCGCGCCAGGCCGTGTCTCCGGTGTGGTAGAAACCGTCCCTGATGGCTTCGGCTGTCTTCTCCGGGTCGTTGTAGTACTCGCGGAGCAGTCCGCAGGGTCTGCCCTTCCTCAGGTCTATCACTATCTCGCCGGTCTCGCCGTCGCCTATGATATCTCCGTTCCTGTCCATGAGCTTGACGTCATATATGGGAGCAGGCTTGCCCATGGAGCCGACCTTATGGGAGGCGCCCACCATATTGCCTATGATCATGGTGCTCTCGGACTGGCCGAAGCCCTCCTTGATCTGAAGGCCGGTGAGCTTCTCAAACTGCCTGTAGACCTCGGCGTTGAGGGCTTCTCCCGCGGTGGACATATGCTTTACGCTGGAAAAATCGTAACGGCTCAGGTCCTGCTTGATCATCATGCGCAGCATGGTAGGAGGAGCGCAGAAGCTGGTGATACCATATTTTTTGAACATCGGCAGTATGACCGAGGCGTCGAAGCGGTCGAAATCGTAGACGAAGGTCGCCGCCTCGCAGAGCCACTGACCGTAGAGCTTGCCCCACATGGCTTTGGCCCAGCCGGTATCCGATATGGTGAAGTGGAGGCCCTCCGGGTCCACATTGTGCCAGTAGCGGGCGGTGTGAAAGTGGCCGAGGGCGTATTTGTAATCATGCGCCGCGATCTTGGGATAGCCCGAGGTGCCCGAGGTGAAGAACATGAGCATGAGATCGTCTCCGCCGGGGGCGTCTTTTACCCTCTCGAAGTGGCTGCGGTACATCTCGATCTCTTCGTCGAAGCTTCTCCAGCCCTCCCTTTGGCCGTTGACTATTATCTTCTGCCTTAAGACCGGGCAGAGGGACGCGGCTTCGTCTATCCTCCCGGGTACTCCGTCGTCGGCGGTCGCTATGATGGCGCTGACTCCCGCGGCGTTGAAGCGGTACTCAAAGTCGTGGGCCTGAAGCTGGCTGGTCGCGGGTATCGCGATGGCCCCCAGCTTGTTGAGCCCCAGCATCGCGAACCAGAACTGGTAGTGCCTCTTTAAGACCAGCATTACCCGGTCTCCCCTTCTTATGCCTATGGCCTTGAAGTAGTTGGCGGCGCGGCTCGACCAGGAGCTCATGTCCCTGAAGCTGAAGCGCGTCTCTGTCATATCCTTCGACACGTGGAGCATGGCCAGCTTGTCCGGATCCTTCTTCGCCATGGCATCGACCAGGTCGAAGGCGAAGTTGAAATGCTCGGTGTTTTTAAAGGTGATGGAGGTGGGAGTACCGTTCTCGTTCTCGGTGACGTCTATGTAATTCCTGTAGATGCGGTCCCTGTCGTCCCTCTTTACGACGGCCGACTTGTCTTCTTCGGCTCTTACCGGCTGAAGCTCGGGGATGGGCTCCCCTTCGGGGTTCAGCACTATGGCGTAGAACTCGCAGTCCTTTCCGTTGACCGCGACCATGCCGTGGGGAGTGCCGCTGTCGTAGTACATTGAGTCGCCGGGACCCAGTATCTCCTTGTGCTCTCCCACCTGGACCATCAGGTTTCCCGAGATGACTATGTCGCACTCCTGGCCGGAGTGGGTGGTGAGCTCTATGTCGGAGGCTGCGGCCTTCTCGTCAAAGAGCACCTTTACGTAGAGGGGCTCCGCTATCCTGTTCTGGAAGGCGTAGGCCATGTTGTAGTAGGTCATTCCGTGGGCGGTGTTGACCTCCTGGGCCGTACCCCTCCTGGTAAGGGCGTAGGATTTGAGCTTGGGGCTGTAGCCCTCGATGATGTCGGTAACGTTGACGTTGAGTTCGGCGGCGCATCTGTAGAGAAAGGCGAAGTGGAGATCGCCCTGCCCCGACTCGTTGAGCCGGTATTCCTCAAGGGTGACCTCGGTCTTTTTCGCCATCTCCTCCTGGGTGAAGCCCTGGATCTCCCTCAATTCTTTGATGCGGCCCGCCATTTCGCGGATCTTTCCGTCCAGGCCTGTCATTGTTGGCATTTATATTCTCCTTAAGTCTGACGGGAAGAGCTTTTCGTATCCTGCCGGCGATATAAAAAGCCCGTCCCAAAGTTATGCCTTTGAGACGAGCAATAATTGCCCGCGGTACCACTCAAATTGCATGCCCAAAGCATGCCCCTCAGGGTCCAGCAACCCTTATGCCCTTACGCGGCAGTCACGGGAAGGCTCTACTTGCGCCTCTGCGCTTTCTTCCTTCCGGCTCGGAAGCTACAGTCTTAAGGGACTCTCCGCCGGCTCTCATCGCCCCCGGCTCTCTGTGGGATCGCCTGTCTTAAGCTCTCTTCGTCAATGCCTTTAACAATTTGATAATATAACTCAAAGGTTGTGTTTTGTCAAACTAAAAATAGAATATTTTTTTGTGTTTACAGCCAAATTCTCCCGCTGCTATTATTTTAATACTATGTTTCTTAGAGTTTGCTCCTTTGAATCTTTCCGCTTATGGTCTTGGGAAGGCTGTCCCTGAATACCACGAGCCTGGGATACTTATAGGGCGCGGTGTGCTGCTTGACGTAATCCTGGATCTCCTTCTTAAGTTCATCGGTACCTTCTACACCCTTGGCCAGCACTATGGAGGCCTTTACTATCTGCCCCCTCACCTCGTCGGGAGCCGCGGAGACTCCGCATTCGAGCACGTAGGGCAGCTCCATGATGACGCTCTCGATCTCGAAGGGCCCGATGCGGTAGCCGCTGGACTTGATGATGTCGTCGACCCTGCCCACGTACCAGAAGTAGCCGTCCTCGTCGCGCCAGGCCGTGTCGCCGGTGTGATAGTAGCCGTCCCTTATGACCTGCGAAGTCAGGTCCTCATCCCTGTAGTATTCCTTAAAGAGCCCTGCCGGCGCGCCTTCTCTAAGGTCAATGCATATCTCTCCGGTCTCGCCGTCGGGGCAGAGCCTGCCGTCCCTGCTCATGAGCACCACTTTGTACTGGGGGCTGGCCTTGCCCATGGAGCCTATCTTGACTGTGGTTCCGGTCAGGTTGGCTATGGTAAGGGTGGTCTCGGTCTGGCCGAAGCCCTCCATGATCTGAAGACCGGTCTTCTGCTCGAACTGCCTGTAGACCTCGGGGTTCAGGGCTTCGCCGGCGGTGGTCATGTGATGGACTGAGGAAAAGTCGTAATTGCTCAGGTCCTCCTTTATCATCATGCGCAGCATGGTGGGAGGAGCGCAGAATGTGGTGATGTTGTACTTCTTGAACAGGGGGAGTATATCCTGAGCGTTGAAGCGGTCGAAATCGTAGACGAAGACGGCCCCTTCGCAGAGCCACTGGCCGTAGAACTTGCCCCAGAGGGATTTGCCCCAGCCGGTGTCCGAGATGGTCAGGTGCAGGCCGTCCCTCTCGCAGCAGTGCCAGTAGCGGGCGGTGACGAAGTGGCCCAGGGAGTAGGTGTGGGAATGCTTCACCATCTTGGGGTCTCCGGTGGTGCCGCTGGAGAAGAACATTATGGCGGTGTCGTCGCCGCAGGAGCAGTCCGAAGGCCTTCTGAAGGTCTTCCTGTACATCTGGTATTCCTCGTCGAAATCGTGCCAGCCGGGGGCCATTCCGCCCACCATCACCCGGGTCTTCAGAGTCGGGCAGCGGTCCAGGACAGCATCCACCATGTCGGCGGTGTCTCCGTCTGCGGTGCAGACTATGGCCTTGACCGAGGCTGCGTTGAAGCGGTACTCGAAATCGTGCTCTTTAAGCAGGTAGGTCGCGGGGATGGCGACGGCTCCTATCTTCTCAAGAGCCAGCATGCAGAACCAGAACTGATAGTGGCGCTTTAACACCAGCATGACCGGATCGCCCTTCTTTATGCCCAAAGACCTGAAGTAGTTGGCGGTCCTGTTGGACTCCTCCGTCATGTCCTTAAAGCTGAAGCGGCGCTCCTTCATGTGCTTGTCAAGGTGTATCATGGCAAGCTTGTCGGGATATTTGGCAGCGATGGCGTCGACTATATCGAAGCCGAAGTTGAAATCTTCAGTGTTTTCGAAGTGTATCGAGGTAAGGGCGCCGCGGCGGTCCTCCGCGGTCTTGACGTACCTCTCCGCAATGAGCTGGGTGGTGGAGCGGGCGGAGATCACAGTCTCCATTATGTCCTCTTCTGGGGTCTCCTCGCCCGGGAAGATGATGGCGAGGAACTCGCAGTCTTTTCCGTCGACGGCTATCATGCCGTGAGGGGTGGAGCTGTTGTAGAGTATGCTGTCGCCCTCTCTGAGCACTTCGCGGTTGTCCCCCACCTGCACCAGGAGGGAGCCGCTCACTATGTAGTCGAACTCCTGGCCCGCGTGGGTGGTGGTGTGTATGGGCATGTTCTGCTGCTTTGACGAGTATTCGTACTTGACGTAGTAGGGTTCGCCCAGCTTGTCGGCAAGATTGGGGGCCAGGTTGGTGATCTCTATGCCCTCTTCCTTCGCGGTGTTCTGCCCCTGGCCCTTCCGGGTCACGGTGTAGGACCTGAGCTTGGCGCTGTGGCCTTCCAAAAGCTCGGTCATCTGGACCCCGAAGACCTGGGCGCACTTGTAGGTGAAGGTGAAGGGGAAGTCCACCAGCCCGGTCTCGTAATCCCTGTACTCCTTCTCGCTTATGCCGGTCTTATCCGCCATCTCGGCGGTGCTGTAGCCGAAGATGTCTCTCAGCTCTTTGATGCGGCCTGCGATCTCCGCCAGCTGGCTCTGGGAATTCTGTGTGCTCATTCTTTCTCCTTTTCCTATGGGGCGGAGCCTTCCCGTTTCATGTTGGTAAAACAAAAGGCCCGTCTCAAGCAAAAACTTGAGACGAGCCGGAATATCCGTACCCGCGGTACCACTCAATTTGCGCTCTCGCGCCCCTCAGGCTCCAACAAGCCTTATGCCTTAACGCAGCAATCACGGAAGGCGCCTACTTTCCAGAGGATCTCGGACCTTCAGCTCGGAAGTGATGGGTATTGAAGCCGCTTGCCGCCGGGATCTCAGCATCCCCGGCTCTCTGTGAGCAGCACTGCTCCTACCGTCTTCGTCACAGCTTTTTGTATTCACTTGCGAACAAATATGCCACCTTTTTGTTTATATGTCAAGCATTTCGGTGAAAATTTGTATGTTAAACGAATAAAAATGTCTCAAAAGGTCTCAAATGAGTATCAATTTCTCATAATCGGCGTCAAGATAGGAGATCTTTCCGCTCTCTCTGAGAAGGACGGTCTCTTCAAGATAGAAGCGCACCTTCTGACCTCCCCACTCGGGGACCTCCGACGCCACATTGTACTCCAGGGCATAGGCCGTGTCGGGCCGTACGATGTTCTCTCCCCTGCCCGGGATCGACTCCTGCTTGTCGTAAAGGCCTATGGTGGGGCCCGCCGAGTGGACGTAAAGGCCTATGGGATGGGTGTAGAGGCTGGCGTCTATTCCCTCTTTTGCCGCCGCTGCCTTGGCCGCGTGGAAGACCTCGTTTCCCGTCCTTCCGAAGAGCATCTCGCGCCCCGTCATATCGGAGAACCTGTGGCCGAGCATAAAACCCTCTCTTATTCCCTTGGGAGCCTCGGTCTCGCCGGGCTTCAGCACGTAGGCCAGCCTCTGGTGGTCGGTCGCGAGGCCCAGATACCTTATGCCCGCGTCGTAGTGGAGCAGGTCGCCGTGGCGTATGACGCCGGTCAGCATGCCGCCCTCTTCACCGCGGCGCTGGAAATTGACCGCGGTCCTGAAACCCTGGGGAAGGCCTCTTTTGTAGAACTCCTCGACGCACCACCATTCCACGTCTTCGGTGGTGGTTACGCCGGGAACTATGACCTCCCTTGAAAAGGCTCTGTTCATGATCTGGGTGGTGACTTCGTATACAGAGGGGTACATGGCCATCTCCTCATCTGTTCTGGTCTCTATCCAGCGCACAGCCAGATCGTCTGCGCAGACCAGCCTCTCCGAGAGCGGCCCCAGGACCTTCACCAGATGCCCGTAAAGAGCTGCCGTAAGGCCCGAAGCCAGGGGGCTTAAGGGGGAAGTGTTTATGCCTATGGTCTTGGGATCCTTTTCCCTTATGAAATCGGCGATCTGCTGCCACTGGAGGCTGTTGTCGAACTCCAGCTGCTTGTAGAAGCGGCCCAGATACCGGTTGGGCTTGTTGATGCTGTACCTGCCGTAGCTGCCGTCCTTTTCCTTTACGACGGCAAGGCAGGTCATCCTGCTGGCGTTCTCCACTATTGATGGCACCAGGCTGAAGAATACCGGGTCCTCGTTGTATTCTCCGGCAAGTATGAGCCACATGTCTATGCCGCTCTCCTTCATGATCTTAGGGAGCAGGGTCTCGAGCCTTTTTAGTTTGATCCCGTCGCAGATTTCATGCTGTTTTCTGACCGGAAGGGTCTCAATATCGTGGTTTCTCATAGCAGCCTCCTGTACGTTATACTAAGCGAGTCCTTTTTCTTCGGCTTTTTTGATCAACGCTTCCCTTATCCTCATAATGATCTCTTCGACCCTGTCGTTGCCGAGGGTCCCGTGGACTATGCGCAGATACCCTTCTCCGCCGGGCCCGTAGGGAGCTCCCGAATTGACGGCGACTTTAGCCTCCTTCATGAGGAAGGAAGCGACCTCATCGGAGGTCCCCAGGGCACTCACGTCTATCCACGAAAGGAAGCCCGATTCCGACTTCATGATCGAGGTGCCGGGGATGTCTTTGAGCAAACCGTAGACAAGATCCCTTCTTCTCAAGTGCTCTTTTGCGTAGGCGTCGAGGAATTCAGGATGCCTTAAAGCCGCTGCCGCTCCTGCCTGGGCTGCGCTGTTGGTCGCTCCTATGACGGAGACCGCGGTGCCGTAAAGCTTGTCCATTATTACGTCATCCGCTATTATATAGCCTACCCTGAATCCCGAAAGGCCCATACCTTTGGAAAGCGAGCAGACCGTGAGGGTCCTTTCCCACATCCCGGGAAGGGAGGCGATCGAGACCATCTCAAGGCCGTCGAACACCGGGAACTCAAAGGCCTGATCGGCTACGCAGACCAGATCGTTCCTCACTATGAAGTCTGCCAGCTCTTCCAGCCACTTTCTTCGGTACACGGTGGTCGTCGGGTTGTTGGGGTTGGTAAGGACCACCATCTTGGTCCTGTCGGTGAGCCTCTTCTCAAACTCTTCGATGAGAGGATGGTAGTTGTCCTCCGGATACGAAGGTATCCTGACGGCTCTGCCGCCCAGTATCTCGACGTTCTGAGCGTTGTTGGGGTAGCTGGGGTCTATGACCATGACCTCGTCGTCCTTTTCGATGAAGGGAGTCATGGCGAAGAACAGCCCCGCGTCGGACCCGGGGGTCACGATGATGTTCCTTTTGGGGTCGGCGTCAAGGCTGTTATATTTTTTGACCCACCTCGCGATCTCGGCCTTGAGCTCGGGGCTCCCTATGGGCATGGTGTAGTGGACGCCCCTTCCGCTCCTAAGCTCTTCGACTGCGGCTTCTATTGCGCATTCGGGCTTCTGGTCCCCGAAGAAGAAGGGATCCGCCCAGCTCATCAGGGATATGCCGTTCTCCTCCAGTTTTGAGCCCGCGTGCCCCACGTCGGCCTTGCTTACGTCTCCGAAGAGACCGCCCTGAGCCTTGCGGAACGCCTCCGTCATCTTGTTTACCATATGAGCGCCTCCTTTCGGGTCCTTACCCTTATATATTACACTAAAACACCCGGGGTATATCAAGCCCCGGGCGTCAGCAGCTTATTCTATTCTTCGCCGTCCTCCGGCTTCTGCGGATGTTCCTTGACCAGCAGCTCGGTGACTCTCATGCCGTCGACCTCCTTTACGGTCAGGGTGAGGTTCCTGAAATCGAAGCTGTCGCCTGGCTTGGGATAGCCGCCCAGCATCTCGATGGCCCAGCCGCCCAGGGTTGCGTTGTCGTCTTCAAAATCTCTGTCGTCCATGTCCATCTCGGAGAAGAAATCGTATATCCTCATGGCGCCGTCGACCTCGAACTCGTTCTCGGAGAGTTCCACGAATTCCTCGTCTATGACGTCCTTTTCGTCCCAGATCTCGCCCACCAGCTGCTCCATCACATCTTCCATGGTCAGCATGCCCATGATGCCGCCGTACTCGTCGGTGACGAAGACCAGGTGGCATTTGGTCTTTTTCATGAGCTCAAGCACGTCGGGTATGGGCATGGTCTTGTGGACGAAGCGTGGCTTCATCATTAGGAGCTCAAGGTCCAGGGGGCCGTCGTTCAGCATCTGCCTGTAGCACTGGGTGGTAAGGACGAAGCCGAGCATGTGGTCGGGGGTCCCTTTGTAGACCGGTATGCGGGAATAGGGGCAGTCGAGTATGATCTTTCTGATCTTCTCGTCGCTGTCCTCTATATCTATGCATATCATGTCGACTCTGGGAGTTATGATCTCGTAGGCCAGGCAGTCGTCGAAATCCAGGGCGCTCTGCAAAAGGTCGTGGGTATCCTCGTCCACCACACCCTCGTCCTCGGCGGTATCCAGCATGGTCTCCAGGTCGTCTTCCGTTACCACGTCGTCGGTCTCGCTGTCCTCCCAGAGCTTTGAGAGGGCGCTAAGCATGAGCCCCACAAGAAAGACCAGGGGCTTTGTGACGGTCATGAAGGCCTTTAAAGGCAGGGCGACCCTCGAAGCGAAGCGCTCCGGGTCTCTCGCAGCGGCGATCTTGGGGGTGATCTCGCCAAATATGATTATGATCACGGTCATTATGAGGGTCGCGGCTCCCGCGCCTCTGTCTCCCATAAGGGAGATGGCGATGACGGTGGCGACGGCGGAAGACCCGATGTTGACCAGGTTGTTTCCTATGAGTATGGAGACCAGGGCGTCGTCGTAATTGCTGAAGATCTCGTAGGCGCTTCTGCTTACCGGGCCCGGCTTTTCCTCCATGTTCTTTCTGAGCCTCATCTCGCCGGACGAGGCATAGGATATCTCGGAGCCCGAGAAAAAGGCGCTTAAGAATATGAGGAAGACTATGGCGATATAGGGCAGCATCAGAAGTCACCCCCCGTTTCTTCCTCGTCGTATATCTCGCCGACAAGCTCCTCGAGTATGTCTTCGACTGTGACCATGCCCAGGACCTTTCCATCGTCGTCCCTTACAATGGCCATGTGGCAGCGCATTCCGCTCATGTAGTCCAAAAGCTCGTCTATGGGCATGCCGGGCTTTACGTACTGGACCTTGTCGAGAAGGCTTCTGAGCTTGATGATCTGCCTGCCCGAAAGCTTTTGGCGCAGGTAGTTCCTTATCTGCAGTATGCCTATGACGCTCCCGTCGCCTGCGACCACGGGAAGCCTTGAGTACTCGCCGTCCTTTATGATGCCGAGGATCCTGTCCTCCTTCATGCCCTCTTTTATGACCTCGACGCTATCCCAGGGCTGCATGACGTCGGCGGCTGTAGTTACGGTGAATTCCAGGGCTGACTGGACCAGCTCCGTGGTGTCCTCGTCTATTTCGTCCTCTTCGTCTATGTTTTCGATGACGTCAAAAAGCTCCTCCTCGGTGACCGTGGGTTCATCCTCGGGAGGGGCGCCGAATATGGCTGTCACCAGCTTGCTGACCCCCGAGAAGAGAAAGGTCACGGGAGTGAGCAGCTTCATGACAAATATAAGCGAGGGGGCAAGCCTTGGGGCCAGCCTCTCGTTGCACGATTTTGCGTAGGACTTGGGTATCATCTCGGCGGCGATGAAGACCGCAAAAGCCGTGACGAAGGTCGAAGCGGTCACGGCGGAATTGCCCCAGAGCTTGGAAGCTACTAGGGTCGCGACTGCCGAGCACGAAATGTGCATGATGTTGTTGCCGATGAGCAGAGTCGTCAGCGCCTTTTCGAAATTATCGAGAATATAAAGCACCTTCCCGGCCCTTTCGTCCCCGTCGTCCGCGTCCGAGATCATTCGGATGCGGTTTACCGACGCGAAGGCTGTCTCGCAGGCCGCGAAATACGCGCCTCCGAGGAGAAGGAAGAATATCAGTAGACAGTATCGGGGAACAGCGGATAATCCACCATCGTCCATAAGGACAATTCACCTCCTTGGCAATTAACTGTTCTAATCACAAACAATAAATATATATAATCCGGGGCCTGGTGTCAAGCCCCGGACATTTCATGTCAGTTCACCGCGGGACCGCCCGAAGAAGAGCATAGTGCTCCCGTCGGAGACGGAGCCCGCCTTTTAGCCCGCGCCGCGCTTTACTGCAGCAGCAGCAGGCAGAATACCAGCGTAAACAGAGCTACCGTTTCGATAATACCGATAACGATGAAGAAGTTTGCCGTACCTTTGCCGGTCTCTCCGAGAGCGTCGGCTGAGGCAGCGGCGACCTTGCCCTGGAAGAAGGCCGAAAGGCCGATCGCAAGACCTCCGAATAATCCGGCGAACATGGCCAGAGTCGGATTGACGCCGGCGTTTACAGCGTTCCTGATAAAGTTCATGAGCAGGAAGCCGTAGATCGTCTGGGTAAGGGGAGCTCCCGAGAAAGCGACCATGATGAAGGGCGCCGGCTTGCCGTTGGCATAGCACTTTTTCCAGGCTCCTACGGAAGACTGGGCGGCGAAGCCCGCTCCGAACGCCGATCCCATTGCGGAAAATCCGAGAGCAGCGGCCATTCCGATAAATTCAGTACTCATCATAACAATCGATCTCCTTTACAACAATTACTTCTTGATCTTATCGAGTTTCTTAAACGGAGCGTATGCTGTGCCGGACCACTCCATGTTCAGCTGTCCGGAGAATTCCAGCAGGTTCAGTCTTACGCCGTGTACGACTACCGAGAGGAATCCCATCACTATATTCAGCACGTGTCCGATGATCATTATTACGGCGCCCGCTATCACCAGCGGCCCCTTGAAGCCCGAAGCCATGTTGTTGAAGCTCTGGGCTATGGCAAGGGATGCCATTCCGACCGCGAACAGGCGGATATAACTCATTATGTTTCCGAAGGCGCTTATGGTGTTCAGGAACACGGTGAAGGAGTTGCCCAGGCCCGACTTGAGGCCGTCGCCGAAGCTCTTCCCCGGCGCCATTCCTCCGAACAGCACCACCAGCAGGAAGCCGATGATCACTATGACCGCCACCGGCGTCAGGTTGACCTTCTCTCCTATGACAAGGAAGAGGACCACGAAGTACAGGGCGCAGATGGAGCAGAGCCATCCGAGGTCCGAGACCCAGCTCAGGTCTTTCTGACCTATCTTCTTCCTTATGTTCATCACGCAGGCCAGGGCCAGCTGGACGGTTCCGATGATGAAGCAGAACTTCATTATGCTGTTCTGCTGCGTCGACGTCGAGACTCCGAAATATTCGGGATAGTTGGCGAACGAGGGTATCACCAGGCTCTTCAGGAAGGGTATCTTCATAGCACCCTCAAGGCCGAACCAGGTCCCCGTCAGCGCTCCCCATATCACGGTCCCGACAGACAGGACATACAAGAGCAGCACCGCGTTGTTGACCGATCTGGTCTTCACCGTGTAGGCTATGGCGCCTATCAGGAATAGCATCCCGTAGCCCGCGTCGCCTATTATCATGGCGAAGAACAGGGTGAAGAAGCAGAGGAACCAGAAGGAGATGTCATACTCCCTGTAGCCCGGAACCGTTCCCAGTATTTCAAAGATCGGGGTCATCAGCTTAGTCAGCCTGGAATACCTGACCTTGGTCGGGACCTTCTCGTCGTCTTCCGCGGGATCGTCTATGGCCCAGGCCCAGCCGCTTTTCGCTGCGGCCTCCTTAAAAGCAGGCACGTCGTCCTCGGGAATGTAGCCGGAAAGCCAGACCAGGCCTTCCCCGCTGTCTGCGGTGTTGCTGACCGACGAGTATTCTTCTTCGTTCTGGGTCTTCAGCATCTGGTCATTGAAGCTGGCCAGGTATTTCGCCGTCCTCCTGAACACATCCTCGCAGTCGGAGAGCTCCTTGTCGCAGAAGGCTATGTCGTCCTCCAGCTGCTTAAGCCCCCTGGGGGGAAGGCTGAACTCGGCAGCCGAATATCCGGCGGGAAGCTCGCCTATGACCGCTATGGTGTCCATCTTTTCCACCGAAGCGAGCTTTATGTATTTCACGTTCTCGTCTTCGGCCAGCGTCTCCAGGGTCTTCCTGTCGATCCTGTAGAAGCGCAGGGGCATGCCTTCGCTTCTTAAAACGCGTATCTCCTTCGGGTCGAAGTAGCCCCACTCGCGTATCTTGTCGGCCTCGGTCACGTCCGCGGCCCGCCTCGCAGTCAGTTCCTTGCGCCTTTCCATGGCGCCCTTCACCACGTTGTAAACGGGTTCGAAACTCTCATCGGAGAGGATCTTCTCCTCGGCGTCCTTCTCCTTGGGAGCGTAATCCTTGAGGAAGAGGGCCGTCTTGGAAAGATCGGTAAACCTTTCGGTGAGAGCCTTGTCGGCTCCGGCCTTTTCGGCGAAGTGGACTATGCCCAGCTTTCTCAAAGCAGCCAGCAGATCTTCCTTATGGGCAGCCGTGGAAACGACCTGAACGACTTTCATTTTTTCGATCATCGTCCGCCCTCCTGAAGCTTCTTCTTCGCTATCTTGCCGCGCACCACCGCCGAGGTCTGCTGATCGCCCAGGTATATGCCTATGACCCGGATGTTCTCCTTGGTCTCGGGTATCTTGACCTTCTCGAAGAGGTTGACCCTCTGGGCTGTAGACCTGAGCTCGCGCTCAAGCACCTCGACCTCTTCGCGCAGGGTCTTGGCAAGGGCGTCGAGCCTCGCTATGTCTCTGAGCTTTATTACGGCGGTGTCGACCCAGAGCGGGTAATCGGCCACGTCGTATATGATCTCCCTGAAGGTGAGCTCCTTGAAGACCTTGACCCTGATGCCGGCGATATTGTCCTCCTCGCAGATTATGCTGTCGGGGCGCACCAGCTTCTGCAGCTGCATGTCCTCGGGGAAAAGCTTGTTTTCCGCGAAGACGGCGACCCATTCGTTGAGGTTTCCTATGGCTTCCTCCCGCTCTCTTTCTATCTTTTCGAGCCGGGCCTGGACCTGCATCACGACGGACTGGAGCTGCTGCTTCTTCAGCTGGAGCGTAGGCAGATAACGCTGGAACTGCTTGAGCCTGTCTTTTTGGACCTTCAGTTCGTTTTTCGTTAATTTAACAGCCATTTGGACTCCTTAGGACAGATCCTTCTTGGAGGGCCATCTTTCCTGGATAAGGCTGGTGCGCAGACCTGTCTCGTTGGGCTCGAAGCACTCGGCCAGTATCTCCCAGCCCAGGTCGAGAGCGTCCTCGAGGGGGATGTTCACGCTCAGATCCATGAGCTTGGATTCGAAGAGGCCGCCGTATTTCAGGAGCTTCTCGTCCCACTCGGTCATGAGGAAGCCCATCGACTTCTTCTCAAGGCTCTCCTTGTACGCCGCGTAAAGCCTTATCATGCCGTCCATGAGGGCGCGGTGGTCTTCGCGGGTCTTGCCGTTGACGTTCTGCTTAAGACGGGACAGGGAGCCGAAGGGCTCGATGTGGCCGTTCTTGAGGTAGTACTGGCCCTCGGTGATGTATCCGGTGTTGTCGGGGACGGGGTGGGTGACGTCGTCTCCGGGCATGGTGGTAACTCCCAGAATCGTTATTGAGCCGGTGCCTTCGAAGTCTACTGCCTTTTCGTACCTGGCGGCCAGGCAGCTGTAGAGGTCTCCGGGATAACCGCGGTTGGAGGGCACCTGCTCCATCGTGATCGCCATTTCCTTCTGGGCGTCGGCGAAGTTGGTCATATCGGTGAGAAGGACCAGTACCTTCTTTCCGGCAAGAGCGAACTGCTCGGCGACGGCGAGGGAAAGATCGGGCACGAGGGTGCACTCGACTATCGGGTCGGAGGCGGTATGAACGAACATGACCGTGTGGCTCATGGCTCCGCCCTTTTCAAGGGTATTTCTGAAGAAGAGGTAATCGTCGTATTTGAGGCCCATGCCTCCCAGCACTATGACGTCGACCTCGGCCTGCATGGCGATGCGGGCCAGCAGCTGGTTGTAGGGTTCGCCGGAGACCGAGAAGATCGGCAGCTTCTGGCTTACGACCAGGGTATTGAACAGGTCGATCATGGGGATGCCTGTCCTTATCATGTTCCTGGGGACGATTCGCTTCGCCGGGTTGACCGAGGGCCCTCCTATGGGGATCATGTTCTCGGTGAGGGCGGGCCCGTTATCCCTGGGAACTCCGGCGCCGTCGAATATGCGGCCGAGCAGGTGGTCGGAGAATGAGACCATCATCGGTTTGCCGAGGAAGCGGACCGGGTCTGTGGTGCTTACGCCCTGGGCTCCCGCGAAGACCTGCAGAGAGACCGTATCCCTGTCAAGCTTGATGACGTTGGCGTAGCTCCTGCCGACCAGGGCAAGGTCTCCGTTGCGGACGCCTTCGGCCTTGACCGTGATAACGTTCCCTACGATAGTTTCGATCTTGGTGTAAACTTTCTGCATGTAAGGCCTCCTTAATCAGCTGCCTTGGACATATAAAGGCTTCTGAGCGCCTCTTCCTGCGCGCTGAACTCCGGCGTGTTGAACAGAGTGTTGTGCCAGTCGAGGAACGCCTGTCTTACCTGGTTGAAGAAGGCTCTTATCTCCTTCTTGTCGTTTATATTGTAGGTCTTCTTCAGCACGTCGTAGAGCACTGCGAAGACGTACTGCTGGCGCTCGGGATCGCAGGCCGCGTCTATGGGGTCGAAGGAGTTCTGCTGAAGGTATACCGCGTCGAGGAGCTCACCCTTCTGATAGACGATGTAGTCCTCGGCAGAGGTGCCCTCTTCGCCTATGACCTTCATCATCTGATTGATCTCGTTGCTCCTGCGGAGTATGGACCTGGCGTCCTCGACCTTCTTCATATCGACGAGGCCCAGGTATTTGGACCAGGAGTCGATGGGATGGATGGCGGGGTATTTGCGGGCGTCGGACCGCTCTCTGGAAAGGCCGTGGAAGGCTCCCACGACCTTAAGGGTCGCCTGGGTAACGGGCTCTTCGAAGTTTCCTCCCGCGGGGGATACGGTGCCGCCTATGGTAACCGAAGCGAGGGTGCCGTCTTTAAGGCGGACCTTCCCGGCTCTTTCGTAGAAGGACGCTATGACCGACTCGAGATAGGCGGGGAAGGCTTCTTCGCCCGGTATCTCCTCAAGTCGTCCGCTCATCTCTCTCATGGCCTGGGCCCAGCGGCTGGTGGAGTCGGCCAGCAGCAGCACGTCCAGACCCATCTGGCGGTAGTACTCCGCCATGGTGACCGCGGTGTATACCGAAGCTTCACGGGCGGCGACGGGCATAGAGGAGGTGTTGCATATGATTATGGTGCGCTCTATCAGCGAACGTCCGGTGCGGGGATCGATGAGCTCGGGGAATTCCTTGAGCACTTCAACGACCTCGCCGGCGCGCTCTCCGCAGGCCGCGACTATTACTATGTCGACGGCGGCGTTCTTGGCTTCCATGTGCTGCAGAACGGTCTTGCCAGCTCCGAAGGGACCGGGGACGCAGAAGGTCCCGCCCTTCGCCACGGGCAGGAAGGTATCTATGCAGCGTATCTTGGTGACCAGGGTCTCATCGGGCTGCAGCCTCTCGGCGTAGGCCTTGATGGGCACCTTGACAGGCCAGGTAAAAATCATGGTGAGTTCCTTCTCCTCGCCCTTGCTGTTCTCCAGAACGGCGATGACCGAGTGGGAGAAGTATACGCCCTTTTCCTTTATGGTCTTGACCTTCCAGTCGTCGCCGTCAAGGTCAAAGGGGACCATGATGCGGTGGGTGAACAGGCCCTCGGGGACGCTCCCTATGGGGTCTCCCGCTTCGACGCGGTCTCCGGGCGCCACGCAGGGGGTGAACTCCCACTCCTTGTCGGGTATCGGGTCGAGATACTCGCCGCGCTCGAGGAAGAAGCCGCATTTTTCGGCGAGCTCGGGCAGCGGATTCTGGAGTCCGTCGAAGACCTGGGTAAGAAGGCCGGGGCCGAGCTTTACGCTCAGCAGCTCACCCGTGAATTCAACGGGGTCGCCGACCTTGATCCCGTTGGTCATCTCATAGATCTGCATGCTGGCTGTCTCGCCGTTGATCCTGATGACCTCTCCTTTAAGACGGGTATCGCCCAGCAGTATGTAGCCCACCTCGTTCTTTCTGATGGAACCGTCGAAACCTACCGTTACAAGGTTTCCGTTGACTCCCATCACATGTCCAGTAACTTTGCTCATCTAGTCTTCTCCTGTATCTATACCTTCAGGATCTGCTCCTGAATGCTCTTGAACAGTTGTGTGAACTCTTCCCTGCCGTCCTCAAACCTTAAAGCCCTTCTGCGCTCCAAAAGCCTGAGCTTCATGGCGTATCCCATGAGGACCCAGTCGTCGAAATAATGGAGCGATGTCATTTCATCAAGCTTCGCGAATTCGAGACCCATGAGGAGCATTTCGGCTTCGAGGGGGTTTTCGGACGCTATCGCGGCCTTGATCACCGCGCTTGCCTCGGCGTTTCGGTCATTGGGAGCGGGACAGGGCCTTCCGAGCCTTATATTCCGCTGATAATCGAGCTCCGCTTTGAAGGACTTGTAGAAAACGGACCATTCCTTCGCGAAGGCCCCCTTGTCCGAGGACAGGCTCAGATCTTCGAGGGCGCGGTATACCGACGGCGAGACCGCGGTCTTGCACATACCGAGGAACTCGCCGTAGCTCAGCGGCGGATCCTGGTCCGCCCTCAGCGCCGGAAGGCTCGAGATCAGATAGTAGTAGGTAGCCAAAGCGAACCTCCTCTACAGTTTGATGTCCCTCAGGAAGGGCGCGAGCATCTCTGCGATCTCCTCGTCCGAGCAGTCGAAGAAGCCCGATCCGTCCTTGGCGGCAAGCCTGAATCCGGTCTTGACGGCCCTGGAAGGCCTGATCTCAAGACCTGCCCGTATCTTGTCGGCAAGGCCGCTCTTCAAAGCGTCGCTGACCTCGCGTATCTCGACGGCGTAGCCCGCAGGATCCTCCCCGCTCAGGGCCGCCGTGATG
>JAEEGL013547657.1_pt1 | contig 68275 bp, 59 predicted proteins | sample 9134231 | NCBI WGS metagenome assembly JAEEGL01 (sample SAMN16246548, study PRJNA631951) | gut metagenome | biome: gut microbiome; feature: rumen; material: fiber-attached | host: Bos | place: Iran: Karaj | collected 2018-10 | reverse complement strand
GGCACCGGCGAGAAGAACAATGCCTTCTCCGAGCAGACCTTCCGCACCATGCTCAACAACTTCGGCATCAAGATCTCGGACAACCTCAAGCCCAAGATGAAGGACGTGGCTCCTGTGGTCGTGCACGCCGAGCTTCCGCCGTTCGCGAAGCAGGGACAGACCATTGACGTTACGGTCTCCGCCATCGGCGAGGCGAAGAGCCTCCGGGGCGGCACGCTCATCCAGACTTTCCTCCGCGGAGCGGACAATGAGGTCTACGCCGTTGCGCAGGGCTCCCTTGTGGTAGGCGGCTTCGGCGCCGAGGGCGCTGACGGCTCCAAGATTGTCATGAACACGCCGACCGTCGGCAGGATCGCCAACGGTGCCACGGTCGAGCGCGAGGTGCCGACATCATTCGGGCTCGGCGACACCATCACCATCAACCTCAACAAGCCTGACTTCACCACGGCGATGAGGACCGCCCAGGCCATCAACGATGAGCTTGGCATTGAAGTTGCAAAAGCCAAGGACGCGTCGTCGGTAACCGTATCGGCCCCGAGGGACCAGAACGAGAGAGTGCAGTTTGTCGCGACTCTCGAGAACCTTGAGGTCGATCCTGCCGACGCGAAGGCAAAGATTGTCGTAAACGCCAGGACCGGAACGATCATCATCGGTCAGAATGTGAAGCTCCGCCCGGCAGCGGTGACGCACGGCGGGCTCACGGTAACCATCCGCGAGGATCCGCAGGTCTCGCAGCCTGCGCCGCTCTCGAACGGAACGACCCAGGTGGTCCCGAACTCCAGCATCAGCGTGCAGGAAGGATCCGGCAGGATGTTCAAGTTCGACGCCGGCGCGACCCTGGACGACCTGGTGAAGGCGGTCAACGACATCGGGCTTGCCCCGGGAGACCTCATCAGCGTGCTGGAGGCACTGCAGCAGGCCGGGGCGATAGAGGGCGATCTGCAGATAATGTAGCACTGCAAAGGGGAGGCATCGCAATGGGCAGCATACAGGCATCAGGCGGAAATCTTGAGCTCACGAAGAGCGTCATTGACGATACCAGAAGCCTCGATCGGCTCAGAAGGATGGGCGGCAGCGCCGACTCCTCCTCCCGCGAGGCGGCCCTCAGGCAGGCGGCTACCCAGTTCGAGACCATCTTCACCCGCGAGATGTTCAAGGAGATGCGGAAGGCCGGCGAGGACATCAACCCGGACGGCATCGGCACGAGCCATACGGATAAGCTTTACCAGGGCATGCTCGATGACCAGATCATCGCGCAGGACGCGGAGCGCCGCGCCTCATCCTCCTCGGGGGAGCTCGGCGGCCTTGCCGGCATGGTCGTAAGGCAGTTCGACCGGAACCACTCCGGACGGAAGCTTGACAGCATCGGAGAGAGCGCCGGAAATACGTCGTCCGTGTCTGAGACGAAAGGCGCCGGGAATTCCCCTGCAGCAGGCTCCCAGGGCGTCTCCGCCCGCCATCTGAGCCGCTTCCACATGCCGAACGAAACGAGGGCGTTTTCCCTTGACGGCTACATGGGCGCGGTAACGAACGGAAAGCCCGCCTCTGCGATGTCCTTCATCGAGAACGCCTCCGCGCAGAAGTCCTTTGCGGCAGGAGCGGCCGGAACGGACCCGGATCCGGACGGCGTCAAGGCAGCGTTCGTCGAGAAGCTGATGCCCATCGCGAAGGAAATCGGCGCGGCCGCGGGCCTCAACCCCATTGCGATTGTCGCTCAGGCGGCCCTTGAGACCGGCTGGGGCAGGCATACCCCGGGCGGATCCAACCTCTTCGGCATCAAGGCAGGCGGCTCCTGGAAGGGCGGCAGCGTCTCAGCCATGAGCCCCGAGGAGAGGAACGGAAGGATGTCCATGGAGAGATCCTCCTTCCGCGCCTACTCTGGCATCAGGGAGAGCATGCAGGACTACGCCGATCTCATCACCGGCAACAGCCGCTACGCGAAGGCCGCGAATGCCGGGAGCGTCGATGAGTACTTCGAGGAGCTGCAGAAGGCCGGCTACGCGACAGACAGCCGCTACGCCGAGAAGCTCAAGGGCATCGTAAGAAGCGGCGCCTTCGAGGGCTATATCTGAGCCTTTTCGCAATCACCTTTACAAGAGGCTGCCGGAAAGACCGGCAGCAATATGCTCTTTTCCCCTGTCATTCTGCCATTGGCACTAAAGTTGCATTCATGTCCCGGAGCCTCACAGGGAGGCTGAAATTCCGGAGGATGTATGGCAGATATTCTGAAGATTGGCGCGTCTGGCGTCAGCACAATGCAGAAGGGGCTGCAGACAACCTCCAACAACATCACCAACGTAAACTCCGAGGGGTATACCAGGCAGAGGCTTGTAACCTACACCAATACCCCGATGCTGGGCGCCGGAAAGTCAATCGTCGAGCGCCTCTCCAATGAGTTTGCCCAGGCCGAGATGTGGCGCGACACCTCTGACAGCGCCTACTACAACAAGGTCTATGAGCAGCTTTACTCAACTGACCAGCTCCTGAGCGGCAAGGGCACCTCCCTCGCTGACGGCATCAGCGGCATTTTCTCGGCGGTCGAGTACGCCGACAACGATCCGTCGTCCTCTGCGGCACGCGTCGATCTTCTCAACAAGCTCGAGGGCTTCTCCAAGTCGCTTTCCAATATGGGAAGCCAGGTGCAGCAGAACCTTGAGACCGTCAAGGCAACCCTTGACAGCGACATCACCGAGACCAACGACATGCTGCAGCAGATCTACAGCCTCAACCAGCAGGTGAGGAAGGTCTGGCCCAATGTCAGGAACACCGACGGAACAGCGTATAATCTCGTTGACCAGCGCGATCTCCTTATCGAGAAGCTCTCGAAGAAGCTCGACATCCGCGTCGTCGACTCCGACTATGGCGTGAGGAACATCAACCTCGCCTCCGGTCAGAGCCTGGTCCTTGACACCTGCGCCGCCACGCTCGAGCAGCTCCCTGGTCTTGTGAACCCCGAGGACACCAGGATGGCCTACTCCTTCAACGGAGGCACGAAGACTGTCCTCAACAACAGCACTCTCGGGGGCGAGATCGGGGCGAGCCTTGACGACCGCACCGCGCTTGACGAGGCCCTGAAGCAGCTCGGGCAGACCGCTGTGGCCTTCACCGACTCCTTCAACCATGTGAACCACTGCGGACTCGACCTTACCAACAAGGCGGGCGGCGACATCTTCAGGATCCAGGACTCCGAGGCCGTAACGAGCTCCGGGAACGGCACCGTTACCTCCCATATCAAGGAGACCTACGGTAAGGATGTCTCGACCGCGGATCTCTTCGTGAAGTTCACCGGAGCGGACAAGTATGAGATCTACACTGTCTCCCAGGGAGTGCAGAGCGACAAGCCCGTCTACAACGGCACAACCGGCAAGGATGCGGATCTCTCCGACCTGGGGCTTGGCGTAACCCTCTCCTTTGACGGCACCTACGCGGCTGGCGACACCTGCTTCGTGCGCCCGGCAAGGGCAGCGGCGACCACTTTCGAGCTTGCCGCAACTAAGCCCGAGGACTTCGCGCTCGCCTCATTCGTGAAGGGCTCCGCTGACAGCGGCAACTTCGGGAACGCCGACATCAGGCTCGCGGCCGTTACCAATACCGACGCGAAGTCCGCTCTTGACACCTCGACCGTACCTCCCACCTTCAGGGACGGAGCGCCGGTCAGGATCCAGATCCAGAACGACGGCTCCTACGGCGTCCTGGACAAGGACGGCAATCTACTCGGCAAGGCGCCTGCCTCAACCAACGGCCAGAGCGTCCTCAAAAACGCGCTGAAGGATGACGGCACTCCCCTTTTCACGGACAGCGCCTCATACCCCGGCTATGACTTCAACATTACCGGAACCGCGAGCGCCGGCGACACCTTTGTCCTCGCCATCAACCAGAACGGCTTCTCGGACAACACGAATGGCCTGAACTTTGCAAAACTCGCGACAGACGATACTGTCCGCGACGGCACCTCCGAGGGCGCAGACTCCCGGATGACTTTCACCGAGAGGTACGCGGCCCTCGTGAGCGACTTCGGCTCGGCCCTCAACACGGTTGACACCAGCCGCAAGGCAGCCGACGCAAAGCTTGAGGCCAGCACCTCGAACTACGACTCGAACTCGGCGGTCAGCATCGATGAGGAGGCGACGAACCTGGTAATGTTCCAGCAGTACTACCAGGCTTCGGCAAAGATAATCACCGCATCACAGACGGTATTCAACGCCCTGATCCAGGCGGTGTAAGGAGGCTTAGATGGGATTCCGCATAACCAACGCGATGATGTACCAGCGTACAGTCCGCGACCTGAACAGCAGGAACCTTGATGTCGACCGCTACAGCCGCCAGTCGGAGACCGGCGACAAGTTCCAGTATGCCTCCGAGGATCCCGTGGGGATGTCCTCCAAGATCAAGCTGAGCAACGAGATTTCAGCGTATACCCAGTATGACGTCAACGCGGGCTACGCGATTGACTCGCTGGGACTCGAGGAGACCGCTCTCAATTCCATCGAGAGCTCCCTGCAGCGCGCCAATGTCCTGATGATCTCAGGCGAGAACGGAGCCTACAGCATCGACGAGAGGAAGGCGATTGCCGTCGAGCTCTCCGAGATCAGGGACGAGGTCGCCTCCTACATGAATACGAGGAACGCCTCCGGAGAGTACATCTTCAGCGGATCCCTCGGCAGCACCATCCCCTATACCGAGAACCCGGAGACCGGGCTCTGGTCCTACCAGGGCGACAGCTCGCAGCGCTCGGTGAACGCCTCCCCGAGCGTGATGGTCGCGGTGAGCGATCCGGGCGACTCTATATTCTCGGTTCCGCTCCCCCGGAGCGCCTCCCTGGGGAAGGACGACAAGGCCACGATTGAGTACACCGGCACCTCTGACTTCTCCACCTGGTACAACCAGAACTATAAGACCAACACGGACGAGGCTGAGGAGAAAAAGGCCAATACCCTGTCGGTGAGCGTAACCGGCGACACCTACAGCATCAAGAACGCGGACGGCGAGGAGATCGCGAAGGGCGCCTACTCTGACGGAGGGGACATCGACTTCCACGGCCTCACCCTCCACACGGAGAAGGGCTACGCGGGCGGCACGATTGAGCTCGAGCCTCCGGAGAACGACAATATCCTGAACACGCTGCAGCATGTCATCGACGCGCTCAACGATCCCTCCGTAACAGGAGACAGTCTCCGCGAGGCGCTTGACCGCGGTCAGATCCACAACCTCGCGACGCTGCAGAGCGCCGGGCAGGCCCTCGGCCGCATCGGCGGGCGCAGCAACATCGCCGAGTCGGTCATCTCCTCGAACGATGACCTCAGGGACATCAAGAAGGAGGCGAGGGCAACAATCGCCGAGGCCGACAGCGTTGAGTCCGCGTCGAACCTCATCCAGGCCCAGAACGCGCTCTCCATGGCGCAGAGGACCTTCTCCATGATCTCCCAGACCTCGCTCATGGACTACATCAGCTGATCTGGGCGAGCGCCGGAATTCTGACTCCGGCGCTCCCTGCTCAGATGGCGTAAGTACGTCATCATTTTCCCGGGAGGAACGGCCAGGTTCCCTGTGGTACAATTCCGTCGTCATTTTTCTGCCGGCCTCATCTATGAAAGCAACTGTAAATTCCGCCGTGAGCATCATCCGCGCGGCCCTAATCGCGGCGGCAACTGCCGCTCTTCTACCCTCCTTCTCCGCAGCGGCTGCTGACGGGGCCGGGCAGGCGCCGCAGAAGAGGCCCTGGAGCATCTACAAGCAGTCAGGCGAGACCTACTCCTATATAAGGGCCGACGGCAGGGCAAACGCGGTGTTCCGCTTCCTGAAGGACGGGGAGTCCAGGGAGAGCGCGGCGGCTGAGCTCTCAAAGGCGAAGGGCTGCAGCGCGCTTTCCTCACTTTCCGGAATGTGCGTGAGCGCGTCAGAGGCTGATATAAAGAGCTTTTACCGCGTGTCTGATGCCGGCGGCCGGAACGCGATAGAGATCCTGACATTCCGCGGCCTCACGGAAAAGGAGGCCGGGGCAGAGCTTGACTCCGCGGAGAAGATCCTCCTCGGCGACACTCAGGAGGCCCCGAAGCCTGGCGCTCCTGCGGATGATGGTAAGGGCGGCGAAACGAAGGACTGATCAGTTTTTCAGCAGAATTCTCTCTCCTGAAGCGTGCTATCCCACAAAGATGGCACGCTTTTTTCTTATATCAGACTGATCGCGGAAAGGGTGCCTTAAGGCACGGATGCAGGAACTATAAATCCGCGGCATTTTTAAACAGTTTCAGGAGAAATAAGTATGGCTATCTACGTCAACACCAACACCTCATCCCTCAGGGCGCAGAACGCTCTCGGCAAGGCAACCAGCAAGCTCCAGGGCAGCTATGAGAAGCTTTCCTCCGGAAAGAGGATCAACTCCGCGAAGGATGACGCCGCAGGACTTCAGATCGCGTCCCGCATGACCTCCCAGATCAACGGCCTCTCACAGGGCAACCGCAACGCCAACGACGGCATCTCAATGTGCCAGGTCGCCGAGGGAGCAACCGAGGAGATCACCAACATGCTCCAGCGCATGAGAACCCTGGCGCTCCAGAGCGCGAACGGCACCAACGCCGACTCCGAGCGCGACGCCATCCAGCAGGAGGTCAACCAGCTCTCCCTCGAGGTCCAGCGCATCGGCGAGCAGACCACCTTCGGCGGCACGCTCCATGTCCTGAACGGCTCCATGGGCGGTGTTGACAAGGACGGAAACCTGACGGACACCTTCACCAAGTTCCAGGTCGGCTCCCACTCTGACCAGACCGTAACCGCGACCTTCTCGGACCTTACTTTCGCCGGGCTCCTGAACTACACCCAGCAAACCGGCGTCAAGGATACGGCGAGCGGCCAGAAGATCGCGTTCGAGACTGCAGCAGGACGTCCGGCAGCAGGCGCTGACACCCAGAACGTAGTCCTCAAGAAAATCGATGATCAGGACCATGACGGCCTGACCGGCTGGAAAAAGGCCGACAAGAAGGTCGGCAACCCGGGCGCAGGCAAGACCAAGAATGATCTCAAGACTTCTGACGGCAAGACTGACGCCAAGCTCTTCGCGCTCAGCATGACCTCCCAGGCCAATGCCGAGGCCGCGGTCAAGTGCCTTGACGTGATGATTAACCATGTTGACTCCGAGAGAGCGCAGTGGGGCGCTGTAGAGAACCGTCTCTCCTCGACCATCAGCAACCAGAGCAACACTATAACCAACGTCTCCGATGCGAGGAGCCGCATTGAGGATGTCGACTTCGCCTCCGAGACTGCCAACATGACCCAGCAGAACGTCATTCAGCAGGCAGCCTCGAGCGTCCTCTCGCAGGCGAACAGCACGACCCAGATCGCGCTCTCGCTCCTCCAGGGCTGATTAGCCCGCGCCCGGCAGAAAAGCCGGGCCTCCTATGCGGCTTTACGCCGCCACTCCGGAGCGCCGGAAAACCGGCGCCCCGCTTTTCCCGTTTCCTGACGCTCCGGCCTCCTGCCGGAAATCTGTCACAAAGCCTTCTTTTTGCTGAACTTTTACTTTTTCTGCAACAGAATCTGACGTTTTTCCCTCTATCATCTGCTCAAAATACAGGCAGCTGAGCTGCGATATTCAGGCGGGCAGGCGTGCCCGCAGGGGAGGACAGAATGAAGAAGGAAGAGATGAGACGGATCCTTGAACGGGCAGACAGCCTGGCGGAGCTCCTCAGGAAGGCCCTTTCGGAGAGGCGCTACGACGAGGCGCTCGCTCCTTGGCATAGGTGATGAGGCTCAAAGGCAGGATCCTGACGCCTCGCCCGAGTCGTTCCGGAGGCTCCTCGCCGGGGACGGGCCTCTGGGGCTGCCGCAGCGCTGATGCTGTGCCCGGCAGCTGGCTCCATGCTGTTTTCTTTGCTCAGAATGCTTACATTTCCGGATTTTCCGCGTTAGAATGCGAGGAGATGCATTCCGTTTTGTGAGCATGCTCATGTTTGTCTCTTCTGGGAAAGACTTTATCCAGGATCTCTTAAATCCCTGGCACGGCGAATGCTTTAACAGAGACAAAACAAAGCGAGGAGAACATCATGAATACTGGAATTGACGCAGTTGAACTTATGGGCAGGATTGACAATCTTGGCGAGTCCCTGAAGAAGGCCATCGGTGAGTTCCGCTACGCTGACGCGCTCAGGATCAGCTCCGAGCGCATGAGCCTCATTAAGACCTTCTCCGAGGTTGCGCCGAAGACCGCCGAGTTCATGCCGGCCCTCAGGAGCTTTGTCTCCCGTACCATGAGCTCCAGCTCCGAGATCGTCAGGAGCGCCGGAAGGCTTGAGGCAACCGCAGGCCGAGCTGCCTGAGCATTCCTCTGCCGCTGCTCTGTCGCGGCACCATACTTAAGACACGAAGCGCCCCTTGCGGGCGTTTTTTTATTCCCCGTCAAAGCAGGTCCCTCCATTCCGTCTTATCACCAACGTCGTTCGGGATAAGCTGACAGAACTCACAAATTCTCCTTATTTCATGACATCGCGCTAAATTTCCTCAATGATCTGCCGATTCTGTACGTAACGGCGGAAGGCGGATAAAGAGGATGGGAAGATGGCGCTGTATATCAATACCAACACGGCCGCGCTCAGGGCCATGTCCTCCCTCTCGTACGCGACATCGAGAATGGGAAGCCTTTACGGTCAGCTCTCATCCGGCTCCCGGATTACGAGCTCACGGATTGATCCGGCGGGCTTCATGATCGCTGACCGCATGACCTCCCAGATCAACGGCCTTACCCAGGGAAGCCGGAACGCCAATGACGGCATCTCGCTCTGCCAGACCGCGGAGGGCGCGGCTGACGAGATCGGGAGCATGCTGCAGCGCATGAGAGTCCTGGCGCTTCAGAGCGCGAACGGCACGAACTCCGACTCCGAGCGCTCCGCCATACAGCAGGAGACCGACGAGCTCTGCAAGGAAATACAGCGCATCGGCGAGCAGACAAGCTGGGGCGGCTCCAAGAAGATGCTGGACGGCTCCATGGGCATCACCAGGTTCCAGGTCGGGGCCTACGCCGGGCAGACGATTTCAGCTGACTTCGCGAAGCTCACCTTCGCGGGGCTCCTCTCGGCGGCATCCGCTGACATGCAGTTCACGCTCTCCGCCGGAAAGGATCCGGGGGACAGCGTGCTCCTCCGCGAGGTCGAGGACTATGACGGGCTCCTGGGCGACAGCGATTCAAAAGTGGAGGTCGACGGCAAGGCAGGCAGCAAGGGCGCGGTCTACTCCATCAGCATGACCTCCGCAGAGAGCGCGCAGCAGGCCATCAAGGTCATTGACCGGATGATTTCCCGGGTAGACTCCAAGAGGGCGAGCTGGGGAGCCGTGGGGAACCGCCTGGGGCACGCCATCTCCAGCAACTCGAACACGCTCGCCAACATCAGCGACGCGAGATCAAGGATTGCGGATCTTGACTACGCGGAGGCCTCGGCGGAGTCCGCAAGGCTCAGCATGCTGCAGCAGGCCGCGGCCATGATGTTCACGCAGGCCATGAACTCCTCATCGATAATCCTGAAGCTCCTGGGGAGCATGTAGGGCGGAGTCTTCATGTCCGCTCTCCTGCGGTCAATATTTCGCCATATCGTTCTCCCTCCATGTAAAATTTATCCAAAGGGTGAGCAAGGTAAAAAAGTGAATTTCCGAAAAACTATAAAATCCGCAGGTTAGGCTGATAAAACGGTTTTTTTGCCGGGGTCTTTTCCCGGCCGCAGAGGACACTTGAAGATGGCTTCGGATCCAACGCTTGACGATAAGATTAAAGAGGCGGAAAAGCTCAGGAACGATCTTGAGGAGCTTGCAGTGCTCGAACGCAGGATGGCCGAGGTTCTGCCGGTCCGCTTCGAGAGAAACAGGGAGGCAATCAAGAAGTACTTCCCCGAGCTCTACAGGAGGTTTGAGAACTACCATTTCAAGGGCAAGTGGCAGTTCTTCTGCTCCCTGAACGGCGAGGTAAACCTCAAGAACCTCGAAACGGGCGTTCCCTTCTACGCTGAGAGCCCCTTTGCCGAGGCAAAGAAGCTCATCGACGAGTTCCTGAAGAGCAGCAGCTACTTCAAGATGGCGATAGGCGGGGCTGGCATCGATCCGAGAAACCAGAGCCACCTCCGGTGCTACAGCGCGCTGGCTGCGTACTATCGCGAAATCGACAACCGCGGGCTCATGGACGATCATCCGGTCGGCTTCTACAGCGAGATCCCGATGTGCTATATGTTCGGCATCGGGCTCGGCTACCAGCTCGGCTACCTCTACGAGAAGATCAGGGTAAGGAACCTCTATATCCTTGAGCCTAATCCCGACCTCCTCTACGCCTCGTTCTACACCTTCGACTGGTACACGCTGCTTCCTTATCTGAGCGAGAACGGGGACCACATCTATTTCTACACCGGGGACTTTGACCAGGACCGGATGATGCGCGACCAGATCGCCTTCTACTCCGACTTCCCGGGCTTTGTCCGCACCTACCTCCCGGTGCTTGCGACCTATGAGTCAAAGCCCATCCTTGAGACCTACCGGCGCTTTGTCAATGATGTCGGCATGCTGCAGGACCAGTCAGGCTTCTTCGATGACTACATCTTCGGGCTCTCAGGCGCGCTGGCGTCAGTTGAGCGGAAGGTGCCGTTCCTCAGGAACCTCACGGAGAGGTCAAAGCTCAGGGACCTTCCCTGCGTTGTCGTAGGCAACGGCCCGTCGCTTGACGCGTCTGTGGATTTTCTCCGGCAGGTTAAGGACCGGGCGGTCATCATTGCCTGCGGCACCGCGGTTACGGCGCTCGAGGGCTACGGCATCAAGCCGCATATCTACGTTGCTGTTGAGCGCCTTAAGAACGTCGCGGAATCCCTCGACAACCTGAAGGATCCGCATTTCCTTGATGACGTGCTCCTTATCGGCACCGAGGTCCTTCATCCGGACACCGTGGCGCACTTCAGGCACCGCGTACTGATGCTCAAGCAGAACGAGATGTTCCTGCCGCTCCTCATGACCTCAAGGACCATGAAGCGGGGGACCCTCATGGAGGCTGCCTACATCAACCCGCTCGTGAGCAACATGGGAACCTCCGCCGCGGTGAACCTGGGCTTCCATGACATCTACCTTGTCGGCATCGACTGCGGCGCCAGGGACGAGAGCCGCACCCACTCGTCGAAGAGCTATTACTACGACGATAAGGGGCAGATGAAGAAGGAGTACTCGGACAACATCCTGAACCGCTTCTCCGAGAGCGTTCCCGGGAACTTCGGCGGGGAGGTGAGGTCCAACTACCTCTTCAAGAGCAGCGTCAGCTACATGGGAGCGCTCTTCAGCGAGAACAGGGAGAGCATCAGAGTCTTCAACCTGAGCGACGGCGCCAGGATCCCGGGAACCGAGCCCCTGCGCTCCGCTGAGGTTGACTTCTCCGCCTGGAAGGACGTTGACCGCAGTGGGCTCCTTGACTACCTTGAGCATGAGGAGAGCATGGTCCTTGACACCACTCCGGAGAAGCTCCTCGAGTTCATGCCGAGGCGCCGCCTGCAGGCCGCCATTGACTGGATCCTGCAGGGCTGGCAGAAGCCCCCGAAGGATCTCGGCGGGTTCATCTCGCTCCTCACCGAGCAGCAGAACTTCATCAGGGCCCTCCGCTACTCTACGGACTTTGGCGTCTACATGATGCTCTCCGGCACGCTCAACGCATGCTTTTCCGTCATGAACCGGATGCTCTTCAGCCTGGAGGATCCGGAGCCCGCCGCCGGGTGCATCAATGTGCTCAGGTACTATTTCCGGGAGTACATGGCGATATTCGACCAGATCCGCGACTACCACGACGGGAGCAACATCGCCGTGCAGCCCTACTCCCTCGAGCGGGCGGCGATGTGCGCCGGCAACGACAGGCTCACGCAGTTCTTCAGCTCGGCAAGGGGCGAGTACCGGCCTGCCTGCTACATGATTGACCGCAAGGGAAGGCACAACTTCAGCAGCTCCGGCGGCTGCTTCGAGCCCGCGGTGCGCCTTGACGGGTACCGCATCCCGGAGATCGGGACGAAGGCCTCGCTGGTGCTCGACGACATACCGGTGATCCTCTCCCAGGAGTGGCCTGAGCTCCTCTCAGGCGCTGTGGAGCTTCTCCGCGGCATACCGGCTCCCTCCGGAGTCCTCGGCGTGCGCGGCGACTCTGACTACATCATCGAGGGCGCGGGCAGCGGCGACGGTGCTGCGGCAATTCTTAAGGACACGGATCTTTTCACGCTGAGCGTGCTCTCTGGCTCCGATGAGATGATGCGTCAGCTTCCCTCCAACATGTATCTCTATGAGAACCATGCTGCGCTGCCTCCCTCGGAGCGCCCCTACCTCTGGTTCGACATGGAGGAGTCTCCCGAGGAGCTCGCGAGCCTGACGCTCGGGCGGCACCTCTACCCGAAGTTCCTCCGGACCTGGAGGATTACGGTCATTCCCTACTCGTCAGATGAGAGGTGGGCAGTATTCGAGGACAAGGTAAGGCAGATCTACCCCGGGTTCCTCTCCGGCACGCTTGGCCTTTTCCGCGGGGCTGCGGAGAACATCGGGCTTATTCCTGCTGAGGTGAGGAAGGCTGCGGCTGAGCGCATCCGCGGCCTCGCTGTGAGCCAGACTGACGCCAGGAGCCCCAGGAAGGCAGGCAGGGTGCTTACGGAGTGCCTCATTGAGCTGCAGAAGACTGGCGATCCTGACGACTTCTCCAGGAACATCGGCACGGTGGCCTGCTTTGCGTTCCGCACAGCACTCACTGCCGCCTGCGCCGGGGTGAAGACCGGACACTTCAGGAAAATGCTTTCCGACTTCGCGGACAGGCTGGAAAAATGCTGAGCATCTTCGCAGCATGCTTTTTTTACAGAGGTTCTGACAATGGCTCTTTTTGACGGAAAATCAATCCTTGTGACCGGAGGAACCGGATCATTCGGCAAATGCTTCATCAGGCGCGTCCTTGAGACTTCAAAGCCACAGAGGCTCATTGTGTTCTCCAGGGACGAGCTCAAGCAGTTCGAGATGCAGCAGGTCTTTAACGCTCCCTGCATGCGCTACTTCCTGGGCGACGTCAGGGACGAGAAGCGCCTTGTCATGGCGATGAAGGGCGTCGACTATGTCGTGCATGCCGCAGCCATCAAGCAGGTTCCCGCTGCCGAGTACAACCCGATGGAGTGCATCAAGACCAACATCGGCGGCGCACAGCATGTGATTGATGCGGCGATTGAGACCGGCGTCAAGAAGGTAATCGCGCTCTCCACCGACAAGGCGGCGAATCCCATCAACCTCTACGGGGCGACGAAGCTCTGCTCGGACAAGCTCTTCGTCGCCGGGAACAACATCACCGGCTCCGGCGTAACCAGGTTCTCGGTCGTGAGGTACGGCAACGTCATTGGTTCCCGCGGGAGCGTCGTTCCCTTCTTCCGGAGCCTCCTCGACCGCGGGGCAAAGGAGATCCCTGTAACTCATAAGGACATGACGAGGTTCTGGCTCCGTCTCAGCGACGCTGTCGACTTTGTCCTCAAGAACTTCACCCGCATGAAGGGCGGCGAGCTCTTCATCCCGAAGATCCCCTCCATGAGGATCATGGACCTCGCGAAGGCGATGGCTCCCGATCTGCCGGTTAAGATCATCGGCATCCGCCCGGGAGAGAAGCTCCATGAGGTGATGTGCCCCAAGGATGACGCCTTCCACACCATCGAGTTTGACGACCACTACGTCATCGCTCCTGCCATCAAGTTCACCTCCGCTGACTACGACTATACGGTGAACGAGCTCGGGGAGCGCGGGCACCGGGTGCCGGAGAACTTCGAGTACACCTCTGACAGCAATCCGGTGTTCCTCTCCGTGGAGGAGCTCAGGAAGCTCAACGAAGAGATCGGCATGGCAAAATAGCAGGCTGGGCGAGCCAGCAGCAGACCGCAGAAAGGGGGAGGACTTATGCAGATCGGAAAGATTCCGTATGGCAGGCAGACGATTGAGAAGGACGACATTGCCGCCGTAACCGAAACGCTTAAATCGGATTTCCTGACGCAGGGCCCCCAGGTGCCGAAATTTGAGGAGGCGGTGGCCTCATACTGCGGGGCAAAGCACGCCTGCGCGGTGAACTCCGGCACCTCGGCCCTGCATGTTGCCTACCTGGCGCTCGGCGTAAGGCCCGGATCAAGGGTCTGGACGACGCCCGTGACCTTTGTCGCAACCTCGAACGCGGCACTCATGTGCGGGGCCGAGGTCTCCTTTATCGACGTCGATCCGATGACCGGCAACATCTCAACCACGGCGCTCGCGGCATCGCTCCAGACCGCGGCGCGCGATCATGAGCTCCCCGATGTAGTGACGGTAGTGCATCTGGGCGGGCTTCCCTGCGACATGAAGAAGATCTCGGAGCTCGCGGCGCTCTACCACTTCAGGGTAATCGAGGACTGCTGCCACGCGCTCGGCTCCGAGTACCGGGGAGAGATGATCGGATCGTGCCGCTACAGCGACATCTCCGTGTTCAGCTTCCATCCGGTGAAGGCCATTACCACCGGCGAGGGCGGAATGGCCCTTACCAACAACGAGAAGCTCTGGCAGAGGATGAAGCTCCTCTCCTCGCACGGCATCACAAAGGACGATGAGGTTTTCGAGGAGAAGCCTGACGGAGGCTGGTACTACGAGCAGCAGATGCTGGGCTTCAACTACCGCATGCCGGACATCAGCGCGGCGCTCGGCATCTCGCAGCTTAAAAAGCTCCCGCAGTTCCTGAAGCGCCGCCGCGCCATAGCGGAGAGATACCTCAGGGAGCTCGCCGGAACGCCCGCGAGGTGCTTCCGCGCGCCGGACGGCTATCTGTCCTCCTACCATCTGTTCATCGTGCATGTAGACCGCAGGAAGGAGGTCTACGACGCGCTGAGGGCCGAGGGCATCATGGCGCAGATCCACTATATTCCGGTCTATCACCAGCCTTATTACCGCCATCTCCTGGGGAACGTCTGCCTGGAGTGCACTGAGGAGTACTACAGCACATGCCTCTCGCTTCCTGTTTTCCCGCTCCTCCGAGATGATCAGCAGACTTACGTTATCACAAGGCTTAAGGAGATAATGTCCGAGCTTGGCTGCCGCTGATCTGCCGTCATGCTGACTCCCGCAGCCCGGTTTTCTCTCGGACTGCCTCATTTCTGTCCATATTTTTGACATCGGTTCAAAATTCTGACACGGCTTCTTTGTAAGCGTCCTCAAGAATAGTAGGATATGAGGTTAAAAGGAGTGTGCTATGGCAGGTATACTGGTAATCGACGGCGAGAAGTCCCGCAACGGGAGCCTTGAGACTATCCTCAGGTTCCTTGGCTATGAGTATGAGTCAGGCGAGGAGGGGGACTGCCTTGCGCTCCTTGACACGCTCTCGTCGCTCTTCGCGGTAATCCTCGGAAGCTTCTCGGGAAAGCCCGAGGAGCTCCTTGCGAAGTACCCGAACACGCCCTTTGTCCTCATCGAGGACGAGAGCCATCCCAGAATGCAGGAGCCGCTTCCGAACCTCATCGGCTATCTGAAAGAGCCCTTTGACATCGACACGCTCACCGAGCTTCTCCATTTCTGTCAGTCCTTCCACTCCCTGCACCGGAAAGTGAAGGAAAGCAGCGACGCTGTGCCCCTCATGCATATGCTCATCGGGCAGGGCGAGAAAATACAGCAGGTGAGGCACCTTATCGAGCAGGTCGCCTCGCGGCCGGCGAATGTCCTCATACTCGGCGAGTCCGGAACTGGAAAGGAGGTGGTCGCCCGGGCCGTACATGCGCTTTCCCCGAGGAAGAACGGACCGTTCGTGCCCATCAACTGCGGCGCAATTCCGGGTGAGCTCCTCGAAAGCGAGCTCTTCGGGCATGAGAAGGGCGCCTTCACCGGCGCGATAACCTCAAGAGTCGGGCGCTTTGAGCTCGCCCAGGGCGGAACGCTGTTTCTGGACGAAATAGGCGACATGCCGCTCCAGATGCAGGTGAAGCTCCTCCGCGTCCTGCAGGAGAGGGTCTTTGAAAGGGTCGGCAGCAACAAGCCGATAAAGACCGACGTCAGGATCATAGCGGCGACACACCGCCACCTTGAGGACATGATCGCTGAGAACAAGTTCCGCGAGGACCTCTACTACAGGCTCTGCGTCTTCCCCATCGAGCTTCCGCCCCTCCGGGAGCGCACTGACGACATCCCCCTTCTCCTGCAGGATCTCATCCGCCGCCACAGCGCGGAGCAGGGCGCCGGGATCAGGCTTACCCAGCGGGCGATCGAGTCCCTGATGCGCCACTCCTGGCCGGGGAACGTAAGAGAGCTCTCGAACCTCGTCGAGCGGCTTATCATCCTCTATCCTGACTGCATCGTCGATTTCCAGGACCTTCCGGACAAGTACCGCTACAGCTCTGACGGGCACTCCGGGCAGGAGAGCTACACGCCGGAGGACGAGCGCGCCGCGATCTTCTCGATATTCAGCAACATGGAGAACGAGGAGAGAAATGGGAAGACGCAAGAGGCTGCAGAGGCTCCCGGAGCGTCGGATCCCGGGCTCAACGACAGCACCTTCCCGGAGGCGGAGGCCGCCTTCCCTGATGATCCTGCGGAAATTTCCGGAGTGCCGGCTCCTCTGGAGCCTGCTCCTGCTTCCGGGCAGTCCTCAATGCCGGAGCGCGAGGAGCAGCCCAAGAGGCAGGCATCCGAGGTCAACAGCGGCGGAGTAACCCCGCTTGATGACGAGAGGGAGGTGTTTGCCCAGATCCTTCCCGAGAAGGGCATGGATCTCAAGGAGGTCATGGCCGACTTCGAGATCAACATGATTCGGCAGGCCCTGGACCGCGCAGGCGGCACGGTCGTGAGGGCGGCGGAGCTCCTCGGAATGAGGAGAACGACGCTCTTCGAGAAAATGAAGAAATACGGGATAACGGCCCGGGATGAAGGCGAGGGCAAATGATGTCTGAGCCTGATACTGATGTCCTCTCGGATTTTTCCGCGGCTGCGGGAAAGTTCGTGCCGCGCGCGAGAAAGCTTCTCTCCTCTGCCATGATCTCAGCTGCCATGCTGCAGAGCCCGGGGCTTGCTCCTCAGGCGTCAGCCGCCATGCAGCGTAGGCTCACCGAGCGCCTACGGGACATCGAGTCGCTCCTCAGCGATCTTTCTGTCCTCTCTTCACTGAAATCCGATCCTGCTGATCGTGTCTCCTTTACTGAGATCGTGCGGTCCGCAGTCCGCGGCGCCGATGCGCTTCCTCTCCACATCGCGGATATAAAGGCGGAGATCCCGGAAGATGAGATCTTCGTGCGCTCTCCGAGAACTGCTCTATCCGCCTCAGTCATGAGCCTCATCAGAAATGCCGCTGAGGCGCATGCGACCGAAATCAGGCTCTCTCTCTCCTCCTCAGATGGCATGGCTTCAGTTGTCGTGGCTGACAACGGCGACGGCATGTCAGACGCGGTCGGCAGAAGATGCACCGAGCCTTTTTTTACCACTAAGGACACGGGAACCGGTCTTGGACTCGCCATAGTCTCCGGGACTGCAAAATTATCCGGAGGCACTCTCCGCCTGGAGTCCCGGGAAGGAGCCGGCAGCGTCTTCATGCTTTCCCTGCCGCTTGCTCACTCGATGTGACACCGCTCACGCCGCGCGATTCAGGTAGAGTCTCCTCAGTCTGCTATAATCCTGACAATTCCTTTTGAAATTCAGGTAATGCCATGACTACTGAAAGCGAAAAACAGAACTCGCGGGGCGGCTTCAGCACGAAGCTGGGCCTCGTACTGGCGGCTGCAGGCTCTGCCATCGGTCTTGGAAACATCTGGAGATTCCCTACTGAAACCGGCGAGTACGGCGGATCGGCTTTTCTCCTTGTCTATCTGGTCTGTATCGTGGTGTTCGGCCTTCCGCTGATGATTGCGGAGTTCGCCGTAGGCCGCGGCGCCCGCTCGAGCACCGGCAACGCCTACTCCATCCTTGCCCCGAAGACCAACTGGAAATATATCGGCCTCGCGAGCACGCTTACCGCCCTCCTTATTCTTGGCTACTACAACGTGGTCGCGGGCTGGACGCTTTTCTATCTCGGTGAGGCCGCCGCAGGCAGCTTTGTCTCGATGTCGTCCCAGGCTGCCACGGCAGACGGCAATGTCTTTGCCGAAAGCTTCGGCGCGTTCGTGTCAAATCCGTGGAAGCCTATCGTCTGCCTGGTGCTCTTCATGGCCTTTACCCATGTGGTAATAACCGCTGGCGTCAAGAAAGGCATTGAGCGATTCTCCAAGCTGATGATGCCGCTCCTCTTCATCATCATGCTTTTCCTCTGCGGCTGCTCGTTCACCATGCCGGGATTCAAAAAGGGCATGGAGTTCCTGTTCACCCCCGACTTTGACAAGATTGACGCCAAGGTAATACGCTCGGCGCTCGCGCAGTGCTTCTACTCCTTCTCGCTTGCCATGGGCTGCATCTGCACCTACGCCTCCTACTTCAGGGCGGACGCGAACCTCGCGAAGACCGCGGTTTCCGTCGGCGCAATGGACACCCTTGCCGCGATCCTGGCCGGCATCGTCATTTTCCCGGCGGTCTTCTCCGTTCCGGGGCTTGAGCCTGACTCAGGCGCGAAGCTCGTCTTCATCGCGCTCCCGAACGTCTTCGACTCGGCACTTGCCGGAGTTCCGGTACTTTCCTGGCTGGTCTCCTGCCTCTTCTACCTGCTCCTCGTCATCGCTACCGTAACCTCGACCGTATCGCTCCATGAGGTTATTACCTCCTATGTCTCCGAGCACTGGGGATTCAGCAGGACCAAGTCCGCCTGGATTGTCTCCGTGCTCTGCGTGCTTCTCGGCGTTATCTGCTCGCTTTCCATGGGCCCTTACCTCGGCGACATCAAGGTTGCCGGCATGAACATCTTTGATCTGTTTGACTTTGTAACTGCCCAGCTCATGCTCCCGATAACAGGCATCTTCATTTCGATTTTCGTCGGCTGGAAGATGAACAGGGATAAGCTGATGATGGAGCTCACGAGCGGCGGCAGCTGCAGCAATACCGCGTGGCTCTACAAGCCGCTGGTATTCATTCTGAGGTTCGTAGCCCCGATCATCATCGCCTGGATCATGATTGCCGCATTCCTTGACTGATATCCTCCTGGATATCAGGAAACCGCCCCGGCACCTGAAGCAGAGGTTCCGGGGCTTTTTTCTGCCCATCTGACATTCAGAGACCAGCACAGAGCCGCTCTTTATAGCCTGCATCTGTCTCTCCTTTCTGACGCATGGCATCAGTTGTCTTTAATGTCGTATTTTATTTGATACAGATCAATAATCGCTATAGCACTCATTGACATAACCTGTCATCAGGCTGATAATCCGACATGATCAGGCTGAATCTGCCGCTTTATGACAGAGGTCTGCGCGGAGGCAGCGAAGTGCTCGTGCCTCAGCCAGGCAGCCTGGTTGAACCAATTAGAGCCGTACCGGCAGGCAGTTTACGATGCTATTTCGGAACCTTCCTGTCAGGCACCGGAAGAGGCAGACAGCCCGGCTCCGGATGAAGTGCTGCTCCGGCAGTGTGATATCGCATCTGCCGCAGGACCTTCGAAGCGGTCTTTCTGAAAGAGACGAAGCTTTCCCTGCCTCATTATGCGAGGGATAACTCATGAAGGAAAAATTCAGGCTTAACGGTCTTGTACTTGCCGTGTCGGCATGCCTTATGGCGGGATGCGGCGGCGGTGGCGGTGGCGGCTCGTCTTCAGCCGACACCCCGGCAGGGCCTGCTGAGACACCTGCCTCAGTCAACGTCTCCCTGCCGGTTCAGGTCATTGACGGGTATCTTCCGGGCATTGATGTATGTATTGTCAAGGAAGGGGATCCGTCATTTACCTGCGATGATACGTTCGGCTCTGCTCTGACTGACGAAAGCGGCAAGGCTGTCTTCAAAATTTCAGAGGACAGACTCAGGCAGCTCACCTATGTGAAATTCAAGGCTGTGGCGTCAAAAACCACCAGGAATATTACCCGCGGAGAGTCATCGGATCTTGGCGCTGATTTGACGCTGATCGGGACTAAGTTTATTTCTGTTGCCACAGTCGAAAGCCTGAAGAACGATCCGCAGGACGGCTCAGAATTCCGGCTCACGCCATTTACAACGCTGGTAGAGAAGCACCTAAGGACCGCAAGCACCCAGCCGGATGAGAGCGATTACACAGAGGCATTCAACAAGGTAGCTGAGATGTTAGGCCTTAATCCGGAGGTACTGGCATCCGACTACAATGCTGCCGATGCCGGATCAGAAGATGCTGACCGCGCGCTTGTAGCAGGCGAGCTGATCGTGGCCTTGAACCTCCTTCCCAACAGCTCTGATGGCTACAGGGTAAATCCGGCAGATGAACAGAAGTCCGAGAACCTGCAGGATCAGCTTTCCGGGGTCAAGGACAATGTTGACAAGGTTATGGAAGAGGTTGCGAAGGCGGACGGGAACGGAAGTCTCGTATCTGCCATCAACAGCAGGAAGGACAGTCTGAGAAATACCTTCGTATCTGTTTCCAGCGGTCTCGCCGAGGCCTGGAAATGCGGCACAACAGCCTCAAACGAGGTTTGGTGCTGGGGCAACAACACCTGGAGGAACCTCGGAAATCCGGAGTTCTCCGCTGAGGTGGAGAAGGCAGGCAAATATTCTCCAGAAGGAGCCGAGCAGAGATTCGAGAATCTTGTCGGAAACTGGACGTCTAATCCTGTCCATGTCCTAATCAAGAATCCTGACCGGAAGAGCGACAGCGAGCCAGAGTATATTCCGCTCACTGGTGTAACCAAGGTGTCATCCGGCAATATTTTTGCCTGCGCCGTTACTGTTGACCGGCAGGTCTGGTGCTGGGGAGGCAACTATCAGGGGCAGCTCGGCTACGGAAAGGAAAATTATTCAAAGGAGAACGAGGCTATCCCTTATGCAGTAAGGGTTGTTGCCGGACAGCAGGATTCAGGGACCGGCTATCTTGAAAACGTAGTTGACATTGCAGCAGGGCACAACAATGTCTGCGCGCTTACCGGCGATGGTGACGTCTACTGCTGGGGCGACAACACAGCTCTTGAGCTCGGCGGATCATTCGAGGACCTGAGAGTCCGTCCTGTCGAGCAGTACACCAGCTATGACGGACTTGATCTGAATCAGTATCTCTGGGTAGTGCCTGAGCCTGTAAGGGTCCCTGCTCCTGAAGGAACGAAGTTCGTATCAATGACCAAGGGCGGCTACTGGACGCACTGCGCCCTCACCGATCCTGAGGAGAACGAGTACAACCTCTGGTGCTGGGGAGATGACGTGCGTGGCATGGTCTCCGGAGGCGACACCGATACAGCCGGACAGTATGCCGCAGAGATCGAGAAGAACTGGTCGGACAGGAAGCATCATGCAGACAGCACCTACAATAAGTGGGTATCATCGGACTGGCATTACTATGACAAGGGCAGCGGCGACTGGTGGCCTATGTTCGGTCAGCCTGTAACCAATGTCACGGAATACAAGGTCTCAGACCGGATCTACGAGAAATTAGGCAATGATGATTTTAGGTTGCACTGGAACCCGGAGGAGCATGCTGTTCCTGTCAGGCGGATTACCTCGGCTGACATAACTGAGTATGACGCAGTGCTGGTATTCTCAAGCGCAGAGGAGGGCAGTCCCGTTCTTCAGGCTGTATACACCGACAACCTGATGTCAGCTGTTCCTTATGACTGGTGGATAGACCAGGAGCAAACAAAACCATGGACAGACCCGGCCAATGCCTGGACAATGTTCGATAAGCTGCCGGAAGATGGCGATGCTGTCGCAAAGGTTGTCACTGCCAGTGAAACGCAGCGGGACTATATCGTAACTGAAAAGGGCAGACTGTACGAGTTCGGCAGCCCTGGCTACGGCATGCTTGGTGATGGCGGCGACATAAAAAGTGATGGTTACACATGGCAGTATGAGTTACCGGCTTTCAAGGACGGACGCTACCTGGTGAAGGATGTTGCGCTCGGCAAGACCTCTGTCTGCGCTCTAGCAACTGACTCAGAGGCTGAGGACACGGACCAGCTGCAACTTCTGTGCTGGGGATCATCCTTGTTCGGCCAGCTGGGCTTTGACAACGGTCAGGATTCTGAAATTTCTTGGAGTGATGTAGCCGCTGCCTGGGGGGACGGCAACACAATCCTTGATGATGAGAAAAGGATTCAGAACACGCCGAAAGTAGTTGACTTCGGCCTGTAAGCCTTAAATCCGACTATTGACTAACGACAAGGGACTGGCTCCGGCCGGTCCTTTTTTATTGCGGCATTTGGCCGGGACACTGACGCTTACTGCATGATTATCCTGGCGCCATTGCCCCTCTCCGAAGTAAGCAGGCCGCCTTCAGGCATGAGGTGATTACAGCACCTATTCTGTCGCAAAATCTGATACTGGGATTGCCTGGGTGCTCTGTGCGGCGGGAAAATGCCGCGGCAGCACTGATATACCGCCGCGTTCGTGGCGTCAGGGAAGAACCACGTTCTCAGAGCGGAGCTTCTCAAGGAACTTTCCGCTCTCAAGATAGCCCTCAATCCTGAACGCCTCCCTGCTGCCGTGGGTGAAGACGATGGTCGGGAGCCCCTTGATGCTCCAGCGCGAGGTGATTTCATCGGCACGATCGGAGAAGTCGGTGAGGTCGACCCTTACTACCCGGATCCCCTCAAGCGCCTTCTTCACGTCGTCTCTCGCGAAAACGTTGACGTCATACTCCTTGCAGCTCACGCACCAGTCGGCGTAGAAGTCGATCATCACGGTCCTGCCGTCTGATCCCCTTAAAAGCGCCTCGAGCTCTGCCTCGGTCGTAACTGCGTTCTTCTCAGCGGCCTCCTGGGGAAGGGCAATGACGAGCACGCTCGCCGTAACAGCTCCGACAGCGAGTGCAAGCAGCGCCTGGAACCTCCTTCTTATGCCGGGCATCAGGAGCCTCGAAAGCGTCATGATTATGCCGGTCGCAGCCACAGTCCAGAATATGACCGAGCCGAGGAAGGCGTTGACGCGCCCGAGGAGAACCGCCGGCACCAGGAGCATCAGCCAGCCGAAGACATACTCGACGTGACCTAGCCAGCTGCCGCTCTTCGGGAGTATCTTCTTCCCGAACGTGCCGATGAGGAGCATCGGGATGCCCATGCCGAATCCAAGCGCGTAGAGGGCAGCTGCGCCTCTCAGCGGATCTCCCCTCTCTGCAAGATAGAGGAGAACTCCGGAGAGCGGCGCGGTGGTGCAGGGCGAGCAGACGAGCGCAGATATGGTCCCGAGGACGAATGCCCCGATGAAGCTTCCGGACTTCTGAGCGTCAGCGATCTTCTGCATCCTCGAGGTGAACGAGGCGGGCAGCGCGAAGCTGAAGAAGCCGAACATCGAGAGCGCCAGGACAATGAAGATTACCGAGAAGATTCCGAGCACCAGAGGCTGCTGCAGGAAGGAGTGGATCCTCGCGCCGGCCATGGAGATGAGTATGCCGAGCACGGTATAGGTTACCGCCATTCCCTGGACATAGCTCATGGAGAGCGCGAAGGCCCCTGCGCTCTTCTGCTTTGTGCTCCCGAGTACTATAGTCGTGAGTATCGGGTACATGGGGAACACGCACGGGGTGAAGGCTAAGCCGAAGCCCAGAACAAGGAACAGAAGCACCATCCCGGCAATCCCGCGGTTCTTGATCGCGTCGGTCTCCTCGCTGATGAGGCTGAAGCCTTCCTTTGACGCGCCATCAGACTTTCCGGAAGCGGCAGGCTCAGCGCTCTCTGCGCCAGACGTGTGCTCGGTGGCATCCTGTGAGGCCTCGGTTTGCTCAAGTGGAAGCTTTTTGGTCACGGGAGGATAGCAGAGCCCCTCGGTGCAGCCCTGGTACCTTACCGTGAGCACCGCGTCATCGCCGGCCTTCTCAATGGGTACAACGATGTCTGCCGCGTGCTCGAACACCTCCTGCCGGCCGAAGTCCGGATCGTCGTGCATGACTCCCTTCGGGAATACCGGCTTTCCCAGAACCGCGTTCTCCGCCCTGGCGCTGAACCTGCTCTTATAAAGGAAGAATCCGTCAAGAGTCTCGAAATGCAGGGTAATTTTCCCGCCGTCCTGCCGGGCATCCATCCTGAACGCCTTCTCGACAGGGGGGAATTTCCTCTCTCCCTGGAGGCTCCCGGAAGTCCCGTCCGTTCCTCCGAGGCCGAGGAGATCATCGAGATCGTCAGCAGTCGCGCTGAAGGAAAGGGAAAGGCTGCAGACAACTGCAGCAAGGATGAAACTGATGATGCGCATTTCAGCCTCCGGTGCTGTGGGCGGTAAATTCTCAATATTCTAAACCAAGATCAGCCGAAGCGGGCAGAACGCTCAATTTAATGAGCTACTTCTTTTTTGCGGCGCTGCTTCTAATCAGCAGTGGGTCAGGATGCTTTTTATATGATTTTTTCTGTCGTGCGGGAAATATTTAAAAGTTTTTGAAATTTTTTTACTTGAAAAGAAACATGACAGCCCCATATACATGCGCAGATGAGGTTCAGCCTCAGCGATTTGTCTATTAGGAGATAAAAATGAAGATTCGTCCACTTGGTGATCGTGTTATCGTTAAGCGCGTCGAGACTGAGGAGAAGTCCGACGGCGGAATTATCCTTACCGGCAGCGCAGTCAAGAAGTCAACCCGCGGAACCGTTGTCGCAGTAGGACCAGGCCGCACTCTTGATGACGGCAAGGTAGTACCGGTAGCAGTCAAGGAAGGCGACACCGTTGTATTCAACGAGGGCTACACCATGAAGAAGGAGAAGCTCGACGGTGAAGATGTTCTCATTCTTTCCGAGAACGACATTCTTGCAGTGGTTGAAGACTGATTGATTGAGGTTTAATTAAGATGAGTGCAAAGGAAGTATTTTTCGGAAACGATGCCCGTGTCAAGATGCTTGAGGGTGTCAACGTTCTTGCTGACGCAGTCAAGGTAACTCTTGGACCCAAGGGCCGCAACGTAGTTCTTGACAAGTCCTATGGCGCGCCGACCATCACCAAGGATGGCGTATCCGTTGCCAAGGAGATCGAGCTCGAGGACAAGTTCCAGAACATGGGCGCGCAGATGGTCAAGGAAGTAGCTTCCAAGGCCAATGACGCAGCAGGCGACGGCACCACCACCGCCACCGTTCTTGCCCAGGCTATCGTTCAGGAAGGCCTGAAGTCAGTAGCTGCCGGCATGAACCCGATGGATATCAAGCGCGGCATCGACAAGGCTGTCAGCGCTGCTGTCGAGGAGCTGAAGAAGATGTCAACTCCCTGCGCTGACAAGAAGGCCATTGCCCAGGTCGGCACCATTTCCGCAAACTCTGACGCTACTGTAGGCAACCTTATTGCTGACGCAATGGAGAAGGTCGGCCGTGACGGCGTCATCACCGTCGAGGACGGAAACGGGCTTCAGGATGATCTGAAGCTGGTTGAGGGCATGCAGTTTGACCGCGGCTACCTCTCCCCTTACTTCATCAACAAGGGAGAGACCGGCACCGTAGAGTTCGATGATCCGTTCGTCCTGCTCTATGACAAGAAGATCTCCAACATCCGCGACATCCTCTCCCTCCTCGAGAGCGTTGCAAAGCAGGGCAAGCCGCTCGTAATCGTTGCTGAGGACGTTGACGGGGACGCTCTTGCCACCCTCGTAGTCAACAACATGCGCGGCATCGTAAAGGTTGCTGCCGTCAAGGCTCCTGGCTTCGGCGATCGCCGCAAGGCAATGCTCCAGGATATCGCTATCCTTACCGGCGGCACCGTAGTTTCCGAGGAGCTCGGCATGAAGCTCGACAAGGCTACCCTTGCTGATCTCGGCCGCGCAAAGCGCATCGTAATCTCCAAGGATGACACCACCGTCATCGACGGAGCAGGCGACAAGGAAGCCATCAAGGACCGTGTTGCCCAGATCAGGAAGCAGATTGAGGACTCCACCTCCGATTACGACAAGGAGAAGCTCCAGGAGCGCGTTGCCAAGCTCGCCGGCGGTGTTGCTGTCGTCAAGGTCGGCGCCGCTACCGAGGTTGAGATGAAGGAGAAGAAGGCCCGCGTTGAGGATGCTCTCCACGCTACCCGCGCCGCCGTTGAGGAAGGCGTCGTAGCAGGAGGCGGCGTAGCTCTCGTACGCGCTGCCGCTGCCATCAAGGACATCAAGGGCGACAACGAGGAGCAGAACGTCGGCATCCGCGCAGCTCTGCGCGCAATGGAGGCTCCGCTCCGTCAGATCGCCTACAACTCAGGCGATGAGCCTTCAGTTGTTGCCAACAACGTCAAGAACGGCCAGGGCAACTACGGCTACAACGCTGCTACCGGCGAGTACGGCGACATGGTTGAGATGGGCATCATCGATCCTACCAAGGTTACCCGCTCCGCTCTGCAGTTCGCTGGCTCTGTTGCCGGCCTCATGATCACCACTGAGTGCATGATCACCGAGAAGCCCAAGAAGGATGCTCCGGCTCCTGCAGCCGGCGCCGGCATGGGCGGAATGGGCGGCATGATGTAATGACGCCTTAAGGCAGGCTCTGCCTGACGGAAGACTCGAGATGGCCCGGACTTTGTCCGGGCCTTTTTAATTTACGCGAGCCATTGCGCGCCCAATAAGGCGCCTATCCGCCTGCCTCCCGGCCAAACTGTGATATTGTTCTATTAAATTGCCTCTCTCTGTGTCGGTCCGGCCTTTTGGCATATATAATGTTGTCAGTTTTCCGAGCGAGGGCGATTGTCTGAATGCAGAGCCTTATAATGGCTGCTTTCTCAGGTTCTGCGGCATATCCGCACTGTCCCTATCGATCCGTACCTCCATTCCCGCCCGGCTTCCGGGCTTTTGACTCATCCCAGCATTGGATGGATTCAGTATGTCTGTAGCGGTTGTTGTTGCTGTGCTGCTTTTTGCTGCGCTCTTTGCCTCGCTCGTCGTCGTGCTGAGGCAGAAGGCGTATCTCAGCGCATACAGATTGCTTATTGACCACTCCAGGGACCTGATGTGGGTCAAGGACGACAAGCTCAGGCTTTTCATCATCAACAAAGCGTACTCCGAGGTTTACGGCAAGAAAAAGGAGGAGCTACTGGGCAAGACCGACCTTGAGCTCTCCCCCAGGGTTCTTGCCGAGGGCTACAAGCGCGATGACGAGTTCGTGGTCAAGACGGACGCGGAGTACGTCTATGAGGAGAACGAGAAGGGCGACTGCTGGTTCCATACCGTGAAGTTCCCCTGGCACTCCCTCAACGGGCTCTTCAATGGCTGCGGAGGCGTAGCCCGCAATATCACGGACAGCAAGCTCAGGCAGCTCAAGTTCGAGCAGATCAGCAATATCGACCCGCTTACCGGGCTTCCCAACCGAAGCTGCATAGTCGGACGCATGCAGAACATGATTACCGGAATCACCGGCGACAGCTGCCTCGCAGTCGCGCTGGTCGGCGTCGACTCCTTCCGCTCCATCAATGACTGCGCCGGCAGCAGGACCTGCGACGAGTTCATCAGGCTGGTCTCCTTCAGGCTGGGCAGGGCATGCCATTCCCTGGGCGCTGATGTCGGCCGTGTCGGCGGTGATGTGTTCTGCATATTCCTGCCCATGGAGAGAAATCAGTGGAACAACGGCGACATGCAGGCGAGGATCAGCTCGGTATTCGCGGAGCCCTTTACCGCTGATGACATGTCGGTGCACCTGACAGCCTCTACAGGGCTCAGCGTCTACCCCGATGACGCGGGGACGGTGCAGGCGCTCCTTGCGACAGCTGAGCTTGCCATGAGAAGGGCAAAGCGGATGGGGTTCGGCAAGACGCTGAGATACTCCAACGACATGTCCATCGCGCAGGAGAGATCAAGGAAGATCGCCTCGCGCCTCTGCTCCGCGCTCAAAAACGGAGAGATTTCAGTTGTCTACCAGCCTAGGCTTTCCGCCTCAGGCGACGGCAGTGTCCTGGGCTGCGAGGCGCTCATCAGATGGAAGAACCCTGAGCTTGGAGAGCTTTACCCGAGGGATTTCCTGGATGAGGCGCGCATGCTCCACCTTATCTCCTCATTTGACGTCTTTGTGCTTAAGAACTCTGTAGAGAGGAGCATAGAGCTAGCAGCGTCCCTCGGACGCTTCATTGAGCTCTCGGTCAATGTCTCGGCGGAGCTTTTCCTCAGGGATGACTTCGCAAGGCGCCTCAGGGATTTCCTCGCCGAGAAGAAGTACCCGGAGAGCAAGCTGATAATCGAGATCTCTGAGAAGGAGTTCATGTCGCAGCCCGAGAAGTTCACCAGGGCGGTACGCGCAGCAAGGGAGCTCGGCATCAGGGTCTGCCTCGACAATTTCGGATCAAGCGTCTCCTTCCTCGGAACGTCAACCGGCTACCTCTTTGACAAGGTGACGGTCGACCGCTCGATCATCTCAAGGCTCAGGAACCGCGAGGATGCTCCTCAGCTCCTTAAGATCCTGATGTCCTACGCCCAGTCCTGCTCAAAGAGGATCACTGTGGAGGGAGTCGAGAACATCGACGATCTCAGGAAGTTCTCCGGGCTTCCGCTGGAGTGCCTGCAGGGATTCTATTTCTCGCACCCCCTCTCAGCCGAGCTCTTTGAGGACTTTGTCTTCAGCCACGCCAAGTCTGAGCCTCATGATTCACCTGCTCCGGCTGCGGCCGCCATTCCATCCTTCAATTCAGCTCCGGCCGCAGATTCCTCCGAAGTTCTGTTCTGAATTGAGACTCCGATCACAAAGCGGAGCCTTTTTAGGAAAATTTAAATTAAAGATCCCGCCGATATTGCCGATGAGTCGTCAGAATTGGGAGAATTGTACAGCCCTGGCATATCCTGGAGACACCGGGAGTATGGCAGAAGGAGTTCGAAAATGAATGTATCGCGCATGGCAGGACTAGGCGGGGTGAGCTCCGCCGCCATGAACAAGCCGCATTCCGCAAAGGATCCGGACGGCAGACGGATCCAGAACGATACGGAACTGCAGCAGAGGGCGGCGCAGACAGACAGGAGTCAGAACAGGGTCCCGAGAGGAATCGACTCGGTAGGCAAGGACGACAGGATCTATTCAAAGGCAGACGGAAGCGACAAGACGGAAGCTGCCCAGAAGAACGGCCGTCCGGAGGATGCCGAAGAGGAAAAGAAGGAGACCGAGGCCCTCAATGAGGAGCTGACGAAGTTCAGCCAGCTCAAGGACGTGAGCCTTGACTTCGCGATTGACAAGGACTCCGGCGTCAATGTCATCACGGTTACCGAAAGGTCGACCGGCGATGTAATCAGGCAGATCCCGAATGAGGAGTTCATCGAGATGAAGAAGCGCATCGATGAGATTCTGAAGGAAGGCGGTGCCGAAGAGGAGGCCGGCAGCATGATAAAGGGACTCCTCGTGGACAGAAAAGTGTGAGGTGAGTCATGAGCAGCACGATCAGCACGCTTGGCACGCAGTCCGGAATGGATTTGAAGTCCGTCATTGACGCGATGGTGAGCAACTACAAGAGCACTCTTGAGACATCGGTAACGACGCAGAAAAAGCTGATGGAGGTGCAGATTTCGGGCATCTCCACGCTAAAGTCAAACGTCTCGACCTTCTCGGACAAGGTCTCTAAGCTCCTTAAGGATGACTCCTACACTCCCGTGTCGGTCTCCAGGGAGACGACTGACTCCGAGGGCAATGAGCTCAAGTCCTACCCCTACGGCATCTCCGCGAAAAGTGGGGCAAGCGCCGCAAGGTATGACATTTCCGTCCTCCAGACCGCGAAGAGCACTGAGTTCTCCTCAAAGGTAACCTCAGACAGCTCGGCCTACAAGGCCGGCGATGACGGAAAGCTCGTAACCGGGAAGGACAGCACGCTCACCTTCACCAAGGGAACAGGCGATGACGCCAAGACTTTTACGGTCAGCGTCAAGGCAGGCTCCTCGGTTGACGACGTGAGAAAGGCCATCAATGACGCCTCAGGCAACTTCGGCATCTCAGCGAACTATGTCCAGGGCAATGACGGAGCCTACAACCTCAGCATTCAGTCCGACAGCACCGGAGCCTCGAACGAGGTCTCGATTACCGGTGACATCGCGATTCTCGGCATGGATGAGTCCAAGGGCTCCTCAGAGTCTATCAAGCAGCATGCCCAGGATGCAAAGATCAACGTGAACGGCACGGAGATTTCTAGCGACACCAATACCTTCGACAAGCAGGTATCAGGAGTTACGATAACTGCCTACGAGGAGTCAGCGAAGAATGACGACGGCACCCACGCGACCGTCCATTCCGAGATCACCAGGGACTATAGCTCAGTTACCTCAACCGTAAGCGCCATGTTCTCCGGCCTCAATGAGCTGTCGGCAAGCTGCGAGAAGCTCGGTAAGCGCGACACCTACACCAACGGCGTCAGCAACTACGACGGAGGCGATCTGGCCGGAAGCTCAATTACCCAGAACATGCCGATTGCGCTCAAGAACGTAATCCTGAAGTCAGACAACCTGCCGAAGCTCCTCGAGTACGGCGTTACCATGGCGAAGGACGGAACGTTCTCTCTGGACTCCTCAAAGTTCCAGAAGGCGCTCAAGGAAGACTACACCGGAGTTACGAACGCCTTCAAGGAGCTCGGCAACCAGATGAACGCCTCGCTCAAGACCTACACCAGGACGGGCGGCATCCTTGACACCTATCAGAACAGCTCTCAGTCCCAGCTTGACAGCTATGAGAAGAGGCTTGAGCAGTATGACTCCAGGGTATCGGCCTATGAGAGTACGCTTACCGCGCGCTTCTCTAAGCTCGACAACCTGGTCTCGACCTGGAACGGCTACTCCAGCTCCCTCACCAGCATCTTCAAGTCGCTCCAGAGAAGCAGTGACTGATAGTTTTGGGTTACAATAAGCCGGAAATGATCTAGCGGGGAAAGAGATGTACGGAAGAAATCTGAAGGCTTATAAGAAAACCAGCATCGATGCGGATCTCGCGGTAGCGGATCCGTACCGTGTCATTCAGCTGCTCTACGAGGGCCTGCTCTCCTCTATCGCCAAGGCCCGCTTTGCGATAGAGAAGAAGGACATTGAGAGAAAGGCATCTGAGATCGACCGCGCAATCCGCATTGTCGGCGCTCTGCGTGCCGGCGTCCAGTATGATCCCAACAACGAGACCCAGCGCAAGATCGGCGAGAATCTCATCAACATGTACGCCGTCTGGAACGACAGGCTGATCCGGGCAAGCGCCAAGCTCGACGTAAAGCCTCTTGACGAGCTCACCGGCTACGTCGTCATGGTCAAGAACGCCTGGGACAAGATCCCTCCTTCAGAGAGGGAGAAGGCCTACGAGATGCAGGACGCGAGGGATCGGGCCAAAAACCAGAACCCTCCTCAGGGAGCTCAGTAGCGCCTATGACTGAAGCTGAGGATCTGACAGAGACCGAGAGGAAGCTGACTGACCTTTCTGCAGCAATCCAGAAAAGCCTGCTGGACACTTCCGAGGAAGGGCTTGAGCAGGTTCTCCGGCTTTCTGCTGAGTTTAGGAAGGTTTCGGATGAGTTCATCCGGAGCCATCCGATAACTCCAGAGCTGCAGCCCAGAGTCAGGAACTGCTTCTTTCTCATACGCGAGCAGGTAAGGATTGTTCTTGACGCCTGCACTAACGCAAGGGACAAGACCGGACAGGAGCTCGCAAAGCTCAGGTCCGGCGGAAAGGCAAAAAAGCTCTACGGCAGCGTCGGGCATTTCAGATAGGAAGTACGTTTCTCATCACAGTAAGCCGCACGGATCTTTTTCTGGTCCGGGCGGCTTTTCTTTTGCCTCAAATCACGGAACAGCTGGCCTGTCGACGGACCTGTTCTTCTATTTACAAAACTGGAGAGCAGGAATAACTGCTTTCCTTCCTTATTATATTCATCAGGGAGGAGCGGCAGATACCGGCCGTTTTTCTGCTGTCAGCTGTGAGCATTCCTGTTTTTAACTCTGCTGATTTCCTGAATAAGCTCCTCTGGCGCCTGACTGTACAGTGCGTAACGGTGAAATTCCGCCAGAGTCATGGAAATCAATGTCCTCTGCTGTCCCTGCACACGAATAAAAAAAGCAGCCGCGAGGCTGCCTTTCGGAAGATGTCCGCCGGAGAGTGCCGGCGGCACATTGGTTTAGAAGATATCGTCAGTGCTGGGCGCGGTATCCCTTCTCTCTGAGCTGCCTGTGCTCCCGGGCGCAGTGTCGTCAGGCTGCTGCGAGCCGTCCGGAATGTCGAACTCAGAGCCGGTGTCGTCAGTGCTGAAGCTGTCGAAGAAGGAGTCCTCCTCAGTCTCATTGTCGAGAGGAGTGTAGATCTCGCCGGTATCGTCCTCAATATACTCAGTCCTGCCTCCGGCATCTGAGAGCTTGCCGTTCTGATCAACCTTCTGCAGGCTTACGTTTGAGGGGGCCGGAATGGGACTGTCCGGAGTTCCCTCCAGGACAGCTGCCATGAACTCATTCCAGATAGGCTGCGCTGACTGGGCGCCGGCCTCATATCCTGCCCAGGAGTGGCCGAGCGGGGTATGGTCGTCAAAGCCGATGTACACGGAAGTCGCGATCTTGGAGTTGAAGCCGCTGAACCAGCAGTCCCTGGAGTCATTGGTGGTTCCGGTCTTGCCGTAGAGATCGTTTCGCTTCGGCATGTCCCTCTTGGCCCTCCAGCCGGTGCCGTGGAAGCCCGGGAGGCCGCGCTCGGCCGCACCGTAGATTACGGAGTGCATGGCCTGCGCGGTCAGGAAGGCATTGGCATGGCTGATGATCTGCTTGGCGCGCTTTGAGCCGGCGTAGGTCTCAGGCGGAGGCAGCTGCTCTGCCGGCTTCTTTTTCGCATCGGGGATCTCGCCGGGGAGGGGCTCGTTGTCATCGAGGCCGTCAGGGAGCTGGTAAAGGGCGTCGAGCCTCGGATCCCTCTTGCGCTTGTCGTCCTCGGTCCCCTGCGCGTCAGTGCAGCTTCTGCAGGCGACCTCAGGCTCTGCCTGATAGAGGATGTTGCCTTCCTCGTCCTCAATTCTCTCGACAAGGTAAGGGTTGATGAGGAAGCCGCCGTTTGCCATCGCGGAGTAGCCGCGGAGGAGCTCAATCGGGGTAATGTCGATGGCGCCCAGGGCAAGTGTCGGATGCCTGTAGAGATCAGTAACCTTGAAGCCGAACCTCTCGACATGCTCCGCGACCTTGCTGAGTCCCACAGAGAGCAGCAGTCGGACTGACACCACGTTCTTGGAAAGCGCCAGCGCCTCGCGCAGGGGGATAGGTCCCGCGTAGGTGTTCGGGGAGTTCTTGGGCGACCAGATCTTGCCGCCGCCTGCGGGCAACGAGAGCGGGCTGTCGTTCACGATGGTTGCGAGGGTGAAGCCGTGGCGCAGGGCGGAAGAGTAGATGAAGGGCTTGAAGTTGGAGCCCGGCTGCCTGTGGGCCTGAGTCGCGCGGTTGAACTTCGAGGCGTCGTAGCTGTAGCCGCCTACCACCGCGACTATCTGACCGTCATCAGGGCGGAGCGAGATGAGGGCGGAGTTGATCTTCGGAAGCTGCGCCAGCATCAGCACCTTCCTGGGCTCTTCCTTCTTTCCGGCCTTCCCCTCAGGCACCTCGGTCTTCTCATAGACCCAGATGATGTCTCCGGCCGAGAGCACCTTGCCCGCGCTGTCAGGCGCAACGCCCTGCCTGTTGTAGCTTATATAGGACCTTGCCCATTTGATGCCGTCCCAGCCAAGCGCTGCCTTTGAGCCGTCCTTCAGCATAATGGAGGCTTCCTTTCCGCTTACTTTAAGAACTGCGGCGGGGGAGAGGAGGCTGTAGGTCTTCATCTTCGAAAGATGTGCGGCGATCCTGCTCTCGTCCCATGGCGTTTCCTTTTTGCCCCAGAGCCTTACGACGTCGTCCTTACGGTAGCCATGGCGCCTGTCGTAGGCCATGACGCCGTTGAAGACCGCCATGTCGGCAGCGGCCTGCACCTTGCTGTCGATGGTGGTGTAGATCCTGAGCCCGCGGTTGTAGGCCTCCTCCTCGCCGAACTGCTCGAGGGCGAAGAGCCTTGCCATCTCGCTCGCGTATCCGGCGCTGAACTCGATTTTGGGTCCGTTGAAGCTTGCCGTGATCGGCTCGTCCCTTGCGGCGATGTACTGCTCATGGGTGATGTGCCCGAGCTCGAACATCTTGTCAAGGACAACATCCCTTCTCTGGCGGCTTTTGTCCGGATGTGAAATGGGGTTGTAGTCCGAGGGGCCTTTCGGCATGCCGGCAAGGATGGCCATCTCGCCGAGCGTGAGGTCCCTGAGCTCCTTGTTGAAGTAGAGGTGGGCGGCGGCCTTTACTCCGTACGCTTGGTGCCCCAGCCAGACCTTGTTGAGGTAAAGCTCAAGGATCTGCTTCTTGGTCAGGACCTTCTCTATATGTATGGCAATGAAGATTTCCTTAATCTTTCGCTCGACGGTTTTCTCATTGGAAAGGAAGAAGTTCCTCGCGACCTGCTGGGTGATGGTGCTGGCGCCCTGGCTTATCCTTCCGGAGTGGGCGATGGCCATGGCGGCTCTCGCTATGCTCTTGAGATCGAAGCCGCTGTGGTCGTAAAAGCGCTCATCCTCAATCGAGATAAAGGCCTTCTGCAGGAGATCCGGGATTTCGTCGATGGAGGCCGGCTCTCTCTTGATCTGCCCGAACACCCCGATGAGCTTGCCGTCAGATGAGTAGATCTGCAGCGGGGTCTCATACCTCACTTCTTTGAGCTTCTCCACATTGGGAAGCTCGTCCTCGACCTGCTGGTAATAGATGACTACTATGGTCGAGAATACGATGCCGGCAAGGGCAATAACCCAGGAGAGCCTGACGAGCCAGCGCATAATAAAGGAAAGACAGAGAAAAAAGAACTCAAAGAGACGCATTGTCTGAACCATTAGACGGATAAGGGAAATCCCCGGAGGGGAGGCATTCTCCTGACTGCAGAGAACAGCGCGGATTTTAGCATAAATAAGGAAAGGCTCCCCAGGGAGCAGGGCGGCGCGGCGGGGAGCAATTTTCCATCTGACGAGAATCTGTGGGTGATATACATTAGCTGATACAGCAGATTGCTGCGTATTGATGAAGCATTCACTGTTATTCAGGCTGTTGCGGGACGGCAGTGGCAGCTGTATTCCCACTGCTCTTATACAGCGTCTTCTGTTTCCCACCGGCCTGATGATTTTCGGTTACTTTTCAAATTACGTGATCTGAATATAAGCAGATGGTTATTAAAAGTACTAAAATCCGCCTTAGTTTTCCTACTATAGGCAGTTAAGCTCTCCGGGATTTGTTACTTGTATCATATTCGGACGAAAAAATTGACGTCTGATTGTGGCGCATCCCGGGAAATGAATATAGTATAGAATCAGGGAAATTTAGTTTTAAGTCACTAACAGCACGGATGCACTTATGTTTGGAAAAAAACAGGGTAAAACCTACCAGCTAATCGGCGTCGATTTTGGTAGCCAAACCATCAAGGCTGTTGCGATATCAGGCAGAAAAGGCTCTTTCCAGATCGATTCTGCCGTTGAGGTAGCGTGCCCCAAAGGCGCGGTAGTCAACGGGAAGATTCAGGACAAGGAGAGAGTTGAGCAGGCTCTGGCCCAGCTCAGCCGCAGTATCGCATCGCGAGGTAAGTATGTTGCAACGTCTGTCTCCGGAACTGATGTGGTTACCAGAACCATCACTCTGCCTAGGGACATCGACAGCGACAAGGAACTTGGTGATCAGGTACAGGCTCAGTCTGAACAGCTGATTCCGTTCCAGAATACTAGCATCGCTCTTGATTACGGTATTTTAGGTCCCAATAACAGTGATTCGGACCAGAATGATGTTCTCGTTACTGCAGCCCGCGGAGAGAGCGTTCTTGACCGCAGTGAGGTCATGGCGCAGTGCGGCTACGAGGTCAAGGTTGTCGACGTAGGCTACTACGCGCTTGCCCGTGCTGTAATGGCACTGGTTCCCAAGCTGAACCCTGATCCGTCAGGAGCAAATCTCCCGCCTACCGCAGCAATCGTTGACTTCGGTGCCTCAGAGACCGACATCGTCTTCCTCGAGAATGGAAGAATTACTTCTACCAAGTCAATTCCGACACTGTCCGGTGCTGTTTACGACAAGAGAATAGCAGCCAAGACCGGCTATCCTGCAGCAGAGGCTGAGAGAGCGAAGACACAGTCCCGTCTGCCTCCTGAGGTTGAGGAGGACGTTACCAAGCCGTACCTCGCCTCCATCACCAAGCAGATCGGCCAGGCAGTAAGGATTCAGCAGAGCAAGGTCCAGCTTTTCGTGCTGACCGGCGGGTCCTGCCTTATTCCCGGTCTGCAGCAGGCATTCATTGAGAACCTCAAGGTTGAGACCATCGTTCCTGATCCGTTCGACCTCAACCCGAAGCTGAGAACCGAGTACGTCCAGCACGGCGCGAAGTACATGACCGCCCTCGGACTTGCACTCAGAAGCTTCGACAACGACTCTCCCAACATCAACCTGATTGACTGGAGAGCTGAGGAGGCCAAGCAGAGGACCAAGAGCTTCTGGGTTATTGCCGGAATCATGGCCTGCGTCGGCGCAGCCATTGACGTTGGCGTCTGGACTTTCCTTGACGCTCAGATTTCCAACCAGAACGAGAGAAACGGCTACCTCACCTCTCAGATCAGCCTCCTTCAGGACAAGATCAACGAGATTGAGAAGCTCAAGAAGGAAAGAGACGAGATGATCAACCGCATGAAGCTCATTGAGCAGCTGCAGCAGAGCCGCAGCACTGTGGTCAACATCTTCAGCGATTTCCCGACCCTCGTTGCCAACGGCATCTACCTTGACAAGATCGATTTCGACGGCATCAAGATTTCTGTTGAAGGTCTTACCGAGACTCTCGCCCGAGTATCTGAGATGTACCGCAACATTGATATCGAGAGCAAGGGCCGCTACGGAAACGTTCAGATTTCCTCAATCAGTGAGGACAAGGAGAACGACTCCAAGTCAACCATGACCCTGAGCAAGTTCGGTCTTTCCTTTGTTTCTAACGCAATGGTCGAGGCTCAGAAGAGTCTTGAGAAGAAGAATAAGAAGGGAGGCCGCAGGTAATGAATCTCAGTGAGCTTAATTTCCGCGATCCGGGCAGCCTGCCTGGCAGCGTGAAGTTCGTGGTCTGTGTGATTATAGTCGTCATAGTCTGCGTCCTTGGCTACGTGTTCGAATTCTCCGATCAGTATGAGCAGCTTGACGGACTGCAGCAGCATGAACTCAACCTCAAGGCTGACTACGAGAAGAAGGCGATGGAAGCCGCCAGCCTGGAAGACTACCGCGCACAGAATAGAAAGCTTCAGAGCCAGCTCAAGAAGCAGCTCCAGCAGCTTCCTAACACCGACGACATTGCAACCCTCCTTGATGATGTCAGCTTCAGGGCTATGGATCATGGCCTGAAGATTGAGGTAATCAAGTGGGACAAGGAGCAGAAGCTCGATGACTACACTGTTCTTCCTATGGAGATCAAGGTTATCGGCGAGTATGCCCAGCTCGGAAAATTTGTCGAGGAAATTGGTAAGATCAAGCGAATCGTGGCAATCACCAAGTTTGACCTGACCCACGCCAACGGCAAAGGCGGCGTAGCGCAGCCAGACAAGACCGGTGTTCTGCCCAAGGACAGCGATCAGCTTGCAATGCACATGGTCGCAAAGACTTACCGTTACAACCAGCCGGTTGACGACAATAAGAAACCAGCCAACAATAACAAGGCCGGGGGTGCAAGATGAACGGAATGAAGATGCGTAAACTGTCAGTTCTCGTCGCATCATGCGTATCCGCAGCTCTGCTTACGGCTTGCGGCGGAACGGAAGACCTGCAGCAGTTTGTTGTCGAGGTCGGAAACAGGCCTCATCCTCAGATTCCTGAGCTGCCTGTAGTGAACGACTATGTGCCTGCGTCCTTTACTCCGGCATCTGATCGCTCGCCGTTCGTAAGGCCCCGTGCGGAGCTTCCTCAGATTACTCAGAGCTTCCACGAGGAAGGATGCGATGACATTACCGCCCTTGTTTCAAGGACGGTCAAGGACTCGCTCGAGCATTACTCTCTTGACAATCTGATCATGAAGGGCACATACCGCGATGGTGCCGGACAGCTGTGGGGCATTGTCCAGGTAGGCGCTCATTCAGTCCAGAACCAGAAGGTCAAGGTAGGCAGCTATATGGGTCTCAACATGGGACGCGTAACTGCTATAACACCTGAGGCTATTCAACTTGACGAGTACGTTCAGGAAAAGCCGGGCTGTTACAAGAAGAAGAGCACTAAGATTGAACTTAATGTGGCAGACAAGCGGAATTAGCAAGCAGGAATTACTATGAAATTTCACAAATCCAAAATAGGTCTTATCGTTGCTGTTGCAACACTTGCTGGTGCTTGTGTACCGGCTGAGGCGGCAAAGCTTCAGAACGTTAAGATCAATACCAGCTACGCAAACCAGATCAGTCTTGACTTTGTCTTTGACGGTCAGGTTGGCAACTATACCGACAAGCTCAGATATCACCCGGACGAGCTCGTTCTCGAGATCCCGGACTCTGAGTCAGGGCTTGCCCGCAACACTGTTGACGTGCTGCGCCATGGCGTGAAGAAGATTGACGTCGCAAACCTCGGCGACAACCTCCTCATCAACGTCGGCCTCGAGGAGCTCAAGCCTTACCAGATTTCCCAGCAGGGCAACACCCTCAAGGTTATGGTAGGCGAGAGCGGCAAGGTTACCGCTGCCAAGATGAATGCTGCACCCAGCGTTCTTCCTTCTGCAGCCGGCGCATCATCCTCTATCAATACCGTTACCAAGGTTGACTTCCAGAAGCACGGCTCAGAGGGCGGCGTTGTAGCAGTCTCCCTCGAAAACAACTCCGCAGCAGTTGACGTTCATCCGCGCGGGAACCACCTCATCGCGACTTTCCACTCGACTGATGTCCAGGCTAACCAGCTCACCAGCATGGATCTCTCCGACTTCGGCACTCCGCTTAAGAAGGTAAGAGTAACCCGTGAGGGCGGCAACGCAATCGTTGACATCACCTATGACGGCAAGGTTGACTACAAGTACACCCAGAACGGCCGCCAGGTTGTCATCAGCGTCAACAAGCAGGTTGTTAAGCAGGAAGAGCTGCCCAAGTACACCGGAAAGCCTATCTCCCTCAACTTCCAGGAGATTTCCATCCGCTCCGTACTGCAGATCCTGGCTGACTTCAACAACTTTAACCTTGTTACCACCGACTCTGTAACCGGAAACATCACCCTCCGCCTTGACAATGTGCCCTGGGAGCAGGCCCTTGAGACCGTTCTCCGCGTAAAGGGTCTCGACAAGCGCCTTGAGGGAAACATCCTCCTCGTCGCCAAGGCTGAGGAGCTTGCAAACCTTGAGAAGACCAAGCTTGAGGGCAAGAAGAAGGTTGAGGAGCTTGCTCCGCTGACCACAGAGTTCATCCAGGTCAACTACGCAAAGGCCTCTGACCTTGCTACCCTTATCGGCGGACTTTCCCACCGTGTTGCTACCACCAACGACGGCCCGAACAATGAGGCTGCAAACCAGTCCATCCTCTCGCCGCGCGGCTCTGTAGCAGTTGATGCAAGAACCAACACCCTCATCGTCAAGGACCTTCCTGACAACGTTGACCGCATAATCGACCTCGTCGAGCGTCTCGATGTTCCTGTCAAGCAGGTTCAGATTGAGGCAAGAATCGTCTCCATCAACAACGCCTCTACCGACGAGCTCGGAATCAACTGGTCCTATTCCCGCACCAGCGGCGCAAGCGCGAGTCAGGGCTTCTCCCCGACTTCGAACACACTCCCAGCCGACGGCAAAGGCGATGGTAAGGATCCGTACGGCAACTTCGCAAGCACCGGACACTATTCTGCTCATGTGAACACCGCACTGCCTATCGCAACTCAGGGTATCGGCATCGAGATCGGCAAGTGGTTCGGCGATGACCTGCTTGACATGTACCTCTCCGCACTCGAGACCGAGTCCAAGGGCGAGATCATCTCCTCACCGCGCGTAACTACCTCCAACCAGAAGGCAGCCAAGATCCAGCAGGGTACCGAGATTCCGACCAACGTAAGCACCTCCTCCGGCGCAACCTCAGTTGACTGGAAGGAAGCAGTTCTCGGACTCGAGGTTACTCCTCAGATCACTCCGGACAACTCCATCATCCTCGACCTGAAGGTAACTCAGGACACCCCGGGTGATACCGTTGCAACCGGTACCGGCACTGCCCAGGAAATCAACACCAAGCGCGTTGAGACCCAGGTTCTGGTCGGAAACGGCGAGACCATCGTACTCGGCGGCATTTACCAGCAGCAGATCACCAAGTCCGTCAGCAAGGTGCCTATCCTCGGCGATATTCCTTATCTCGGACGTCTCTTCAAGTACACCCGCGACGACAGCCGCCGCCAGGAACTCCTGATCTTCGTAACTCCGAAGATTGTTGAGATTAAGCGCTGATAATTTACCGGCGTGGTTTTACATAGGGGGGCTTCGGCCCCCTTTTTTCATTTCTTCCCATCAGCATTTTCCTTATTTCAGACACCTCTTCATTCCTTTCTTATTTTTTGTGATTCAGCGCTCGTTTAGCTTATAATGCTCAAATAAATCGGAGTGTTTTATGCGTGAAAACAGCGTTATTGTCCTGATCGGGCCCATGGGGGCCGGCAAGAGCACAGTCGGCAGGATACTAGCCTCGATTCTGGGCAAGCAGTTCCTTGACTCGGATGAGCAGATCGAGAAGAACGCCGGCGCGTCTATTCCGTATATTTTTGAGGCTGAGGGAGAGAAGGGCTTCCGCGCAAGGGAGGAGAGCACCATTAGGGATCTCATCTCCGGAGAAGGAATTGTCCTGGCAACAGGCGGCGGGGCAGTACTCTCAGCCAATACCAGAAAGCTCCTCAAGCGCGACTGCTTCGTGGTCTTCCTTGAGACCTCGGTCGGGGAGCAGGCCCAGAGAACCTCAAAGAGCGACAACCGGCCCCTCCTCAGGGGGCAGGACAGGGCTGAGGTTCTGGGCTCAATTTATGAGAAGCGCAAGCCCCTTTATGAGGAGTGCGCCGACTGCAGGATACTGACTGACGGTCATTCTCCCAGGGAGATAGCGGCCTTCATCGCGAAGGAATTTCGGAGAGTCTGATGGAACAACTTAAAGTAGATCTCGGGAGCAGATCCTATCCGATCTTCATCGGGAGCGGAATCATGTCCGACCAGGACTGTTTCTCTCCCTATATAAGAGGCAGGGACGTGATGATTGTCTCTAACGATACCGTCGCTCCTCTTTATCTCAAACGCCTTGAGGAAACTCTCAAGGGCTACAACGTTCACTCCGTTATTCTGAAGGACGGCGAGCAGTACAAGAACCTTGACGGGATCGAGAGCATCATCACAGAGCTTCTCCGTAGTGACGCCGGGCGCGATGTAACGCTTATAGCGCTTGGCGGCGGGGTTGTCGGTGACATGACCGGCTTTGCCGCTGCCTGCTACCAGAGGGGAGTTGACTTCATTCAGTGCGCCACAACGCTCCTTGCCCACGTTGACTCATCGGTGGGCGGCAAGACCGGCGTAAACCATCCCCTCGGAAAGAACATGATTGGCGCCTTCCATCAGCCGAAGGCCGTTGTTATAGACACGGATACGCTTAAGACCCTCGACAGAAGGCAGCTCTCCGCGGGACTAGCCGAGGTCATAAAGTACGGAATCATGTGGGATGGCGAGTTTTTCAGCTATCTTGAGGAGAACATGGACAGAATCATGGCCCTCGACGAGGAGAGCCTCGTAAGGACCATCAGGACCTGCTGCTCAATAAAGGCAGAGGTTGTCCATGAGGATGAGCGCGAGAGCGGTGTAAGAGCCCTTCTCAACCTTGGCCACACCTTCGGTCATGCCATCGAGTGCCACGAGGGCTACGGCGTGTGGCTTCACGGTGAGGGTGTTGCCGCCGGCACGGCCTGCGCCGCCAGGGTCGCCGTGTACCTCGGCAGGATGAGCGAGGAGGACTTCGGCAGGATTACGGCGCTCCTTGAGCGCGCGTCGCTTCCCACTGAGGTTCCGGCCGACATGAGCTATGACGTTTTCTATGAGAACATGATTCACGACAAGAAAGTCCGCAACGGCAGGATCCGCTATGTAATCCCTGACGGAATCGGCCATGCCGGTGTTCTTGATGACATTCCGGCTGAGCTTATCAGCCGTGCGATTGAAGATCTGAGGAAAAAATGCTGATTATAGCCAGCCAGCGACTGCTGGCAAATAAAATTGACGAGAAAGTCAGAACAGCCAGTTCAATGATCTACCTTTCCGGTGAGCACGGAAGCGGGCGTACCGTGATTTCCGAGATGGTCATCGGCGATCTCCAGGCACAGGGCATACAGACAGTCTACTGCGAGTGCCATCCAGGCGATGATCCGGCGAGAGCAAGGGAAATGGTGGTGAAGGGGCTGTTTCCTCCCGCAATCTTCGATCCGCAGGACCGCCTTACCAGCACCTGCCAGTACCTGGATTTCTCCGGCAAGAAGTTTTTCATTGTCATAGACTCTGCCGACTATCTGGGGCAGGTTTTTGCCTCCGAGCTCTTTGAGTTCTTCGCCGCCTACAAGGATATCTGCAGCATTTCCATAATGCTGACCGGCTCCGCGCCTGCGCAGCAGCTCTTTGACGAGAAGAGCCGCGCCGCAGTAAGCGTCATGGAGATCGAGGCGCTCAAACAGGACGAGAAAAAGTATCTTGCTGAGAATTATTTAAGCAGATCCGGCAACGGCAAGGACAAGCCGGATCCGAAAGTCATTGCAGACATTGTGTCCAAGTGCGGTCCTCTGCCCGGTGAAATCGTCAAAATGGTAGGTAACGTTATGTCAGACAACTTAAACGGAAAATCCGATGCCTTCGGAGAGGGCATCGTTCCCGGAGCCGATTCTCCGCTTAACCGGAAGCCCGGTGACAGCTCAAGACTCGAAAGGCGCAGAGACAAGACCAAGATTATCCTGATCTGCGCAACAGCGCTGCTTGCCATTGCCATGATCGCCATTCTTATTCCTCTCCTCACCTCCGGCGGTGAGAAGAAGGCTCCGGCTCCCGAGCCTGTAGTAGTGCCCCAGGCAAAGATTTCCGGGCCTTCGGCAAATCCCCAGCCGGCAGCTCCCGCCGCACCTGCTCCCGTTCCGGAGAAGCCTGCTGCACCTGCGGCAGAGGCTCCCAAGCCTGCAGCTGAGACTCCTGCTCCCGCTGCTCCTGCGGCACCTGCAGCAGAGACTCCTGCTCAGCAGCCTTCCCAGCCTGCACCTGAGGCAGAGACACCCGCACAGTCCCAGAGCCCGGCACCTGCAGCAGAGGCTCCCAAGCCCGCGGCACCAGCTGCCGATAAGCCTGCTGTTCCTGAGAAGCCTGCCGCTCCTGAGCAGAAGAAAGAGCAGCCTATTCCTCTTACCGGAGCCAACGGCGAGAAGCTCCCCGGCGCATCCTCAGTAGCACCTCTCAGAAAGCCCAATGAGGGCGCCGAGAAGAAGAGCGCTTCCGCTGATGATCAGAAGGCAGAGGCCGCTAGGAAGGAAGCTGAGGCAAAGGCCGCTAAAGCCAAGGCTGATGCCGAGAAGAAAGCGAAGGATGCTGAGGCCAAGGCCGCCAAAGCCAAGGCTGACGCCGAGGCAAAGGCCAGGGAGAAGGCCGCAGCTGCCCTGAAGACTGACAGCAAGGTCTCGGACGCCGCCAGGAAAGCTGAGGCTGACAGGCGCGCGAAGGCTGAGGGCGGAAAGACCTCTAACCTCAAGGTCGGCCAGGTTGTTCCTTTCTCAGAAGTGCAGGGCGGCCGTGCGTCTGCTCCTGCCAAGCCTGCGTCAGGCGCTGCCTCCTCCACAGCCGGCAGGTATACCGTCCAGCTGTCAAGCTCCCGCGACTACCAGGAGCTGACCAAGATGCAGGCTCGCTGCCCTGAGACCTGCCGCATCAAGAAGGTCGGCAGCGGCACCTACAAGCTCTTCATGGGCTCCTATCCCGACAGGGAGTCGGCGAATGCCGCAAGGCAGAAGGCCACAGGCCTTGCCCACGATGCCTGGGTTACCAAGGAGTAAGACTTCAGACGATGTTCCGAGAGCCGCTTCTGCGGCTCTTATTTTCATAAGTTTCCCTTTTGTCTCACACACGAGAAAAATCCTATGTCCCGGAAATATCTTATTGCTCCCTCAATCCTCTCGGCTGACTTCTCAAGGCTCGGAGACGAGGTAAGGGATGTCCTCAAGGCAGGCGCCGACGTCATACACGTTGATGTCATGGACAACCACTATGTTCCAAACCTTACCATCGGACCTCTTGTGGTAAAAGCGCTCAGGAAGTGCGGCATCGATGCTCCGCTTGACTGCCACCTGATGACCTCGCCTGTTGACTCGCTGGTTGAGATGTTCGCTGAGGCAGGCGCCTCCTACATCACCTTCCACCCCGAGGCATCCGCCCATCCTGACCGCACGCTGAGCCTCATAAAGAGCTTCGGCCTGAAGTGCGGCCTGGTCCTCAATCCCGCCACCTCACCCGAATGGCTGCGCTACGAGATGGAAAGGCTCGACATCATCATGCTGATGTCAGTCAACCCAGGCTTCGGCGGGCAGAGCTTCATTCCCGGCACTCTCCAAAAGCTCCGTGAGGTTAGGAAGATGATCGACGACTCCGGCCGCGACATCAGGCTTGAGGTTGACGGAGGTGTGAAGACTGCCAACATCAGGGAAATCGCTGAGGCAGGCGCCGACATGTTCGTTGCCGGCTCCGCCATCTTCGGCGCCGATGACTACGGCAGGGTAATTTCAGAAATGCGCGCGAGACTCGGAGGTGAGATTTGAAGAGCTGCTTCCTTTTTGACGTAGACGGTACCGTAGCGGACACCGTGCCGCAGATGGCAATCAGCATCAGAAACAGCTTCTCAGCGCTCGGACGTGACTATCCCCCCGAGAGCGAGGTGCGCGGCTATGTGGGCAACGGGCTCGACAAGCTGGTTCTCCGCTCGATGAAGAGGGATTTCAATGCGGACTACTCTGACTTCAGCGATGAGGAGTTCGGAAAGTTCAAAAAGGCCTACTCCGAGGAGTACATGCGCCAGATCACCGGCAACTACACGCTGTTCCCTGGTGTTGCCGAGACGGTCAGGAAGCTCAAGGCCATGGGCAAGATGCTTGGCATCGTCACGAACAAGCCCCAGCCATATATCGAGCCATTCCTCAGGAGCGCCGGCATATTCGAGTGCTTTGACTTCACGCTTGGAGGCGGAGTGATCAAAGAGAAGAAGCCGAGCCCTGCTCCTATTCTCTATGCCATGGAGAAGATGGGAGCAAAGCCTGAGGAGACTGTCATGGTCGGCGACTCCTCAAACGACATCCTTGCCGCAAAGGCCGCGGGAGTCTCGTCGGTAGGCCTCACCTACGGCTACAATTACGGGCATGATATCGGCGAGTTCGGTCCCGATCTCGTTACAGGGAATTTCAGCGACGTGCTGAAGCTTGCCTGACCCAGTGCCTTGCAGGGCACGTCAGGTCAGATCGCGGCTTACTGCTCCCTGAAATGGTTCCAGCCGTCAGGCACCACTGACGGCACTCCATCAAGGAGGTACTCAATCCTCCCTGTCCCGGTTATCCTGCCTATTGCCGTTATCCCGGTCTTTGCGAGAGCCGGGATTTTCCCTGCCTTTCTGAAATTCTCCTCTGAGATGGTGAAGAGAAGCTCATAGTCTCCCCCTCCCGAGGCAGCCAGGTCAGTCTTTCTCTTCATCGGAAGCGAGGCGAGAGCCGGGGAGAACGGAAGATGCTCAAGGCTTACTGATGCCCCGAGACCGCCGTTCAGAAGATGCCTGAGATCTGACGTAATTCCGTCGGAGATGTCGAGCATCGAGCTCGCAAGTCCCCGGAGGGCGATTCCTTCACTAATTCTTGCCTGAGGACGCTCCAGGCGCCTCCTGGCCTCCTCCCACGAAGGATGATCCACCGTAACTCTTCCGCTATAGGAGTCCTCTACGGCAAGAGCAGCGGCTCCCAGAGTCCCTGTTACCGCGATTATGTCTCCTTCCCTAGCGGAGTCCCTTCTTACCGCAGTGCCTTCTGGCAGCGTGCCAAGAGCAGTTACGGCAATGCTGAGAGGCCCCCGCGACATATTGCCGCCCGCGAGGAAAGCATTGTTCCGCTCCAGATCCTCCTTCAGTGATTCGGAGAACGGAACTATGAAGCTCTCATCAGGAGATGGCAGTACAAGAGAGAGGAAAATGCAGAAGGGCTCCGCGCCCATTGCGGCAAGATCAGAGAGATTTACCTCAACTGCCTTTATGCCGAGTGACTCGGGCGAGGTGCCTTTGAAGAAATGGACTCCCTCCACGATGGAGTCAGTGGTGACTGCCATCTCCTTTTGCGGAGGGCAGCGGAAGACCGCGCAGTCATCGCCGTTGGGCACTGAGAGGCGGCCGCGATCATCCTGTATGAAGTATTTCCCGATCAGGGAAAACTCATCGCTCATTCAGCGCTGCCGTCAGAGGGAGTCTTTCTCTCGCCGCGTGCTTTCCAGGGGCCGGAGGGGCGCTTTCTGTCAGAAGGGCGGTGATCCTTCCTGAAGCCGGATCTGAATCCGCCTTCCTTGCCGGATGACTCACCGTCCTCGCCGCTCTTTCCGCCGGCAGGGCGCTTTCCTTTCCTGAAGGAGGAGTCAGAATGCTTCCTGAAGGAAGGCCTGCCTTCTCCGCTCCTTCCGTGCTCCCTGCGTTCCCCGGAGAATGATCTGCTTCTGCTCCGGCGTCCCGGAGAGTTGGGATCAAGGCTCATGGGCTTGGGCCTGCTCTCAACGTCTGCTGAAGGCTCTGCGTCTTCGGCCGCACCGTCTGCGGATTGCTCATCAGAGGCGGCAGATGAGGAGGAAGCAGATTTGACTGCATTCACTGCGGGTTCTTCCTCAGCGGAAGGTTCCTCTGCTGCAGCCTCTGAATCTGCCTCCTCATGGGAAGCACCCTCTGCGCTATCTCCCTTGAGGTGGAGCGCCTTGGAGACGACCTTGTCCAGGACGCCGTTTACAAAGCGATGGCTTTCCTCTGCGGCGAAGGCCTTGGCGAGGTTAACCGCCTCATTGATGACAACCTTGTAGGGCACCTCAGCGGAGAGCCTCAGGAGCTCATAGCAGGCAAGCCTCAGGATAGCCCTGTCGACCTGATCCAGATCCTCGGTGCTGCGCTTCTCAAGGAACCTCCTGTAAAGGCTGTCGAGCTCCTCATGCTCCGCGACGACTCCGTCGAAGAGGCGGTCAAAATATTCCCAGTCGACGTTCTTGCATTCCGGATCTGAGCTGAACTGGGCCTTGATCGATGACGGCAGGTCACCGGTCATCTGCCACTGATAGATGGCCTGCATGGCAGTGCGCCTGGCCATGGTACGCTGAAAGGGTTTCATCAGGCTAGCCTATATTCTTAAGGTTGTTGAGGACGTTGATCATCTCAAGCGAGGAGAGCGCTGCCTCTGAGCCCTTGTTGCCGGCCTTGGAGCCTGCTCTCTGCACTGCCTGCTCGATGGTGTCGCAGGCAAGTACGCCGAACGCGACAGGGACGTCTGAACCCAGCATGGTCTGGGTAAGGCCCTTGGCGCACTCGTTGGCGACGATCTCAAAATGATAGGTGGCTCCGCGGATGACGCAGCCAAGAGCGATAACCGCGTCGAACTTCCTGGACTCGGCAAGCCTCTTGACGGTCAGAGGGATCTCAATGGCCCCCGGGACGCGGATGCAGGTGATGTTGTCCGGATTTACCTGTCCCTGGCGAAGGAGAGTGTCTTCCGCGCCTTCAAGAAGGCGCTCGGTGATAAAGCTGTTGAATCTTGATACGACAATGGCTATTTTGGCTTCCGGGCAGGGAAGGCAGCCTTCGATGGTTTTCATGGCAAATCCTCTTTCGGTCAAACAGACTGAGTCTGTGCAGTTCAGGCTCACATGATAATTTGACAGGGCAGTTTTTGCAAACGCCGCGGGCTTACGGGAGCATATTTCAGGGATCAGAAGAAGCCGTTCTCACCCAGCATCTCCATGGTGAGCCCGCCTGTTGCTGGTTTATTCACACTGGCAGCGCTTTCTGAAGTGGCAGACTCTCCCTGCATGGAGAGGATCCTCGCAACATACCTGGCGAGCACGTCAACCTCCAGGTTGAGCCTCGTGCCGGGACGCCAGAGCGAGATGTTGGTCGCGCGCATCGTGTGGGGAATTATCGTCAGCCTGAAGGTGTCCCCTTCCGTATCATTGACGGTAAGGCTTATGCCCGAGACCGCGATGGAGCCCTTTTTCGCGATGTACATCATGAGCTCATGCGGCGCCTCGATGACAAAGTCCGTGCCGGCCTCGCCTCCCGTAATGCTCCTGACGGTGCCGGTACCGTCGACATGCCCGGTTACGATATGGCCGCCCATCCGGCTCTCAGGCTTCAGCGCCTGCTCGAGGTTTACCGTGTCGCCGGGGCAGAGGAGACCAGCTGCCGTGAGATCGCGGGTCTCGTGGGAGACATCTGCGGTGAATATGCTGCCGCGGATCGATGTCGCCGTGAGGCATATGCCGTTTACCGCGATGGAGTCCCCCTCTTTTGCGTTCCGGAGATCAAGCGCCCCGGCATTGATGGTAAGAGCCATGCCGCCGTTCACGGACCTGATTCCTGCTACTGTGCCTGTGCACTCTACTATTCCGGTAAACATCTGCTCTCCGAACTCAACTGGGATCAGCGCTGATTCTGCAGCTGCTGAAAGATTTGTCAAATTTTTGCGCAAATTTTTAACTTTTTTTTTGATATTTTGATTATACGCCTTAAAATAAGGTTATTGTGTGCGGCATCGGCCGCACTTGAATTATCAACGGAGACGCTGGCAGCGTCTGAATACGGAGATCGGATCAACAGGATCTGTTAGTTTGCTTATGATGAAGAAAATTTGGGTGATGACCGCAGTTGCTGCGGCAGTTATGGCGCTTGCCGGCTGCAACGAGAATACCGGCAAGGCAGCCTCCGGCGCGCAGGCTCCTGCCAAGGCTGACGTGAAGACTGAGGCACAGGCCCCTGCCAAGGCTGACGCCAAGGCTCCCGCAGCTGCAGAGGAAAAGTCCGCTGACACCCAGAAGGCCGGGCTTACCGGTGATGACGCCGTAGCATACGCAGTCGGACAGTCCCTCGGCTCCTACATTGAGAAGACCAACAGGCAGCAGGAGGAGTTCGGCCTGAAGCTCGATCCTGCCAAGGTTATCGACGGCTTCACCGACGGCATGACCGGCAAGGACAAGCTCCAGAACGTCGACAAGCAGAAGCTCCTCATGGACTTTGACGCCAAGGTAAAGGCCAAGGCAGAGGAGGCAGAGCAGAAGAAGGCTGCAGAGGAGATCGCCAAGGGCAACAAGTTCCTTGAGGAGAATGCCAAGAAGGAAGGCGTCCAGACTACTGAGTCCGGCCTGCAGTACAAGGTCATCGAGCCTGCCAAGGACGCGAATGCACCGAAGCCTGACAAGGATTCCGTTGTAACCGTCTTCTACAAGGGCACTCTGCTTGACGGCAAGGTATTTGACCAGAACATCGGCCAGGATCCTGTCAGCTTCCCGCTCAATGCAGTAATTCCGGGATGGTCTGAGGGCGTATCCCTCATGCAGAAGGGCTCCAAGTACCGCTTCTGGATCCCTTCAAAGCTGGGCTACGGCGACAGGCCGGTCGGCCAGATCCCCGCAAACTCGGTTCTTGTCTTCGATGTTGAGCTGGTAAACATCAAGACCGCGGCCGAGGCAAAGGCTGAGGAGGAAAAGGCTGCTGCTGAGCAGAAGAAGCAGGAAGAGGAGCAGAAGGCCGCTGCCGAGAAGGCCAAGGCTGACGAGCAGAAGGCTGCCGCGGCTCAGGCAAAGTCCGATGAGAAGAAGGCTGACGCAAAGCCCGCTGAGACCAAGCCGGTCAAGGTTGAGGATGCCTCCGGAAGCGTTCCTGCTGACAAGAAGGTAAAGTAATTCAGGGCCAGGACAACTCCCGCTCTTTCTGATGAGGCAGGCCTCTGAGCCTGTCTTTATTATTTTTTTCTCCTAATCTTCAGATTTTTTGAATCATCATCAAAAAAATATTTTATTTTTAAAATTTTTTCTCTACAATCCTTCAGTACGGTTTTCTCTCGGGTTTAGCCGTATTATCCTGCTTGTAACCTGTTTTCCCGGAAAGTCTGATGCAGTTCTCATGGCGCTTATCATTCATCATGGCAGTCAGCCTGCTCTTTGCCGCGTGCGAAAGCGCTGCGGCGGCAGGCGGCAGCCTTTCCCGTGATGACTCGCGCCTCAGGGACTGGATAGAGCAGTACAACGAGGACTTCAGCTCTGACAATGGCCTGGACTACTACATCTACCTCAATGACGTCTCCGACCAGGAGAGCTATCTCGCTGTCTCCTATATATTCACGACCCGCTATGATGAGGTGTTCGGCGAATACCACGACAGCATGATGGGGGACTATTTTAAGAAGAAGGGCACCTCAGATTTGGGGGACTTCTACGCTGACACCTCCGATCCCAGGCACTACATCTATGTCCGGAGGTCTGAGTGCCGGGCGCGCGAGTACGTGATAGTGAGGTTCGCGGAGTTCCTTGCCCCTGACGCGAGGCACGCTCTCGACCGGAGCCTACTTGCCATGGCGGACGCCAGGTTCAGGTACGAGAGGGGAAACCTCAGCGCCAAGGAGATAAGGCGCCTTGCCGGCATACGCACCTTTGACAGCCTCTTCACCGACGAGATCATGGATGACACCTTCCCTGACGATCTGAGGAGATCGGACGGGAGCCATGTGCAGCTCCTCGACGCTGCGGTCACGCATCCCTTTGACCTTCCGCTCAGCATGCGCTTTGTCGGGAGCGACAGCGGGGCCTTCAACTATGCGGTGAAGGCAGGCGGCGGACGCGCCTATGTCAGGGTGCTCTACCTGAGCGGCAGGGGACGGGGCAGCGGCGGGACCTGTGAGCTCTATCAGGGAAGATCCCATGGCTCCGAGACCATCTGCCGCGTGATCTATGCCCCAGACTACGCCTATGGAGGCGGGGGAAACTATGAGAGAGTGCTGCAGCTGAGCTTTCCGGACGGGAAGAGGTTCAGGCTCTCCGACGTCGACCTCGAGTCGCTTGAGCTCAATTCTGACGTGAGAAAGTTCAGGATCTTCCTCTACGAGCCTCTTCAGCCAAAAAGAGAGGAAGGCGTGTACAATGTACTGATCATAACCGTGCTGAGCCTTGCCGCTCTTCTCGCGGCAATAAGGTTCATCAGCCTCATGAGGCTCAGGCGCTACCTCAGAACGACACACAGGATAACGGAATGAAAAATCTCCTACTCACAGCTTCCGCGCTTCTTATTCTCATCTCCTGCCCTGCAGGGGCTTTTGTCGATGCGGGTTGCAACGCCCCGCAGCATGCCTCCGACGATGACTCCGTCGAGGTTCTCCTCCCTGGGAGCGGCCTGAGCCCCTCGGCCCGCTATTTTGACAACGGCGAGACCCTGGTGAACACCGACGAGCTGGACGATTGCTTCTTCAAGAACGGAGACAGCGAGGCCGCCGGCCCTGTGTTTGCCGGAAGGTAGCCTGAGCCGCTGATCCATGGTATGGCACGATCCTTGCTGATAAACGTGCAGGAAAAATATCATGAGGATGCGGCTATGAATATCAGCGGAATCGGCGGTGACTATCTTCTCCAGGAAATGGCGTCCATGCGCCTCCAGGCCTCTGACATGAGCGGCTCCGGGCGCGTCCCTGCGACTGCCGGGAAGGCCGGCGAGGAGTTCAGCGACGTGCTGAGCCGCGCGCTCGACGGCGTGAGCGATGCCCAGAACACGGCTGATGATTTAAGAACAAGATTTGATCTGGGCGACCGTTCTCTGTCGCTCTCTGATGTTATGATATCCGCCCAGAAAGCCTCGCTTTCGTTTGAGGCTGCAGTTCAGGTCAGAAACCGTTTCGTTGACGCTTACCGCAGCATAATGCAGATGCAGGTCTGATTAGCCCTGCCTGCGCTTTTCTTTTGACTTCTTGGAGGCAGTTGCCATGGCCGATGAGTCCCTGCCGGCAGTAGCCGGAGGTTCAGTTCCTGCCGGAGAAAGCGCTCCGGCCGCTGTTCCGAAGTCATCATTCCTGAGCTTCCTCAAATCGGACGACGTGATGCGCCAGGTCATAATCATCCTGACGCTCGCCATCTGCCTTGCCGTCGTTGTCTATCTCATGGTCTGGGCCAAGGGCTCGGACATGCGCCCTCTGGGGCAGTTCACCACGCCCGAGCTCATCAAGACTCTGAACGCGCTTGACGCGCACAAGTTCGAGTACAAGGTCGAGCAGGGCTCCAATACCATTTACGTGAAGGGCGACGACTACAACAACATCGTCCTTTCCCTGAAGCGCGACGGCGTAATGGGCGAGGAGGTCAACTCCGGCGACGAGCTCATCCTCAAGGACTCCGGCTTCGGCGTGAGCCAGCGCCTGGAGTCGGAGAGGATGAAGCTCTCCAGGGAGCAGCAGCTTGCCTATGCCATAAGGCAGTACCGCAACATCGCGGACGCCACCGTGCTGCTCGCGATTCCCCGGGAGAATGTCTTTGCCCGCGACCAGAGAAAGCCCAGCGCCACCGTTGTCGTCAGGCTGAAGAACACCGGCTCCATGCTCAAGCAGGAGGAGGTAGACGCCATCGTCGATACGGTCGCCTCGGCAGTCCACAACCTCGAGCCCTCGCGCGTAACAGTTACCGATCAGAACGGGCGCCTCCTCAACTCGGGGTCCCAGGACGCGAGATCCGTGCAGGCCCGCCGCGCCTTCGAGATGGAGCAGCGCAAGGAAAGCGAGTACCGGGAGAAGATCGACGGGATCCTGTCGCCAGTCCTTGGATACGGCAACTATACGGCGGAGGTCGACATTTCCATGGACTCCTCCGAGCAGGAGTCAACCTCCAAGCTCTACAATCCTGATGAGTCCGCGGTCCGCTCCGAGGCGATAAAGCGCGAGTCATCGAACGGCGCCATGGCGGGCGGCATCCCCGGGGCGCTCTCGAACCAGCCTCCTGCTGCAAGCCATATTCCCGAGACCGTAACCGGCACCAACGCCGGCGCCAACGCGGCTGACGGGCAGGGCCCGGGCAACGGCACCACCGCGACTGAGAGAGGGAACGCCAAGAATCCGGCGTCAGGCCCGCAGTCAGGCGGAGCAGGGACATCAGCCGTGCTTTCCTCCGCATCATCCGGCGGCAGGTACTCGAGCAACGAGACCAGGAACTACGAGATTGACACCACGATAAGCCATACCGTCCGCCATCCGGGCGGCATCAACCGCCTGACGGTCTCCGTAGGCGTTGACTACGCGAAGAAGACCGGCGAGGACGGCAAGGTAGAGTATGTCCCGAGAACTCCTGAGGAGCTTGAGAACATCAGGCGCCTGCTTGAGGGCGGGCTTGGCTTCGACGTTACCCGCGGCGATCAGCTTGAGGTTGTATCGGTCAGGTTCAACAAGGCGCCCGTCGCGGAGGCGGCCGCAGAGAAATTCTATGAGAGCGACTGGTTCTGGCGTCTCGTGAAGATTGTTGCGTCAGTCCTTGTCATCCTCGGCATCATCATGATGATTGTGAAGCCGATGGTCATGAAGCTCATCTACTCCAAGGATGAGACCGACCGGCAGCACGAGCTTGATCTCGACAACACCATGGTCGGACAGGGTGATGACGATCTGAGGCTCCTTGCCCAGTCCGCGGACTCGCCTGAGTCTCTCTACAACATAAAGAACGGCCAGCTGATCCTGCCGGATCTCCACAAGGACGAGGATCTGCTGAAGGCAGTAAGAGCGCTCGTGTCGAACGAGCCTGATCTCGCTGCCGAGGTGGTCAAGAAGTGGGTTGAGGAGGACATGCCGAAGAAATGAGCGACAATCAGAATAACCAGGGCGGCGCGCCTGCCCCTGCGCCCGCAAAGCCCGCCTCTCCCGCTGTCTCTGCAGGAGCGCTTTCCGGAAACCCGGTCATGGAGCTCACCGAGGAGCAGCGCCAGATGGTCTCCAAGATGACCGGAATGGAAAAGGCCGCGGTCCTCATGCTGAGCCTCAACGAGGAGGACGCTGCGGAGATCTTCCGCCACCTCGAGCCCAAGGAGGTGCAGCGCCTCGGTATGGAGATGGCCTCCATGTCCGACTTCAACCATGACAAGGTCATGGCGGTGCACAAGCTTTTCATTGACAACATCCAGAAGTACTCCAGCATCGGCGTCGGATCCGAGGACTTTGTCAGGAAGGCCCTTGTCGCGGCCCTTGGCGAGGACAAGGCCGGAAACCTCGTCGAGCAGATCATCAAGGGCTCCGGCGCGCACGGACTCGACTCCCTCAAGTGGATGGACGCGAGACAGGTTGCCCACATCATCAAGAACGAGCATCCGCAGATCCAGACTATCGTGCTGAGCTACCTTGATCCGGAGCAGTCTGCGGACATCCTGTCGCAGTTCCCGGAGAAGGTGAGGCTCGATCTCATCATGCGAATCGCCAGCCTTGAGGAGGTGCAGCCGGCGGCGCTCCAGGAGCTCAACGAGATTATGGAGAAGCAGTTCGCCGGCTCCGCCGGAACCCATGCCGCGAGGATGGGCGGACTCAAGGCCGCAGCCTCCATCATGAACTACCTCGATACCAGCATCGAGGGCCCTCTCATGGATTCCATCAGGGAGAATGACGAGGAGGTCGGTCAGAAGATCCAGGATCTGATGTTCGTCTTCGACGATCTCATTGACGTCGATGACAGAAGCATACAGACGCTCCTGCGCGAGGTTCAGCCCGAGATGCTGCAGAAGGCGCTCAAGGGCTGCGACGACGCGCTCAAGGAGAAGTTCTTCAAGAACATGTCGAAGCGCTCCGCGGAGATGTTCAAGGAGGATCTCCAGGCGATGGGCCCGGTGCGCGTCAGCGATGTCGAGGCGGCGCAGAAGGATATCCTCTCGGCGGCGAGGAAGCTTGCTGATGCCGGGCAGATCATGCTCGGAAACGCAGGCGGCGAGAGCTTCGTCTAAAGGAGCGGCATTTCATCAGGCCAGCGCTCTGCTGGCGGAGGAGTCAGGAAGATGGCATCAGCCGGCATTTCAGGAAGGAACCGCGGCGGCTCCTCCTTTCTCGGGGCAAGGGCCAGGGAGTCACTTGACGGGGCACCGGCTGACGCCGGCACCGGAGCGGAGGACCTCGGGAGCCTTTTCCCGGGATTCGGCGAAAGCCCGGAGGAAGCGGCTGCCCAGCCTGACGGAGGCTGGGCGCAGGTCAGAGGGGATGATGCGGCCCCGGTGAGCGGCAGAGGGACAGTCCCCGAAGCTCAGGGAGCCAGGTCAGGAGCCCTCTCCCGCAGCTCACCGTTTTCCGATGACGGCTCAGTAAGCCTCGAGGACGCCGGCGCCTCTGCCGGGCGCTACCATTATTCCGCGTTCAGCTCCCCGAACCCCTTCATGTCTGATGACGAGATAAGCCAGGCGTCACCCGCCGGGGAGCCCTCTGCCGCACCGCAGGAAAATGACAGCGCCGCGGCCGATCCTCCTGCTGACGCTCAGGACGCTGCGGACCAGGTGCCACAGGAGAATGACGGGCACGGTGCGGAGAAGTCCAATGTCTTCGGCTATGAGGAGGGCTGGTACCAGAAAGGTCTCGAGGAGGAGCGGCGCAGGAAGGAGGAGGCTGAGGCAAAAGAGCGCAATGAGGTTCCCTGCATTACTCTTGCTGAGCTGGAGGAGATCCGGAAGGGCGCCTATGACGACGGATTTGCCGAGGGCAAGAAGGAAGGATTCGCGAAGGGGCACGAGGAGGGGCTTGCCGCTGGGCATGGCGAGGGACTCAAAAGCGGACACGACGAGGGCTACCAGGCCGGTATTGCTGACGGGGCGGCTGCGGTTGACGCCGAGAAGGCGAAGTTCGCCGCGCTCGCGGAGAAGCTCGGAAAGCCCCTGGAGCTCGTGAATGAGTCTATTGAGAAAGAGCTCCTTGTTGTAGTTTCAAGAATTGCCAGGGCATTCCTTGAAAAGGAGGCCCGTGTCCCGGAGTTCCTCGCGAAGTCCCTTCATGCCGCGGTGGCGGCCCTCCCGTCAACAAAGGAAGGCGTTACTGTCATGCTTAATCCGGCGGACGCGGCTGAGCTCCTTAAGCTTATGCCGGAGGAGTCGCTCTCGGATCTGGGCTGGAAGGTCGTCTCAGACGCCTCGGTCGGGGCAGGCGACATCAGGATTGACTCGGGGAGCTCAAGCGTTGACTGGAAGCTCTCCGAGAGAATTGACGCGGTGATTGAGAGGTTCGTCAATGAGAATTCCGGAGGAAACGGCTGATGAGGTCCCTTTCAGAGCGCATTTCCTCCTGGAAGACTGACGCAGGCCCTTCAAAGCCAGCGGTTGCGGGACGGCTTGTGCGCGTCGTGGGGCTCACGCTCGAGGCGGTGGGCTGCCGCGCCGCTGTCGGATCGCTCTGCCGCGTCGAGACCATGAACGGGAGCCTGGACGCCGAGGTTGTCGGCTTCTCAGGCGGCAGGCTCTACCTGATGCCGAGCGGCGACATGGAGGGCGTTGTCCCGGGCGCCAGGGTGGTGCCGGTCTCAGGCGAGTCCTCTCTCCCCCTCGGAAACGGCCTGCTCGGCCGGGTACTGAACGGCATAGGGGAGCCGATTGACGGACAGGGCCCGATCACGGGAGTCCTCCGCGAGGCGCCGCCGTCAAAGCACCTCAATCCTCTCGCAAGGCGCAAGATCACCGAGCCGCTTGACGTCGGAGTAAGGGCTATAAACGGCATCATTACAGTCGGAAAAGGACAGCGAATGGGGCTCTTCGCCGGCTCGGGCGTCGGAAAGTCCGTGCTCCTCGGCATGATGACGCGCGGCTCGTCAGCGGACGTTTCGGTCGTCGGGCTCATAGGCGAGCGTGGACGCGAGGTCAAGGAGTTCATCGAGGACATCCTGGGGCCCGAGGGGCGAAAGAGGGCTGTAGTGATTGCTGCTCCAGCTGATGCCTCGCCGCTCATGCGCCTTAAGGGCTGCGAGACAGCCCTCTCCTGCGCGGAGTATTTCAGGGATCAGGGCAAGGACGTTCTCCTCCTGATGGACTCGCTTACACGCTATGCCCAGGCTCAGAGAGAGATAGCTCTCGCCGTGGGCGAGCCTCCCGCGACCAAGGGCTATCCGCCCTCAGTATTTGCAAGGCTCCCCGCGCTCGTGGAGCGCGCCGGAAACGGCGGCGGAAATCAGGGCTCAATTACCGCCTTCTTTACCGTTCTCACTGAGGGAGACGATCTGCAGGATCCGATCGCGGACGCGTCGCGCGCCATCCTGGACGGCCATATCGTGCTCTCCCGCGCCCTCGCCGACTCCGGGCATTACCCGGCGATTGACATTGAGAAGTCGATAAGCCGAGTCATGCCGATGGTGGTGAGCCCGGAGCAGATGAAGATCGCGAGGTCAGTAAGGCAGTGCTACTCACTTTACGAGCAGAACAAGGATCTCATTTCCATCGGCGCCTACCAGAAGGGAGCTGATCCGAGAATTGATCTGGCGATTGCGGCCAGGCCGGTAATTGACGGCTACCTGCAGCAGGGAATGAAGGACGTGATAACCTTTGACTCCTCGCTCAAGGGCCTGCTTTCGCTCGGTCAGACGATAGGCGCAGCTAAATGAGCAGGGCAATAGAGCTTCTGATTGAGAGAGTCGCGGAGGAGGAGGAGCTCGCGAGGAAGCTCTTCGCCAAGGCGACCGGCGACGCAGCCTTCGCCGAGCAGCAGCTTGACGCCCTCAACGGCTTCCGGGAGAGCTATACCCAGAGGCTCACCGAGGAAGGCGCGGCCGGCATGGACAGCTCGCAGCTTGCCCATTACAACGCCTTCATCGACAAGCTTGACGGGGCGGCGGAGTCGCAGACCGCAGTCCTCAGGACAGCCAGGGATCAGGCCGAGAAATACCGGGAGAAGTGGCTCAGCATCAAGGGCAGGAGAAAGGCCCTTGAAACGCTCCTCGAGAAGCAGCGCGAGAGGGAGAGGATAGCCCAGATGAAAAAGGAGCAGAAGGTCTCTGACGAGGCCGCGCTCAACTCCTTCATGAGAAGGCTCAAATCGGAGGCATCAAATGACGAGTCTGACGACGGCCTCCTGTAAGCTGCCGGCGGGGAAAACACTCTCTTTCCTCAGCGACGGCAAAATGGCGCTCTGAGATGCTGATTCTTCTGTTTCCATATAAAAGCCTGAACCTTCCCTGAATATCCCGATATATCTCACGTTTTTTACCGCAGCGCGCTGGCATGCTGTTTGCTACAGCTTATTGAAGTCTGTTTTTGCGTGGAGGGATGCTGATGTCTGCGTCTGTTGATTCTGCTGTGAGGGTTAAATCAAAGGATGCCATGCCCGGAAAAACCTCCGGAAAGGCCGGGGGAGACGGGGCAGGGCTGCTCCCTGACTTCTCGGAAAGCCTTGACGCTCTCGCTCTAAACTCTTCCGGAGAGCCGGCATCGGGCAAAATCTCTCCCCAGGAAAGCAGTGCAGAGAAGATCGGGCCTGCCGCAGAAGGCGAGTCAGGCAAAAACCAGACACCAGCGGAGCTCCTTGACGTCCTTACAGAGTCTGAGAGCAGGGACACCTCCCTCACCGGCGCCTCTTCTGAGGACTCTCTGATCGCAGAGGAAAATAGTTCCGCTGACGACCTGGATCAGGATACGGAAGACAGCACTGAGACAGATGTGCCTGAAGAAGCCTCCGATTTTTCCGGGACTGATACCGCTGTCACAGCTGAAGTTAGCAGCCGGATTTCAGCCTTTCATACGTCAGGCACCGCAGTGGCCTTTAATGAGACAGATGCCGCTCAGGATCCCGCCTCCGCTGAGACATCCGGAAGCCATGACGGAGAAGTGTCAGCACTGAGCGCACCCGGTCTTGCCGCAGGCAGTGAGGAAGCAACTGCTGCAGAGTATCAGAAAGAGCCTCAGGGTTCTGGCGCAGCACAGGAGCATTTCAGATCTGCCGCCATTGCGGGCACTGCCGGGGAAACAGTATCTTGGCGCCAGGCTGATGCCGGAATCCTCCGCAGCGCTTCTTCAGGCACTGAAAACGGCCGTACTGCCGCAGCCACCGTTAGCGGAAGCTCAGGCGAGGCAGCCGCTGTCCAGCAGGAATCTCCTGATGCAGCCGGCAGCCAGTTTTCCGGTATATCCCTCAATAATGGAGCCGCAGCTCCCGGAGCAGGTGAGACGGCAAGCATCTATGCCTTCCTCAACCGGGAAAGAGGCGTCCAGGGCGGAGCGGGAATTCAGTCTGAAGAGCCTGCATCAGCCGCGGCAGATGAGACTGCGAATGAGATTTCAGCCGGGCCTGAGCAGGCTGCTGATTACAGCCCATCAGGCGATGAGGCCGAGGGTGATGAGGCATCATCGGGGAGCGAATACCGCAGGGCGGATGATAACCCGCTCAGTGGCAGCAGCGCGAGGAACGGTCTCTTCCAGAGTACGCTCGCCCAGGCCGGAGCATCATACTCAGGAGGTCTCACAGGGGCCGGCGGCATCGATGGAGCAGGATTGCCGGGCACGGCGGCCGCCAGGGCCGCATCAGGCGGAAGTGCCCATCAGAACGCCATGGACGTGCTCTCGAGGCCGCTCCTCATGACAGACAATACCGCGCGTGAGAGCGGCATGTTCGAGCGGGTCTCCGCCATGATCGGGCGGAACCTCACCGACGCGGACATCCACCTTTCCCCAGAAGGAATGGGCAGACTTCACATTCACCTTGAAATGAAAGACAGAACCCATGCCAAAGTTGCTATAATTGCCGAGCGGCAGGATACCGCGCAGCTCCTGCAGGATACCATGCCCAAGCTCCGCGACAGCCTGCAGGGCAGCGGCATCTCGCTTGACGGCGGAAGCGAGGTCAGCTCTGATCCTGGCAGCAGCTCATTCAGCAGGGGCGGAGAGGGAGCCGCAGGTGAAAGGGGCGCATTCAGAAGCACATTCAGGATGCAGGGAGCATCCGGACTCGGCGCCCTTGGCGGGGATGAAGTTGCTCCCGCTGGTGCCGGACAGGAGATCCGGGTTCAGCAGACACGCTCCGGAGTTGATTATTACGCCTGAAGAATTGGGATTGATGTATGGCAGACGGCAAGGACGGGCAGAAGCTGAAGCTTAACGGCGAGAGCGCCGGCAGGAAGAAAAAGCTGATAATCATCATTGCTCTTGTCCTCCTCCTCGCCGGAGGAGGAGCCGGTGGCTTCTTCTTCATGAAAGGCTCGGGCGACGCGAAGGAAGGCGCCGAGGCTGAGTCAGCTGAGGCAAAGGCTGCGGAGCCCGCAGATACCGAGACCATGTTCATTGCCGATCCGGAGGCCTTCACCTTCAGCGTGAGGGACGGGAGGCGCAGTAGGATTGTCCAGATCCGTGTTGCATTCGAGGTTACCGGCCAGAAGAACCTTGACCTCGCGCAGCACCATCTCCCGCTCATAAGGAGCGCCGTGTTCGGAGTCCTGGACTCCACCAGCTTCGAGTCCCTGCAGTCAGCCGCTGGCCGTGAGGAGATGAGGAAGAAGGCCCTGGAGGCGGCGAGGACCAAGGTCCAGACTGTCGCCAGCGATCCTCTTCTCAACCGTATGTTTTTCACCGCGCTGGTTGTCCAGTAGGAGGCTTCTGTGGCTGATGACATGTCCGAAGTCCTGTCGCAGGACGAGATTGACGCGCTCCTCAACAGCGACTCCGGCTCGGATGACGAGAGCGAGAAGCAGGGCGGCTCAGGGCAGGACGGCGGCAAGGTAGCCACCTATGACTTCCTGAGCCAGGAGCGAATTGTCCGCGGACACATGCCGACGCTCGAGCTTATCAACGAGCGCTTCGCGAGGCACCTCCGCATCAGCCTCTTCAATATGCTGCGCCGCCAGGCCGAGGTTGAGGTCCAGGGCGTCAAGATGCTCAAGTTCGGAGAGTATGTCCATACGCTTTTCGTGCCCACCAGCCTCAACATGGTCCATTTCAAGCCCCTGAAGGGCACGGCGCTCATAACTGTCGAGGCCAGGCTGGTCTTCAGCCTGGTAGACAACTATTTCGGAGGAAACGGCCGCTTCCACTCCAAGATTGAGGGCCGCGAGTTCACGCCTACGGAAAGGCGCGTCATACAGCTGCTCCTCCGCATCATCTTCGGCGACTACAAGGAGTCATGGGGACTTGTCATGGATGTTGACTTCGAGTACCTCGACAGCGAGGTCAACCCGTCCATGGCAAATATCGTGAGCCCGACCGAGATTATTGTAGTTAGCTACTTCCACATTGAGCTCGACGGCGGCAGCGGAGACTTCCATGTCGCCATGCCGTATTCCATGATCGAGCCTATCAGGGAGCTTCTCGACACCGGTGTGCAGAGCGATCAGGGCGACACCGACGAGCGCTGGAGCAAGGCGCTGCATGAGGAGATCATGGACGTCAGGATCAAACTCACCGCGCAGCTCCTGCAGAAAAAGCTCACGCTCCGGCAGATTATCAACCTGGAGCCGGGCGACATCATCAAGGTCGACATGCCTGACTCGCTCCTCGTCTACGCGGAGGATCTCCCGAGCTACCGCGCGAAGCTTGGACGGGTCAAGGACAACTACGCGCTGAAGATTTCGCGCCTCATCGAGAGGCCGGCGTCGGTCAAGAGCAAGCTTGCCCTCATCACAAGGAAAGGCGAGCATATCGACAATTCCGGCGATGACGATGATGTCGAGAGAAGCATAGGTGACGCTGAGTAGGCAGTGCCGCGCAGGCGAGCCAGATCGGATAAGGAGGTTTTATGAGTGATCAGGACGATATGGCCGCTGCCTGGGCGGCGGCGCTGAGCGAGCAGCATGACGCGGAGGCCAAACAGAAGGCCGAGAGCGAATCACCTGACGACATACTGGCGTCAGTGCAGTCGCAGCCTTCCGGTGATGGATCCTCATCGCAGTCCTCGGTTGACGACATCCTGAATGACGTCGCGATGACCGGGGAGGAGAAGAAGGACTTCCTTAACCCTCAGGACGGCGCGAAAGAGGTCAGGCTAGAGGACTTTACCGCCGATGCCGAGGTGAAGCACAAGCAGCAGGAGAAGCTTGACGCCATTCTCGACATACCGGTAACCATCACGATGGAGGTCGGCCACTCGCAGATCCCCATAAGAAGCCTTCTGCAGCTCAACCAGGGCTCGGTCGTTGAGCTGGACAGGATCGCGGGAGAGCCGCTCGACGTCCTGGTGAACGGCACACTTATCGCGCACGGAGAAGTCGTGGTGGTAAATGACAAGTTCGGCATCCGCCTTACCGACGTCATCAGCCAGACCGAGAGAATCAAGAAGCTGAGATAGGAAGCCCCGTTGAGATATTTTCTGGCTTTGGCCTGCGTCCTGATGTCAGCCGCCGCAGGGGCGGCTGATAAGGCAGGCTACGCGCCTGCCGCGGCAGCTGCAGGAGGCCCCTATTCCGGTACTGCCACCGTGGCAGGCATCGCTCAGTGGTTCCTGAGTTCAGTGCTGGTCATAGGCCTTATCTTCCTCTGCGCCTTCCTCGCGAGGAAGCTCCGCCTGGTGCCGTCCGCGAAGGCTGGCGCTCCCCGGGTCCTGCAGGTCCTGCCGCTCGGAGGAAAGCACAGGATTGCCGCGGTCGAGATCATGAACAAGGTTCTCATTGTCGGCATAACTCCTTCCGGCATGTCCCTTCTTGCCGGTCCTTTCAATCCGGAGGAGCTTTCCTCTTTGCCTGATAGTGCCGGTCAGGCAGGCTCCGGCCCCGGCACGGCAGAAAAGGGGAAAGAGGCGTCTTCTTTCCGGAGCGTACTTGAGTCCTTCGCCAGGGAGCCGGAACAGGGCGCAGATGAAGGCAGGGCAGAAGCCGAAAGTGCCGGGAAGCAGGAGCTGTGATTTTCAGGTGGGAACGAACATGTCCGTGATTTTAAGAAAAGCCGCCGGAGCTGCCATGCTCCTCCTCATGGCGCTGCTGCCTTCGTACTCATGGGCAGCTGACCTCAGCATGAGCGCGATGACCGTTACCAAGGCGGCAGACGGCTCCGAGGAATACAGCATCTCGGTTCAGGTACTCATCCTGATGACGATGCTCACGTTCCTGCCGTCAATCATCATCATGATGACCTCCTTCACCAGAATCATAGTGGTGCTCGGGATCCTGAGGCAGGCCATCGGACTGCAGCAGAGCCCCTCAAACCAGATCCTGGTCGGAATCGCGCTGTTCCTGACCTTCTTCATCATGTCGCCTGTTCTCGACGAAATAAACAATTCTGCGCTGCAGCCTTACCTCAACGACCAGATTACCTCAAAGCAGGCTTTCGAGAAGGCACAGGAGCCCCTCCGGAAGTTCATGCTGCAGCAGACCAGGGTGAAGGATCTCAACAGCTTCATGGAGTACGCCGGAGAGAAGGCCGACACGCCGGAACAGGTGCCGCTCAAGGTTCTCATACCAGCGTTCATGGTGAGCGAGCTCAAGACCACCTTCCAGATGGGCTTCATGCTTTTCCTGCCTTTCCTCGTCATTGACCTCGTTACGGCAAGCATCCTGATGGCGATGGGTATGATGATGCTCTCGCCGGCGCTCATTTCCCTTCCTTTCAAGCTGATGCTCTTTGTCCTAGTGGACGGCTGGTCGCTCCTCATCGGCACGCTGGTGTCGAGCTTCGGCATAGGAACAGGAGGCTGACATGGGACCTGAAGGTTATGTAGACATAATAAGAAGGACGTTCGGCGTGGTGTCGCTCCTCGTGTCGGCGGCGATACTCCCGAGCCTGGTGGTGGGACTCATGGTCTCGGTCTTCCAGGCCACGACCTCAATCAACGAGCAGACGCTGAGCTTCCTCCCGAGGCTTCTCGTAACGCTCCTCGCTCTCTCTCTCGGAGTCAACTGGGGCCTGCAGACCCTGATGGACTTCTTCTACGAGATCATCAGGGCAATCCCGGAGGTTACTGGATAGTGTCTCTCCCGTTTGAGTACCTCTCCGCGCTCATCGCGTCATATTTCTGGCCGTTTGTCCGGCTCTCCTCCATGATGATGGTCATGGTGGTGTTCGGGACAAGGATGATGCCGACCTTTGTGCGCCTGGTATTCTCGGTTGCGGTAACCGCGGCAATTGTGCCGCTCCTCCCCCTGCAGAAGCTCCCGTTTGAGATCATGAGCCTTCCCGGGTTCCTTATCACCATAAGGGAGGCGCTCATCGGCATACTCATAGGATTTGCGACTGAGTTCCTCTCGCAGACCTTCGTCCTCGCAGGAAGCGTCGTCGCCATGCAGACCGGTCTTGGCTTCGCCGCGTTCATGGATCCGGTCAACGGCGAGAGCGTCCCGGTCGTAGGGCAGTTCTTCTCCACGCTTTGCGCGCTCGTCTTCCTCAGCATCGACGGGCATATTGCCGTAATCTCGATGACGCGCGAGAGCTTCATAACGCTTCCTCCGGGGCTCTACCTTCTTGCTCCGTCATCCTGGATGGAAATGGCGATGTTCCTTGGGGTGATGTTCCAGGCCGCGGTCTCATTCGCGCTCGCGTCAATTGTGGCGATGCTGGTAATTAACTTCACCTTCGGCATCATGACCCGCGCAGCGCCCCAGCTCAATATCTTCAGCATGGGCTTCGCGGTGAGCATGGTACTCGGCATCATTGTCCTCTGGCTCACGGTCTCGGGCTTCCTCTCGCACTTCTCGTCTCTTTGGTCGAGGGTGCAGAGCCTTATCGGCACGGTTACGGGAGCGCTCTGATGGCTGAGTCTGACGGGCAGGAAAAGACTGAACAGCCGACCGACCGGCGGCTGCAGCAGGCAAGGGAGAAAGGCCAGATCCCCCGCTCCAGGGAGGCACAGTCCTTTGCTGTCCTCCTGGGCGGCGTTGCCGGGCTTGCCATCTTCTCCGGCTGGTTCGTCTCGGCGTTCAGGAACATATTCAGCGAGACCTTCGGGGCAAAGCGGGAGACGTTCTTTGATCCGACCGCGATGATCCGGGTCTTCACCAGGGTCATCCTCGAGATCGCGCTCCCGGTCATCTGCTACGGCGCGGTTGTCTTTGTCTGCGCGCTCATCGGCTCGATTGCCATAGGCGGAATGAGCTTCTCGCAGGAAGGGCTGATGCCCAAATTTCAGAGGATCAACCCGCTTTCAGGTATCAAGAGAATTTTCAGCACCCAGAGCATCGTGGAGCTGGTGAAGTCAATTCTGAAGGTGGTCTGCATAGGCGCCGGCGCCTACATCTTCATCAGGATGGAATATGAGGCGATCATGACGCTCCCTTCGCTCGTGATGCCGGAGGCGCAGAACGAGGCGATGGGAATATTCTTCAAGATCCTCATCGGCGTGGTCTGTGCCATGATCCCGATAGTCCTTATCGACGTCCCCTACCAGAAATGGCATCACATCAATGAGCTCAAGATGACCAAGCAGGAAATCAAGGACGAGATGAAGGACACTGAGGGCAAGCCCGAGGTCAAGAGCCGCATCCGGCAGCTGCAGTACCAGATGGCAAACCGCAGGATGATGGCCAATGTCCCAAAGGCGGATGTCGTGGTTACGAACCCGACCCACTACAGCGTGGCAATCATCTACGAGCGCGACAAGCCACACTCTGCCCCTTATATTGCGGCGATGGGAGCTGATGAGATAGCGTTCAAAATAAGGGAAATCGCAAGGGAATACGACGTGCCTATAATCGAGGCCCCGCCGCTTGCGAGATCCCTGTACTACAACGGCAAGCTTGACACGGAAATCCCTGAGGGGCTCTTTGCGGCAGTCGCCCAGGTGCTGGCCTACGTCTATCAGCTTAAAATGTACAAAGAGCGGAGAGGCGGCGCTCCGCGGCCTCTTCCGAAGGTCCTGCCTATCCCTAAAAATCTGCAGCATGACTGACCCCGGTGGGAGAATGCAGCCTGTCTGGCAGCGCCCTGACTTAGCGGCGCGTACGGACTCCGCATTATCTGAAAAAATCAAGCAGTGGGATAACCGCCGCTGCAGATTCTTAAAAATCCTATCAGGCTGCACGTCCCTCAGACATCTATACAAATAACGCAATCCCGCTCACATTCTTTGATAATGTACTGTCATCCCCACACGTCAGTGGAGTAAAATGACAAAAATATTTTTGTAATGTCAGGCAGACTGAGGCCGGGCATTCGGATAGAGGTTCAGCTTCCTTTTTATAGAAGCGACCTGGCGGCCGGCCTGCAGCAGGTAAAGAAAAATATACAGGCGCAGCTCGGAAACTCCTCGGATGATGAATCGGACAACAGGTCTTTTGTCTGCTCCGGAGAGTCGATTGACAATAGCCATGAGGTCGTTGTCGAGCTGTATCTGGAACCGAATTCAGCCTCAGGAGCGGCGGTACCTGTCTATGATCTGATGTGCGCTACAGTGTACGACAATGGAAAAGTAAGCAGCCCGGAAGCATACGTGGTCGAAAGGAATATCGAGCGTTTTGACATAAGAATGTATGTCTGCGGAACAAGCGGTGATACATCAAAAGGTTATATATGCTCTTACCTCAAGCCAAATGAAATCACGGCTAGCGTTACACACTCTGATGACGGACGCTGGGATAAAGGGCTCGATGCAGTACGGTATGTACTTCTCCAGTCCGAGGATTCAGGGCAGAAAGTAATCAAAAACAAATCGGAGAAATTCCAGCCATGGCCGGATGAACCCTGGAATGTGCCGGCCGGTGATTCGAGAGTCCGCCAGATTATTGCAAATGAGGCCTATCTGAGAAACGGAGGCTATGGTGATAATTAAAAGAAACAGTCAGTCAGGTGTCGCCCTGGTGGCGGCTCTTGGAGTCATAGTTGTAGTTGGAATTGTTGCAGCGCTTGTCTGCAAAATCTCTGTAGTCAGCCGTCAGACAGCAAGCAGCTACGGCAGGAGCGTCGTAAGCTACAACCTTGCAATGTCCGCGCTGAATGCAGGCTATCAGACCCTCATGGCAAGGCATAAGGACAGCGCCGAGCAGGACATGAACAAATTCAAGTCATCAGGAAACGATGCCATAGCCGATGTACCGACCTGCTCTACAAACTATAAGAAATGCTACTGGTGGCTGTATGACGGTGATCAGCCGCAGAATTTTAATGGCTGGAAGAAAAGCTCGGACTGGGATGTTCATGTATTTGATGTCAGCAAGACCGTTGCACCGCAGATAACAGGAGAGGCTGGCAGCTTCTTCACCCCGGATGCTTCGATCTACAGGACTGAGAAAATAGGTGAGGCCACCTCCTGCGACACCGCAAACAATGGCTGGCAGTGGTACAGGATAACTGCAAGGGGGCTCGACAGTTCAGGGAGCCGGACTTACCTTCAGGAGTTTGTGAAGATACCCGTACAGTGCAGCTCTACGCTTCGGCTAGATGAAAATCCAGATGAAGAGACAGGGACACCGACCAAACGTTTTTAGGATATAAATCGGAGAGTATTATGAAAAGGAATTCAGGCTTTACCCTCATTGAGCTGATGGTGGTTATTCTGGTCATAGCGATCCTTGCAGCGATTGCTGTCCCTGCCTACGGAAAGTATTCAAGGCAGGCAAAAAGGCAGGATACCGAGACTGAGATGTTCAAAATCCAGCAGGATGAGGAGCAGTACTTCTCTCTCAAGCATACATATTTCTCGATGAGCGAGAGCGATTTGAGCGCAAGGTTCAGCGGGAAGATGTATGACCGCGCGTGCGTGGAGGCCTACCCCAGCATGTCGAATCCTGCGCCCACCGCCTCCTGTGATGGCGGCACGGATGATGTAAGTCACAATTACGCCATCAAGGCATTCGTAAGATCAAGGGACGCCGGCAAGGACGACTGCGATGTGCTCATCCTCTATAAGGACGGCACCAAGAAGTCCCTGAAGTCCCTGGGCGGCTCAGAGACTACTACAGGGTGCTGGTAATAAAGCGAGGCACAGTGATTATGTTTAAGCTAAAACTTAAGAAATCGGCTGGCATTGCGCTCGCAATGCTTGCTGGTGTAAGTGCATTTCCGGCATTTGCTGCCGATACGGTTGCAACCAAGGATCTCGAAATAGGCACCAAGCCGCTTTACGTCGGCAGCAGTGATCTGCCTATGCTCATCATGCTGATCCTGAGCAAGGACCACACCATGTTCACAGAGGCTTACACCGATGCGAACGATATCGACGGTGATGGAAGAATTGATGTTACTATTCACAGCCGTCCTGTAGGCATGACTAGCCAGGCGGGCATAAGCCCGCTTCCGGACAGGGTTTGACCGGACCTGTGTGCCTGAAGGAGTGCGCAAAGGCTCTTTTTACGTGATCAGCAGACATACATATCCAGGCGGGCCGTCAGGCCCGCTTCCAGATCGATTTTATGATTTTGGTTCAGAGCGGATGATCGCGGAAGATTTCCTCAACCGTATACGGGTGTCCATCGCACAGCCGCTGCAGCGCGTCGATTTCATTGATGCCATT
>JAEEGL016856693.1_pt1 | contig 68290 bp, 52 predicted proteins | sample 9134231 | NCBI WGS metagenome assembly JAEEGL01 (sample SAMN16246548, study PRJNA631951) | gut metagenome | biome: gut microbiome; feature: rumen; material: fiber-attached | host: Bos | place: Iran: Karaj | collected 2018-10 | reverse complement strand
GGCCTTCACCGCCTTCGGCTGCCATGACCACCACCATCATCACCATGATCGTAAACACACCAACCCGCCCGTCGTGACGCGTCCCGCGCCGCCGCGTCCGGCTCCGCGTCCCGCCCCGCGTCCTGTTCCGCCTGCGCGTCCCGTTCCGGGCCATCCGCTGCCGCCGCGTCCGGGCCAGCCCGCTCCTGTGATCGTTGTCCCCGCGCCGCAGCCGCATCGCTAATTCAAATGAACATCCACAAGGCGCCGCCATCCAGCGGCGCCTTTGTTTTGTTTATGGTATCTTTTCTATACCTTAATATATAAAGCCTCTGTCTCTGACACCTTTTTCTGTGTTTTTTCCAAAAATTTTCTTGACATGCTATTGTCAGACATTAAATTATATTTAATTTTATGTTTTTATCGTTCATCTTTCCACAACTGTGGGAACAAAATAGGAGAAGCCTCTATCATAAGAATGCCGCTTTCAAAACGAAAGCGACAAATTCAAAATATTGTTTTTCCATAGTCGGAACATCCAGTTTCGGAGTTGTGTTTGGCGATAACCCAAAACTCCTACGTTTGTTTTTCGCGTACACGCGCATAATGCACACTCTCTAAGGGGGGTAGTGTCTTTTATGTTTGTACGGAGACTGTAGGAGGTCTTGGGTTAGCATAAGATGACATTACCCCTTTTTATGTTTTGCTACAGATATTCCCTAGTATTTGTGCGATCGCCTGGTTCAATATTCATCCAGCCACGAAGATGCGCAGACATCCCAATCTTCCTCTTCCTTCAGTCTTGATTCCATAAACAAATGGAATTCAACCGAAGCATAGCGGTCTTGGATTTTCGAATATCGTTCATCGGTCATATGGAAGCATAACCTCCCAATCAATACAAAACCGTACAATGCTAGAATCTCAAGACAAATCCAAGCTCTCCCATCTCCCCTTTTTGGCACGATATCAAGATGATACGGGAAGCATTGCGGCTGAATATCTCTTGGTGATTGCAATTTTCTGGTTCGCCCTGCTCCCAGTTTTCTTTCTGCCAGATTCAGCCGCCAACGGAAACTATGGTCTGCTCGGTAATGCAGTTGTCAGTCGTTATCGGTTGATGCTCTATGTTGTCTCCCTTCCATTCCCTTGATTTATTTAATTTAAATATTTTTAGTTCTCTGTGTTCCCCAAATCCAACCTAACAACAAAAGGAAAGAAAGATGAAAAAAATGCTCCGCAAAATGGCCAGTTTCTTCAAACGCAAGAACCAGAAGAAACAAATGTTTCTCTCGGAACTCGGTGCCGTGTCCAGTGAATATCTTCTGATTACGGCATTAGTATCGCTGGTACTTATTGGAGTAGCCATAAAATATGGTCATAAAATAGTTAACACACTTAATGGTGCAGAAACAACTATTTCTACAGACAGCAATAATTTAAATCAAGCTGCAGAACAGGTCAACACTAATGGTTTTTAACAAAATCAAGACTCTATAAATTATTAAAGAGCTAACTCTTACCCCATGCCTCTTCCGACTCTAGTAATCTTCAGTTTTGTCAGCATCTGGCTAGCTGTGCTGGGGTGGAATGAGTACTACTACGGCAGACTCCCCAATGTCTTGACATTGGGGGGGGCTGTGGTTGCACTTATTCTCAATATCTGTCTAGGCGGATGGGGCGGTTTACTGAACTCCCTCTGGGGAGGCTTGCTCGGCTTTCTTTTCCTTCTAATCCCTTTCCTTCTGCGTAGCGCAGGAGCAGGGGATGTAAAGATGCTTGCCGCTGTGGGTCTCCTCGTGGGGTATCCGCTTATTCTATATGTTCTCACATTAAGTTCCGTTATTGGCATGGTGATGGCTATTTGGGTCATTCTGACTCGACGGTTGGATGCCCCGCGTGTCCTTCATCTGCTGAAATGCTGTTTTTGCTATCATTATGACCGCGTGGAAGGCCGCAAGTCCCTCCCCCCTAGAAATGAGTCCAATGCCATATCAGTCCCTTTCGGTCTAGCCATTTCTATTGGGACATGGCTCTCCATCGTCCATTCTCTTTTCGTTCATGCTTAATAACCTACAACGATATAGACTTCTTGGCGACAAAGGCTCCGTCGTGGCAGAGACGTTGCTTTGTCTTCCCGTCATTCTCCTTGCGGCGATGGGGGTCGCCCAGTATGCATTTTTTCAAATGTGCAACCAGATGGTAGTCTATGCCTCCTTTGCCGCCGCTCGGGCGACTGTGCCCATGAGCAATAATAAAACTGCCAATGAGCCAGTCAGCGAAGAATGGAATGCAGCGCTCGCCGCCGCCCGCCGCATCTGCTCAACAATTTCCTTCACAGGCGGTAATGGTATGAATCTCACCCGTACTTGGCTCCCCAGCGGCTCTGTCAAAGGTTCCGGCGGTCTTTCGGCCCCCCCGCATTTGGATGGTGCCGGCTGCTGGCGTTCTGGAAAAGTGGCAGTCTGGATTACAGATCCGACCACAGACGCAAATGCACAATGGTATCGCGCCGCAACCGTTGTCATGGATATTCCCATTGTGATTCCCTTCGCCAACGAGGCGTTCAGCGGGCTTGTCGGCAGAAAAACCACCATCCACGGTGGTAAGCAGCTTGATTATTTCATACCCAAATCGTCTGACACTTCATCCCCCTATTTTGGCTATCCGCACCTTCGCTTTCATCATACAACCTACATCAGCAAGAACTTTGTCGTCATGAGTTCGAATAATCTCCCAACTGGACACAATACATGGTGATTAATGGCTTATGGCCTATGGCTTATGTGACTCATGGCAAAAGCATAGGGAATTAGATCTTCTTCTTTAATACTTTATGTCTCTGATGTCTTTTTACCTAATAAAAGAATCCTGAATGTTCACAATATTAAAACACAGAATGATTGAACTCATCCGAGGGGACAGCGGTGTAGCCGCCGCCCTCTCATTGTTGTTCATGGGATTCATCTTCCTGATTTTCATGGGGGTTTACGCTCTCGGCAACAATGTCCAGAAACGCATTTTGCTACAGTCAGCAGTCGATAATGCGGCCTACGCGGGTGCCTTGGCACAAGCGGACACGCTCAGTAAACTGGCGGTCGTCAACCGCGCAATCGCCTGGCAATATATCATGAATAACCGTCGGCACGTCGATTATATCGTACAACGGTACGGTTATGATATTCTTCGCGCCTTCTGGCATGACGCGAACGAGGCGGCCATCAAGCAGGCGGAATGGAGCCCTACTGCCTGCGGCAACCATAAATCTGGCGATAAGGATTATTTTGCCGCCACCACTCCCCAGATGACGGAACAAATAGAATTTGACCGAATCGTCAAGCAGATTCCTAATCTTCCTCTACAGCCGAATCGTGGTTCAAAAAGCAATGAAAATGTGATAAAATATCAAAATCTGATTTCTAACCTTGCACAGACAGGAGGTTGGTGGGCATTAAATCAATACGATACTTTCACGCATATTTTTTTATTGGGAATGATGACTAGATTGAATGTCGATGTAACCGTAGCCCAAGGATCATATTACGATTGCCTGGAAGGCTTTTTCATGTATGCTTTCGGACATGAAGACAAACAATATGGTGTCTGTAAAACATTATCATCTTCTACGATTGACGAAGCTTACAGAAATGCCTGGATAATGTCGGCTATGAATGGTGAAGTGCTGAATCTCCCTCCCCCCGATCTTGATGGTAACCTGATGACGGCCGAGCCGACATGGCAACATGATGATGGTCAATGGATTGTTGCCCCTGATACACGCAATCCATCGTCTCTCATTCTACAAACCAATCGAATAACGGCAATACCGGGTTTAGATGCCACAGATCAAGTTGATGATCAGCCGAATAGAAAGAACATGAGTTGGATACGCCATGGCCGTGTCGCCAACTCCGTAAGAGATGATTACAACATTGCGGATTTGTACATTAAAATGTACGATCAAGAACAACGAAAAAGCTACAAAACCCTTGAACAAGAAATTATCCGCGGAAGCATGGCTTTGGCGGCTTTGAATCAAGTAGCCACGGAATTGGCGACTGGAATGGAGCGGTCTATCCAAGACGCTGTTGATACTATCGCAAAAGAATATACAAACAAGGGCATGAGATTTCATACCCTCATTGGAGGTGAAGCTTACAAGATTGGGAATTCCTATCAAGAAAGCAATGCGGGGAAAATGGCTGCAAATTGCATGTATTTCCCAAATGAAGGACGATTTTTCAAGGAACCGACCGAAGGTGGTTTCGATATTCGTCATACTTATAAAGACGGGCATGACGGGGAAAATTATGAATCGGGAAACTGGTCAAATGGAAATTACTGGTGGGAAAAGCAAGTTGATACCGTTAATGGCGGTTTTCGCCGTCAATTAGGGAACTTCCGCCCGACATCAGGATTTTGGACATCTTATGCATATACTTGGCATTGTCCTGCCCAACATTTTCAAGTAAACAAAACAGCTAAATCAATTGGCGCATGGAATGCGATCTGTCCCCCTGACAAAGTATCTATCCGTAATGGAAATAGCGTTATGCCAGGATATTATCCCAATTTTATTGACAAGGCCAAACAACCGGCTTACCATTTTGAGTCATTTGATGAGTTTTTTACAAATAAATATGGTATGAATCCTGATGTAATGGGGGCAGGTTTTTATATGTTAGGGGTTGTAGCACAGATGAATTTTCTTGTTTGTTTATCTGATACCTTAAATGAGTATTATGCAAAATACAGTGAAATTCTTAGCCAACATGGCATAAGCAATTATTCATATAGCACTTATCTTCTTTATGCTGCATTACAAAATATCAATGGAGCTTTTGTATATTTAACAACAAAGAGAGGAGAATTTAATACATTTGCAACATCGACAATGCCAGCCCTCAATCAACAAGCCTGGGAAGCGGATCATATCAAGGAATATACCAATGAAGATATGACACCTTGGGATAATTGGGTCATACCTGCAGGAAATCTACCAGACTTGTGTAACTATAACCATTCTGCGACTGCCAGACCACGAATGGTAAACCATCGTCTGTTTTCAAAACTTGGCAGTATCGTGGTCGGCGCCTGTTATGCAACGAGCAATCCAGTAGGGACTTCAAGGATGTTGAGCAAGGCATTCACCCCAAGCAATAGTTCTTCTCTCTGTGCCATAGCTGCGGCGCGAGCAGGCATCCGTTGGCCTGTACAAGGAGAGCCAGATGGAGCCTATCGTTCCTGTTGGTCCACCCAAAGAGAGACAAAATGGAATCTGTTTGCCGATGACTGGGATGCTGTCATGCTTCCCATTGCCAGGGCATGGTTGATATGTCAGGATGATGACAGTAATGCTCTTAATACAATATGGAGACAACCTATTGCCTCTACTGATTATTATACTGAGTACAGCACTACTTCACTGATAAATGCCGTCATGGCAGGCCTTGGTATCCATAAAAATCTGACGGGGCTTGATACCGATGTCATGCATTAGGAGAAGAGTGAATTAACGATAGGACCTTTTTAGGTTAAAATTTAGGGTATAAGTGGAGATAAAAACATGTCTTTATTTAAGCGATTGATTTCAACCTGTGAAGGAGTCGTAGCTGCAGAGACTGTGTTGACACTGCCTCTTTATCTGATTCTTCTTGGTGGCGGTGCCTGGCTTTCCGAAATGACCACTGCGAAAAGTGTTCTGATCACGACGGAATACGCCCTACTCGGCATGCTGGGCAGCAAAAACTATTCCAGCGCAGTCAGCAACTATAATGAATCACCAGTCAAAAACAACCTTTGGAGCATGTTAAAATCAAATGGAACATTTGAATATGGTAACACAAACTCCCAAACAATACTGCCATTGAAAGACACAATCCAAGAAATTGGAATGGTAAGCTATAAAGATCCCCTACCCTATCCCAACCTCACTCCTCTCATTGATCTTATTTCTGAAGGCACAGAATGGCCAGTTCCAGCCGCCCCTATGAGCAGAGATGCTTATCGTAATCAACGTGGACTAGAATATAGTTGGATAGCTATGTGGAATGGCTACGGAGCCGCAGAAATCTGGTTAACAGGGGAATATAATAACTATGCCACTCCCATAAACGATAGTATCACTGCAGCAAATAATCATAATGCAGTTGTTCGTGAAAATAGAAGAAAGAATCAAGGAATTAGACAAAGAAACGAAGAAATTAATAAGGAAAACGAGCAAAAACTAGCAGAGTATAGAAATCAAAATGCACAAATCGAAAAGGAAAATGAAGAAATTCAGAGACAGAATGCAGTGATTGAATCTGAAAATGAAATAATCCGAAAGCAGAATGAAGAAATCGAACAAGAAAACGCAATTATCAATGCCCATAACACCCTCATAAACAACCAAAATTCCATCGTTCCCTTCTGGTGGCGAGAGGACCGGATCACGATGGATACATTGACCATCAACCGAACATCCTGGATGACCAGCCTGCTGAACATCATGAACAGCGGAACAGACACCCCCTCAAGTGTAACGATGAAGGGTACCAAACCTTCTAAGCTTGTAAGGAACTACAGAGGCGGTACGCGCGGTTCACTATACGCAAATGAGCTGTTTGACAGCAATGGTGCCCAGTTAAATGCCATTATCCAACAACCCACCCCTGGAAACACCGAATCATCCGTAACAGATTATCACATCCAATCATCGGGCTATTACCGTTCCACCGCTTATGAAAATTTCAAAGGCCTGCTTTATTAATCTTCTCCTTGCCTTCCTGCTGTCATGTCTTCCTTTGTTTGCAGAGAAAACGCAACAACAAGAGGAAGGCTGGACGACATCTGGCGAACTGGCGTATAGCTATTCGTATGCCAAGACTTATCTTGGACACAAACTCCGTCTAAAAGGCTGGGTCTGCAAGCTCAGCTTCACCTGCGGCCCGCGCCATAGTATCGAGCACAGTGTTTGGGAGAAGGACGGCAAGAAACTGCAGGTCATGATCTGGCGCATCGACGCAAACCGCACAGGGTATTCCTGGGGCGAATTCACGGACAAATAATATCTAAGAATCCATGTCAAGTCAAAGCGGTAATACATCCAATGCCTCCAACACGGCAACGCGAAGCGATAGCGCAGAGCGTACTCCTTATCAGTACGCTTTGCGCGCTGGAGACGTCATCGCCGGTTGCCGCATCGTCAAGGCTATCGGGCATGGTGGCATGGGCGAGATTTATCAAGCTGAGCACATTAAGCTGGAAGCCAAACGCGCCATCAAAATCATCCGTCCGGATATCGTGAAGAAATATGGTTCTACTCCAAGCCAATTTCTAAAAGAGGCTAAACTTCAGACGCATCTGGAACACCCCAACATCATCATGGTTCATGATGTAGGTTTTGACGAAACATACGAAGTCTATTACATCATCATGGAGTTCATTGAAGGGGAGGCCGTCAGCGCACGCATACGAAGCGGATCCCAATACACGGAACGAGAAGCGTTGGAAGTGACACTCCGTGTAGCCGAGACTCTTGGAAATGTGAATTACAAGGGGCACTCTGTTGTCCATCGCGACATCAAGCCAGACAATATTATGCTGACACCAGACGGCAAGCTGAAGGTGGCGGACTGGGGCATCGCCATGCTTGAGAAGCGGCGAATCCCCGGCAACGACAATGAGACTATGATGACAACAGGCAACCATGGCATGAAGGGAACGCCTGCCTACATGTCTCCGGAACAAATTGCAGATTCGGATAATGTCGATTGCCGTGCAGATATCTATTCCCTTGGTGTAACGCTTTATGAAATGCTTTCTGGCGAAAAACCCTTCAAAGGGCAGACCACCAAGGAGACACTGAAGTTGGCCATATCGCAAAAGACGCCCAATATCCGTAAAAAGGCCAAAGTGACTCGTATGACCGCCAAGTTGCTTGAAGCGATGATGGCAAAATTGCCGGAAGACCGGATTGAAACATGGGATAGCCTAGTTAGAAGAATCAATATTGCATTGGAGCATCTTCCATCTACTGAAGCGGAAAAGAGAAACTGGTTTGCACGCCTCCTTCATGGCTCGAAACAGAAGGAAGAACAGCCAGAGAAAAATCAAACAAAGGAATCACAAACGAACAATACTGGCAAGTGGCAGTCAATAACAAAGAAAGTGCTACCACCAGTACTACTGATAGCTGTTGTGTTATTCATAGGATTTTCCTATTTTGTTGCCACTGCTAGCGACGGGACGTTCAAGGAAATTCGACTCTCTTTAAAATTCCATGTCATTCCCAAGGAATATCATCCAGTCTTCTTCCAATATGGAATCGAGCCGCCTAATAATTTTCTGGGACGCGATGACGAAGCGAAAAAAAAGTGGGTCAAACGTTATCTGCCAGAAGAAGCATCAAAGTTCATCTCCTACGATATCTACAAGACAAAAGGTCCTTTTGTCATTAAGGCAGACAAATTCAAATCTTTTGAAGAATATGAAATGGAGCAGGCCACCAAACCTATCAAACACATCGAGAACAGTATCATTCAAAAATAAACATATAATTTTCAATATCATTCATCAACAGTTAATAACTATAAAATAAAAACAAAGGAGCACACATGGCAGCAGGTTCACGCAACAATTTCATTCCCTTGATTCTGGCGGTCGTTCTCGCTATTGGAGCTGTTTTTCTTGTACAGCGCCAGTTGAATCAGAAAGAGATGACCAGTGTCGTCGAGGAAAAAGTCGATCTTGTCATCACAACCCGTGATTTGAAAGAAAAGGACATCATCAAGAAAGAGGATTGCAAAGCCAATCCCGTCCCGCGTTCCGCTGTACCGCCTCGTGCTGTCCTGTGGAGCCAACTGGACATGGTGCTCAATCAGGAACTGGTCCGTCCACTGCCGGAAGGTTCTTATATTCAGTTAGGTGATGTCAATGTCGGTGGCGGTCTTAGTGAACTGGTGGCGAACAATAAATGGGCCATCTCTGTCAGTCTGAATGGCGGCGCGATTTCACGGCGTCTCCGTCCCAACGACCATATCGCCATCGTCGGATCGTTCGATGTCACCGAAGAAATCAAGAAAGTTGGCCCCATCAACCAGACCGCACCAGCTGCCGCGCCAATCATCAGGAAACGCAAGGTGACGACGGTCATTTTGCCGGATGTGCGCATTCTAGCTTTGGATGGCACCCGCCAGCAAGGCGGTGATGAATTCATTTTGGAATTGCCGCCACAGGAGGCTCAGGTCTTGCTGGCTGCCCAGGCAAAGGGCATTGAACTTTCGCCCGCCCTCCGCAAGACTGGCGACGACAGCAACCGTGACCGCGTAGCAGTAAAACTGGTGGACGACGAGACATTCAATAAATTGGTCAAAGATGTAGAGACGATAACCGTGCCGGCCACTCCGGCAAACTAACCCCAATTTAGGAGACAAAACATGAAGATGAAAGGAATTGTGACTGTATTGTTGGCCGTGTTGTTCTCAACATGCGCCTGGGCCCAGAAAGTAAGCTCCGTCCGCCTTGCAACAGGCGCTACAACTGTTGTTGACAATATTACGTTCCCTATTGAAAACGTCAATGTCGCCACGAAAGGAATTGTCAGCACAAATGTTCAGAACGGAAAATTGCAATTAGTCGGTCAGCGGATTGGCAGCACGGATGTAATGGTTTCCGGCAATGGCATGAGCATGACGCTGAAAGTCACAGTCATCGATGATTTGCGCGAGACGATGAACTCCCTGAAACATGATTTGGACGCGTTGTCCGAATTGAAGGTCGATATCAGCAATGGCAAGCTGAAACTCACCGGCAATATCGAAAGCATCGCCGACATGAAACTGAAAAACAAAATCCTCAAAGCCTATGGCGACGACCTCATCATGGACTTGACGACCTTCAAACCAGCCCCAGAAGTTATGGCACGTCTGGAAAAGAGTTTTAAAAACGCTGGCTTCGAAATCGCCAAAAACGATGAAGAAGCACTGGAACCTGGTGTCATTGCCATTAGGGATGACAGCGACAATGATCGCATGTTCTTCAAGGCCAAGGTCTATAGCGACAAGGACAAGGAAAAAATCCAATCCATTCTGGACGCAGAACCCTGGCTAAAAGATTCCAAGAGCAAGGGAAACAGTGAACTAGACGACTACAAAGTTGCCTACCAACTGGACGTAGAAGTCGATAATGTGACCTTGCAGGTGGATATCGTCCATATCGCCGTGACGCAATCAGAAAGCGAAAGAATTGGTCTTGACTGGAATGACTTCTTTGAAGGTGGCACAACACTTGCGGTGGATGCCTTCAAGACAATCGCTTATGCTTCCAACGATAATGCACGTGGAGCCGTTCGTACAGCTGGCAATACATTTGATGCCCGCACTGGCATGTCGGCAGCCCTCGGTCTGATGGCAAAAAATGACATTGGCCGGATTCGCTACAGCGGATTCCTGACTTTCAAAAGCAATGGCGCCAAGGAACCCAGCAAGCTGCATTTGGGCGGAACCGTTTATCTGCAGGATCCCACAGCCCAAGGCAATGGTGTCTTGACTCAATTGAAAGAAGTGGAATACGGTCTTTTGATGGAAGTGGTCGGCGGTTTAACCGGCAAAGATCAGGTTGATTTGGAATTGACGCAATCCGTCAGTTACCCTGTACCTAAGAACAACCGTACCTCCGATGGCTATGAACTGATGAACAACGGGACGTCCAAGACTCCCATCCATTGCAAACTCGGCGAAGCCATCGCCATCGGTGGTGGACGTTCATGTGACGTCCGGGATGCCACCACTGGATCCATCCCATACCTCCGCAATGTGCCAGTCCTCCGTTGGTTGGTCTCTCAGGACAAGGATGATTTTGAAGACAAGAAGATCATCACAGTCATCAGCGTCCGCAAGATGGATGGCAGCGCAGCGAAGATCGACCCGCTTTCAGACCAACTCATGAAGTTAAAGCAGGCGGATGACGCCTTCTACGCCGAAAAAGACAATAAAGAGCCGGAACCGGAACCGAAAGCATGGTGGAAGTTCTGGAAGAAATGATTGACGTTAATCGTTATTAACAAATGAAAAATCAACTGTCCACCAGAATCATTCTGGTGGACAGTAGCATCAACATGACCAAGGCACGGATTTCATCATGTATCTGAAGATTTTCGAGTTCAATTGCAAGCAACCAACTTACCAATGGTTGGATGCGGACAAGACTTCATGGACAATTGGGAGGGATGGAGCCGCTTGCGATATCGTCGTCTCCCCCAAGTCAAGCCAAGTATCACGCCGCCATGCCACGCTGTCGTTGGAAAACGGCCACTATAACCTGTCAAATCATGGCACGTTCGGTATTTACATTGATGGCTTGCAGATACGAGACAAATACATGATCAAGCCCGGGCAACTTTTCGTCCTTGGTGAAAGCGAACATGGCGGATATTGCCGGATGATGCTGACCGAAACTCAAGACGAAGAGAGTAACGCGGTACCTGAAGAGGAAGATACGGGCGGTGCCACCTTGATGAGGCCGGAAAACGCCAAAAGCGTAGAGACAATCGACCCCAGTGCCTCGCTTTCTGTTTCAGATGAATTACGGATGGGCATGGCATCCAGTTCCCTATATTCAGAAGATGTCATGGCTTTCAAGAAGGAAATCCATGACCAGATAGTGACGGAAATGCATCTCGTCGAAGCACTTGGCAATAATTCTAAGAACGTGGAGACGGAACGCCGCGTCAAGCAGAAACTGGATGCCATCCTGCGTGATCGTTCCTCCCAAGTGCGTCACTGGCGTCTTTCGCTTACGGAAGTGAAGGACGACATCTTCAACAACATCATGCGACTGGGTCCCATCACCCCCTTGCTTGATGACAAATCCATCGACGAAGTCATGGTCAACGGCCATGACATGGTCTTTGTCGAACGGAATGGTATCATTGAGCGACGGGACGTGCGATTCTACGATGATCGCCATCTTGTCTCCATCATCCAGCGAATCGTGGAGAAAGTTGGACGTCATATTGACGAAGCAAGTCCAATGGTGGATGCCCGTCTGGCGGATGGTTCCCGTGTCAACGCCATTATCCCGCCGCTGGCCATTGACGGTCCCTCCCTGACTATTCGAAAATTTAAAAATTATGCGATGACGACGGATGACCTTATCCGTTTTGGCACCATGACACCGGAGATGGCTGCATTCCTGCGGACAGCCGTCGAGTCCCGCCAGAATATCATCATCAGCGGTGGTACTGGCTCCGGTAAAACAACATTGTTGAATGTCTTAGGTGAATTCATCCCTCAAAACGAACGGCTCGTCATCATTGAAGACTCAGCCGAACTTCGCTTAAGACATATCGACAAGGTGCGTCTTGAAGCCCGTCCAGCCAACATTGAAGGGCATGGACGCATCACCATCCGTGATTTGCTCGTCAACTCCCTGCGTATGCGACCGGACCGCATCATCATTGGTGAATGCCGTTCAGGTGAGGCCCTGGACATGTTGCAGGCCATGAACACAGGTCATGATGGATCGTTGACGACCGTCCACGCCAACAGTCCACGAGACGCCTTAAGCCGTCTGGAGAACATGGTCCTGATGGCGGGCTATGATTTGCCCGTCAGCGCAATCCGTGAACAGGCGGCTTCCGCCATCAATCTCGTCATCCAACAAAACCGCCTCATTGATGGCTCCCGTAAAATCGTCAACATCTCCGAAATCACGGGGCGTGACGGTAACGTCGTCAGCATGCAGGACATCTTCGTCTTTGAAGAAGAAGGAGTCAGCCCCAAGGGGCAAGTCATCGGACATTTTACCGCAACCGGCAATATTCCACAATTCGTGGAACAGTTGCGAAGACGCGGAAACCGCAATCTTAATTTATCCATCTTTGCCAAAGGCCGTTATCTGACGGACGGGAGATCATGACATGAATTTGTTAGACAATCCAATCTTTACCTATACTTTGATTGGCATATCGGTCCTTCTGTTGTCTTGGTATATGTTTTCACTCATCTTCTTCAAGCATGAGGCACTGCAGAAGAAAAACTTGTCACATCAACGACAAGATACACCGATGAGCCACTTCATCAGCCCCGAAGCCTTGAAACAGATGCAGTCAACTATCGCCATGTGGATTATTTTGCTAGGAACACTCCTGATGGTCGCCTGCCATTTCTATTTTGGGATTCTATTTGTCATCGTCATCGCTATTGGTGGTTATATCCTGCCAAAGCTCTATTTTCAATACCAAGTCGAGAAACGGAACTTGCAGTTTGACGTCGATATGATGGACTTTGTCATTTTGGTCTCAAACTCCCTTCGTGGCGGTCTGGCCATGCCGGCGGCCATTGAGATGAGCATCCAGACAATGAACGGCCCCGTCCAGGAAGAGTTCAGCCGGGCATTGGGCGAACATCGACTAGGCTTGAGTCTGCCGGAAGCGTTGGCGCGTATCAACCAGCGCATTGACAGTGAAAACCTAAAACTGTTCACCGCCACAGTCTCCGTGACAATGGCAACGGGCGGTAGCGCGGCAAATATTCTAGACAATGTCGTCAAGACCATCCGCATGCGTAATGAGTTTCAAGACAAGCTTAGGAATAAGACAGTAAGCATGAGAGGAGAAGCAAAACTAACGTCATTGGTTCCTGTGTTCTTCATCGGCATCATGTTTCTATCCCAACCGGAATTCATCATGCCACTGTTTGTTAACCCCATCGGTTGGTGCGCGTTGGCAGCAGTCGCTGTATTTCAGATAATCGGATACTTTATACTCAAAGAAATCACCAACATCGAAGTTTAAACACATTCTCATCAATACAAGCCATGTCAAACTCCTTATTTTCCAACATAAACGAAACCACATTGATGTACATGCTAGTCATCGGAGCTGTACTATGCGCATGTTGGGGCTTTACGACCATGTGGCGGCGTGCAGTTGGCAAGACCGGCCGGTTGTCTGACAAGACGCCGCCTTTCTTCCGATTCTTTGATTCATTCATCGGCTTTTTCTCGGTCTTTTTCCAAGCACCGAGACCTGAGCAAGAAACTCCAAGACATAAAAAACTAGCTCTGGCGATTCGCCAGGCTGCCTTTCACATGAAGCCGGAGGAAGTCTATGCGGCACAGATAATCGGCGGACTTATTGGGCTTGCTGTTGGAGCTCTTATGGTTTCGCTTTTTGGTGATGCACTGCCAAAGGGATATGACCTATTGCTCGTTCCCATCTTTGGTGTGATTTGCTTTTTCCTGCCCTACTCCATGGTCACCAGTGCCGCAGAAAAGCGGAAAAAGACCATTCTTTCGCAATTGCCTTTCGCTATCGACTTAATCACTTCCTCCATGGATGCAGGTTTAGATTTCGGGGCTGCCGTCCGATATCTCATCGACATTGTAGGACGAAATGTATTAAATGACGAATTCACCATTTTCCTGAAAGATGTTGAACTGGGGAAGACCCGTTCCGAGGCGTTGCACGCCATGGATCAGCGATTAGCCATCACGGAATTTACTCGCTTTGTCAACGCCGTAGCCTTCGGCATCGAAAGCGGGACTTCCATCATCGACATTATGAAAATCCAGGTGGAGGAAATGCGTCGTGTCAAATTCGCACGAGCGGAGGAACAAGCCGAAAAAGCCCCTGGCAAGATGATGCCCGTCATCATCCTGTGCATGTTCCCGTCATTCTTTATCATTCTGGTTACTGCTGTTTACTTCCAATACAAAGCCTCAGGAGGTTTGTAAACCAGGTAATTTTCCATTCATGAATCATTGTTTATCATAACCACCATTTTGCACTCACTATGAACTATATCTTGAAAGTTATTCGCGGTCATGAAGACATCGGTGCAGAATACGTCCTGCAACCCGGTGAAAATCTCATCGGCCGTTCCCACAGCGTGAATTTCCGTCTGAAAAGCGATTTCGTCTCCCACAAGCAATGCATCGTCCTCTGGGAAGATGGTGCTTTCGTCCTCCACAATCTAAGCCGCTATGGGACATATCTTGATCGGAAGCTAGTGAAAGAAGAGGAACCTCTACGTCCTGGTCAAGTCATCCACATGGGCAATGACACGGATATCCAGTTAGTCGAAACGGACCGTGAAGCCAAGCAAGAGAATGAAAGCGGCACGGAATATACGGATGAAACGTCCATTACCCGCCTTGCCGCAAACATGAAGAACCTGCATTCACTGGCAGATGAAGAAACGTCCATATATCCAGAAGATAGCGATACAAAAACAGCAAGTGACGACGACGGTGAAACAAAGACGGCGAATGACGACGACGGCGAGACAAAAACAGCCAATGAAGAGGACGAAACGACTACTGGCTATACAAGACCGCCGAAAGATCAAGAGAGCGACGAAACGACTACCGGTTATACACGGCCACCAAAGAACCAAGAAAACGACGAAACAACTACCGGTTATACACGGCCACCAAGAAATCAAGAAGATGAAACGTCAACGGCCACACGCATGCCTGAACGCATGGAGGATCGCGAGTATCCGGACGAAGATCCTGACCCTGATTTAGACCAGAATGAGTATGATGATGACGATGAAGACCGTGCCTATCCTGAAGACGATGACGCCTCTTCTTCCGCCACAGGATACGCTGACAATGATGCCCTTTCGTCAATGACCAAGACCGGTACCGCTTCTTCGACAAAAACAATTGACGTGCCCACTGGCACAATCACCAAAAGTGGTGAAACAGCTGTCGCCAGTGCGACACAAGCGAATAAAACACGTCTGGCAGGGCAGGATGAACTGAACCAGATGCGTCAGGCACGAGAAAAGAGGCAGCGCACTCTGAAAATCCTGCGTTTTACGATTTTTGGCCTCGCCATTGTATTTCTGTTTCTTCTCTGGGATCAGAAGCCACAATTGCCTGAACCTATTCTTACTTTGAGCGGCAGGTTCATGATAATACCTGCCTTTGAACAGGTAAAAGAAAGCAATTCCCAGACAACCAAAGGAACTTCAGGAAAAGAGGCGGAACTATTTTATATCTATTATCCAGCTTCCTCCAAAGCCACATACAAAATGGAGAATGAAAATCTTCAGGTCATTAAAACATTCATTGGGCGTGACGGTAATGTGCCATTGACCATTACCCTGTCCCGTGAAAAATCAAATGCTTTTTTATACGAAGATTTCGATGAAGGCATGAAGAATGCCAAGAAACGTTTGGCAGACATTAGTATTCCTGAAAATTTCACAGATATTCCATGCTTCTACATGTATCCAGATGGAGGAGGAGTTCCAAGCGGGCTTCGTTACAGGCAAGTGTCATATGAACGAAATGAAGGCAACGTCTATTGGTTTGGTATATTGCGTTTCTTCCGAAATGCTAATGTAAACTACATTCTCAGGACAGAAGTCCCGAAACACGAAATGAAACGGGCCATCGGACTGTTGACCGCCAATACATTCCTGCGTTTCAAGGACAGTTCATTCATCGCCTCTGCCTGGGATGGCGCAGAAGCCTTGAAAGAGAAAGTCACCAACAAAACATTTGCGCAATTCCAAACAGATTTCAACACCCAGAACGACCCCCTCCAGTATGCCGAACAGGAATTTGCTCTCAAGCAATTCATGGCGGCGGCTGTGGCAAAAGGAAATGACACGGATTACCAAAAAGCCTTCAACTTGTTCCAGCAATTACGTGATGATCGCCAGCGGACATACTACAACAAACTGCGTATTCGTTGGCTGAAATCAAATGGAACCAAAGATGAAGCTAAAGTGCATAAACAAATACGAAATGATGCGGAACTAGTGTTTACAAACCCGGGGGACGCACGCTACGAAAAAATCCGCAGAGATGAATGGGATAAGTGAACAATGGGATTATTCAGCAAAAAAAATAAGTCAAAGCAGGATGGACTGGTCGTTTGGCTGGAACATGATGGACGCATTATCTACCAGTTGGAGGAGAAGAACTTCGACGGCAGTGAAATAACCATTGGCCGATCATCCCAATGCACATGGTCTTTGAAGAATATTGACGATTCAGTCAGTGTCCAACATGCCATCATCAGCATGCGCCGTGGTATGCTTTATATCACGGACATGGGAAGCAAGAATGGTTTGCTTTACAATGACAAGAAAATCACGGAAAAACAACTGGAAGCCGGTGATGAAATCGTCATGGGGGAATCCCTGCTGATTGTCCAGAAGAAGAAGCTGGGAGAAAAGAAGGAGATCATGCCCCATCAGATTGAATACGTAAATGAAAAGGGGAAAAAAATTCGTATTGAGCTAAAAAAAGAAGATACCATCATCGGATCGGGCAAAGACTGCGATATCGTCATCAAGGACAAGATGATTTCCTCACAACACCTGCGGCTTTCGCTAAAGAGTGACGGAAGTTGCTGGGTTCAAGATCTCGGTAGCCGCAATGGGACAAAGGTCAATGACGATGAACTTGGCTTCGAGGAATATCCCCTGAAAAATAAAGATGTCATTACAATGGCTTTTCTGGATATCACCTTTCTGGATGGAGCGCTCATTGATGAGGAACCCATGCCAGTTATTTGGAAAGCCCTCACCATCTGTGCTACAACAGCCATTGTTGCCATTGCCTGTGTTCTAATATACAAATACATTTTCGAAGCGCCATGGAAGGAACACATGGCGGATGCCAGAGATTACATCACCGTAGGAGAATACGATAATGCGAGAAACTCTTTGCGTGAGGCGCTGAACGTCAGCCGTAGCGAAGCCCAGAGACGGGAAACTCATGCCTTGATTGAAGAAATCAAGGAAATTGAGGACACCCGCGACAGATGGGAAGTAGCCAAACAAAATCTACAAGAAAACAAATTCGAAGACGTCAGTCGCGAACTCAGTGACTTGAACAAGAAAGTCCATTGGACCTGGCCAGGTGCCGGATTAGAAAAAACCAAAGCAATCATGGCCAAAAATCTTTTGGATAAGCGATCTGAAGCCATCACTACATTCAAGCAAAATACGACTGATAAAAAAGAGATTGATGATCAGTTGAAAGTACTAAATAGTTTATTAGAGGAGGCAGAACCTTATAAGGATGAAACATATGTGCAAACCATCATCGGGGAAATTAAGCCGATGACGGAAAAACTGAAACAAACACTCCAAGAAAGTGAATCCTTGGAGGATACGATCAAGCTACTTGCAAACGAAAAGCCTGATTATCAGACAATCATCGACGGATTGGAGCCGCTTGCCAGCAAATCATTAGGAGCTATCAAGACAAAGGCGAACAAAATGCTGCCTCTTGTCAAATTGCTGAAAACCGAAACAGAACGAGTTTCCAAGCTAAAGGACATGGCCTGGAATCTGCAATTTCAGGATGTTGCGAATTTTAGGCTTGCTTTCAATACAAACACTGATTGGACGGTTAACAGTCATATCAAAGAATTAAAAGACAAGCTTGAAAAATATGTCACGGATTTGCAAAACAATGTCCGAGCGTATGCGGGAATGTACATGACGCTCAATCAAAATGGAATTGTTCAAGGCACACCCAATCCTGATTTGGAAGCATTTTTGGATGATGCCAAGATGCAAACCGTCTATTCCTACGACTGCTTCAATCTTCCATTGCCCAAGAACTTCCGTCAGGAGCCTAGCGGTGTTTACGATGAAATGCTTGGCATCGAATATTTCTATAATTACATTAAAATGCTAGAAGATAATTCAGTAATTCCAACCCCAGACCCAGAGATATTCACCTGCCGTCTATACAATTGTCGGCTAATCATCAAGAATGCAGAAAGCGGGATTGAATTCATCAAACGTTCTGAATATCAGTGGTTGAACAAGGGGAAAGTCGCGAAATACATCGCATATTGCCAATCATTGGTGAACAAACGGGAGGAGATTATCAAAAAACAGCTGAACCGGAAGACTGAATCCGGTAGTCGTGATTTTCTCGTCTCCCGCGGTATTGCACTTTATTTGTCTTCAGACCTGAAAGATACCAGTTCTCTTCAAGCCGACCTTATCCAAGGCTTCCAAGACTACAAGAAAAAAATGAATGAATTGAGAAAACGTTTCGAAAGAGGTAATGCGGAGGAGAAAATCGCCACTCGAACACAAATGTTTGAAATTGGTTTGCCGGGGGATGCAGAACTTCAATCCAGATGGAAACAAAACCTGCGGCAGAAAGGCTTAGAATAATATGACACAAAACGATTATTTGGAATCATTCGCCTGCACCTCCGTAGGACGTGTCCGCCAGAACAATGAAGACGCGGCGCTCATGATGAAGGAGCAGCGTATTTTCGTGGTGGCAGACGGCATGGGCGGCGGTAGTGCAGGCGAGCTGGCTAGTCTCATGGCTATCACGGAAATCGAAAAACTAGCTCTGAAGGTTAAACGCCGTCCGGCGGAATTGGAATCCGCCATTATCCGTGCCACATACGCGGCCAATGGACAGATAAAAGACTATGCCAAAAAACATTCTTTCGAGAGTATGGGTACGACTATCGCTAGTTTGTTGTTCAATCCATGGTATCCTGCACAGGCTCTCGCTTTACATGCAGGAGACAGTCGTGTCTATCGCTATCGCGAAAACAACCTTGAATTACTGACAAAAGACCATTCCCTTAATCCCAACAGCAATGTTATCACCAACGCTCTTGGGAAAGGTAGTGGTTTCTACCTTGACATCACATCCGTTGATGTCCAGCGGGACGACCTGTTCATCGTCTGTTCGGATGGACTTTCGCACATGGTAAACGACCGTGAAATCAGTGCCATCTGCAAGGCGGGGCTAGGGCGTGCATCCATGGAGGTTCTCTGCAAGAGCCTCATCAGCCGTGCTTTGGAAAAAGGTGGCAAGGACAATGTAACGGTCATCGTCATTCGGGTTCAAGACTTGCCGAAAGATTACGAACCTTCCGATGAAGAATTGGAAGAAGAAAGTATCGTCCAACGGCAGAACATTCGCGATCTCTCTGAGACACCTCCGACTATTCGTTGAGCAAAAGACAACATGAAAAGAGCCTTCTTCTCAATAAATCCAGAAAAATAAAACACCATGAATAGCACAGTTAAAAATTTCATCCCAATCATCATCTCCATCGTACTAGGTGTTCTTGGAATGCTGTTAGTCAAAAGCAAGATATCCCGAGAAAGGGGATACGCAGAAAAGACAGTAAGCATCGTATTGGCCGGTCGTGATATCGAAGCAGGAGAGGAAATCACGGACAATCATCTTATTGAGAAGAGAGTCGCCAGTTCTTCCGTGCCCCAAAGCTGCATTAGATGGAATAGCAAAGATATGCTGAAAGGACAGAAACCTCTACATAAAATCAATAAAGGAGATATCATTCTCACAACGTGCCTACCAGATAGTACAAGTATGGGCGAATATGTAGGTAAAGGCAAATGGGGTGTCCCTGTGTCATTTGCGGATTCAACCTTATTATCAGCTTTGAAACGAGGAGATGAAATTGCCATCATCGGCGTATTCTCTGTAACCGAACTCGTGAAGGATGACAAAAATGTGGATGCAAAACCACGTGAAGTCAAGCGTCGTGTCACAGCTGTGCTGTATCCTCAAGTAGAAATCATGGATAAGATTGGAAATAATGCCGTTATGCTTTCCGTGCCTCCTGACCAAGCGTTGGCCTTAGTGAATGTGCAGGAGAAATGCGAACTATATCCTGTCCTACGTCATCCGAATGATAACAACAATCTTGATCGCAGTGCCGGCGGCATCTTTGATGACAGCGCCATGCCTAAGATTATCCAAGGTCTGAACCCCGTTGAGATTCCGTCTTCAGCCAAAGGGCTTGACTCCAAAGTGCGCTAACCACATGATAGGAGCTTAGAAAATAATGAAAACAACAAAATTATCATTTCTCCTAATACTATTGACAATGATCATTGTCTGGGGGAAGGATCCCGTGAGTAAGGATTTATCTATTGGAGAAACCATGACTTTAAATCTCCGTTTTGCCATGAAGGAATATAAAATATCGCCTCCAGACGGCAAAATCATCCGTGTTGAAGAAGCGGACACAACCACTGGCAGGAAATTACGTATCATTGGCCTTAATTCAGGTGAATGTACCTTGACGATTTACCCTTATGGCAATGGACCACAAGATGTTTATCGGTTTTATGTCAGCGATATTGGCCCAATCAAACAGGAATTAAGCAAAGTTGCCCACAGTATGGGGTTGACTTTGGAAAATAGACTTGGAATGATTGTAGTAAAAGGTGAACTAGACAACCATGAAGATTGGAGGAAATTGTTGAGCATCTTAAAAGGACTTGATGAAAAAAAAATCCGAAACGACGTCACATACACTCCTGGTCCCGAAGATCTTAACGCCCTCAAGAAAATATTAGTTGCGTCTTTTGCCATAACAGAAGAAGCGGATGCTGAGAGACGAGCCCCTGGCGAAATCTTCATCCGTCATGATGAAACAGGAATGACGCTTGTCGGACGCGATTTCACAGAAAAACAACGGGAAGATATCCTGAAAATTTTGAATCGCTGCCAGTGGATTGCGGTTAACAGGACTCCAGATCTTTTGGAAGGCAAAGTCGCCGTCTGGGTCGATGTCAATGACAACCCAATTGACACAATTTGGGAACGTCTCTCGGAAATCAAAGGTCTGGAGCTTTCCAAGCGTAATGGTGTCATCTATGTCAAGGGGAAAGTCATCTCCGGCAGAGCATGGAATGATTTGGACCGTATTTTGAGTGAAGCAACAAATGCAGGACTTGCTCGAAACAATGCTATATTCGTTCCTTCTAATGAATGCATAACGGAATTAGAACAAATTCTTCAAGAAGCAGGCTATGAATGTGTCGATACACAGGATGTGGAATTTGGACAATTGAATCTCAAGATGACTTCGTCTGCTTTGATTCTGACTGGTGAAGTAGGTAGCGATGCAGAAAAAAACGAAGTTCTGGATATTCTGCATAGTCAGAAATGGTTGACTTCAAATACTGCCTCCAATCAAGGACAACTCACTTGGAGAGAAAAAATCGATGTTATTCCTTCCGCCATCACCGTCGATATTGCTTTTGTAGGAATCACTCGAGGAGATGCAGAAAATTTTGGATTAGGTGATAAAGAAGGTCCAGCCCTTGGAATTAACCTGAAACGCGTCTATGATGCGATTTTCTCCCGTTCAGCAGAACGGTCAACACAATTCACTGGCACCTTGGAGGCAACTCTGAAACTATTAGCCAGTAACAACATCAGTCGATCTTACAAAGCTGGAACAGTGAAATTCCTTGACAACACCAAAGGGAAAATCCACATAGGCGGAACTCAGTATTTGATGAACAGAGATCAAATGAAGGAGATCGAATATGGTTTCATATTGGAAGTATCTGGCCAGCTAATCAACAAAAAATATGTCAAGCTGACATGCGATTTAGAAAATTCGTACATGAAAGATGAAAACGAAAAGAAACAAGAAGGCAGTAATACAACTTATATCTGCCGCCTCGATCAAACAAATTTCTTAGGAGGATTCAAGTCAACCACAGATAGCTGGAAAAATAGCGGCGTGCCCTATCTTCGCAACATTCCGGTCGTGAAATGGTTCGTAGGCAATGACAGCGGAGATCAAAGTGATATTCAACTTATCGTCTTGGCATATCCCCACATAAGCAATGAACCTATCCCTATTCCTATTAATGTTGTCGATCCTGAACAGATTCATAAACAATCCCAAGCCCCAATCAATAATATTGAACCGAAGAAGAAAAATATCTTAAAGCCTTGGACATGGCGTTGAAAATACCAATTGACAAATAGGAGACATAACCATGTATTCTATCGAAATAATTGATGAGAATGGACAAGTATTTAAAAGGCTCGAATTAAAGCCGCGCAAGGAACCATATTATATCGGCAGGCAACGCGGCAAATTGCATTTAAACGACATTCAGCTACCATCTTCATTAAGATTTGTATCACGGGATCATTGTAGTATTCACGTAAAAGGTGAAGAATGTATCTTGCAGGATGAAGGAAGCGCCTGCGGAACAGAAGTTGACGGCAAAAAAATCGACATGATTCATATCCATCCGGAACAATCCATCATCTTGCCGGGGGGATGGAAGATTGCCTTGCATAAAGATTTTATCATAGAGGAAACTACAGACAAAACACCTGTTCTTCCAGAACCTGAACCACAACCTCAACCGCTACCTGATCCACAGCCCGAACCAGTGCCGCAGCCCGAACCAGAGCCGCAGCCCGAACCACAACCTCAACCGCTACCTGAACCCGAGCCTGAGCCGCAGCCCGAACCAGAGCCGCAGCCCGAACCAGAGCCGCAGCCCGAACCAGAGCCGCAGCCCGAGCCACTGCCGCAGCCCGAGCCACTGCCGCAGCCCGAACCAGAGCCGCAGCCCGAACCAGAGCCGCAGCCCGAACCAGAGCCGCAGCCCGCCCCCAAGCCACAACCAACCCCGTCCCCGAAACCGCCACAGGGTAAAGGTTGTACGCCTTTATGGAACGGTGGAAACAAATATGCGGCTATGTTGTACAGCGCTGATTCCATGGAATGGATGCAACGTTTACACAAAGCCGTATTGGACGATATTGAACAGAACACCGATATTCAAGAAATTGATAAGAATAATCCTGAACATGTCAGTCGCCTATTGGATTATCTTGAAGAAGAAGTTACCAAACATCGTCATGAGATTCCCGAACATCTTCCTACTTATGAATTTAAGAAAGCGTTGGAAAATGAGATCATCGGTTATGGTCCGATTACGGAATTAATCGAGAATGAAAAAATCACTGAAATCATGGTTAACGGCCCAAGCAAGATTTTCATAGAAATCGGTGGAGCAATGTACAGAACTCTCTACAAATTTTATAATGAAGATCAGTTGATTGCCTTGATCCGTGGTATCGTAGAGCCCTTGGGACGGCGTATCGATGCCTCAAGTCCTATGGTTGATGCGCGTCTGGAAGACGGATCGCGTGTCAACGCCGTAGTACCACCACTGGCTTTGGATGGTGCCTCTGTCACAATCCGTAAATTCTCCAAGAAGAAACTGACGGTTGATGATTTGATTAGCTTTGGTTCTATGGACAAGAAGATGGCGGCATTTCTAAAACTCGCAGTTGAAAAACGGCAGAATATCGTAGTTTCCGGTGGTACGGGATCCGGTAAAACGACATTGCTGAATGTACTTTCAGATTTCATCCAAGGAGACCAACGTGTTATAACCATTGAAGACTCCGCGGAACTGAAACTGAATTCTGACAATATCGTGCGAATGGAAGCGCGCCCCGCCAATGTAGAAGGTGTTGGTCGCGTATCCATCCGTGAACTGGTCGTTAACGCATTGCGAATGCGTCCAGACCGCATCGTCGTTGGCGAATGCCGTAGTGCAGAAGCATTGGACATGTTACAGGCTATGAACACTGGGCACGATGGCTCATTGACAACACTTCATGCGAACAACCCGCGGGATGCTTTGTCCCGTTTGGAAAACATGGTCATGATGGCGGGTTTTGAATTGCCAGTAAAGGTCATTCGCGAACAGATTGCCTCAGCAGTAAATCTGATTGTCCATCAATCACGCATGCCTGGACACTCACGGAAAATCGTGGCTATCTCTGAAGTTACGCGGATGGAAGAGGATAAAATTCTCATGCAGGATATCTTCACTTTTGAGCAGATGGGGCTAGAGAAAAAAGATGGAGAGATAACTGTCAAAGGGTTCTTTACACCTACTGGCAATATCCCAGATTTTGTCCAATCGCTATTGGACAATCATGAAGATGTGGACATGTCCATGTTCGTACCAGAGACAGCGGACAATGATTCTCCTAATACACTCATGCCTTCCTCAGATTCCTCCTTCTCGACATATTAAGACAGTCTATTGTCCTAAAAATATTCGGTTTTATAATCATGTTTTCCTATATCATCATTTTGGCAATCATTATCATAGTCAGTTATTGCGTCTGCCTTGTAATGCAAACTCTGGCCATGGAGATGTTGTACAGCCCTAAAATTGTAAAACGTTATGAGCGCCTCAGCCGTTTCGTGAAGCCAGATGCCTTGATATTCCTTCAGCTTGCATGGGGCGGTGCTTTGTTAATATTGGTCTGTACAGCATTACTGGTTTTGCAGATTACTACACCTGTCATTTTACTACCTTTGAGTTTAGCTGGTCTGGTAATTGGCTTTTCCTTGCCATATGGTTACTATTCATATAAGTTCAAAAAGCGTCTGGAAGCAGTAGAAGAAAAGTTTATGGACTTTCTCATCGCATTAGTGGACTCTCTTAAAGCAGGACAAGCCATGGAAGCTGCTCTTCGCAGTGTCACGGAGCAATATGAAGGGCCCATCAAAGAGGAGTTTCGTCAGATGTTAAATGAAAAAAAGTTAAACACGACTTTCCAAGAGACAGTCGCTCGTCTAGCGGAACGAAATCCTTTCGAAGACATGAAACTCTTTGCTACTGCCATTCGACTGACAACGAACGCTGGTGGAAAACAGGTTGAGGTCTTACATGAACTAATCGAAACCATCCGACAGCGGCGAGAATTCGAGCAAAATTTAAAGACATTGACAGCAGAAGGCCGAATAAAGGCTAAGATTCTCACACTCATGCCAATAGCCATGATTCCAATATTAAGTCTAGGTGCTCCTGGCTTAATGGGTAGTTTATGGGCAACCGAAACTGGTCGTATATGGCTTGTCGTTGCAATAATACTCATTGGTTTGGCTGCATTTTGGATTCACCAGATTATGTCGATTGAAATCTAAGTATAAGACATGAATACATTAATTGTCAGTATCAGTGCTTTTCTTCTATGCTTTCTAGGCTTCTGGACTGCATGGGCATTCAGTTTCTCGCCAAATGAGGAAATCGCCAATCAGCCATGGCTAGCCAAAAATTTGCCGTTCTTCTATAAGTGGGCGTGGTTTTCAAAACTACTGGGGAAGCTTTCTCAGTCAATTGGGATGTTTTTTATCCGCCTTTTCCCAGCGGATATGCTGACATGGCTAATTCGTCATCTAAAGGCTGCGGGGGTGAAAATGCCAGTAGAGATGTTTGTGACCAGTCAAACTGTTCTCGCCGCCATGATTCTACCAATATACTTTTTGTACATGTTCATCATGCAGGAATGGATTGTGGTATTGCCTGCTCTGATTTTAGGAGCACTTCTTTGGGTATACCCATTATTGATGGTTTACGAAAAGGCCCAAAATCGTCAACAGGCTATCGTTCGTGCACTTCCCTTCGCTATCGACTTGATTGGATCAGCGATGCGTTCAGGACAGGATTTCATGGCTGCCATTCGCTTCTATGTCCGCAATGAAGATGCTACTAATCCATTAGTACAAGAATTCAGCCAAGTCCTTCAGGATATGTCCGGCGGATTATCACGAGAAGAGGCAATGAACAATATGGCAGACCGAGTACAGGTTGAATCGTTCACGATTTTTGTCTCCGCAGTCATTCATGGAGAAAAAGTTGGTGCATCCATCGTACAGACTTTGAAGAATCAAGGTGGTATGCTAAGAAGAGAACGTTTCGCCATAGCACAGCAAAAAGCAGAAAAGGCAGATCAGTTATTGATGATGCCTTGTCTAGTGCTCGCACTTGCCTTTTTTATCATTATTTTATATCCTGTGATATCAAAATTTAAAACAAGTTTTACAGGATTTTAGTCTAGAGGGAATATAAACAATGAATTATTCTATACGTTTTATAAAGGGCCCCAACCAAAACCTTATTTATAAATTGAGTTCTCAAGTTCTTACGATAGGTCGAGATAATCAAGATAAGGCCAATGATATAAATGTCCAGTCTGAATCTGTTTCTAGGCAGCACGCAACAATCCAAATTGTTGATAAGCAAATTGAGTTTAAAATCATTAGCAAACATACAACCAAGATAAACGGGGAAAAAGTCTTTCCGCGTTCCGAATCATATATATTGCATGACGGATCTGTTGTACAACTTGGTAGTGATGTTGTTTTTATTGTAGAAAAAGTCAATGAGAAAAGAAATCCGCCAACACCACGTCCCGAGGATCTTGTAGAACCTCCTCGCGAAAAAGAAAGAAAATCTTGGTTACAGATATTATTTTCTCATTTTTTCAAGCATGAAAGATCAAAGGTTATTTCAACAGAGCAACAGAAATCTGCTGAGACGAATATTCCCCCTACGGAACTTGCAACTAACGTAACGGAGAAGAAAACAAAGACCTCAAATACAGAAGGGACAAAAATCTATAAACAAGATGATATTAAAAAAGCATGGGTTGATGACAAACGGAATGAAATTAAACATAATGTCATGTTATGGAGTGGTTTAATCATTTTTTTTGTTGTACTTGCTATTTCCTATTTGATTTGTTTTAGACAACCGTCCAAAGAATTGACTTGGCCTAAAATCGGTCAAGAATGGCAAATATCCCAAATATCCTTGAACATACCTCAAATTGATCCTCCACTACAAATCAAATATCCTGGATTTTCTGCTAAAAAACAAATATCCAAGGATTCTAATTCTGGGATTATTAACAATATCATATTAGATACATATATAGGACAATCCCAGGATGTATCATGTCATATCATGGTAGAAATTAATCAGGATTCAAATATTCTCATCTTGAATCGTAAAACTGCATTTACGGAATGGCAGAAACAAAAACAGAGTCAGGACAAAGAAATATGGCACTTTGAAGGAACGCCTTCACTCAAATTTGAAATGCCAGATAATGGTTTTCCGTATTTGGCAACATTCTATTCAAGACTAAGAACTAACAAAAAGATATTTGGGCAAGTAAGATATTACCGTCATGCTGATTGGCAGATTGTTATACTCATTGAAATGCCAGCAGAAGAACGTTGGCGTGGAGAAGAATTCTTATCCAACACAGGTAATTCATTTCTTGGTTGTAGTTCAGAATTTGTTTCAGTACATTGGGAAGGGACTGATATGCTTGATGAAAAACCATTAAATGAACTGCTGGCAGAAACAGACCGTTTAATAAAAGAAGATACACCACAGCACTGGAATCGGATAGAAAAAAATTTGCAATCTGTTTTAATTAGAAGTTATAAGGACTCACATACAAGTCTATATGAACGTGCTATCCAAATGTTATCAAAACTTAGAAAAAATAAAAATGAAGTTTATAGTAAGTTTTCATTAATGGTTACTCAATATCCCCCAAAGGATAGACATATAATACGTGAAGAATGCGCTAGTATCTTTACATCAATTGATGATAGACGACATTACAAACTTCAAAATAAAGAATGGGAGGAGGACTAATGAAAAAAGAACCACCTTCCACTTCTAAATCAAATTTTGAACAATCTAATCACAAGCGAAGAGTAGGGAAAGTTTTTTATAACTTTTACACAGCCTTTCGCACTATACCGGATTATATCCATTCGATAAAACAGGATATTCATGAAGCCATAAAAGCTGTTCTTTATGGGGAGAACTATCCACTTTATATTCAAATATTATATCAGGGGAAACCTTTGGATGTTCACTTGGATGGCAAGTTATTACAAGGAATTCATCCATATGAGATTCCACCCAAAGGAATTGTAATTGGACGCGACGCCACCTGTCAATGGCGAGTTTCTCCCGTCGATGCTATTAAAACATCCAGACGCCATGCGATTTTGACAATAGGTCGTAAATTTTTTCTTCGTCGCAATCCTGCCATTCTACAAGATTTGGATAGTACCTATGGAATCAAATTTAAAGATACAAAAGTCTCTGAAATACCCCTACAGGCTGGAGTCTATTGCCAACTAGGTGATGTCGAGCTTGTCGTCAAAGAAGAAAAAAACAATCGAGAGGACATTTCTATACAAACGAAACATCGTCTTCAGCAACTGAATGGTGAAAACAAAGGCAGGATTTTTGAACTGACAAAAAACACAATAGTCATTGGTTCTGCGCCAAGCAAAGAAGAATCGTCTGAAACAACCGTTATGACAATTGTCTGTGACCACCCGTCCGTTTCACGCAATCACGCAACCCTCCTCATAACAGATCAAGGACGTAGTTGTAAAATCATTGATCCCAATAGTAAGAATGGCACAAGAATCAATGGGGAAGGTTTGTCTCATAATCTTACTGACGGACGTAAGCTTCAAGATGGTGATGAAATCAGTCTTGGTTACATTCGCTTCCGTTATTTTCAACGGGACAGCGTACCGTTCATCCAAGCCATCCTTGTCTCACTGGCTACCTTGGCAATGGTTAGTTTACTATACATGCTCTATATCTGGCTATCCCCAACTGCCCCTTATTATATCCGCAAATCAGATAACTATTCTTCTATAGGCAATTATGACAAAGCTTTGATTTTCCTCAGCGATGCTAGGGCATCAAGGCACGGCGATGCATATACTTCGGAAATTGACGAACGCGAGCAGAAAATATCCAAATGGAAAGATACTTTAAGCACGTGGAGCAAAATTCAAAAGGACTTAATGTCAAAAAATACAGAGGATGCCTGGAAAAAATTGCGTCCACTAATCCTTGATTCTAGTTCATGGCCACAGGACAAGCCGCTTCTTCTAACAGAAGCCAAACAAGTGGATAAGCTTTTAATGAATATCCAAGAAGCAAAAAAAATCATCCGTAATCCCATTCCTGTCTTCGAAGATAACGGACTAGATATTGATAAAAATATTCTTTTGACAGATCTTATTGGAACCTTAAATCACAATGCCGACAATATGTCTCAAGCTTATCTTGAAGCATTAAAACCAACTATTAAATCTTATGCCTTTGAACTGTCTGAATTAGTCAGACAGCAAAGAGCATTGAAGGATATCCTTAATGATATATGTAAGAAACCGTTTGGCGTATCTAAAGCTAAGACAAAAGTACTTAACGAAATCGAACGCATTGAAACACATGTCCAAGAAATGGACAAACAAGGAAACAACTCATATAGATGTGTTCAAGATGGATTAAAGGAATTGTTGTCTCATCTGAATCAATTGTCCGAAGCTGAATCCATTCACTATCATAATCTTCAATGCACAGCTAAATTGTCATTTAATAAAATTCACCAGCAGCTCCCATTGCCAAAACCCAAACAAGAAGCCTACAAAGGATGGAGTTCACTTGAGAAATGCAGGGGTATTCTTGAAGAAGATCATCAGTATCTACTAGAGAGAATAGCAGTGTTGAAATCTCTAATTGGAGAATTGAAGGATGCAGGAATCCGTAATAATGAGATTTCTCAAGCCATGAATGATGTATTGTATTCTCCCAATAATAATGTATTATCATGTACTTTTCTAAGAAAAAATACCATTCGGTGGGATGATGGACGACGTTCTCCTATCTCCGGCAATGATTATGATCATTTGTTGGGGATAGAATTGTTCAGGGATTTTCTTGATACAATTCCATCAGTTCCTGACAAGCAATGGGAAATGGATTCTAGACTATTGGACGAACGTCCGTTTATCCCTAGCCTCTTCTTGGCCCACAAACACTATGGAATAATTGAAGATTTCCTGAATGTTATCGATCAGACCGATGAATGTGCCGAATCACTGAAAAGCTGTTTACCTAAAGAAGAAAATAGTCTGATAGCGTTAGCAGACTGGAGCCATCAACTTCTTTCCAAGCGGTATGATTTGGTTGGGAAATGGATGCGTATGAGCCAAAAAGAAACATCTCTGCGAAAATCACTTATCCTTGGAGGCATGGCAATAGCTTTGGTTTCCTCCCCTGGGAAATATTACAAAGAAGATTTAAAGCGCCTGAATGAACAATACCAGACTTTGAAAAAAGAACTAACCAAACAATGGAAATCAATTGACGGACGGATGACCGAAAATGACAAACAAAATGTATTGAACTACATTCTGGATTATGGCTTACCCGGTGATCCAATGGTTAAGAAAGCATTGGAGGCTTTGGGACGATGGGAATAAGACATAGAAAAAGATATTTGACTCAACACCAGGAGCGAGGCGCGATGCTTGTCGAATACGTTGTGACCGTTTGCTTTGTTGTGACTATGATCTATGCCTTATTCATAGATCAGTTTTACTCACCTTCAAACGGATTCCAAGGAATACTAGGTGAAGCATTGACTGGTGTCATGCAACGAATTCTGGAGGGTATAGCTATGCCAATACCATAGTAAAAACAATAATTCATAATGCTGAAATCTTAACCTAGGAATCAATACATGGTTCCCCAACCATAAAACAAAAGGAAGAAAAATGGAAAACACACAACAAACAAACAATCGTAAGAAACAGCCAAAATCCATGGTAACAAAAGTATTTCAAAGACTCCGGAAAAATCAGAGAGGCGGTATCGTAGAATATATTGTTGGTATTGCATTGGTTATGGCATTAGGCATTCCATTGTTGATGCATATTTTTGGTGGTGTGAAAATCAATGCGCATTATGCGTATAATCTGATTACTCGAGGTGTTGAATATGCTAGACAACAAAGAGAGATAGAAATAAATCAGCATAGAGAAATTGAAACTGACCCACATTATAGCGAGCCAAGCGGAGAAAGAAATAGATAAATAACTTTCTGTAATAAGACTTAATGAATGCTTATCTTCTCTTCGATTAATCAACTAAGTATTATTTCGAAGAGAAGAGTTGTTTTTTATATATTCAACCTAAATATTCATTATAGATAAAAACAGTAATTGATAACAACTTAATTTATAAGCATATAAGAAAAATTAAGCAATAAATATAATTTCTATTAAAGGAGTTATTAGATGCCCAAATTAATTTTAACTTTTTTTCTTTTTTTTAATATTTTTTTCATTCCTTTATACGTATACGCCCAGAATCCCCATACCCTAGAAGAATATAAGGCATGCTATCGTTTGTTTGAAGTGATGAAAATGAACGAAACGACAGAGCAGACTATTACGAAGATGGTTGATATGCAAACCCAAAATCTTCCGCAACTGGCCAAGTTGAAGCCACTCATGCTGGAGTTCTTTCGTAAATACATGAGTTACGATTCTTTGAAGAATGAAACAGCGGACATCTACCTAAAATATTTCACAATTCAGGATATTCAGCAACTCATAGAATTCTACCAGACACCGTTGGGAAAGAAATTCATCAAGAATCAAGTCAACCTGACAACTGAATGCGCTCAACTAGGCATGAAACGCGTTCAAGAACATCAGGAAGAGCTCCAGAAAATGCTTATGCAAAACACGCAACAATAATCTCACTACGGATTTCCAGCTTCCGATTATTCATTTATTGTTTGTACACCATGTCCGAATCTCTGTACATCCTAATCGCCATCACCCCTGCGCTCTGCTATCTCAGCTGGAGCGAATGGAAATTCCGTCTATTGCCCAATCGTTGGACAGTGACCATGATGGTTGTCGCCTTAGTACTGCGACTCATATGTGGTGGATGGCGGATGATGGCGGATGGCGCAATAGCGGGGCTTTTGGGTGGCCTTGTTTTGTTTATTCCATTTCTTATGGGAGCAGCAGGTGGCGGTGATTTGAAGATGCTAACCGGAGTCTGTTGTGCCTTAGGCACACGTCGCTTGCTAACTATGCTATTCTGTATGTCCTGGCTTGGACTGATTTTGGCCATTGTACTTCTCTGTACGAAAGTCATGGACCATCGATATTTGAAGCATTATATTCTCTGTCTTTTCTGGTGGAAGTACGACAGAGCTGAAGGACGAAAAAAGCTCCCCAAGCGTTGGAGGCGGGATGCCTGGGTGCCATTCGGGCTGGCCATCGCCAGTGGTGCGTGGTTAACGCTTATACTGGATATTGTGGGAGGGCCGATGTTTTTATGAAAACCCTTGGAAGAAAACAACAAGGAGATGTCATCATCGAATTCGTGTTGGTATTTCCATTGATCATGCTCTTGTTCTTCTGCTGTATCCAGCTGACTCATTTCTGGATAGCTAAACAACTGCTACACTACGCAGCTTATTCAGCGGCTCGTACCACACTTGTCACCAACATATACGATTATGCATATATCAACCAACATGGAGCAGTTGAATACAACCATATTGGTACTCCCTTACATACAGCGGCTTGCACGGTCATGTCATGGCTGGAGCCTAATGGCGGAATGGATGAATTCCAGTATTTTCCCAAGAGAACAGATAATGCTTGGAGACGCGTACGCATTGAAGGCACTGAACAAGCAGGTAATGGAAACATGGTGGCGGAAGTCACCGTCCACTATTTTTGTCCTCTATGGGTACCGATGATTGATGAATTATTGGCCTACGCTCTAGCAGGTGGCACGCAAAGCGGAGATGGTGTGTTCGAATTCCCTGACGATTATGCAAATATAGTTAATGACCAATCTATTGGAGCATTGCCTGACACAAACACCATTCCGCCAAAATCAATCTATCGTGACAATGGACTATTTGTCATCCATATGAAAGAACGCTGTCTGATAGCGAAGCCCTACTCCACGGAAACGTACGCCCGACTACCAAACGGAGGTGCGCAACCATGACCATCTGGCAATTTTTCCATAAAAAAATGCTTGCATTACGTGATGATGAAAATGGAGCTGTCATCATCATGACTCTTGGAATGTTCCTGTTCCTATATGTGCTATGTATTTCCGTCTATGCAATTGGCACAGCGGTGGAAGAGAAGATGCGTCTGCAGGACATCGCAGACGCGGCATCCTACTCAATGTCAGTTGCTCAAGCAGATGGCTTAAGCCGTATCGCCACCATCAACCGTGCCATGTCCTGGACATATATCCAAATGACACGCCGTCAGATGGACTATATCGTCAACAACTGGCTCATGAAAACCTGCGCCACTTTTGACGAGGATTTGGACAAGTGCAAAGAGTGGAACAGCAAGACAAGTAAAGCCTTAGCATCCTTTAAAGACGAAGGCTCTTTTTTCTATACTTATTTTATGACTAATTGCGGGAAGCACAGTTCTGGCACGGAAGATACAGACAATAGTACTGGCACGTATTGGGCTGGGTGGACCCCGGGTGACGGACATCAGATAAGGGTCGATTATGTGACAAAGGATGAATCACAAGGTGGCGGAGATGTGGAACCTGAAGAATATGGAAAATTCTTCTCCAAAGAGACATTGCAAGAAAAAATATTGAATAATCAAGCCATAGAAACTTTAGAGACAGGCATTGATCAAGATAAGATGGCACTCAAGTTTTTAGATACCATCATGATTACCACTTGCTATAACACAATGGGTGCTATGGAGAAAAGTGTCACACAAATTTTAGAAAACTCCATCCCCCCAGAAGAACAGACTGATTATCGTTTCATTTTGAAAAGCATGCCCATGATTTATCCATATTTATCGACTGTTTATGACCCTTTGATTTCCTCCAACTCCAACGATTCACAAGCTGTTTCCGTACTTTCGCCTTATCATAATACGGAAGAGGATGAACTGGAATTCCTTTCCATGACAATGAATACCGCCAGCCTGCATGATATTTTCGGTGATGGAATCGACCAATGGTTCGTCCGCGGGAAAGAGGCAACATTGACAGACACGAGCAAGGTTGTAACGCCAGACATTGATAACTATATAGGGCAAGGCATTCAAAGAGGATATAAGACAGCAAACCGCAAAGAATCTGGCATGGAAGGAATCAAGGAAAGCCCAGTCTATCGGGCCAACCACGTCTCCACTGGTAACATCATTGGGCAAGCGATGACAGCTATTAACACCATCACATCCCTCATATCCCATAGTGAATTGATTATTCCATTAGCGGCAGAAGGCATCACTGGAAATATAGGTTTTGGGAAACTAATGGGCATTATCCAAAATTTCATGAGCTGCACAGCTGACATGAATCCTTCCTGCTTCAATAGCACGAAATTCTTCGCTGAACAGTGTTATGATATTGACGACAATTATGGTCTCGTATCCGAATACCACTGGGCTTCCATGCGATGGTGGTGCGCCATAGAAACAAAATATATTAAAACGCCTTTTGGTTGGTATCCGGTAGGGGGAAATTTAAATCATTATAAGCTTCTCCCATTGCATGAATGCCCCCAACATGGCTACGATTCACCAAATGACGCATTCACTAGTCATACGCGGGACGAATACCGCCCCTGTGTCATTGGAGTGGATGATGTATCGGGCATGATCGGCAGTTCTCATGATTCAACGAACAAAGTCAATGGCTACATCACAGCTGGGCACACACGTATCTATGGAGATGATAAAGACATATATAATGAATACTACACTGGTGCCAAAGCCATGCCAGTCAAATTGAATGAAAAGTTCTTCCATGATGCGAACGTTGTCGTTCTCGCGAAACGGCGTCGGAATCCACTGACTGCCTGGGTATTTTCAGATGACGAGAAATTGGATTCCGGAAACCTCATTGACAACAGTCTCTACGCTCTTTTCAACATGTTGCGGAAAAAGTCTGAGAATGCCATTAGCGACAGTGATCCTCGCTGGATATGTGCAATTTCCGCCAGTCGAGCAGCTTATCGCGAACGAAGTGCTGACGTCAATGATCAAACTTATCTTCCTGGACGAGTCTATCAGACAAAATACAACGTCATGTCCAGCGACCAGATTGACAAGGCGAATGAATCAGATCCGATTCGTCTGCGTATTGCAGCTGATAGTACAGGCAATGGAGGATCAACCGCCAAATTAACAAAATATCCGTTCCGAATCGGTTGTCCACATGCCATATCCGGCAATCGCATCGCCGAACGCCTGAAGAATACATGGAATCTTTGCGAGACAGATTGGGATGCCGTTTTCGTTCCTGTGCAATATACATCGAAGGGCTATACCTATCTTACTGCATATGATGGTATGCAAGCTAGAAGAACAAACAATGTATCCTATATGCAACCCAAAGGCGCGAAGTGGGATCCTGTACAAGATATTGGCAGTCTAATGGAAAGCAAGCAATGGGAACGTTTATCTTCAATTGGAAAAGAAACACTTGACACCGATGTTCTAAACTCAAATAATCCATCCATTCATTATAAACCTTCATTTTATACAATATTCAACTTACATTAAAAAGGAAGCATTATGAAAATCAAACAAATGGCTATTGCCTGTCTGTGCGGTCTTTGCATAGCAGCTCAATCTGTAATCGGGGCTGATACAATACAAGATGCTAGAGAATTGTGGAAAAAATTGCCAGAAGATGCCCCATATTATCAAGATATTGTCGAACTGATACAAAAGAACATAGATATCCAGAATTTCCGTGAAGCTGGCATGAAAGATATTGAGAGGGCCTCTACCACACTCTTTCTAGATAATGTCAGACATAAATGGCTAAACCTTCAGAACATGTTCAAACCTGTGGTATGGGGCGATTTTTTCACAGGAGCAATTCTTATGGTTGGAGCTTCAAATGGTGAACAACAGATTTCCGCTCTATATAATCCTTGGTGGGATGCCATCTTTTTAATGCGGTTGGAAAGAGACGAAGAACATTATCGTGTTAATGCCTTTAAAATCCGTTGCGGGGAAATGTTCCGTGGAGAGAAAATCACATTGGACAAACCATCGCTGGAATCGATCATCGGTATCCACGGGAAGCCATTGCCGCTTGTCTGGATGGATATGCTTTCCAAAACGAGCAAGGTCTTTGATGACAAGTATAGCGATATCTCTTGCTTGAAAAACAAGCAGCCTTTTGACGAAAATGACATTGAATTAAATAATTTCGATTTCGTATCCCGAAATATTAGCGGTACGCGTGCAGTGGCCCGTCTGAAGCTTCTGCAAACCATGTTCAGTGACAAAGGTATAACTTTGGAGATGATGAACTGGCTGAAAGTCCTCCGTGACGCCTCAGAAGAACAGGCGGCAAAGTTATTACAAGATGAAGATTTAGAGATGTTCAAGTTACTATGCAAACTAGGACCGGAAATCAGGGAAGGCATTACACCATACGGCTATTGGGGAACGGAAACAGAGCGCCAGTACCTGTTTGTCAGTGGAGACATCCCGCGTTTAGTCATGATGGTGTATGTCCATGTCGGGAAAGGCATTGATTTTGAATGGTTTGACATGAACGAACATGAAAAGTATCTAAAATTGTTACAGGAAAAGAGAGCAACGACAGTCAAGCCATGAAACAGGAGGTTGACAAATGAAATATATCTCACGATTTCTATGGATTTTGCTTCTCATATATTGTGGTATCGTATCCGCCTTCCCAACAAATAAAGAATCAGCCATCAAGGACATTTCATCCTATTTATCTGAAAGCGGTGAAGATCTTTTGAAAGTTTATAACGCCAATGGTACATGGAGTAACTTTAAGGATGTAGGAAAACAAGGTAATGTCTATGTACTATCCCATGGTATCGGTGACACTTATGATACAGGCTGGATAAAAAATACAGCCAACGCCATTCTCGCCAAGGATAAGAACGCCCAAATTCTTTCTGTGAACTGGGACAAGTATTCAAATCTGATAACTAAAACGAACACGGACACAAATGGTAATGTATCTTACAGTTCCGTGATTCCGAATCCGACGGCCAGCACCTGGATCAATGGTATCTCACAGATGGTTAGCGATGAATTAGCATCCAAAGGAGTATCCAACGTCAAATCAGCCATCGGGCATAGCTATGGTGCGCATATTCTCGCAGGAAGCGTCAGTGATTCATATTCGCAAGGGACGAAATTCAACCGTCTCATTGCGCTTGATCCAGCAGAAGAATCGTTGACTTTCACAGGTGACCAGAACGGCAACACAACCACCATGTTCAGTTCGGACAAGAAGAGCAAGAACTGGGGTATCAATGACAAGACAACAGTCGAAGTTTATAAATCCTCTTCCTTTCTGGGCAATGACATTCCTCTAGGCGACTACAACTACATTATCGCGAGTACAGGAACTTTTAGCCCTCGTTCCGTACTTGGAGATTGGGGTGGCTTCAACATGCCGGCCGGAAAGGATGGGAAGCATGCACTTTCTACACATTGGATTTCAGATCAGATTGAAAAATCCACCTCCACGGAAATAGGTGGTTGGTTTAACAATCAAACAGTTTTGGGGGAAGGAAGCGGCAAATGGCATGGCTTAGTCAATACCGACTCCTGCAAGATGGAATATTCCATGAAAACCAGCCAATCTGGTTGGGGAGACGCCGTCTTCGAATATGCCTGCTTGACAGATGACTGGTCCGGCACGATTCTGAACTCAAACTATCAGACGCAGTTTCAGACTCAGTATTCTTCAGGGGAAGGGACGCTTGACAGTATCTCACAGACACAGACTCTTTATAATTCAACGTCAGGATCCTCTACCACATCAACGACTACTGTTTCATCGGCAATCTCCTCGACTGAGGAAGCCGTAAAAGATGCGGAATTATCAGAGGAAACTAAAGCACAAGCACTTGAAGTGTATTCCAATGCGGCTAAAGCCATTGAAGCAGCAAATGCTATCTATGAAGTGGCTATGGCTAATTCACAAGACGCCATGAAGCCTGTTCTCACCACTATCATGCAAAAGACGGCCATGGAAATGGCAGAAGAAGCCAACCGCCAAGTTGCTGAACTGATTGATAACGATGGCAATAAACAGTCGGATGCCAACAAGACGGTTACAACGGCAGCTACGGATACAGCAGCAGCCAACAAAACAGCGGCAACGACAGCAGACGCCGCCAATAAAACAGCGGCAACGACAGCAGACGCCGCCAATAAAAATGAAAACGCAGATATTTCGGATGAAGATAAGGCGAAAATCAACAAAGTCTATACCGATGCCGCCCAAGCCATGCAAAGTCTGACTGCCCTCGGGGAACAGGCGATGAACAATTCTTCGGACGCAATGAAACCTTATATCGCCGCCATGATACGGGAACAAGTCCAAGCCATGGCAGAGGAAGCTCAAAGACAGGCTTCTGACCTTCTAGATGAAGCCAAGGCCAAAGTGGAGGCCGCCAATGCAAAAAACAATGCGAATGGCACGACAGCAAACGGTACCGCGAACGGCACGACAGCAAACGGTACCGCGAACGGCACGACAGCAAACGGTACCGCGAACGGCACGGCAGCAAACGGTACAGCGAACGGCACAGTGACAAACAACGCTAACGACACGGCGACCACCGTCACTACGGCGGTTGACGTCGCTTATAACGCCGTTAAAGATTCCTTGAATACAGAAAGCTTCGCGGACTGGTGTGATAAAACGGTAACGTCAGCCATTAATGCAGGGAAAGACACGCTTGTCACAGCTGCAACGACAGCGGTCGATGGCGTTTTGGATAAGTTGAATGTCGGTTATGGTTCAGAAATCGCTGTCGATATCGTTAAAAAGGGAGCCAATGAGCTAATTAGTAATTCTGGGAACACGATAGCATCTGCTGTTCAGAATGTATATAATGATTTACGGAAGGATTTCAGCGTTGATTCGGCAATCGAATCCATCAAGAACAATGTGAAGACAGCCACATCCGAACTTTGGACCAAAGGCAAGGAGACGGTAACCTCCACATTCAAGAACCTCTTCTCTTGGGATACGTTGGAATCGGTTATTGGCAAGGGTATCGACACGTTGTTGGAGAAGAATCCCACCTTGAAGACAATCTGTTCGGCATTGGGACTCAAGGATGGCAAGAGCATCGTCAACATCGGCAAAGAGCTATTTACAGCTGTCAAAGGACTTTTGAATGGCAAGAGCCTAGTCGATGTATTGAAAGATTCTCCAGCATTGCAGAATTTAATCAAGAATGGCATTAAGAGTGGAATCAACTATCTAGTAAACAAGTTCCTAACGCCATTAGTGAACAAGGCCATCACGAAAGTCAGCGGATGGCTGAATAACCTACTAGGCAACAAGCTAGGTATTAGTATCACTGAAACGGAAATCTCTACCATGCTGACATCAGCCTACAACGAAGGTATCAAGCTTGCAGAAAAGGATATCTCTGATTTCATTGACACAAAAGCATCCGTTATTTTAGGGACTAGTAGTACAGACAATAAAACAACTTCTAGTGGCAAAACTGACAGCAATACCACCATATTCGAACGTCCTAAACAAGGCGAAGAGATAAAAAATAATCAATGAGACACCTTCTTGACAATCTGAAGCGACGACAATCAGGTGTAGCTCTTCTAGAGACTGTACTCGTCTTGCCGCTGTTCATGCTGCTCATCGGGGGGATTTGCTATTTCGGCGACATCCTCCTAGCGAATAGCCGTGTACGGCAAGGTGGAGCGGCTTTCGGCTATGTAGCCTTCCATAGCAGCCATTGGGATGCCTTCAATTCCGCGTTGTCGCGTTTTCAGGAAGAAGGATATCTTCATGCTCGTGCTTTTTACACTCAGGAAGGTAGCTATGTTACACAGACGAACTGGGGGGCACTCATCAGCAGTTATGCCACTTTGAAGAATGCTAAAGTGCCCGATGGTATCGCTGGCATGTTGCTTATGGGGGATGGCATGTACAATCCAAATGATAGTTCAGATGACATGCCGTTGGACATGAATCTCGGCACACTACAGGAGGACGAAAAGAACATTCACATGCGTCATTGGATGGTGGCGCGTCATAGAGATATCCCATACAATCGTCCCTTACAGACAAGCGTTGTTTCAACCGTAAAAAAACCGTCATCTGACGGGCAGTCAGGCAATTCCAACACATCCGACAATTCTGCTTGTGTTTATTACACGCAAGCGGAAAATTTTATGATGCAAGCTTATATACTATCAGTAGAGGAATGGCTGACACTGCCTCGCCAAAATGAAACATTATCCACTTCTGACATACGCATCTCCAATGAGTTTTATCCTCGGAAGTTCGGCACGTTTTTTTCTTCGGAGGACAAATGAAACCGATATGTTCATGGATATTTAGTGTATTGCTGGCCATGGGCTCGATTCTAGCCCATGGCGGTGAACCACCGTTGTTCTCCAATTTCTTCTGGGAAGATGGATCATTTTCTGTCCAAGACAACGTTGGTTGGCAGCGGCGGGGCATCTTGCCACGCACCTTTACAGCCAGTATACGGCATATTCGGAATCATTTGGAAGGGCGAGGCTTCCGCGAACTTCATAGCATGGAGGACAAGCGTGATGGGAAGAAGCATCTGTTGAGCTTGTGGGTAAAAGGGAATCATCGCCTTATGCTGATGGTCGTCCAGTTGGATACGGATAGAACACTCGTCACATGGGGGGATGTAACAGAAGACAATCTACGGCAACGACCATCTAAACCACAAATAGATTCTGCTGATAATAATATCAAAAACAAACAACATGAAAAACTCAAATAGCATCAATAATAGCAAAGGCGAAAAACAAATGGGCAATTCCATCAGACAAGTAAGCAACAATGGCAACGTTGAGAAATTGTCAAGTGGCAGATCACTGCCAGTAACCGACAAAGACGATGCAACAGACAAGAAGATTTTACCTGCAGGATATGTCATTGGTCACCGCTATCATGTCATCAAACTCCTCGGCGAAGGCGGCATGGGTGCCGTCTATAAAGTAGAGGAGGAAAGACGTCAGGGAAATATTATGCGGGCGTTGAAAATCAACAAGCAGACATCGCCTGATTTCCTACGGGAAGCCACCCTGCCCGCCCGTCTTACTCATCGAAATCCGCATATCGTCCGCCCTGTTTACATGGGGCATGACGATGAACTGGGCGCAGACTATATTGTCATGGAATATGTAAAAGGTGAATCATTTTCAAGCATTTATCGCCGTGTCGGCTGGCTGACAGAGCAAGAATGTCTGGTCGTGGCCTATGAGCTGTGCCAAGCGTTGGAGTCGTTGGAAGTCTGTCGCATTCTGCACTGCGATATTAAACCGTCCAATATCATGCTGGATGTGAACGGTGTCGTTCGCTTGACCGACTTCGGCGTCTCCGTCGGTCTTGATAAAGGGAAATCGGTCATACCGCAAAATGGTACGCCATTGTATGAGTCTCCTGAACAATGGCAGCAGGAATCAGGAATCGACAACCGTTCCGACATCTTCAGCCTCGGTGCGACTTTATATGATTTTGCAACGGGGCAACATGCATTTCCGGGGAAGTCCACGGCAGATGTCCTCGCCTTCCGAGCCAACCATCCAGAGCCTTCAAAAGCCCCATACAAAGCTAATCCACTGATTTCAAAGGAATTCTCGGATTTGCTCATGGACATGATGGCTGAAGACCCGGAAGACCGTCCGGGGGGTAGTGCCTATCTGCTGGAAACTTTGATAGAACTAGGATGCCCAGCAGATGAGACAGAGCGTACGGCTATCATGAAAAAACTTTTAACACGTGAACATTCTGGACCAATTCCTGAATATGTACCAGATAAAAAAGAGCTCATCCGCAAGGGACTGATTGGTGGTAGCATTCTGTTGCTGGTTATAATTGTTTTCTGGATTTGTTCATCTCTGACCTAATATCCCCTCTATTACCTATCCCATCATTTCCACTTTTTGTCATCTAAACGGAAAAGAAATCATGAAATTCATCTTTAAGGGCCATAGCACCAATTTTATTGATTTGGATGAAAAAGGTGTCGCCTTGGTTCTCAACCATGGATATATCACTCTGGACAATCCTTCCTCAACAGATCGTCTGGCCGTGTTGCGCCTTGAAAACGATCATGTCATACTGGATTACTATGGAGAAGCAGCCCTTGCAAGTAATCGAGACCGTTTGGATTCCTTTGTTCTGGAAAATGGTAGCACTGTACGCATCGCCGATGCACGAATCCATGTGATATTGAACTATTCAGCCCAAAATATCTTGAAAGGTGGTGCGTTTGAAGTTGAAGAGAAAAAACAAGTTAAGCAATCTGAGACAAACTATGCTGATGATATAGATGAGGCAACACAATTTGCGGATGACGATGAGACACTATTAGTAGACGACGAGAAGACGGCCTTCATGGATGACGAGAAAACAGCATTCGCAGACGACGAGAAGACCGCATTCGCAGACGACGAGAAGACCGCATTCGCAGACGACGAGAAGACCGCATTCGCAGACGACGAGAAGACCGCATTCGCAGACGACGAGAAGACCGCTTTTGTGGATGATGAGAAAACCGCATTCGCCGATAACGAGAAAACCGCATTTGCCGATGATGAGAAGACCGCTTTTGCCGATGATGAAACTCAGATGGCAGAAGATGACGAGACTCAGTTGGCGGAGAACAACGAGACTCAACTGGTGGACGAGAAGGACTCAGAGGATGATGAGACTCAACTGGTGGAGGACGACGAGATTCAACTGGTGGAGGACGCCGAGACTCATATGGCGGAAGATGACGAAACTCAATTAGTGGATGAGAATGTCTCAGAGGACGACGAGACGCAATTGGTAGAGGACGACGAGACTCAGTTGGTAGAGGACGACGAGACTCAACTAGTGGATGAGAATGTCTCAGAGGACGACAAAACGCAGTTAGAGGAAGATGATAAGACATCACTGATTGAAAGCACGCATTTCGCGGATGACAAACCATCAGTTTCGCATTCTCAAGGGGAGAAAAAATCTAAAAAAGGATTGCAGGAGAATATCCGTTTACTGAAAATCGGCGATAGCCTCAAGGAAGTCAGCCCCGGAGAATTTGACTATCATGTCATTGGCTATGTCGGCAAAGGCGGATATGGGCAAGTATATAAAATAGAAGATAGTGGACATTATAAATTTGCCATGAAACTTCTTAATCCAGAAGCTTCGAACTATAACCGGCATATTTTGACATCTTTCAAGCAGGAAGTTCTCATTGGAAGAGGATTGTTCAACAGCGGCTTGGTAAAAGCTATCGAACACTTCTATGATTCTACTAGAAAATTGCATTGTTGCGTCATGGAATATATCGAAGGTATCAGTCTCTCCGATGTACTTCGTTATTATGAGGCACGGCAGGAGAATATGCCCTTCATGCTTGCCGTCTTTATCGTACTACGTGTCGCAGAGGTCTTGGATTACTTGGCCAAAAATCACGTCGTGCATCGGGATATCAAGCCGCAGAATATCATGATATCTAAGACCGGCGAAGTCAAAGTCTTGGACTTAGGCATCGCCCGCAAGGATGATAATTCGCCATTGGGCATGGGGGAAGTACCGGGCACCCTTCCTTACATTCCACTCGGACAATTACAACACAGGGATCCCATCGATGAACGTGTTGATATCTACAGTCTGGGTGTTGTATTTTATGGACTTCTGACAGGGCGGCATCCTTATGCGATTCCTCCTGTGAAGTTGCCGTTTGCGCAACGGAGTGCTGAATTAATTCGGGAATTGACCTTGAACAGAGTGCCCAATCCACGTGATTTCAATCCGCATGTTCCTGGAACTATCGCAATAGTTGTCAGGAAGATGATGGAGCAGGATGTTGCAAAACGATACCAGACGGCAAACGATTTGATTGAAGATTTACGTCTTCAGATCGGCAAGCTACAATTGCCGAAAATTGACGAAGAACTTCGGAAATTATGTAAGCATGTAATGAATCCGGCTCCAATCAAAAAGAAGACACCGACGCAACCTTCAAAACCTACTGTGCCCTCTGGACCAAGTGTAGTTAAATTTGATCCACCAGAGATTCAAAAGCAAAATAAAGGTCAAACTGTTGTCAATCCACCGCCACCGCCACCACCACCCAAGGAAAGCCATATTGGTTTGACGATTGTCATTATCTCTCTTATTGCTTTGTTACTCTTAGTCATTGGCTTCTTTAGCTTCAAGTATTATCTGAAAAATCAGCTTCATTTTGTTGAAAATGAAAAAATTTACCACGAATTGATAGGAGCAAAACCAGATATTCAGTCTGAGCTCAAAGTTTTATATGATAAAGCATTGGATATGGAGAAGCAAGTCTCTGATTCTCCCAAAGATGCTATTCGTTCATGGAAGGACATTGACAAGAAGAAAAGCAAAATTGATGATTATGTAACCCAAGCAAAGATTTTAAAAGAACAGGCTATTGGTGTTTCATCTATCTTGCAAAAAGAAGAATGGGTGACTGGTGCCAATCAATTATGGAATAACGAATGCCAGATGCAATATGAGGACATGACAAAACATCAGGACACCGTCTATGAAAAACTAAATAACCAATTCTCGACTGTCAGAAGAAAAGTTGATCAAACATCAGTAAACATTTCCAATGTCATCGCTGAATTGCCTTATAATCCTCTGAATAATCCAAAGGCGAGAAACACAATAAGAGAATATACGGAAGATGTTAGCTTCGTCAAAGCATGGTATGACCATCTTCCACAATCTCAACAGACGATGTATTCCTCTTGGATGACGAACTTGAAAAGCAAAACAAAAGGCAGTGGTAGGTGGTTGTCTTGGTATGATTCCCTAATTAGCATGAAGGACAAAAAATCATCCCAAAATCCAAAGAATATTATTAACGATATGATATCCCTTCAACATGAGATGGATTCATTTAGTTACAATGAATCATTTCAAAAAGTATATGTCAATGTACGGGAAAATCTGCCATTGGATGTTGTCAAGCCTGTCATTAAAAGTATAAGTAAGGATATTTCAACCAATAAAGGGTCATTGTCCTATTTTGTCAGAACATTTGACTTTAATAACGAGCAATTGGTCGATAAAGCCAACCAAATGAAAGTAAAAATGGATTCTTCAAAAGAACTCTTTGATATCGTCAAAGGGAACAAGCAATTATCTCGTAATGATGATTATTCCACATGCGAAACCAATCTTCGAGAAATGAATACTACCTTTTCTTGTTTTGAAAAATTGCTTCAATTTCAAACCAAATATTTTGAATATAGAAATGATGTGTACAATTGGATCGATCGTCGTTATCTGCCTTCAGACAAGAATCAACTTTATCAGCTTAAGCTTAAATATGATAATCTGAAAAAAGACTATTCTATTATGACGTCAACCTTGAAGAAAATCAACGTCTGGGAAATCAACAATATAAAACCTCAATTAATGAAAATGTGGGATGAGCTTGCAAATGAAGCTGACTCAAAAGTACCGGAGGAATGGATAAATAATACGAGTGAAGGTTCTTCTTCTGAAGCAGAGGGTGCCGCTTGGTCAGAAGAAAAGGCATATTTAGTTGTTAATTTAAAAGACGGATCATATCGATATGAAAAAGAAGAGCCTGAATCATGGAACAAAACATGGAAGCGAGAAGAACTATGGCTTCGCCGTATTCCCAAAGGAAGTTTCTTCATGGGAGCTATGGATTATGAACCAGGTGTTGAAAACGATGAAATACCTCAGCATGAGGTATTGATTACTCAGGATTTCTATATTGGCGTTTTCGAATGCACCCAAAAACAATGGAAGATGGTTATGGGGGACAATGATAATCCGTCAATTGTTAAAGAGGATGATCATCCTGTGGAACATGTGAGTATAAATGATATCCGAGGAGAAATGGGTAATCGAAATGCTAGTGAAAATTCTTTTATCGGGCAATTACGAAATTTAACAAAGACGAAATTGTATTTTGATTTGCCATCGGAAGCCCAATGGGAATACGCTTGCCGTGCGGGTACCACAACATCTCTTAATTCAGGTAAAAATCTCGTTACTGCTGATGGATATGATGCGGAACTGGATAAATTAGGGAAATATAAATATCAGAAAAACGGAGAAAAATCTCCACAGCACAAGGCGGTTGGAACGTATGAACCAAATGCATGGGGCCTTTATGACATGCATGGCAATGTTCAAGAATGGTGTCTTGATTATTTCAGCAAATATGATTCAAATTCCATTCCCATACCGGATCCGCTTATTATTACATACAATAAGAATGGTGTCATACGCGGTGGCGGCTGGAAGTCAAGACCTGAACAGTGTCGCTCTGCGAGTAGACTAAAAACATATGGCACACCGACTATCAAACTTAACCGGGATGACAAGCTATATGAGGATACTGGTTTCCGCGTTGTCTGCCGTCCTCCTGTCATTACGGAAAAAGGGAATGATTGAAACATTTTTATTGATTATTATGATCATTATTAAAACATTATTATGAGCTTGGTACATTTATAAATCTATACTGATAGCGAGAAATTATCTATTGTCTTTATATAAATTCTCATTTTGTATAAAGGAATATTTTATGGAATACTCATCTGAAGAATTTTATCACGTAATTGAATGTCATCGCAGACATCTTGTATCATTTGTCACAGTAATTATTTTCTGTATATTATTATGTTTAATTGTTGACAATTTAAATAATACTATTCTAAATGATATTCTTCTTTTTCTTTTTATTTTTCCTAACATATATTTAGGAATCAATACATATAAATTGTGTATTGCGATGAAGTATAGCAGACTTGTCTCTTTGATAAATGTTTTTTGTATGCTATCAATTTTTTCTATTCCCTTTTATCTCTTTTCCTTTCGCCCGTTTTTTATATTTAATTCATCAAATCCTTTTTTTTACATCATATTTTTCACTAATTACTACTTGATGTTATTATTTTTAGGAGCATGGGTAAAAGTATTGCAACCTTATTTTTTATTTTCTGAGAACGGGCTCAATTTCTGGGGAAAACCTAAAAAGAAAAAGAATAACAATAAACCAACATTGAATTTAAACTTTTCCAATGAAGACCTAATTCAACTTAAACACGATTATCAAAAATGGAATAGGCAAAATAATATATATAAATTTATTGTTTTCATGTATTGCATAATCATAAACAATATTTGTTTGTATAATATTGTGTTTATGTTTAACATCAGTAAAAAAATCACTTCTAAACTATTGGACAAAGAACTTGCCTTACAGTTGATTTTCCAAAAAGCATACAAATTTATAAATTACTCACGAATTGGATCAATATTCATTATATATATATTCATAATGGGTATTACTATCTCTATAAAAAATAGAAAAACTTATTATTTATTAAACAAAGGAGAAAGAACAAAAGGATTTTCAATTTCTATCATTATTTATTTCATATCCATATTTACACTTTTATTTCTGCACAAAGACTTATGGGTTGAAGTAACAAACAATATAACAATCGATAATTATTCATCTGCTATGAGCACTTGTACGGCTTCATTTGTATATTCTTTACTATATTCTATAATATTAATGTGCGTTGGGACTCCAAGTTTTTATATTTATAAAGAAAAAGTTAGAAAAATATTATCTCAGTTTGATAATAATACTTCTGAATCATAAGCTAAAAATCAAACACATACACAAAGAGAATCAGTAGAATCCAAAGCAAATTAATATTAAAATTTATTATAGCAAAAAAGATTTTTTTGAACAGTTTGTTTTTGAAGGAGAATTCATGACTACTATCATGTTATGCATCATCATTGTCTTGCTTATCGTAGATATTGTCATTCATCTGATGATGGCAGATTCCAAGAAAAAAGACAAAGCCAGACAAACGCAAGAAAATCCACCGATTAGGAACAACTCACAGAATTCTCCCAAAGCAAATACATCATCAAACATTGTTCCATCTGTTCATAGTCCATCCTTAGATATAGACGAGTCAACAGCCACAGAGACGGAAGAACATCAATTGACAACTCTTGAAGAAGTAAAAGATACATTCACACTTAATGAATTTATTGTGGCCTATCAGTCAGGAGAAATGGCTCGATGGCTGCATAAAATTGGAGAAGTTGACAAGGCATCTCGTTTAAGAGAATTCAATATCCCCCAGGACGGAACACTGTCAAAAGAAGACAAATTAAAACTTTGTGAAGTTATTTTTCCTAATTGGATGGATCTTCCTGGAAGAATTCAACGAGAAATTGACGATAACAATTATCATCACGAAGATTCTTATGCTCTTACAGATGAACAATTGGATCAGATTTGGAGAGCATTGTCCAAAAATTCTCAGTCAAGTCTCACTGTAAGAAAGGTAGGAAATGATAACGATTGTTTGGTTTTATATAACAATCATGTGTGTTTTGTCACTTCGAAAGAACTGGGAAAACTATTACATGAAAATGGACAGGCGGAAATTGGGAAAGCTGTCAATCGCTTCCTTGCGTCGGAACCATTATGTATGAGTGGACGTAATCTTGGATATGTTATTGAAACGTTGACTGAATACATCTTCAACGTAGCCAGATTTTACTACGATACCAATTCCAGACAAATTACATTTATGCCAGAGATGAGTGCCTCCATTATGTTCAATGATTCTCAACCTATGTCCAATCCTCATATGGTGACAATTGAACACAATTCTTTTAATAGCAAGAATGACGGAGATGGAGAAAAGAAACAACTCTCCCCCAGCTACCGCTTCGACAAGGAGCAATTGGAAAGCCTGATTGGAATCTCTCGCATTGACATCGCAACCAAGATCCTTGGATGGTTAGGCGAAGCTCATCTAATAAAGACTAATCGATTCAATGATTAAAGAACTATTTTGAAAAAAATATACAAAGGAAAGTTCATTGATTCCTTTCGTTTGACAAAAATCGATAATGACAAATAAGATAATATGAAAAGTATTCAAGATATCCATAAGCAGAATCAACACATGGGAAACGACATGAAACATCATTGGCGATTATTCGCATGGATTTTCTTATCAATTATTATTTTCGCATGTCCAAATTCACAAAGCCAAATCAATCAAAATCCACAGAAGCAAACATACTTGGTCGTGGATTTGTCTGGTGGAAGCAAGGCTGACCATTATCCGTACCGATTTACAAATAATCCCCCTTATATTAATGATGACAAATGCCGTACAACTGAATTATGGTTGCGTAAGATTCCGGCTGGGAAATTCATCATGGGCTCTCCTGAAGAGGAGCTTGGCCGAAACAATGATGAAATTCAACATGAAGTAACTATCACGAAGGATTTTTATATTGGTATCTTTGAATTCACCCAGAAACAATGGGAACTTGTGATGGGGGCCAAAGAGACATTAAAAGAAGATTGCATGCCAATAGAATACAAATCATATGAAAAGATTCGTGGGAAGCGTCACAATGGTGGGGCAGGATGGCCTTCTTATGGTCATGCAGTTGATGCAGATTCTTTTATGGATATTATTCGAAAAAAAACAGGGCTTTTGTTTGATTTGCCGACAGAGGCTGCATGGGAATATGCCTGTCGTGCAGGAACGACCACGGCGCTGAATTCGGGAAAGAATCTTACCAGTATTGAAGAATGCCCAAATATGAATGAAGTCGGAAGATATTTCGGCAATTCTAAGATTGTGAAAGGCAACTCTGTCAGAGCGGCTGGCCCTCAAAAAGTCGGTAGTTTCATGCCCAATGCCTGGGGCTTGTATGACATGCATGGCAATGTCCAAGAGTGGTGTCTGGATTATTATGGTAATTACGACCTGGAAAATAAAAATGATCCAGTTGGAGTCTATTCTGACAGACCGCTCATGATGAAGCGTGTCACAAGAAGCAGTTCTTGCGTCAATGCAAAGTTTTGTCGTTCGGCAAGCCGTGGCAAGCGGGAGGCATCTCGCACCGGAATGGATATGTCAATGTGCGGTATTTCAGGTTTTCGCATTGCTTATTATCCAGAGCCGATTCTACAGATGTCCTCTTCCATCCCCAAACGTGATTATGACAAAGCCACTGACATAGAGAAAGTTGAATGGCTGATAATGGCCTGCAAGGAGAATGACACAGAAACAATTGAAAAACTGCTCAAGGCTGGACAGACTCCAAACTGTTCCTATAATGGTGAAAGTGCATTAGCAACCGCAATCAAGGAAAAGAATATTGAAGCGATAGAAATGCTTGTCAAATACAAAGTTGATTTAAGACCGGATGATGAAATATCACCTTTGCAATTTGCCGTTCAAGAATTAGCAGCAGAGAAAGATTTTAATGTTTTATTCCCGATTGTGAAGCTATTTGTCGAAAATGGTGCAGATGTCAATGCAACGACTGGTTTTAGCACTGTTTTCAGCAATGTAATCAATATGGTTGCGAATCTCGAACTGGTAAAATATCTGCATGAACACGGCGCAGTCATTAAAGATGGGAATCACAACAGCAGAAATCCAGAAATTAACAAATATCTTAAGGAAGCATTTGAAAAACAAGATCCTGCAAAAATCAAACAATTGGAAGAGCAGAGAAAGAAGGAAGCTGAGGAAAAACGGAAAAGAGATGATATTATCTGGGGATTTTAAACGTCACTATGCATGAGAAACTGGAATCAATAAATCCGCTTCTGAAGGCAGGAGAGTATAAAAAAGCAGTCGATGCCTTGAAGGAATACCAAACGGAATTTCCCGACGACTGGGACGGAAAGCTCATGGAAGGTATCATAGCCAAACTACAGGGCAATGAAGAGACATTTCACCGTATCCATGACGAGGCTAAGACTGTCATAGAAGCAGATGGCAAGGCTGCTTCGCAGATTAAGGCTTCACCGTTGTGGAAGAAGTATCACTCAGCATGGAAGAAAGTCGCAACTGTAGCGATTATCATGATAGTAGCAACAATGACTGCAGTTGGAATTGCCCATATATCCAGTCACCTTAGTGCTCGAATAAAATGGATTTATGAAATAATTGTTTATGGGGATCCACCAGAACCAGGATATCCCTCCCGCAGAATTTGGCCCGAACGAATACCCGAACCTAGGCACCCGCTTGATTAGAAATTTGTTTTTTAGACAAGTTAATTAACTTTAAACTTCTATGCAAAAGATGCGAAATCACTCCAGAACAACTATTTTATTTTTCCTTATATTAGCATTCTTCCATTTATATGCAGGAGAAGTCAGTTCAGATGACATCCAGACAGCCGCCCGCCGATGGATTGCCGCCAACGCCATATTCAAGTCAGAACTTCCTGACGCCGAGCCAGTAATGGTCACTCGCATGACGAATGCGGAAGGTTTGGAACTGCCACTGTGGCATGTGAAGCTTTCGCCGTCAGGCTATCTCATCATGTCGTCGGACGACACGCTGCCGCCTGTCGTGGCGTTCGACACAGAAGCCTCCTATTCCAAATTGTCGCCCACGCCGTTGCCTCTCATGCTGGACAAACAGGGGGAGATTTTCCAGCAGGAATTGCTCAAACCGCAAACGCGCGGGAATCACATGGCGCAAGAGAACCAGGCCCGATGGAAGGCATTGCTCTCCCCTACCCGTGCAGATTCAACAACGCCTTCAACCATCATTACGCCTCCGATGCTGGAGACGGAATGGGATCAGGATTCCCCCTATAATTTTTTTAGTCCTTCGTACTCTAGTTATAATACTCGTTCCGTAGCTGGTTGTGTTCCAATCGCCATTGCCCAAATATTGAAGTATCACGAATGGCCAATTGCCGGAAATGAAACCAAGACATACCATGATACAAAAGGCACTTTGAAAGCAACTTTGAAAGCAGATTTTTCATTCCCCTTTGAATGGAATTTGATTGAAAACAAATATGACCCGATGGACGAAACAAATGCAACCGTTTCCGAACTGGCAGTTGCCAGACTGGCTATGGAAATGGGTGTTCTCGTCAACGCCAATTATGAATCTGGAGAAACAGGAGCCTTCATCGATGAAATAAAAGATTACCTGCATCAATATCTTGGTTATTCGAGTGAAGCCCAGTACGGATACGCAAGTTCAAATAACATTCTAGCAATGTCTGTCCTATATGAAAGACTGCATGTTGACATGTTCGAGAAACGACCTGCTCTCGTCAGCTATACGCAAGGCAATTCCGGACATCTGTTCATTGCAGACGGGCTGGGAACAATCGACAATCTTAATTACTACCATTTCAATTACGGATGGGGAGGTTCCCAGAATGGCTGGTATCTGCTTACAGACGGATATAAAGAAACCATCGTCACCGAAGCCATCACAAACATCACTCCCGCGCCAGTGCCCTGTTTCAGGCAGACATCCTGCCAGAAGACTTCCACATTTCTGCTTTCATGGGACTTTCCCGCTTATTTCACGGCAGAAGCATTCCGGCTAACACGGACTTCAAAAGGCATCAGTACGGTTATTAATTCCTCTATCGACGGCACAGCCAACGGTTATGCGTTAATTCGAGAGTCCGGTACAAACGTCTATACATTGGAGGCCAAAGTTAATGGAGAATGGCAAGCACCTTCCGCACCAATTGTCATATCCATCGTCAATAATCCGGCAAAACTGCCAGTATTAACGTATGACGAAGTGCTTGAAAGCACCAAAGGAGCCGCTGTCACGACGAACATCGCCTCCAGCGTCCCACTGGCAGGCGTATCAGTAACCAGCAGCCGTCCGGATATTCTTCCGGACAATGCCATTTCCGTAACCGGCAGCGGTACGTCGTGGATATTGGAACTTGCCCCTAAATCTGACTCATTCGGCAATATACTGCTCTATCTGACAGCGACAGACACAGTTGGAAACATCGTCAAACAGACAATACTTCTTCGAGTCAAGGGACTGGAGCCACTTTTCTGGCATGACTATTTTGAAGATGCATTGCAGAAGGCGCAAGACACAAGCAAGATGATTTTACTGGTTGAAGACAATAGTTTTTGGTCAGATTACAGTGATTTTTGCAATGGTATCTGTGAAATAGACGATATCAAAGAATACCTTCTGGACAATTACGTCTTGTGGTATGCTTCCTGGGATTTCGATTGGGACTCATCCAGATATACTAGTGATTTATATGGTGTCCATCCCTATGCCGTCATCATTAATCCTAAAGATACAAGCCATAGGATACGAGGTATATGCAATCCTTCCGAGGATGAATTCCGCATGTTTCTGAATCTCGACACGCCGGAATTCAGCCTGGATGATGAAGAAACATATTCACTTGGCACCACCTACAAGCTTCAAATCTCTTGTTTTCGAAAAGGCGCCGTCATCCATTATCGTTTGGATGGAAAATCTCCGACATTATCAGATCAAATTTATACCGATCCAATTCCTTTGACTGAGAATACGACGATTTCCGCCCAGGCTTTCCTCAATGGTGAACCGATAGGTGAAACCGTAACGCAATACTATGTTTTTGAGCGCAAGCTTGTCTGGTATGATAGTTTCGCAAAAGTTTGTGAAATAGCCAATGACTCAGGGAAGCTGATTTTGTTAGTTGAAGATACATCTTCTAGTAGTTCATCCTCCTGGTTCTGCACAAGCATCTGTGAAATTGATGATATCATGGAAAATCTCCTGGATAACTATGTGTTATGGTATGTCGATTGGTGGAATGACGAGGAAAGTTATCAATTCACTCGTGATATATATGGTTCTCATCCATATGCTGTCATTATTGCCCCCGAGACAGGCAAGCGAATACGTTGGGCAAACGACCCAACAAGCGACGAATGCCGTCTTTTTCTTGATATGGACTCATTGCTCTTCAGTCTCGATGACGAGGAAATCTATGTGTTAGGCGAAACAGAGGAACTTGAAATCTCCATCCTTCAAAGAAACGCTGTCATCCACTACCGTCTGGATTCCGGTGAGCCGTCAACTGCCGACTTGATTTACACAGATACATTATCCCTTTCAGAAACAACAACCGTCTCCGCTCGGGCTTTCCTCAACGGAGAGCCACTTGGTGACGCTGTTTCAAAGACCTATACATTCCTGCCCCAAGTCTCCACACCAAAACTACAAGCAACACCATCTGCTTTTTTCACTAGCAGTAGCTTACTAATGGCCAGCTGCGACACGCCCGGCGTGACCATCCGCTATCGGACTGACGGATGGGTACCAACTCAATCCTCCCCTGTCTTTCCAGACGACGGTCTGACGATTACAGAATCCTGCGAGGTTGTTGTCAGAGCCTTTAAGGAAGACATGAAGGCATCCAATGTTGCCAGATGCAAATTGACAGCCTTGTCTGAACTTCCTGATGCAAATGAATTTACCAAAGGAGAGGGTATCACAATATATTCCACAACCCAACCATGGATTCTTCAGACAGATACATTTCATTCTTCGCCGTCCGCCATGCGTTCTGCTGCAATTGCCGATGGAGAGTCCACGTCCATGGTCGCGAAAGTCTCCGGTTCAGGAGTGATATCTTTTTATTGGAAAGTTTCTTCTGAATATGCTGACAAGCTTTCTTTCAGTATTGACGGGAAACAGCAAAACAACATTTCCAGCTTGACCGATTGGAGCCAGCAATACTATAACGTGTCAGGAGACGATGACCATTATCTGGAGTGGACTTACTCCAAAGATTATTCCATATCCTCAAACAGTGATTGCGCCTGGGTGGATGACATTGTCTGGAAAAGCCTTGTTTCCATCGTCATAGATGGTGAAGACGCGATAGAAGCAGGAGAAACCAAACATTATGAGTGCACGGCTATCTGGTCTGATGGCTCGGTTAGCAGCATATCCGCGACATGGTCTCTCTCTTCAACTGACTACTCAAGCATAGATGAAAACGGCAATCTCAATAATGAAAACACGAGCGATGCGAACCAGACGGTGACATTGAACGCCATCTGCGATTTTGCAGGCATGTCATTCATGGCTTCCAAAGACATCCTGTTAAGCAACGGTCTATTGCAGCATGTTGAAACTCCTGTGCTCAACGTGGATGAAACGGTTTATTTCACTGGTAGCCTGCATATAACAGCAGATTGCGAAACACCTGCTTCGATAATTCATTACACACTTGATGGAAGCCTACCGGCGTCAAGCAGTCCCGTATTCCCCGAAGATGGCCTTGACATCACAGATTCCGCTATTTTGACAGTAAAAGCCTTTAAAGATGGCATGAGATCTTCCGACTGTGCACAAAGCAGGCTGATTGCCTTGATGGAAATGACTTCATTCGCTAGCGGAGACGGAATCCAGTTCGGTTTTATGGACTCTCCATGGTTCCTGCAAACCACCATCTTCAATAGTGCGCCATCTGCCATGCAGTCCGCTGCCATTGACGACTCGGAATCGACTTCCCTGATTGCGAAAGTCACTGGTCCCGGCACTTTAGCATTTTACTGGAAAGCCTCCTCGGAAGAATCATTTGACAAGCTTTCCTTCAGTATTGATGGTATTCAGCAGAATGCTATTTCCGGTGATACCGATTGGAACCAGAAAAGCTATACGATCAGCGGTGAAGGAGAGCACTATCTGACATGGACTTACTCAAAAGACAGTTTATGGTCCAAGCTCAGTGATTGCGCATGGATTGATGATGTCAGCTGGATAAAAGCGGAGAATGTTACGCCGGAATCCGCTTTTGAATATAGAGTGACAAATGGAGTCGCGACCATCACGAAATTCATCGGCAGCCAGACGGATGTCTCCATTCCGGCTTCCATTGCCGGATATTCGGTTGTCGCCATCGGGGATTCAGCGTTTGAGAAATGTACAAAACTCAAATCAGTGACCATTCCAACTGGTGTCACTGCCATTGAAACCGAAGCATTTTATTACTGCTCCAATCTTATTTCCATTTCGATACCTAACAGTATCACGTCAATTGGAGTCCGGACTTTTTCTGGCTGCCGAAAACTTGACTTTATCACTATTCCCGCCAGTGTCAAGTCCATTGGTGACTTTGCATTTGGTTCCTGCATAAACCTTAAAAGTTTTTTGATGGATGCTGATAATTCAGAATATACCTCTCTAGATGGCGTTCTTTTCAGCAAAGACATGTCAACGCTAATACGATATCCTATTGCAAACGATGGAGTTCATTACGATGTTCCTGCCACTGTTGCGCAAATCGGGAAAGGTGCTTTTTCCGATTGTTCCTCCTTGTCTTCAATCCATATTCCGAATGGAGTCGTTTCCATTGGCTCAGAGGCGTTTCAATTCTGTAACAATCTTGAGGAACTCATCTTGCCGGACAGTGTCACGAGCATCGGTAGTAGCGCTTTTGGATATTGCACGAAATTTAAGTCCATAGTCATTCCCGCCAGCGTGATTTCCCTCGAGATGTACACATTCAACAACTGCCGTGAGCTTGAATCCATAACACTACCCAATAAATTGGCAACTATTAGCTGGCATGCTTTTTATTCATGTTCGAATCTCACGACCATCACGATTCCCGAACATACTGAAATTATTTCATCTTTTGCATTTGAAGGGTGTACAAAACTAAAAGATGTTGAATTCAAAGGAGGGGTCCCATCATTGAAAAGCGACAGTTTTCCAACGCCTATTACTTTCCATGTCTTTCCTGGCAAAGGCTGGGAGGACTATGTACCATCTGCGGGAGTTACAGTGCTGTTTGACATGCCGCTGAAACTGAAACTGACACTAAAACTTTCCAGAGGCTGGAACCTCTGCTCCATGCCGTTCATTCCCGACGAAGAGAGCAACGCAATACTGAAAGAGACAGGCAGCGTTTTCTGGGGATGGGGAAATGGCCATTTCAAGCAGTTGGAGAACTTCCTGCCTGGCCAAGGTTTCTGGATGTACGTTCAATCTGCCTGTGAGCTGAAGTTAAAAGGCATGGAAGGAGATGCCGTCCCCCTGCGAAAAGGTTGGAATCTTGTCGGACCAACACCCAGCAATCCGTCATTTGGCAATGCTACAGTCTGGAAGATGGAAGGAAAACAAATGATTCATGTTTCCTCAGGAGACGGCGGTAAAGGCCTGCAACAGGGAAAAGGATATTGGATATTTGTCAAATAGTGTATTGAAACAATAAGCATTATCATGTTTTAGGGTAAGAAAGATATGCATGAGAAACTGGAATCAATAAAACCGCTTCTGAAGGCGGGAGAGTATGAAAAGGCAGCTGTGGCGTTAAAGGAATACCGTGCGGAATTCCCTGACGACTGGGACGGCAAGCTCATGGAAGGCCTCATCGCCAAGCTGCAGGGAGATGAAGATACTTTCCGTCGTGTCCATAACGAGGCGCAGAATGTTATTGGCAAACATGGCGAAGAAAGCCGCCGAATCAAGGCTTCGCCAATGTGGGAGAAGTATCTGCAACTTTTTTACTCAAGTTTTCATAATGATATTTCTATTGGCTATGATGATGACGATACAGATCCTAATAAAGAAACAACTGTTTTTGACAATAATTCCACATTTTACCACGAGCAAAGTAAAAAAACAGACAAGAATCAGCTCCTCTTGGATGATGATGAGCCATCCATGGATGAAGCTGAGACAACGCCAATAAATACCAACAAAGTTTTAGATTTATATGGAGCACCTAGATATTGTAAAAAGAAATTTTGGATTAAAGATTTTATCATATGTTTGTTGGGTAAAAAATAAATTATTCTTCACATTCCTGTCATCTATAAACTGAGTCATCATATGTTCAATCCGTTCAATAGTGTTCTGGAAATCACAAACCGTTGCAATCTGCGATGCCCGCATTGCGCATCGGACTCGGGTCTGGCACGATGCGATGAAATGAGTCGTGAGGAGCTGAAAGCACTTGATGCTGAACTGAAAGCGGCTGGTTGTACAAAGGTCACCATTCTTGGAGGCGAATTTCTTATGAGGCCGGACTGGCTCGGTATCTGCGAAGATGTCAAAGCATCTGGCATGGAGTTGACGCTCATTACCAATGGATTACTTGTCAATGACAAGGTATTACAACAGATGCTTGCGCTGAAACCTAAGGTCATCGGCGTGTCGCTCGACGGTGCGACGGCGGAAACTTACAAGAAACAGCGCGGAGTTGATGGATTCGACAAATGCCTGTCGGTGCTGAACGAAATCGCCACTAGTGGTATCTGCCAGGCCAGCGCCATCACGACGTTCACTTCCCTCAACATTAATGACTTCGACACATTCGCCAAGTTGTTCATCGACAGTCCCATCGTCTGGCAGGTGCAAATGGTTCACAAGGCTGGAAAGCGATTCGACGACACGTTGCTGCTGTCTCGCAAACAGTATGAGTTCCTAATCGAACGGGTGACCTATTATACTGAACATTATCTCAAACGGCTGAAACTTATGACAATGGATGACTTCGGCTACTTCGCGATGGATCCGCGACTGCGCTTCACGCACCAGTTGTTCAGGGGTTGCCCGGCGGGCAGCCATGTGGTCGGCATCCGTAGCAATGGCGATGTTCTGGGCTGTCTGTCGTTGGGAGATGACTTCATTGAAGAGAACATCCACAATGTCAGTTTCACGGAAATCTGGACATCTGGCAAATACTTTCAACGATTCCGTACCAAACGCGAACATTTGGTCGGTCATTGCAAGAAATGCGCCTTTGCCGACTACTGCCTTGGTGGCTGCACCGCCCAAGCAATTTCCAATTCAGGTGGCCTTGGAGAGAATTTCTTCTGTATCCGCCGATGTGAAGAAAAACAGTTGATTGATGATTTCTTTGGAGATGAAGAATGATGAAATCTAATCTAATGACAATCAAACGATTACTAATACATATTATATGTTTGCTCACCATTTCGTTATTTGGGGATTTACTTACTGAACCATACCTATATCATCAGCAAATGCCAGTACATGCATGGTTTGGCCCATTGCTTCTTCTAGTATCTCCAATGCCAATCTTAATTCCAATAGCGTACATTATTATCCAGAAAATCAGAAGAAAGGATAACCATTTATCCAGAATAGAAATGTTTATGTTCATGGCACTTTCTTTCGCTATTTTCCTGATAGGTGTAGCCTTAACAAGAAAAATTATCATATATATTTTATAAAATACTGTATTATTAATATTACTATATATAATTTTATTTTATCTTCATTTTTTTACCCAAATGACTAATCTCATGAAAAAACATCTTCTTGCAATAATGTTTTCTACACCTTGCCTTTTGATTGCCGACATCGTTTCTTATTACCCTACCCGTAATTCAGAGGGAAGAGTATATGCCCTATTGTGCTTAATTTCTGGGATATTCGCATTTTTCTGTTTTCTATCAATAATTTTCACCTCATTATATAATACATTATTCAAGAAAAAGCAAACTAAAATACACCTGCGAAATTGGATTATAACATTATTCATTTCCATTATAATGTTTATTTTAGGAATAGCTCTGTTGGTTACCAGAGGAACAACATGGATTAAACATCATCCAATACATCCGCCACCAGATCCCTTTCAAGACTTCAATCCTATTGATAATATGCACGCAAACTAATATCATCTCTTTTATTCTTTTAACTTTTCACGGAATTATGACAACATGTTGACCTTCAAATGCCCTCATTGCCAGCAGGAAATCGAAACCGAAGATGAAAATGTAGGACAGGAAGCAACCTGCCCAAACTGCTCAAAGTCCATTGTCATTCCCTCTCCTGAAACATCCAGTGAGCCAGAAGAAAACAAATCGACCGAACCATCATCAGCCGCGACTTCAGGCCATTGGAAGTTGAAGAAAACAGAAAAAGAAATTCCAACCGTCCAAACTGAATCAGGTGAAGCCCCAATCGCGACCCCGATTCCTGTGCCTCCTGACAAGCAATTCTCCAAGTCGAAGCCTTCCAATCTTTCAATGGCGACAACGGCTTTGAGTCTAGGCATCGTTTCCTTCTTCGTGCCTGTGTGCGGTCTTGGCGCATTAATTCTAGGCATTATCGCCTTGATCAAGATCAACCGTTCGAACGGGATGCTTCTTGGAAAAGGCAAAGCCATTATCGGTGTCATCTTCGGGTGCTTGAGCACTATCTGGCTTATCCTTACATTCGTGGTCCTCAAACCTGCAGCCATCAAAGCCAAAGAAAGAGCACAGGAAATTTCTTGCACGAGCAATCTCAAACAGATTGGCCTAGCTTATGTTATGTACATCGGTGATCATGATAATTGTATTCCTAATTCAATAGAGGAAATACAAAAATACATTGGTCCGGGCAAATTAACATGCCCCGCCGTTGACACATCGACTTCATATTCTTCAAATAATGGCTATGTCCTTCTTTCAGTTGAACAGTACGTCACCCAATCCGCTGGCAAGAAAAAGAAAAAATTACGCATCTCTGATTTTAGAACTCCCTCTGATACTCCCATCGTCATATGCCCAAAACACAATACTTTTGATATCATCGGATACATGGACGGCCATGTGGAAAAGAAGCCCAAACAAGGCATACCACAGCCATAATGCGTCTTGAACATGCACATTTCGACACATCCAGCAAATATTGGTATACCATCTATTTCATTGTTTTACATATAAAATTTTAGCATTCTCAACCATTATCTTCAATCATGAAATACAAATTGCCATTAGTCTCTTTATTCTCCATTTTGACACTCTCTCTTCATGCTCAAACCATCGCCACTACACGTGTTAGACTTGGACATGAGCTTTTCAACTCTCCTCATTTTCCTTTTATATTTTCTATTTTTTTAACTTTTTTATTGATAATGTCTGTCCTTTCGTATTTTTTTCATTCTGCATATATGGATGATACGTGGCAAGTTTTTTTGGGCACGTATGCTGTTGGATCAATATTTATGAGTATTAGTTTATTGCATTCCAATAATCATTTTATCCATATTATTGCTTTAATTGTAGTAACATGTGTTTTTATATTTCTGTTTGGAATTATACTTTTAGTAATATATAGAGAAATTGCAGATACTCAATATTTTTTACGCCACACAAAACATCTGAATTCATATCTACACATAATCGAAAATATTTACAAATACCTTGGCTATACTGTCATTACCATGATACTAATATCGAGCACTGTAGTAGTATTATCAGTAATCATTATGAGATTTAAAAATATCTCTTATCTATAATATCCATCACACTTATTGTCAACAACGATGAAGAGCTGTCACTTGTATTTACTCATCAATTCAATATGAGGATAGCCAGCATGTTCATAGGCCATTTAAAGATTTTGGAATAACAACTATCACATTCCCCTCCAAGGAAGTAAGACAATGAATTGGAAAAAGATATTTGAAGACGCCATTTCTCAGACTGGTAATGAGAACCGATACTACATGTTGCATGACATGCGCAGCAAAGTATTCCAAGAGACAATTTCCATTGCCAGAAAAGGCAACTATTATTCAGAACATAATGTGAACATTAAACTTCCTGATCCAGAATCTATGAAACGAGGGACACGCTTCTATTCTGTCGAATTACCACCATGCAATAGTGCCCCCTTAAAACAAAACACGGTAATTGAAGTCATCAATGAAGATAGCATCTTGGCGGCAATACGGTTGAAGAATGACGGTTTCAATCCTGCCGTCTTAAATATGGCCAGCCGTCAGAACCCAGGCGGTGGCGTCTTGAATGGCGCGGGAGCGCAGGAAGAGAATCTTTTCAGACGGACCAATCTATTCCTTTCCATGTATCAGTTTGCCCCATACGCAGCTGAATATGGCCTTGTCAGATCAAGATATCAATATCCATTGGACCGTAATTTTGGCGGAATCTATACACCGGATGCATGTGTCTTCAGAGGACTGGAAAAGGACGGCTATCCTCTTTTGGATGAAATCTTCCAACTTTCATTTATCGCCGTTCCTGCCATGAACAGGCCGAATTTGGATTACAATGGCAACATTGTTCCATCGCTTATCAAGGGAATCAAGAATAAGATGCGTACTATCTTCCGCATCGGTTTGCGAAAAGAGCATGATTCGTTGGTACTTGGTGCATGGGGATGCGGTGCTTTCCGAAATCCGCCATCACATATCGCTCGTCTTTTCCACGAAGTTTTAGAAGAAAATGAGTTCAAGAACATGTATCGAAAAATCGTGTTCGCCATTCTCGAAGATCATAATTCAAGAAAGGAACATAATCGGGAAGGCAATCTGATTCCGTTCCAACGTGAATTTTCAAACACCTCTTATGACAATAATATAAATTAATCATATCAAATGAGATAAAATAATGAATATCACATGGATCTTTAGAGATTTCATCAAGCAACTTTCTTTGGAAATGAATTTCTACCTGAAATTTCATCTTCGTCGAAAAACATTCAAAGAAACAATTGCCATTTGTAGAAAAGGTGGATATTATTCTAAACAGCATGATTACATTGAACTTCCTAATCAGGAAACCATGAAGAAAGGAAGTTATTTCTACTCGGAAGAATTGCCGCCATGTGATAATATTTCGATGAAACAAAACACAGAATTTGAAGTCGTCAATGACGATTGCATTCTGGCTGCAAAACGTCTGAAGGATGATGGACTCAATCCAGCCGTGCTAAACATGGCCAGCGATAGGAACCCAGGTGGTGGTGTCATGTACGGTGTCGGGGCACAAGAGGAAAATATTTTCCGGCGAACCAATTTGTTTCTTTCCATGTACCAGTTTACTTCATATGCGGCTAAATATGGCCTTGAGAAATCAAAGGACCAATATCCTCTTGACCAGAATTTCGGCGGAGTCTATACACCTAATGCCTGTGTCTTCAGAGGGCTGGAAAAAGACAGATATCCTCTTCTGGATAATTATTTCACCCTTTCTTTTATTGCCGTTGCGGCCTTGAACAGACCGAAAAAGGACAAGAATGGCGACATTATTCCCAAACTGATCCCTGTAATCAAAAACAAGATACGCACCATCTTCCGCATTGGTTTGCACAAAGGACATGATGCCTTGGTTCTTGGAGCATGGGGATGCGGAGCCTTCCGCAATCCGCCATCGCATATTGCACGTCTTTTCCATGAAGTTCTAGAAGAAGACGAATTCAAAAACAAGTATCGAAAAATCGTATTTGCCATCATTGGAGATAAAAATTCTGGATGGAGTTATAATCCTGAAGGAAATCTTATTCCATTCAAGAGGGAGTTTGAGCAGTAATCAACAGTCTCCATTATCATGCCAATATAGAGGATAAATTATGTTCAAAGCAAAATGCCCACTTTGCAACGGCACCTATCAAGCGAAGCCTGAATGGATCGGGAAACAGGCGCCATGCCCACATTGCCATCAGAGAATAGTCATCCAACAATCGGTTGATATAACACATAGTGGCCAAGAATGCTTGGCTAGTCAGGTTAATGCAAAGTTTGATACAACTCAAAATCTTGAGGATAAAAGTGATTATCTGACACTCAAATTTCGACAACACTATACATTTGCTTTAAATAATATAAAACAGTATGACTATAATGGTTTTGTTGAAAATTTTAATATTTGTCTTGAACTATCAAATAAACAGTTTAAAATCAATCCTCCTCAAATAAAATATTTAGATGATGATGTAGAACATAAGTATCCAATTACTTCACTTCAAGATATATTAGCGAACCAGTATGGTTTTTCATTTGTAGAAGAGATGGCATCTTTGATGAGTCTATATTCCAATTTGCCCCAAGAGTACCAAGACGAAACAAAGACGTCATATTATGCAGACAAAGCCAAAGAAATCAGAATCAAACTTGGTAAAGTTATGTATTATATTCTGCCTAAAGATATTAACAAGATAAATGAAGGGCAAGATATATCAACTGTTGCCATACAAATGCCTCACCATTTAAGAGGGAAAGCAATAGAGTTGATTAAACAATCTGACAGGGAAGAGAACGTGGATGTAAAAAATAGTCTTTTAAGAGAAGGAATTAATATATTGAAAAAAATATTAAAAATGCCAAAAGATAATTTAGTTGGAAAACTTAATATCTCACAAGAAACAATAGAATGTGAGACTGCCAGCTACAACGAATGTAATAGGGATATTGCCCTTTGTTATGGAAGACTATCAAATATACAAAATGGGAATGAGAAATTTACATCTCTTGACAATGCCTATCATTATATTATGATTTTTGCAAAAGACCACCATAACGAACAGGTATTGCATGATATTTTGGACATAACTCGAGCAATAATCCCTTTAGCTCCACAATACACTGATGAGAAAAAATGTCTTGAATATTGCATATCCGCGTACTTGTCATTTGCCGAGGCAACCCCAATGCTCAAAACATTGCCATTAGAAGAACGTTGGTTTGCAGAGTCATTGGAAGATTATATTTTGAAAGAGGTCAAGAGTCAAACCACTAAGAATGCAGAATTGCGTTCTCAATGGATTCAAGTATGCAAGAATCATATTAAGACCTTCCAATCACCTGATAATGGAGCTGCAATGATATGGATGATTTATGGCCTATTTCGAAGCCTTACATATTATGTAGTTGAACTCAAATTATATGAATACATATCTGAATATATAGTTGTTATGCAAACCATGTTACAAAAACTGGAAAACTATTTATTTAAAAGTACTATAAACATGATTCACGGAAATGCAAAAAAATGTCTTGATTATACTCTTGTCAAAGATGACATTTTTTCTTTTTTACATATTGAATACATGTATTCTCAAAATATGTTAAAAAATGGAGAACTTGACAAATCTTTGGAAGTTTCTCAAAATATCATTGATTATTGTGATAATAATATGCAGATTGACAATAAAAAGATTCTAGATATTAGGCATGAGGCCTTTAAGCTGAATTCATTAGCTTACTTGGAGAAAAATGATATTGGGAAAGCATGGAAATCTATTGACCAAATTGCAGATTATGCAGAAAAGAAATATAATAATGAACAGAATCTTGAAAACTTAACAGAATTAGCTAGTGCAAAACTTAATCAAGTAATTCTCTGGGATAAAATGTCGAATGATTCAGAAATGAATTTATGGATAATTGAACACCGAAAAAATTATGAAGCTAAGATGCAGTTATATGATATATACATGCTTTGTTATAACTTCAAAGGAAGAGACGAGCAATTAAGTAAATTAATGAGAAGGATTCATCAGTCACTTAAGGTAATACAAGAAAAAGGATTAGGTTATTTATCTAATCCTAATACACTGAACTTGGTTAAGTACTATAAAAGGATGATAGATGAAACGGTTCAGCTCGAAAAAGAAGGTAAACACGATGAGTGTATGAAGCATTGTGCTCTACTGATTAATGCCCTTAGAGATACTCATTTTATAGATATTTACTTTGAAGCCGACTGGTATGCTGGCATTCTTTTTGCTTTAGGACAAGACTCTTGGTCAAAAGGGTTAAAAGAAGAAACAGAAAAGTATTATGAAGAGGCATCACGCATAAGATATGAACTTGAGACTGAAGGAATCAGTCAAAACAAGGAAAACTTTGCACTACTTCTTTATCGTCATGCCTTAGTCATTATAAACCAAAATCTTTCCCAAGATTCCATATCACGTGCCTTAGGTCTTTTTGAAAAGAGTAAAAGCATATTTGAAGAAATCAAAGAACAATTGGATCCCAATTCTCTCAACTCTTATTCAAGTTGTTGCTTCAATTTGGGTCTAACGTTCTGTATATTCACAACTGGTGGGAATGAAGTCGGACTGCCTTTGATAGAATCTGCTATCAACATCATGGAACAACTTGTAAATAGCTATGAAAATAATACTAATTTTAAAAGTGATTTGGAATACTTCAGAAAACAATATTTTGCATTAAAAAACAGAAAATAAAAGTATACGAGTTTTTAACATATTTAACATACAAACAACACACTAAAGATTTAGAATTTGATTGAAAACCATTTTTACGAACATATATTCTTCACTTCAAAAATGAATTATATCCATCTAACATAAAAGTTTCCACTATATTTTGAAGACAATTTAAGAGTATAAATTAATATAATCCAGACATTCAAACTTATTTCTTTAAACCAAAAGCCACAAAATGAATTGCATTTCAAAACTTCCCATCTTGACTATATTGACATTCATCATCGTCTCAACCGTCTTCGCCGATTTATCGGACACAACGTTTGACAGTTCGAATGGTGTCACGCTTTCCAAAGGCCACATGCGGAAAGTGTCCATTCCAATGCCAGATGGCTGGAAGGATGGCTTAAAAAACACAAAAATCTCAAATGAACTACGTGAACAGGTGAAGGATCGTTTCCCGTTCGACGATATTCTCGCATATTATTATAATCCTAAAAGAAAAACCGATTATGTGGCTGTGATGAAATTGGATGACAATGCCGTGTCATATAACACATTCAAGAGTAACCAAGAAAAATATGACAAAGCTCTTAAAGACGGAAGCGCAAAAACCGATTTCATTAAACAAATGCCTGGAAATCATGATAAGGATTTTGACAAAAGATTCCAATTTTTCCCCCTCCATGAAACAGACGACCATTCTTTTCAATTCACTCTGGTCGGTCTCACTTTGGAAGATTTGAAAATTGTCTATTCCATCTCTTCGCACGCCGTTATATGGATACATGACCGCATTTTCAAAGTTGAAGTGCGGACAATCGCCGCCAATCAGTCGAACACTATGGACAAAATGCAGGATACACGCTTTTTCCTAAGCCACTGGGTCGAAGCCATACTCAGCGAAAATGATTGTGAAGCGCATGACATGAGCGACACAAATACAGTCCAGAATCAAATCAGTACAATTGACGAGAATTCATCACAATACGAATATGACGCAAAAGAATCGGTAAAAGCCAGTGAATCAAACGCCTCCAACAATGTGGAAAAAGAAACCATGTTTTCCAAATCCAAAGTCGTGGCTTCTCTTGGGAAATTGAAAACCAAACTAAAATCAGTCCCAGGAAAAGACCAACAAAAAGATAAAACATCATCTGAAGATGATAATGAAACATCCATTAATTATGACTCCAAACCATACATATGGAGACTATTTTTAATTGCCACCATCTTAATCTTCGTTATTTATTTGCTCAAAAAAATAAGAGTGAATATCGAAGTTAAAATATGGATTGTTATAATGTTAATAATATTTTTTGCACCATTATTGCTTTTATATTTTAAGCCACAAGTTCAACAAATTAAAGATATTATAACAGGAAAAAGTCCTTTGCAAACCAAACAACAACAAACAGATGAATGAAGCAACACCTCTGCCAAGCAATATATTTTTCAGAAGAAAATTGACCACAAAGGACGACATTGGGTAAATTCTTCCTCATTCATTTCAATCATATTTGAATCTCAATAATTCTCAACTACATTATTCAATTATAATTGAAATTTGAGGTGAATCATGGTCAACCGTCAAGAATACACTGAGAGAATCAGGCCGTTCCTCGGCAAGCCGATAATCAAATCCATCACGGGGCTGCGGCGCGTCGGGAAAATCGTCCTCGTCCGTCAGTTGATGGACTTTCTGAAACAATCCCTCTATGTTCCGGAATCGAACACCACCTCCTCTCCCAGCCGCTACCACTCAAAAAAAATCAGTCTCAGGAAATCAAATAGTTGTTTTTTCACGCAACAAAATTATATTTATGGTGTCTGATTTTTTAATTAGGCACTCTAATAATTCCATCTTCAAAATATTGATACCATAAAGCGAGTTGACCATGAATTTCAAACGGTTCTTCATCATCCTGCCGATCGTCGTACTGACGGGCTGCGCAACCGTGCGCGAGGCCAGAAAAGTCCAGAGAGGAGAAGATAGCCCCTTCGGCGAACGCACGCCGACCG
>JAEEGL013281709.1_pt1 | contig 68296 bp, 104 predicted proteins | sample 9134231 | NCBI WGS metagenome assembly JAEEGL01 (sample SAMN16246548, study PRJNA631951) | gut metagenome | biome: gut microbiome; feature: rumen; material: fiber-attached | host: Bos | place: Iran: Karaj | collected 2018-10 | reverse complement strand
GTGCCCAATTTTAGAAAAAAGGCGTAACCTGCTGTTACGGAGTAGTCCTTTGGACCCGGTTCGAGCCTTTAAATCTTACGCAATATTACGTTTCAGCACGTTTCGTTACGTACTTAGTGCCAAGAGTCCCTTTGGCACTATTAAACAATACAATCGGCCGCAATCCTAGATTCTATAAGGGTTGCGGCCTTTTTTGTTTCATACAACGTGTCATATACGTGACCGTCACGTGACCGAAATTGAAATTTCATCCACTTTTGGCCCCGAAATATTACGGATAGTAGGTATGGAATCGGTCACGCGCATTTTCCGTGCAAAAAGAACGGAGGGCGACCGTAGCCGCCCTCCACCTGTCTTACCGGAGAATAGGGAATTTTATAGTTTTGAAAGATTCTTCAATTCTATAGATATTGACTCACATTCTTTCTTTACTTCTTCTTCGCTAATTTCGTGAGATTCGTTTTTTTCAATTATCTTTTCTACTTCAAGTTTCCTTGAGCAAAAAGGGCAATAGTCAATAGGCGTTACTGTAGTGCACGAGTTCTGCATGAAACAATGCTCGGCCACAAGACAAAATCTTTCTTCAGGAAAACTTGAATCGTGTGTAGTAATGGTTCTTTGTTCGATATAGATTTTCTGAAAAGAGAATCCGTCTGCTGATAACGTATCTAACTTTAATCTGTTCCCTTTAGGATTTTCGCAATACTCGCACATTACCTATCCTTTGTTGTCATTGTTAAATTTTTTCCAGTAGCGCCTTCACCTGTTCGGCAAACAACTTGTAGTAGTGGTGATTTTCCTGTTCCCTCGCCGTCCTCTCGGCCTTTTCAAGCCTGGTAGATACGGATTTCGTAAAATTCCGCAGGACATTCAGTTCCTCGTTCATGGGTCCGAGACGATCCATGATGAACTGCGAGAGAATCTTTTCCCAGCGAGTGGTGAAAGCGCCGTTGCCGATGTTGGCCTTTACGTTCCCGACGAATTCCTTTATTTCAAGGTTAGCAAGGCGGTCGATTTTTGCGCGTCGGTTATCCTCGTCACGCTGCTCCTGTGTGCGCGTGTCTACCGGTTCCATGGTCTCGCCTCGTTCCATGGCCTCGACCTCGGCGAAAATGGCGTCGAGCCTTGCGCGTTCGTATTCAGTCTTTATCTGTGCTGCCATTTGTAATGTTTTCCGTGAATTTTCCGTACTTGTCGAGCTTGAATATAAAGTGATTCATGGTTCTCCACCAGAACATTTCGTCCTTCGAGTTCGGGTAGTATTTCTTGAAAAACAGATGGCACATCCTGGCAAATCCGTAGCGCAGCCTTAAAAGCGATTTGCGGATATTAACGCATTTCTCGGCTTGGGATTGTATTTTTTCCCGAAGTTCGTCGCTTTCTAGCATTTCTGCGTTTAACCTGTCTTTTAACGCGTCCATCATTTCATAAGCCCTTTCTCTTGCGACCTGCTGCCACCACTTCCACTCGGATTCAGGCTTCATTTTGGGCAATTCAAGAAGCTTTTCACCTTCCTTGCTGTTGCGCATCTCTTCCGTAATTTCCATACGGTGCGATAGGCACTCCTCGCATATCGGTATCCCTTCCCAATACCCCTTTGGTGTTCCGAAGTAACAGATGTGGCATCTTTTAAAGTTCATTTTATTCCTCTTCGAATTTATCGTACAGTTCGAATCTCTTCTGCATGGAAAGCCCCTTCGCCATCCTTTTCCACAGGTATAACCAGTTCTTTACGACCATCGGCATGAAGCACGTGTCGCATACTCGGTGAAGTCTAGGTATATCCGGATCGTCTTCCATGACAAAATAGTTGGCACCGCAATTATCGCACTTTACGGTAGTAAAACATTTGTCACCGATTCTGCCGACGTTAGAGAATCCTCTGTAATCCAGGTTCATACCGCAATCCCCATCTTGCGCCGTATAGACGCCTTCATGGCTTCGTGTATCCGTATCTTCACGGTGTTCCTGCTCTTTCCCTTGTGCGCCTCGCTCATGTGCCTGCGCTGTTCCTCCGTGTACCAGTAGCCTCTTTCCTCGGCGTTCCTGCGCCTTGTCTCGGCACCCCTGATGGCAAAATTGTTGTCGGGGTCGTTCATTCTCTTGGATGTCATCATCCTGTGCATCCGGCGGCGCATCAGGTGCGGTTTACGCTTTTCGAGCTCGTTGTACTTGCGCCTCTCGGCGTCTAAAATGGCGACGTTCGATTCGTGACGTAAGGCCTCGTTTCTCCTCGATGATTCGCTAGTGGTTATGAATTCGATGTTGTCCAGCGAGTAGTTCTCGTTATCGCCATCCTTGAACCCGATGCAGATTCCCTTCGGCTTCTGTATACCGTGCATCTTGCGGTACAGGTACTGCGATATGGTCTCGCGACCGTTGTCCGTTGTCGCACGGTAGAAGTTCTTTGACTTCGTGAAACGGAACCCGTCGATAATCTTGCATGGGAGTAAAGCGCTTTTCTGCGCTACAGTCACAAACGATATGCCGTGCTGGTGGCAACGGTCTAGCACCGTCTGGTAGCTCACGCCGAGTTCCTTCGCGGCCTTCCGAGCGCTTCCAAGCTCCTGCGCAAGCGCGACCATCTCGGCCACCTTTTCGGGCGTATAGCGTACGCTGAACTTCGATTTTTCTGTCATTTCCTCACCACCTTCTGTACCTTCTTTATAAGCTCCTCGGTCTCGGCAATCTGCACGATGACCTTCTCGCGGCGTTCGCCGTCCCTGCACAGGTACGAGCGGTCGTACAGCTTGTGCTGGTGCTCGATGAGCGATTCCAGCATCAGTTGAAAATCTTGCATCGTGAACGTCACTTTATCCACAGGTTCATTCTCCGCGAAATTTCCTGACGATGGCTTTCTTGTCTTCTTCCGTGTACGGGCATCTTTCTGTAAAGAGCTTGACACATTCTCCACGACCTAATTGAGTTATAACGCGCTCGAACAGATTGAAGTTTACCTTCGGGTTAGGAACGGCAAACAATGAAAATTCATCGATCCTTACGACGTATTCCGCTATTTCGGAAGGGTCTACAGCCTGATCCGCAATAGGCCTAGGTTCTCTAGCCTTGCAATCTTCCTTCGGACATAGCCTACACGCGGAAGTGTTGTGGTAATAGTAGCACATCAAGTTTTCCTTCACGTAACCAGGAGCGTCTTTTACAAAATCAATGAATTTTTCGAATCTTTTATCAAGTTCAGTCATGGCTGAAGTCCTTCTTTAGAAAAGGCTGTACTGTCCGTTCGCGTCCATCGTAGGTGTCAACGGCGCCGTTACGGTCTTTTCTGTATCTACCTTGTTATCGTGGCTCGTGTGCTTGGTCGGCGTTGTGGGGTAGGAATCCAGCTTGCCGCCGTTCAGTTCCTTTCGGAAGTGCGGCCAGTTGAATATGTACGCCGGAGTGAACCATGCCCGGTGATACTTCATGGAGAGCGCGTCTCCCAGGCGAACGACGGCAGGCGCTCCCAGGAGCGACAGCGTGAGGTAGCTCATGTGGAAACAGCGCGGGTCTATGTCGCCGCAGTCAATGAACATATTGTGGGCATAGTTTATGCCTGCCGAGTGCATAACGTCGATGGCGGCCACCATGAGTCCGCCTGCTCCGCACGTAGGCTCATAGAACGTTATCACGCGGTCGGGGTATTCCTCAATCTCTTTCAGGAACCTGTCCTTTTCAAGGTTGCATTCTGCCATCAGGTGCGAGACGTGGTAAGGCGTGAAGAACTGCCCGAGCCCTTTCGAATTCGTGCCGCTTGCCATGTACAGCTCACCCGCGAAGTCGCGGAACATGGCGTTGCCGTGGATGGCCGCGTGAATCTCGTCCGTGAATATCGACAGACACTCCGCAAAAATCTTCATTCCCTTCTCGCCGTAAGACTTCGCGATGTCAGCGAAGCGCTTCTCGTAGACCTCGCGGTCGTTCAGGTCCACCGCGTTCTTGACCGAAATCGCCGAAGCCTCGAAGAAGTCGCCGAGTACGGAATAGTAGTCCCTGTCGTGGATCGAGCGGAGCCTCTTTGCGATTTCGTCGGAAGCCTTGGAACGGACGCCGAGTATTTCCTTTTCAGCCGTCGCTGCCATAGGCCTATACCGCCCTGCGGATTTCGTCGATGGGGACTATGCGCCTTGATTCCATGTAGGAGTCCAGGTCTTCACGCTTGAATTTCGTGGACTTTCCGTCCTTGATGTGTGGAATTTCACGCGCCCTCACTCGGTCGGAGAGAGTGCGTTCCGTGGTCTTGAGGTAGTCCACTGCCTGCTCGAAAGAGAGGTAGCGCTGTTCCGGGTGCATCATGTTGTGCATTGCCTTTATGATGCTTTCCTGCATACGGTCAAGGTCTTTCTGTGTTACTATTTCGTCAGGTGTCATTGTTGTCCTTGTCCTTCTTGAGTTCGAGCTGTTTTACGATTACTACTGGAGTGAAAGCGTTAAGGGCTACGCCACACGCGATTATGAATCCCATCGTGATGAATGGGTGCTCGTACATGAGCTTTACGGCTTCTATCAACGCTTTTTCCTCCCCTTGTGCGGAATCTTATGCAGCATCCATTCCTGTTCCTCGTTCATCCAGCCTTTCGGGAGCTGGGGAAGCAGCCTGGTGGCTTCCTTGCGGTCCTTTTCAGTGACCTCCCGGCGGTCGTTCTTGTCCATGTAGTAGTGGGTGAGGCCGAGGGACACGGCCTCGCAGATTTTCCATTGCTTTTTCGTCAGCGACATTTAGTTTCCTCCTTTAAAAAGGCAATTTTGCAACTTCAAGTTCGGCCTTGGTCTTGACAAGCTGCTCCATCAGATGCAAGGCCATCTTTTTCCATTCGTCACGCTCGACTCTGTCGTTTGCTGAAATTTTTCGCCATTCTTTCTCGGAGTTTTTTGCTAATCGTAATTCTTCTTTCGTGCTGTCGAGAACCTTTTGCAATGTCTCGTGGTCGTGGCGCAATTCGGAAAACGCACTCTCGGTGTCATTCAGCATCTGTTCTAGCTCTTTCTTCGTCATTCGTCAATCTCCTTTTCGATCGTCTCCATTATCCGCAGAATCACGGCACCGCATTGCGCCAGCTCCTGCAAGGCGTGTTCCTTGTCGCCGTGCTGGTAGGCGGCGAACGCCTCGGCCATCTCCTCCATGAGGATGTTGTCGGCGTATTCATTCGTCATTGCGTTGCGAGCCTTGATTCTAAATTCGGACTCGTCCCAGCTCACGCTGGAATCCGGGTCTATAATTGCGTCGCAGAACTTGGGATGCTTTTCTATGGCCTTTTCCAGTTCCTTGTGAATCATCCAGAAATGACGTGTTTTCAATTTACAATCGTTGCTCATTTTCTCTCCTTGATGATTTCGCGCAGGGCCTTCAGGCAATCGTCGCAGATTGGGAACCTAAACGCACGAATCTCGCTCATAGCGTTGTCGCACGTTACGCACTTTACTTTCGGCGGTTCGAAGTCTTTAATTTTTAGTTCAATCGTGTCAGCCATCATTCACCCCACGTAATCACGAAGTAGTTTTTGCCCGGCTCCGCACCCCATTCGGGTTTTCCAGTGTCGATGCGGATGCGAGGGTTCTTGAGCGTTATCTTCGGGCTGTCCGCACGGTAGCCGTTGCGAAGTACGAGCAGGTCGAAGTTCTTCTGGAACTGCTTTGTGTGGAAAACCTGGGGACGGTCGAAGTGGTATGGCTGCGGAGGTACACCGAAGAACTTTTGCAGCTCGTTATAATTGTAGAGCTGATGAAAGTAGTGGTCCTTGATTTCCCTGTACTCTTCCTTTTTCTTTCCGTCCCGAATCATCGAGAACCACGGTTCGGCGATTGTAAGCGTGAGTGTCTTCATTTTTTTTCCTGCATGATGTCGATGATTTTGTTTTTGTCGTCTTCTGACATATCATTCAAGGTGATTGTTATCGCGTTGTCGATGTAAAATGTTGCATTGTATCCAGTTCTATTATCATTTTCCTTTAACGAAACTAATGCGATTCGTTCTACAGGTACAATATTTTTTGTACCGTTGCCATTAAGAATTAAGCATCTTTCTTTCATTCTCACTCCTTCGGAGCCGACGGCAGCGGCATCCAGTGCGTGACTTGGATTTGAAATTCATGCAATATCGGCGAGTAGTAGCTGCATTGCATAAAGCCTTTTTCGTTAATTACAAGGAACTTTATATCGTCGGTCGGCTTTTCCTCGCTGAACTTTCTCCAGCGGCGTCCTTCTTCGAGGTCTGCGATTCGGGCCTTCATCCTTTCGTTCTCAGCCCTCGTCTGCTCTATCTCCTCCCAGTGCAGGCGTATCTCGTCGTTTTCGGTCACGCGCTCGCAGAGGTCGTGGTTCAGTGCTTCCAGCTCTGCAATGCGTTCTTTCAGACGCACGACGCCGTCGAGAACCTTGCCTGCCTGCTCCATCATCCCGTGCGTGTTGAGGTGGTGTAATTCAATCGCCATTATGCGCTCCTCGTTCTTGCGTTAGGAAAAAACACTTTTTGTCTGTAAATTTTCAGTGTTTCGATAAAATTGTCGATTGACTTTAAATCAGGAAAACCGAGTATCACTTCAAGTGGATTTGCAGGGTTGTTGAAATTGTCCTCTAGTTCTTCCCGTGTCAAGAAGGCCCCCATCTCCTTTGCTTCTTTCAATTCTTGAAGATGTACTGCAAGGTTACGACAACTGTTGTTGTCGAGTCCGATTCCGATTTTACCGAAGCCAAACTCGACTACGACGGCCTCGTTGCCGTCTTGGAACTTGTGGATGTGTATTCCTTTTTCGCTCATTTTTTCATTTCTCCTATGGTTGTTAAATCTTATCTCGGCTGGCGGGAGTCGAACCCGCAACCTTCGGCACCTTCTTCCCGCGTGTAACCGTTTTACACTTTATTTCATCGGAGTCGAACCGATATTCGGGTATAGCCGCGCTTTAACCAATTAAGCTACAGCCACTGCGTTTTAGGTTTCGTCGATGAGTTTCTTGATCTGGTCGCCGAGGACTTTCTTGTAATCGTCCATGTGGTTGAACTGGATCGTGAGGAAGTTGTAATCCTGGTTCTTTTCCTTTGCTTCCTTGATTTCTGCGCTCAAGGACTTGCAACGGTCATACACCTTGTCGCGTTCGAGCGCAAGCTTCACGATTTTCTCGCTCGGTGTTTCCTCGTGCTTTTTGCGGAGACTGTTCATCATAATCTTTAAGTTCGCTCATCAGTATTCCTCCGCTTCCTTGCGAGTCCTGAAGAAGTGGAAACCGTTCGCACACTCGATGTTGTACATCAGGTTGAAGTCCTTAATGTTGATTTCCTGCCCGAGGCGATATTCGAAACTGTTGTTGTACTGCGAATGCAAGACTTTGTGACCGTCCATATCGGTAATCTTGGCCTTGTTCGTCCGGCACTTGCTGCCGTTGATGCTGAAGACGATGGCACCCGCTGGAATCTCGGCAGTGATGACCACGCCTTCATTCGTCTTCTTGTAGCCGGTGAGCGGCTCATCCAACACCTTGCCAAGACGAATTTTGTTGGCCCCGCGCAAGTCGGCATTGCACAAGTCGGCATTGCACAAGTTGGCCCCGCACAAGTTGGCCCCGCACAAGTTGGCATTGCACAAGTTGGCCCCGCGCAAGTCGGCATCGCGCAAGTTGGCATCGCGCAAGTCGGCATCGCGCAAGTTGGCCCCGCACAAGTCGGCTTTGCACAAGTTGGCCCCGCGCAAGTCGGCATCGCGCAAGTTGGCCTTCATATCTTCCCAGCCTTCGCAGTCCTCTTTGATCCAGTGCTGGTGCTGTTCAACGATTTTGTCAAGTACTTCCTGTGTCATATTACAACCTCGGCATAGCTCCGCACGTGCGGACGTTGATGTGATAAGACTGCGGACGGAACGCTTTTGGCTCGTTGTCCTTCTTCTGCTGTTCTTCGGGTTTCTTCTGTTCTTGCTGCATATTATTTCTCCCAAGTGATTACAAAGTATTGTTTGCCATATTCCGCGCCCCATTCAGGGCGACCCGTGCCGATGCGGATTTTCGGGTTCCTGAATGTTGTCTTCGGGCTGTCCGCACGGTAGCCGTTGAGAAATACGAGCAGGTCGAAGTTCTTCTGGAACTGCTTTGTGTGGAAAACCTGGGGACGGTCGAAGTGGTAGGGTTGCGGAGGTACACCGAAGAACTTTTGCATTTCGGCGTAGTTGTAGAGCTGGTGGAAGTAGTGGTCCTTGATTTCCCTGTACTCTTCCTTTTTCTTTCCGTCCCGTATCATCGAGAACCACGGTTCGGCGATTGTCAGCGTTAGCGTTTTCATTTTATGCCTCACTTTTTGCCCATTCAATAAAATTGTCTCCGCAACCTTTCCAGTAGTCTACCGTGCAGGTTTCTTTTGCCGGACATTTCTTGCAGTCGATAGCACAAAGGAATCTAACTTCATCATCTTCGACATCCTCGCCGTTGTCAATGATCAGGTCTTCCGGCTTAATGTTCTGTTTCCATTTTTCAAAATTCGTCATTTCTTTTCTCCCATCATCTTCGTAAAGCACGGAGCGCAGATGTCGATTTCTCTGATAATCCTGCTAGTCAAATTCTTGCTATTCTCAATCTTTGTAACTGTGAGGTGGTATACATCTCCTTCGTCACTTCGGTTGGTAAGGCACTTGTCGCATACGTAAGTCATCATACAGCCTCCGTGTGTTCCTTTTCGTAGTTCTCGCGGATCCAGCTGCTGAGCTTCCACTTCGAGCATCCAGCTCCGTAAAGATCGTGCAACGGCCCAGGGTTTCCAGTTAAGCGGCACCAGCACTGATGTCTAGGTCCATCTCCCGTATACATACAGGTTGTTGCACCTCGGTTTGCGCAGTTATCGCATTTCTTTACGATATCCCATTCCTTTACAATCTGTTCGTCGGTAATCATTACGCGGCCTCCTTCACCTTCCTAATTCTAGGCTTGAAAGTTTTCATCCAGACATCCATAGCCCTCTTTTCTGCCTCGCCAGGCTGGCAATTATCACGGTCTTTTTCGTCGCCGTAGAACTGTCCGACTTTTCCGTCCGGCAGGATTTCGGCTGTAGCCTTTGGCGTATCGCCGCACTTGATGAATACTAGTAGGCATTTACCGTCCGAAACTTTGCCGATGTAGTTGGCGTATGTGAGGCACTGGTGGAGGGCTCGCGCGTGACGATCGATTGTTTCGTAATTTTCCGGAACATAGACGGTCAATCCTTCGTAATCAAGTTTCTTGGGCAGGAATCTTTTGACGGCTCTGCGATACCGGGCCATTTTCTCCTTTTGCCGTGCCGCTTCCTTGCGAGCATTTTCGTCAAGGACCTTTTCGTGAGCCTTTACAAGGTCGTTCGGAAATTTCCAGTAATCGCTTTCCGTGTCATGGTTCAGGCTTTTGGCCATGCTGATGTAATCGTCGTAGATCCTACTTGTTTTTAGGAGAGTTTCGAACAGGCCTTTCTTTACCTGGGTTCCGAAATACTTGATGCAGTCCATAGACACCCTACGCTTCATCAAATCGTATTCTTCAGAAGTAAGATTCTTTGACATCATCGTCTGTATTTTTCCGAGGCCGTAGTCGCTGCCGGGGTTGCGCTTTAGCCATTCTGCAATTTTCTGCTGTTTCAGATACGGCAACTTTGCGAAACCCCTGCTCAGGGCGAGTTTGTAGAATCCGCCATTGACGAGTCTTTCACATTCGGGAAGAAGTTTCCATGCTGCAAGGGCTTCCCAAATGAAAGCGATGCTGCCATAATGGTTTCTGCACTTGTCAAGCATCCACCTGAAACCGGGGTACTTGTCCTTTATAAGCTGGACTTCTTCGTCGCTACAGATGTCGCTGAATCCATCTACAAACCTCTTGCACTCGATCCTTGGTTCGTACCAAGCCTCGTCATGATTTTCGACGTCTTCAAGATAGTACCCGCCAATGTACGAATAGCAGAGGTTGCGGCACATTTTTCGGCCGTCTTCGTAGAGCTTGAATACATCCATATTGCCGCTGCCGTAGCGCTTCCCATTCCATCTTGCGTTAGTGATGCGCACCAGCTTTCCCTGCTCCAGTTCAATCCGTTCTTCAAATCTACAGCGGTACATCTACACCCCCAGCATGGCGAACATGTCGAGCTGACCTTCGCAGGTTTTGGGCTCTGCCTTGAGGTCGTTGCGGTCTTCAATATCCTTGTCGACTACATCTTCTTCGTTATCACATTCAGATTCAACGTCATCGACGGAAGCAGAGATGGAAACTGTTTTCGGGTACTTCTTACCCTGCGCAGCCTTGGACCGTTTCTCGCTTTCCTTGCGTTTCTTTTCTTCCTGTTCGGCTTTCTTCTTGGCTTCTTCCTCGTCCTCGGCCTTCCATACCTCGTCATTGAAATAATCTTGGCAGATCCGGAAGCATGTTTCTGCGGGAACGTGTCCTGACAGCTGACCGTTCTTGGCGGCGTTTCTACCGCCGAGCATTCCGAGCACGGTGTCCCGGAGGTGTTGAATGCAACGGTCGAACTTGTCCTCGTTCCCATTGAACTTCTGGCAACTTTCTTCGAGGTTAGCCCTGATGATGGATTCCATTGTTTGCGGCGATTGCTTCGCCATGGCGTTGTACGCTTCAATCTGTTCTTTAGTCGGTTTCATTTTCGTTTCTCCAGGTTTTCAAATCCGTTCCCGCAGTTATGGCCTGCGGGTGGAGGCGCGGCGGTTACACCTTTTCTCTGTGGCATACTAATTCAGTTACTTTTATGCCGCCTAGTGGCGTGGGCGGTATGGTAAAAATGGAGTTCCTACGAGCCGCCTCGCCGCGCCATCGTGTCCCTAAAGTCCAGTTATAGGCGACGCGATTTTCAAGATTTTTGCACTCCGGCGGCGGTTTTGTGTAATTTATTGCAACGACCAGACCTTAGAAGAAAGTTTGAAAGTTTGTTTGTTCGTTGTTTGTTCATGCCGCCATCGTGCAAAATTGTGCCCTCCGGGTGCGGTGAAGAAGGTGTCTTGTTGTGTCTGTGCACCCATCGGGCTTTTTTAGAGCCATCGCAAGGAATCGAACCTTGAACCTTCGCCTTACAAAGGCGCTGCTCTACCAGTTGAGCTATGATGGCTTGAAGGTTGTTTTTTCGAGGTGCTTGACCGCCTTCAATCCTCGGAATCTACCGGACGCCATCTAGGGCGTTCTCCACTCTCGCAGACCGCCGTGGCGCGGGACATAGACCTTACTGCGAGTGGTCGCCGTTTAGTTGTTTGCGCTTATCGTGTCAAGGTTTGGCAGTAGCCTCAGTTACGAGAATAAGAGCCAGCAACACGTTAAGTGTTAACTTCACGCCTTCTTTCTCCGTGGTCTTCTAGTCCGCAAGCGTCGAATAGAGAATGATTCTCGTAACGTCTTTGTTACTATCTGTACCACCTTCAAAAGAAGGTGTCCACCGCTGAATCCGTGCGCTGGGGCTTCGTTCGCCTGCACTCGCAGGCTAGTGCACCACCCAGGATTCGAACCTGGAGCCGGTAGGTTATGAGTCTACTGCTCTCACCGTTGAGCTAGTGGTGCGTTACCCTCCCGTAACCGCCGAAAACAAAGTGTGCGGAATCGCACGTGGTCTTCGGGAGGGATGACGGACCTTCCGTCTAGTCGCCGAACATGTCGTTGTCTTCGGGCGTCGACGATTCGGGTGTCGGCGCGTCACCGGACGCGGGCTGCTCGGGTTCCTTTTTAGTTTCCTGCTTCGGTGCGGCGGGGGCCTTCCTTGCGCCCTTCTTCGTTTCGGCTTCCTTCTCGGCCTTCTTTTCCGCTTCCGAGTCCATGATGGCCTTCCAGCTCGTCTCTCCATCCTTGATCGCGCTATAGATGGCGCGTAGTGTCTGGAGTTCGTTAGGTGCGAGCGTGGAGAGTTCGTGTCCGACGTAGTCCTTGAGCTGTTCAACGGCGACGCCGATCTGCGCGAATGCGTCGATGAGGCGGTTCTTGGCTGCGTCCGGGTTCTGGGCGTCCTGCTTCTGCATCGTCTGGCGCACGTACCACAGGGCTTCATCCACGAGGTCGCCCGGGATGAGTCGGAGTCCGAGCGTGCGGACCGCCTTGGAGATGAGTGCGTTCTGCTTGTTCAGGATGTCGTCGTCGGTGCCGTGGAGGATGAACGCCGGCTGCCCCTTGGAGTTGGTGCGGATGCGGATAGGCTTTTCGCCCTGTGGGAGCTTGTTGCGTTCCACCGTCTTCGTGACCGTCACGTCCTGCGAGAAGTAGGTGTTCGTCTCGAGGTCGCTCACGGCGACGCGCACGACGCGGCGTTCGTCGTCTTCCGAGATGGTCGCCGTCTCGGTGAGGATGTTCGTCATGTTGCGGATTGCCGATTCCACGAAGCGGATTGAGGGACCTTCGATGCCCTTGCCGACCGGCTTGTGGTAGATGGCGACGTTCGCGAAGCTCGGGCGCTGCGCGTCCTTGAGCATGGCCTGGCGGACCATGTCGAGGTCGCGGGGGCGGGCGAGCGCCATCTTGTAGCGGGCCTCGACGGTGGCCTTCTGCAGTGCGGCCATCGCGAAGGCGGCGCTTTCGGATGCGGACGGTGCCACGGCGGGCATCATCTGCTGTTCGGGGGTTGCGGGTGTGTTGAATGTTGCGGGTACGTTTTCCATGATATTACCTTTTGTGTTTTTTTTTCGTTAGAATCCCTTGGCGGTGATGCGGAGTGTTCTATTGCCCGGCTTCGTCTCGGTGTACTTCGCGACGAGCTCCTCTCGCTCGAGCACCGGCATGTTCGCCATGGCGGCTTCGGCTACCGCCTGCCAGTCGGTCTCGGTCTTGCCCTTGTTGTTCTTCCAGGTGCAGAACCCTGGCACCACCGTGGCTTCGCCCATGAAAACGCGGATGCGGTTTCCTGCCTCGTCCTTTCGTGCCTTGGCGGACTTCTCTTCCTCGGACGCCTTGACGTAGGCCTCCACGTTCTTCGCGAGTTCCTCGTCGGGTTCCTTCTCCTTGTCGGGTGTGCCTTCTGCGAAGTGTTCCTTGATGTAGTTGGACGTGCTTTCGCTTCCACTGGCTTCCGGCATCTCGGAATTTTCCACGTAAGGCCAGAAAGCCTCGGACGCTTCCACGATTTTCTGCGCCAGTTCATCGTCGTATTCCATCGTGTAGATGTTGAAGTCCTGCCCAGAGAACATCACCGCGAGGTGCGCGAACTTCGCGCCGGTGACCATCATCTGCACCTGGAGCTGGGTCTTGTAGTAGTCCGGGAAATCGGATGTCCATGCGTCGCCCCACTTCTCGTCCTTCATGCGGATGTTCTTGGCGTCAACCGGGCAGCCGAGCGAGTGGTTCCATCCGTCGAGGGACGCACCGAGGCGCGGGTACTTGTCGCAGGTGACGAGGTTGTATCCGTCCACGTGCTCCAGCTTCGCATCGGTGTCCTCGGCGTACATCTTGAGGATCGCGGACTCGAATGCGGTCCCGGCCCTCATCGCGGCGCTCTGCGCGAACTCGGGGGCCTGACCGGTCTTGTCGAGCCATACGTCGAAGATGGATCCGAAGGGTGAGAGCCCGAGGAGCTTGGCGGCGTCGGTGCCGGTGACATAATGTTTGCGTTTTTCGAGCCATGCGGCCTTGTCGGCCTCGTTGCGTTCAATTTCGATGAATTCCATTGTTAGTATTCCACCTTGAGGTTGATGATTTTGCCGGTGAGGATCGCCTTCACTACGGCCTTCGCGGATTCTTCCGCCGCGAGTCTGTAGCCGGGGTCGGAGTGTCCGGCGATCCGTGTCTTGATTTCCGGTTCGATGATGTCGGCGATGTCGGCCACGATGCGCTTGTTGACAGCCTTCTGGGCGTCGGTCCACTTTGACGGCTTCGGCTGCGGGAGGGTATTCGACATCGGTACGGCGGCCTGTTGAGCCCCGATTGCGGCGCGTTCCTCCGCTTCCTTGTAGTTCCTGGCCTCTTCTTCGCGTTCGCGGGCCTCCTGTGCGGCCCTTTCGGCTTCGGAGGCCCTGCGTTCGGCTTCCTGCTTTTCGCGCTCCAGGCGGGACTTCTCGGCTGCCGCGCGAGCTTCGGCTTCTTCGCGGGCCTTGCGTTCTGCCTCCTCCTTGATTTTCTGTTCGCGGATGATGCGCTCGGCTTCTTCCTGCTTCTTGCGGAGTTCCTCGAGTTCGCGGGCTTCTGCCTCGCGCTTTTCGGCGGCATTGAGCATCGTCTCGAGGGCGTTGATTTCGCCATCGACGGCCTTCGTAGCCTTATCCAGGCTCTCCTTCCACTTTTCGGCGGTGAGCGGGATCGCCTTGACAGATTCGATGTTCTGCCTGATTGTGGCGGAGTCCGCACTGATGAGCTGCTGGTGCACGGTCTTGATGCGGTCGATTTCGTCTTCGCGTTCCTCGATCTCGGTGACCGGGCGGCGGATTTCGGCTTGCAGGGATTCCATCTTTGCGCGGAATGCACGGCGGTTCCCTTCCTTGGTGGCGACGTCGGCGACGAGGCCCTTGGCGCGCTTCTCGATGTGCCCGTAGACCTCGTCGAGGTTCTTGCCGTCGGCGAAGAACGCCTGGAGGCGTTCCTGGTCCACGACGATTACGGAGTAGTCGTCAAGGACGCTGACGGCGGTTGTGCTTTCTTTGGCTTTTTGTTCCATAGTTTCTCCGGTTAGTGTTGATAAGTTGTGTCAGTTGTTGACAGATTCAGTCGTTCGGGCGTGAATCCATTCCTCGAAATCGGCGTTGCGCTTGGCGATCATGGATTCGACTACCTCGAGTTCGCGGAGCCCAGTGTCGAAGATGCACTTGCGCACGTCGTCTGGACTGGTCTTCGCCACGGTGATGAGGTGTCCGACGATGGATTCCATCCTTGCGTTCAGATCCAGCTTGAAGTTTTCCAGTTCCTGTTCCGTACCTTCGTAGATGTTGTTCATAAGTTTTTTCTCCTTAGTCCTTTGAAGTTCTTGATTGAGCACGAGTAGCAGACGAAGTGGCGCCCGTCGAGCCTGCATAGTTTTTTCATTCCGCACACTGTACAGGTGGCATACTCGCTGAATTCGGGGTGGCTGCTCGTCATCGCGTCATCTCCACAATGCCCACGACGCAGAACCCGATCAGCGCCCCCGCGACGATGGCGAAAGGCATAATGCGTTCAATTAGCCACTCGCGGTGACGCTGCTCCGACCACCACTTCGGCTTGCGGTACTCGTTGAACTCCACCGTCTCGTGGATGCCGTCGGGTGCGGCGTCGCGGGTGAATCCGTCCTTACACATTGTCCGTCTCCTTCCTGGGAGGGCGTCCGCGGCGCTTCGGTGCCGGTACGGGGCAGTCCGAGTATTCCATGATTTTCTTCTTGACGGCGCGGTCGAAGGATTCGTCCTTCGCCTCGCCGATGCGTTCCGTGACGAAGCGCGTGATGTCGAGTCCGAGGGAACCGGCGAAATACTTGCCCGCGTTCTCGGCGGCCTCTAGGATGGCCTCGCCGATTTTCTGCGCGGCGGAATCGTGGTCCTTCATCAGGGCGGCATTCGCCACCTTCTCCAGGTCTAAATTGCAGTCCATGGTTTCGTTTTCTCCTTGTGTAGTTTATGCTGTGTACCCGTTCACCTTGGCCTCGTGTTCCAGCATGACGCGGAACTGCGGCACGGTAGGCGGGGTAAGTCCGTGGTTGAGCTGCGCGTCGGCGGGGTAGCCCTTCGCTATCGGCAGCATGCGCCAGTATTTCTCGTAGAGGTCCTCGAGCATCTTCTTCTTCGGCCTGTCGAACGCCAGGGCAGCCTCCAGGTTGGCGTATACCTCCACTTCCTTGTCGCCGCGGCGCACCTTCTTCGTGAGGTGTACCTTGCAGTATTCGTAGTACTCGCGGTCGGAAATAGCGGCGGAGAGGTTCTTGATGGCTGTCATCATGTTGATGTTGCGCCTCATCTGGTCCTTGGGGAGCCATGCCGAGCGTGGGTCGGCGTTCTCGATGAGCGGGAGCGATGACGTCTGCGAGTATGTCTCGGCGTGGTGGTTGGCGAGTGCCTCGGCTAGTGTGCGCTGCGTGGGGATGTCCTGCATCATCTTGGCTCGGCGGAAGGATTCGCGTACCTCTTCGACGCTGGCGAAGTCGATGGAGTCCATGATTGACTTTGCCACCACGGCCACGTTTTCGCCGGTTATCTTCTTTCCGGCCTGCATGTATGCGATGGTAATCTGTTCGCTGATTTCAGCAAGAATTTTTTCGTCCATGGTCTAGCCCTCCTTCGCGATCTTGATGGTTCCGTTGCGCAGCCCTGTGCAGAAGTCGTTGATCTTCGCCAGTTCTTCCTGCTGCCTTTCCTCGGCTGTCTTGTACCCGCGCTTGGAGTACGCCTCGGCCCTGGCGTCCGCGTTTACCTTTGCCATTTCAGCGGCCTCTGCTGCCTTGTCCTCGCGGTAGCTCTGCCAATGGGTTAGCACGTGCAGGTGCGGCTGGCGGAAGGTGGCGCCTTCGGCGAGCTTGTAGTCGAGGTCGTCTATGAGGCGGTCGGCCTTCCTCTTGTTGCCGAGTTCCTGTAGGAGCAGGGCATACTCGTCGTCCGTGAGGCGGACGAGTCCGTTCTTTCCGGCGTATGCGAGGGAAAGTTTGGCAGGCGTAGCGGATTCCATGTTGCCAGCGTTGCCGCTGTCGGGTTTGAACTCCCCATCCTCGCGGGTAGGGGCACCTGCCGTAATTCCAAGAGATTCCTCTATGTTTCGCTGCTTGATCCTTTCACGGCGCAAGAGCACCTGTTCTTTAGCCCTGATGGCGTTCTTGTATGTGATGTATTCTGCGCCATATTTGTCAGTAAGAGCATTCTCTATCTGTGCAGGAGTAGGCTTTTCTATCCCGGATTTTACGAGTTCGCCCTTGACAACGCCGCTCATTCTCTTCACGGCTTGCTGTGCGTTAAAGCCTTCAGCCTCAAGAATGCAGTCGATGCCGAACGGAAGCGGGTTTGCCTTTCGTCCCTTGTACTGAAGAGTGTCCCTGAAACTCTTGAGCCATGCGTTGCCCGTCTTGTCGTCAAGACAAGGTCCCGCCGTCTCGAACAGGAACTCTTCTATATCTATTTGGACTTTCCCGATTGACATTCGAATCTCTTATGCGTTCTTTACGATTTTATTGTGAAGTTCCTTGATGGCCATGTTCACGACCATCTTGCCGCTTACTGAAGATTCAGGAATGTTCATGGTCTTGGAGAGCGCCTCGGCGATTTCCTTTTCCATGACTTCGGATTCCTCGGAGATTTCACGGAGTATTTTTGCCATTTTGAGTGTTTTCCTGTATTGTTTGGTTTAAAAACAAAGGTTTTGTCTTTCTGTTTAAAATATATAAACTAAAAAACAAAAAAGCGAGAGGTAATTAAAAAAAAATTGTTTTTTAGTTTAACATTTTTTAAATTTTACGGTTAAATGGACATAGAAGCGTACAGAAACCGACGGAAAAAGTCCGTAGCAGAACTGGCGAGGATGCTGGGGGTCAAGGAAGCCGCCATTTACAACTATAAGTACGGGAAGAGCAAGCCCTCATACGAGTCCATAGAGAAAATGCTGCTGGACGGCGCGTTTATATCGGAAATATTTAACGACGAGGTGCAGAAGAAGGTCATCGAGTCTCTTGGACTTGTGCAAGAAACCGCCCCGATAAAGATTACGAACGATGACTTGAGTAAGGCGATGATTCTTGCTGCCGAAATCCTCAAGAAAAACAAATCCGAAGAAAATATATAAGAAAAGAACCAAAAGATGTTTCTTTCTATATATCTGTTTTTATAGGTGAATGTTAATGTGTATTAGCGCGTCAATTGATTGTTTTTTGACAGTCAAATAGATGTCAAATTAAAAAGGGGAAACGAAATGAAAAAGGTTGAATTGAAATGGATATTGTTTTTGTCGTTTTCGATGCTGTTGCCGGTGTCCGCGTCTGCGATAGAAACGGATTGCTTTGTAACGGACAAGAATTCAGTCAAGTGCGAAGACTTCCTTCTTGATGACGACGAAGAGTCCGTAACGGGATTCTACACGATGAGGGCCGACGGGAGCTGGATGTCGAAACATTACGTCGTCGAGAAATCTGGGACGAGGCGGGTGCATGTTTCCGATAGGATGCGTCCAGGAAAGTGGCCTTGCGTGGTTGATCCCGTTACAAGGACTAAATACATGCCTCCGGATTCCGTAGGGCCGGATTGCGAGGATTCCGGCGACTACTTCGTCGAAATGATAAAGTCCGGCAACAATGTGGAACTTCCATACTTCGAGGAAACGTTGCGGGATTTCACCCGTAAATTCGTAATGGTCTGTAACCCTTACAAGGGCGTGTTTACATGGAGGTTCAATAAGAAGACCGGATTGAAGACAGACATGCGTGAGTACGGATCGCTGCGCAAAGGAACATACTGCGAGGATTTCGTGGCGACGGACGCCATGTACTGGAAACCCTGACGCCGACGGCTGAAGCCGTCTTTTTTTTGCGGTTTTCGGAAACCTGGAAATAACCTGACAAAAACCTAACCCTTAACGGTCAGGTTCTTTATGGGAGCGCCAATATAAACCACCGTACAACCGTGGTTAAACCGTGGTTATTCCTTGATTTTTCCGTGGTTAAACCCATTACATTACAGTACATAACATACCATTACATACCATTACATTACACAGATATATTCTTTCATTTAACCATATATCCGAGTACAGATAGTATTTTCCATAGGGGGAGAGTACGCGCGTGCGCGCGAGAGGGGCTACCGCTCCGGCGAAAAATTGTATATATTTGGGGTAGGGATAACAGGTTAAACAGCTCTCAAGGAGGCCGACCATGAAAAAGCTCATCTTTATCGTCATCGCGATGGCCGTCGCCGCGGTTGCGCAATCGTACTATGACCAGAACGGGTATTACCAGGGCAGAGCGAAGACGCAAGACGGGACTACGTCGTACTACGACCAGAACGGATACTATTCGGGCAAGTCCTCGTACTCCGACGGGACGTCAAGGCATTATGACCAGAACGGGTATTACCAGGGAAAGACTTCGTATTCGGGAAATACCGCCAAGATATACGACCAGAACGGGTATTACGGAGGAAAGGCCGTCGGCGACGGAAATACGGTAAGGTATTACGACCAGAACGGGTACTATACCGGGAAGGCTACCGTCGAAAACGACGGCACCGTGAAATACTACGATAAGAACGGTTACTATCAGGGCAAGGCGAAATAGTCCGACTAGCGCACGAACCCCGATAACACCGTGTAACGAATTCCCCGGCCGGGAACGGACCGCCTGCCTGCGTCCCTCGCAGGTTATCTCCCCTTCAAGAGCGAGTCCGTCCCGGCACTTTTCTTTTCATTCCCCATGAAAGCCCTCTCGACGGCGCCCGCGATCCTGCGCAGCGCCTCCCTCTCGAGACCGGGCTCCGAGAGCCCCTTCCTGGCGAGCGCGTATATCAGCGCCACCGCCTCCCTCTGGCTTCCTTCAGGCATAGTGCGATTTCCCCTTCGTCTTTCATACCTTTTCGGTGTAAATATAGCACAATTTGTCAAATAATTAGACAATTTGTCAAATTTTCGTGTAAAAATTATACATTTTGTCAAACTTTTGCTATATTTACGGGCATGGTAGACATCCAGGGATTCATCGTCCGCGCAGGTATCGCGGACCACACCGAACTCGCCGCAAGGCTCGGGACCAAGAAATCGACCGTCGATTCGTGGTCTTCCGGGGCGCGTACCCCTACCTACGAGATGTGCCTGAAGTTGCTTGAACTCGGCATGACCGTCGAGGAGCTCTTCGGCAAGCCTTACCTGTCGAGCGTGTGGAAGGTACACGAGGCTCTCGACAGCAAGGTCGAGGACGCCCTAAAGAGGATGTTCGCCAAGATCGGAAACTTCTGAAGCAAGGAGAAAACCATGGACCACAAGGAATTCGAGGCCGCGTTCGACAAGGGCATGATGGTCGCGACCGAACACTTCGCGGAAACCGAGCTCGCTATATGCAAGGGCAAGCGCATGGCGCTGGAGAATGTGCTCGACTGGCTCACCGTATGCGTGGCGACGGCTCGTAAGGACCTGGAGTCCAGCAAGGACCCTGCCGGAGTCCTGGAGACCACCCTGAACGCAATGGACGCCATGAGGGTCGTCTACGAGAAGAAGCTGGCGAGCGCCGTGAAGCTGATCTCGAAGTCGGTGGCCGAAAAGGAAGGCTGACGCGAGGAAATTTCACGCAAAATCGAAAATATTTCACGAAAACGATACAAAATGTTGAATTTTCCGGTTTTATTTGCGGATTCTGTAGGATTCTTGCAGAAATGACGGAGAAAACCGGCTCTATCTCCGTCCGGCTCTCCGCCATTGGCGATTTATGCGCGTCATGCGCTTTAGTGCATAGAGCGCAATTTGAATAGAAACGCCGTTTTAAGGCGCTTTTCTTTTTGGGCGGTAGGAAGTACGGGCGAGTGTCAAAAATGGCTTTCTAGGTCGGTTCCGTGAAAAAATTCGGCTATTCCAGGTTGGAATGCTCCGAGTCGGTGACGTGAAAACCGAAAATCGGGGCCGTTTTAGGTCGGATTTGCGAACGGTTCGCAAATTGCGTGTTTGCTATGCCTTCCAGAAAAAGGTATATTGGGTGGTGTGGGGTGGGTTGGGTGTTCGATACACTTGATACACTTTGATGAAAAGCTGCATTTTGTTAAGTGTCAAAAATGCAGGAGTGTATCAAGTGTGTTTCAAATAGGGAACCGGGAAAGTCCGTGTTTCTTTTCGTTTACTTTTCGCGCCTTTTGGATTTTCGGCAAAATGCGGTTTCTTTTTTTTACTTTACAGATTCAGCGAATGTGCCGATAAAATGAAAAAGACCGTTTAAACGGTCCCTTTCAATCCAGCAAACTTTTTCTCAAGCCTTTTCCTTCTTCTGTTCTCGACTACGCGTCTGATGTTGGCGATGCGGTTTTCTTCCTTGGCGATGAATCTGCGGTAGCACTCGCGCACTATACGGCGCCTGTGCTCCGCCGCAGTCTCGTTGGGCACCTCTCCCAGCTTCGGGACGAACACCTCGTCGCTAGGCGCCACGTTCACAGTCGTCGTTATGCTGCGCGTCTTTTTCATGTCTTTCCGGTTTCCTTATGTTTCCCATAATCCTGTGGTAGCACTCGTAGCAGAACCGCATGCCGCCTACCTTCATGCAGAAGGCTTCGCCCATCACAGAACCGCAACCTCCGCGGCATCGGTACATGCCGTATGGGGTCACTTTTTCGACGTTCGTATCGTTTATCGTCTTTCCTTCTTCCCGAACAGCTTGCCGTCCGGCGTGATCCAAAGTTCTATGTCGTGGCCGTCCGCTATGTCGAAGGTGAACTCCTCGACCACCTTCAGCCACTCCAGTGTGCGCTTGCCGAGCACCTTCGACTTCTTCAGTCCGTCGCCGGGTGCGTCGGCCGCCGTTATCAGGTACCGCAGGGCCGCGCGGAATCCCCGCACGTAGTCAGGATTGTACCTGGCTCCATCCGTAGGCCGTTTTCCAGGGCCTTCCTCATCTTTCGCCACATCCTGCACCGTTCGTTCTCCTTCTCCCTGTTCTCGGAGTGGTACCGCCTGTTCTTCTCCCTGCATTTCTCGGGATTCCGTTCCATGTACCGTCTGGAACGCTCCAGCATTCCCTCGTGTCCGGGTCCGCCTACGCCGTCATAGGCCTTCTTGTATTCCTTCCTTTCGGGGCTGCGTTCGCGCTGGTTACGGCGCTTGCGTTCCGCGTCGGATACCGCCTTGGCGCCTGCGATTACGGACGCCAGCGCGTCCATGGCCGCTATCCGTTCCCTGGCCTTCGAGTAGACCCCGCTCATCCAAGCTCCATCTCCATTCCCTTCAGGCGGTCGCGCGGTATGTCCTTCGCTATCTCGCGGAGCGCATGCCAGGGTGCGCACCACCCGTTGAGCGTCAGTATGAGCTGGATGCGCTGCGGGCATTCTCCGGTTACCTTCGTCCTGTACGGGTATATGCGCGCGTACATCGTCTCGGCTCGGTGCTGTCGTGAAGGGTTCAAGGCCATGGGGTTATCCTTCCTTTTTAATGGGATGCCGACACGCCCTATCCTGCGTCTACCACGTCGCTTACACAAACGTGTCGGCAATTTCTACTTGGTTTCCTGGTATTTTTCAAGCACGCAGTTTTCGATATGCTCGCGGAGCTTGCTGGTGATGGGCTGTACAAGGCAGCGCAGGTCATCGCCCTTGTAGAATGGGTCCACGGGGTAGCTCACGTACAGCCCGCTTGTGCCTTCCATGACGCGCAGGCCACGAACGACCAACTGGTCATTGAGGACAACTTGCGCGAGGCCCTTTATGTGCCCGAGGTTCGGGCCTTCATTGAACGGGACCACCTGCACCTGCGTAACCGCAAGGCAGTCGAAATCGTTCTCCGGCTTGGACTGCTCATTGCCTTCATTCTTTGCCATCGGTTCCTTCCTTAGCTACCTTCAGGACTTCCTCGGGCGTGGTGTAGGTCGGGTTCATCGTTACGGCTTCAAAGCCTGCCGCCTCCGAGTTCATCATGACGGAACGGCTGAAGAGTTTCTTGCTCTCGTTCAGCAGCTCGTTGGCTCGCTTCTCGTCGAAGGTCTTCTTCAGGTCGCCCAGCTTGATGTAGTGGCCGTAGAGCAGTCCGAAGAAACGGTTGCGTTCGTTGTTGGCCGTGACAAGCGCGTCGTACAGCTTCTCGCACTTCTTCGCGAGAGCCACCTCCAGCGGTGTACGCGCTACTTCGCTACCCCCCCCCCGTTGTTACTTTGTTTGCAATCTCCTTCACGTCCTTCATCGTGAGTTCCACGAGTGTCTTCATTTTCCTCTCCTTGTTTGATGTTCCTGATTTCGGTTTCGAGTTTGGCGTTCTCGGCGCAGAGCTGGCGAATCACCACCTTCTGTGCGTTGACGGTCTCGTTGGCGTTTCGCAGCTCGTTCTGGAGCTGTTCGATAAAGAGGTCCTTTTCGTGGTCGGTCATTTCGTTTCCTCCGTGTTTGCAGCCTTCGGCTCCTTCATCATCCTAGCGGTGTATTCCTAGAATTCTTCGATTGTCTGCATCGGTTCCTCGCTTCAAAAATTCGCCTTCCTTTTCCGGGAGCGGGCGAAGGCTCTCCCGCCAGCAAAGCCTCTCTATTTATTCAACTGGGGCTTCCCGCATTTTCCGTCTATCCGTTCTCCGTCCTCTTCCTGCATCCTCCCGGACACATGTAGACCTCGTAGCCCACTTCCACCATCTCGTTCACAGGCCTTTCCCTGCCGCAGCGGTAGCAGCGCGCCTTCGGCAGTTCCTCGCGGCGTTGCTGGCTTTTCCATTCCGTGCTTCCGTGGATCATTTCTTCACCTCCGTCTGTTTCTTCTTCATGGTCGGCTTCCTCGGCGTACCCATGAGCGACTCGAAGTATGATGTAGCCGGGTCCTTCGGGGTGCTCCTGAATACGGGCTTCGGCTTTTCTTCGGCTACGGCGCCGGTTTCGGCTTTCGGCGGGATGATTCCCATGATGGCTTCCAGCAGCGCCTTCGTCTGCCGTTCCTCGGCGTCGTTTATCGCCTGGATCAGTTTGTCGAGATGGTATTCGGTGAACATTGTGTGCATTTCCTCTCTGCTGTGTTATCGTGGTTCGCGTGTGGATGCTGCGCTACGCTTCCTTGCAGTTGCCGTATGCGATGAGCCAGCGCCCGATGAACACGTGGTCCGTCATGCGGAAGTGTTTCTCGGTGAGCATGTCACGCTGCGCCTTGACCGCGTTCGCGAAGTTCTCCGGTTCGCACAGTGAGCGGAACTTCGCGTCAAGCTCGTCCTCGGTGGACGAGTTCGCCACGAGCTGTTCCTTTGGTGCCGACCTGTACGGCGACCAGCTCTCGCCGCATCCCATGAACACGGCGCCTAGCTCGCAGGCCTCCTTGTACTTCAGGTCGCTCTTGCAGCGGTTCACCGTCGTGTCCGCGAGCGGCGCGATGTAGAAGTCGGGGCGTATCGCCGTGAGCGCCTTGCCCCATTCCGGCGGCGTGACCGCGCCGTGTACGGTTATTCGGTCCGCCAGGTGCTCCAGCGGCTTGACTGGCGACGCGAAGCAGTGGAAGTCTATCTCGCCTTCCTCCACCTTGTGCCGGAGCCACGGAGCCCACGGACCGGCGAAGTCCTCGTCGTGGCCTCCCGCGCCTCCGTAGAGGACTACAGGCACCCTGCGCGGCCTTGCTGATTCTCCGTTTTCCGTATTGCCGTACATGAAGTCCGCGACGCCGTTCGGCATCACGATTGCCTTCGTGGATGGGTAGCGGTCGTGGAACTTGTCCTTCAGCGCCCTAGTCGAGAGCACCGCGCAGTCGAAACCGCGCGACACATCGTCCATCAGGTCGCGGCAGTTGTCGTGTACGCACCACAGCGGGTCGTCGAAATCCACCACCACCTTGAAGCCGAAGAACTGGCGCTTCTGCGTGTAGTAGGCCACGTATCCCTTCCAGGCGATGTCTGCCGGTCGCACGATAACCACCGACACCAGGCGCTTCAGTTCGCCCACGTCGGTTACGGGCGACGTGCGCAGCTCCACGCTGACGTTCTCCGTGAGCGACGTCGCATGCATGAGCGTCGGCAGCACGAATCTCTGGAATCCGCACTGTGTCCTGTCGGTGCCGTGCACCACGATAAGGTTCTTTACTGTTCCGTTAGCCATATATCATATACCCATTCTCCCTTGCTGTACTTGTATTCCTCGATTTTCCTATCGCGCTCGTAGAGGCTCATCCCGTGACGCTTCCTGTACTTCTGGTTTTCAGTGAGCGTGTAGCCCCGTCCGCAGATGTTGGTCGCCTCGCTCAGTACCTGTGGCACCTTGTCCGTGTCAGTCATGTCTCGTATTCCTCCCTAGTATATGAGCCTCCAACCGACAACCTTGAACTGGTCGCTGTTCTCCCGCTCGTTCATCGGGTCCTCGTCGCACTGGAACTTCCAGCAATTTCTGTTGAAGTCCCACCTGGCGATCTTGATGACATCGATGTCCACGCCGAGGTATTTGAACTTCACCTTGACGAGAGTCAGCTTCGGATGCAGGCGGTGATAGTCGGTTCCGGGCGCACCTGTCACGGGGTCGCACTTTCGCCAGCGCGTCAGGTCGGAAACGACGTTCTCGACGGTTTCCATGCGGAGCGCGTCTACGTAGCGGTCCACGTCGGTTTTCCTGTAGTAGTCCACGGCCATGCTCTTCCCTTCCTTGAAGTCGGAGGCAAGGTCGCCGATTTTTAGGCATTCCGGTTTCTCGATCATTCACGCTCCTTCGGACATGTATTTTTGTGCTAAATGCAAAAGTCCTTTAAGATAGTGGTTAAATCCTTCTTCGGAGTTTATCGTCTGTGCGTCTGTAATTCTTGATGTACAAACACGTTTCCCGAGGTTCTTATGCACGTATTGCATCACGACATCGTATCTTGAAAAAGAATCTTCTGACAAGCACGTAACTATTATCGAGCCTCCTTCGACATCGTTGTATATGTACGACGTCAACGGCATTAACAGCGGCACGGCCTCGCTTCCCATTATGCTTTTGGGAATATGGAAGCATGACTTGCGACCGCAATGTTTAGGGGTGTACTCTATTTCGATTGTATCTTCCGTACTCATTTTGTCTCGTCAATTTATTGCTATTGCAGAAGCATGGTCTTCTTCGGGTTGGAAAAGTTCATTCAGTTTTTCACGCCTTTTTGCGATGGCTATTTCGCCACTGCTCATGATTTCGGGGTCTTTGCCCGGTATCGTCGGTATTCCTTCCATATTTACCATTCACTTAATTAAGTTTTGTCTTTCTTCGATAGCTTTAGTCATGCAGTCAATGAACTGTTTTGCAACTTCATTTTCGTTCATTGTTTTTTCCTTATTTTTGGTTTGTTGTTTCTTTGTCATTCCCCGAACGGGTCAAGCCGTTCCTTCGGTAGCCACTTGCCCGTGCGGGCGCGGTGTATGTAGTTCTCCGCCTTCATCAGGTCCAGTTCTATCGGCTGGTCCGCCTTCGCGCCAAGTCGAGACGAGAGGTACTTCGTGGCGGCAACGATGTTGTGTGTTCGCTTCGGCTCGACTCCGTTCTTTATGAGTGCAGTCGCTAGGCATTCCAGGTACACGATGGTTTCCACTTCGCCGTCGTAGTATTCGCCGGTAGCGGTGCGGCTATTCTTCGGTGCGATTTCTTTGATTTTACTCATGTGTTAGTTACCACCCACCAGATTGCCTTGTATGCCAGGTAGAAGATTCCGAGAATTGCGTGGAGGATTCCCCACGCTACAGAGTGATTGAAGTACCAACTTACGCAGAATGCGATAGCCATGCAGGCTATTCCAGATATACTGCAACCGCAACTGACGTTATTGTTTTCACTAGCCATCGTTTTCTTCCTTCTTATTTGCCTTGTCGGCTTCCCAGAGTTCCTTCGCCTTCTGCATGGCCTCGTCCTTCGGGAGGCATCCGAAGTAGCCGCGTTCGTCTCCGTTGCGTACGCCGCTGTAGCCGAGTACGGATTCCACGATCTCGTCTTCGAGGATGTCGCGATGACGCTTTTCGCCTACCTCGTCGCCTACGTGCAGCAGGAACGATTCGTCCTTGTCTGTATGGTTGCCGTCGGCGTCGCATTCCGTGTATTCGTAGCGGCTGTTCGTGAGGGTGGCGAGAATGAATGCCACCTGGATGTCGTCGAGAGTTGATACGAAGTCGTGAACCTTCGCGCGGACGTGCGGTTCGTCCACCGCGCACACCTTGTGCTCGATGGCGTTCCTGTCGCTCCAGGAAAGTCCGTCGTCGGGTTCGCCTTCGCCTTCGGATTCTTCAGTATCTTCTTCGGGTTCGCGGTATGCCAGGCCGGACTTGCCTTCGTAAACCCAGAACATCGGCTTCACGCCCTTTTCCTTGAGTTCCGCGATTTCGTCGGCGTTGCATTCCTCGTCGGCGACCCATTCGCCCCATCCGTTGCAGGCGCTCATGTCCTCGCCTTCGGGGACGCGCTCGTATCCGTTCACCCTCCAGCTCTCGGCGAGCTGTTCCTCGAACTTCTTCACGTTATCCTCGAAGCACTGCTCGTCGAGACAGTACACGTCCTTGATGTCGCCGAATAGGTCCTGCTGGCAGTCGGATTTCTTGGTGCAACCCTCGCACACCTTCTTGCAGTCGAAGCAGGCGTTGTCGAGAGCCTTGCGGCTGCGTAGGATGGCCGCGCGGAGCTGTTCGGGAGTGTTCCACTTCGCCTGTTCAAGGAACCTGTCGATGTCGCCTTCGGGGCATACGGTGAGCGCCTCGGCGTGGCCCAGGTTGATCTTTCCCTGTTCCAGGTATTCGAGGGCCTTTCCGCCCAGCTTCGCGATGCGGTAGCGCGCCTCGGCCCACCTTGCGGACTTGCCGAACATGGCGCCGATTTCCATTCGACCCTTGCCGCGGCGGAAAAGGCTTGCCACGGCCTTCGCCTCGTCTACGGGCGACATCTGCGAACGCACGATGTTCTCGGCCACGGAAACTTCCTGGTATTCCTTTTCGGTTGAGAATTCCACCTCGATGGCGTTCACGGAGCGCTTGAGTTCCTTCAGCGCGGCGAGACGGCGGTTCCCTGCGACCACCACGAACTTGCCTTCCTCGGTGCGGCGCACGGTGATGGGCTGGATGAGCCCGTGAGCCCTGATGCTCGCGACCAGGTCGCTCACGTCGCCGATTTCGGAACGGGGGTTCTTCGGGTCGAATTCCACCTCGTCCGGGCGGAGTTCCATCACGGCCATGTAAGATACGCTTCCTTTTGCCATAGCAAGATTTCCCTTGGTTGAAAATATTTTTCCCTTCACCATGTTATCGGAGTTCGTGTGCTGGACTTTTTTTTGTGTAAAGTAATTTTTCTGTTGACAGAAAATGACACAAAATGTATATTGTGCAGTGAAGGGATAATATGGAAGCTACAGAAGAACTCTACAGGCGGTGCGAGGGAATTATCGACCTGTGCGTCGGGAAGGTCGCTGGCGCGAAGCCTTACCTCGACAGGGACGAACTCAAGTCAATCGCCAACACGGTATTCATGGACGCAACGCGTGACTTCGACGAGTCCAAGGGCGCGTCTTTCACCACCTACCTTTACCACCGGCTGAAATGCCTCAACGACGAGGCCTGCAACGTGCTCGTGCCTGACGGACGGGGCGGACTCTCGAAACCGGACAGCATCGACGACTTCGCGGACAACGGAGGATTCGAGGTGAAGGTGAACCAGTCCGTGATAATGCCTTCCACGATAGAATATACGGAACGCATGGCCGACGACGGCTACTCCGAGCTGTTCGCCCATTGCGGCAAGGTGCTGTCCGCTGACGGCGCCGACGTGGTGGAGTCCGTGTGCGCCGACAGGCTAAATACGGTGGGACGAAAGGTCAAGACGGTATCGCAGAAGGATTCCAGGTTCTCGAAGAACTGCGTCCTTAACGCAAGGAAGATGTGGCTCCGTCGCTACCGCAACATGGGGTGGACGGTGGAGCAGTGCGAGCGGACTCTACAGGAAGTCCGTCGCGCGGTGAGACAGTTCAGCCGCGGGGGCCTGCCGTGCAGGCTGGTCCGCGCATAGAAAAGAAGGAAAAGGATTTTATGGCAACGAAGAAGAAAACCGACAATGCCGAGAAGAAGGTGCCGAAGTCGAAGGTCGTGCGCTTCGAGGTGATGGCGTTCGACAACGGCATGGAGTTCCAGCTCCCCGTACCGGTGGAGATGAAGGTGGGCGACCTGAACTCGAACGTCACATTGCAGGTGGCGCAGGTGCTCGTGAAGGAAATCAACCTACTCGGCCACAAGTGCCTGTGGCGACGTACGCCGAAGTCCGAGAGATGAAATTTTTCTCCTGACCGCGGAATAGCTGCGGTTGTTCCATAGTTGCGTGCCGGGGGTTGCCTTTTATCCTCCGGCACGTTTTGCGTTTATTCATAGTGCGGAAAACTTGAAAAGAGGACTTTGACAATGGCTGAAAGGAACACCGCACCGGCGAACAGCACCGCCACGATTTTCAGCGCTGACACGCCGTTAGCTAACGAAGCGCTCGTCGAAGAATGGCTCGACAACCAGCGTAGGCTGGAAGATTACGAGCGCGTGGCCGAAGAAGAACGCGAGTCCGACGCGATGCGTCACGAGGCGGCGCTTGACAGGATGCGCAAGGGCTACCGTTCCATGCTCAAGAGCAAGCTGAAGGACGGCGAACTGATGACCGACCGCGAGCTGTGGGCTCTTTCCGACGGCAACGAGGACGATTTCGAGCGCCTGCGCATCGAGCGCGACCTTGACCTGGAAAAGGAACTCAAGGAACGCGAGCTCCGCCCGCACTCCATCGAGGTCAAGGAACAGCCGTCGAAGCTGGAAGCCTTCCTGCTGGGCTACGACCCGGAAGACGACGGCGAGGGTGAGGGGGTCAGCGTCGTGGATGCAGGCTACTTCGTCCCGGTCCTCGGTTCCGCCATGTACGGCAACAATATCCTCGACCAGGTGAGGCGCGGCGGAATGCCTGGCGCACTGGACGCCGCCATCGCGGTCCCTTTCTTCGGTCCCGGTCTCAAGAGGGCCGGCAAGGCGTTCGTGAAGGGCTTCAAGGCCGGACGCACACGCAGGTTCGCCGAAGGCCTGAAGGACAAGGGCTACAGGACCCCGCTAGACTACGCCCGAACCCAGCTCTTCGACAGGGACGGAAAGCTGGTGGGCGAGTGGTAGCCCGATAGATAAGCAATCGTTCTTTTATTCATAGGTGACGGCACTACGGTGCCGCCCTTTTTCCGTTTTTCCGGGAAATGACGCCGCAGACGGGGCCGCGACAAAATTCCCGTCGGGAGATATAGAATGAATGCACTAGAATATGTCAGGAAGATTACGCAGAACGGCTCGCGATGCTGTTTCCCTAGCGAAAAGTCCAAGGAAGTGAAGGTCATAGAGGGCTCGTCTCCGTTCCAGAAGTTCGAGACGAAACTTTACCGCACCGAGCCGGACGAGGACGCCGAAATCAAACTGGAGAACACCCTGCTGGAGCGCGTGACCGTCACGGCGCTCAATTCCACGACGCCGCAGGCCTTCTACGACCACGTGTGCCTCATCCTGCCGAAGAAGGTGGGTAAGGTCGCTATCGAACGCGGCGAATACGACGAGGAGAAGTGGAAGCCGCTCCTACAGGAGCTCACCCTCGAGATAAGCAACGAGCTCGCGGCACTCGCGTTCAAGGAACGCAACTTCAACGGATCGCAGACCATCATCAAGATGCTACAGGCGCGCATCAAGTCGTGGCAGAAGGCTGTCGTGGCCGAGGTCGGGGCCGAGAAGGACGAGGACGACGGACACATACAGCTCAACATCAACATAGTGTAGCGCATGGCGGAGGCTGAATCCGCATGCGGACAATAAACGTAGACATCAAGCCCGAACCATACCAGCGGTCCTTCTTCACGCAGAGGGAGCGCCTCTCTGGCATGTATTCCGGCCGTGGCGTTGGCAAGAGCTGGGTGATGCACAACAAGGCCTGCATCGCGCTAGCGAGCGGCGAGAACGTGCTGTACCTCACGCCTACCAACTCCCTTCTCCGAAAGCAGATGATGCCGCGAATGCTCTCCACGCTCCGTTCGTGGGGTCTCACCGCGACCTGGAACAAGTCGGACGAGACCATTTCCGTGGACGGATCCACCGGAATCCTGTGGGGAGCCTCATACCGAAACTACGACGACGTGTGCCGCGGTGCCGACGGCGTGTCTACCGTGTGCTACGACGAGCTCGCCAAGGCCGACGACCTGCCGATGCTCTTCGCGGCGGTTGCACCGACCATGCGCGGTGCCAGGTTCGAACCGCAGACGATCTACGCGACCACCCCGCGAAAGGGTAGCCAGTGCGACCGCATGGTGCTGAACAACGAGCTCGGTCGCGTCGTGACGGGCGCCACCATCGACGACAACACCAACGTCACCGAGGCCGAACGCGAGAACATGAAGCGCTTCCTGAAGGGCGACCTGTACCGCCAGGAAATCCTGGGGCAGATTCTCTCGGGCGACATCGAGAGCGCCGTCTTCACCTCGGACTGCTTCGGGCGAATGTGGCAGCCGCCGAGGGGCCACGCCTCGATGGGCATAGACTGCGCCGGACACGGGCGCGACTACAACGTGTTCTACGTCATCGACGACGTGCACATCCTGGAGAAGGTGAAGGTGCAGAAGGCCGACTCCTTCGAGATGAACAACATCGCCCGCGGCCTCATACAGAAGTACAACGTTCGCCAGGTGACGGTGGACGGTACGGGCGGCTACGGCCAGGCCATATACGACTTCCTGAAGCTGGACCCGTCTCTACAGGTCTACTTCACGAACTTCGGGCAGGCCGCGGAGGACCACGAGCACTTCGCCAACGCCCGCGCGGAGATGTTCTTCCGCCTGGCCGAGGCGATGAAGCTTGAATTCCGTCTCGACGACGCCGAGACCGAGGAGGAGCTCCGCATCATCAGTTCCGACGTGAACGTTGCGGGCAAGTGCCTGCTGGTGAGCAAGGACGTCATCAAGAAGGTGCTCCAGCGTTCCCCGGACAGCTCGGACGCCCTCGCGCTCGCGTACTACAACAGGCGCAAGATGTCCACGCTCGACGTGGCCGTGAACAGCATGTACAAGAAGATGCGGATGTTCTAGCGGCGGTTGCCGTTTTATTCATAGTCCGAAAGAAAGTGCAACATTCGACGAAGGACTGTGACCCATGCCGGTATCGGCGAGACTTCAACAGATTTCACCCCTTACCCGCGACCTTGCGGACGTAGTGAACGCCGTGCAGGGGCTGTGGGGCCGTTCCACGGGCGGCGGGAGCGACACGACCTGGTGCATACTAGGCCGAGTCGTGTTCGTCCAGGGCAATACCGACGAATGCCCCGTGAAGGTGATGGCGTGGAACCATTGCGACGGCGGCGGTAGCTGGGGCATAGTCAAGTAGGTTATCATGGCAGATCGAAAGAACTTTTTGGACCGCGAGAAGGAAAAACGGGACGGCGAGAACTACCTTCCGTACTCGATAGCGCTCATACCGGGCTTGACCGCCCTGGAACAGGACGCGCTCGTGAAGGACATTGCAGAGGGGCTTGTAAAAAAAGTAAACAAGTCGTCCAGATCAATCCACGACTACATCGAAGACCGTAAGATCGCGGATCGTGTAGAAAAGTATATACAGCGTATGCCTGAACCGCTTCGTGATTCGTGGTTGCTTTCCGCATCTGACGTAAACGGGTCGCCTAGCGTTATTCCAGGATTGGAAAAGTCCGGAGTCGCAGGCTTTTATATGCCCGATTATAGGAAAGTAGTTTTGAAGGAATCTTCTTTCAGGGACATGCCCTTGTCGGCGATTCACGAATACGCTCACAAGATGAACCACGACTTGAACATTGAACATCCATATTATTATGAAAGACGGTTCGATCTCAACACGGCAGAAGTTCCCGACAGAATGGTAGGCATAGACCTTGGTGACAAGATTCTTAAAGATATGCCCATTATGATAGAAGGCCGAAGACTTTCTACGGTCAACCCGAATACTGTTCCTAACCTTCACGATGCTTTTTACAAGGCCGGACTGTTGAAACCTACTCCGATAGCAAAAATCGGAGACAATGACGCTAGGGAACATACAAAGGCCGTACAGGCATTGACTAACGACATAATGAATCTTCGTCCAGGCTCCGTAAGCTCGCAGCAGAATATGCTATGGCCTGCCGGACACGATCTAGATTATAGGGACCGTCATGCGAAATATGCAAGAGAGAATGCTGAGACACTTCTCGACCGTGGCCTTACACGTGACTACACTACACCGGACGGATTGCGTCTCGGTATAGAATACATGGAAAAGGACGATATTGCTAGAAACGCCGCATTGTCTGCGGAGGGAGCTGCTGAAATAGCCGAAGTTCTAGCTACCGAAGGCGGCGAAGACTACATCAAGTCAAAATTCCCCACTTCATACGAAGTTATGATGGACGAGTACAGCTCCGACCCGAGAAGGGTTACTCCAAAAGAAAACTTGCGACCGTGGCGTATGTACTCTCACGAAAGTCCAGAAAACGTGTACAAACTCCGTGGCGAAGCGGTCGCTTACGACCCGAACGAAGTGCGCCATGTGCTTCGTGTTCCGACTGCTTATGGAAAATATGTTTATTCTGACGATTATAGCGGCCGTTTAAAGGATATGAATGGAGCTTTTGATAATGCTTTGATACGCAGCCGAAATTTTGTTGAATATCGTGACCTTGACGGGAAGTGGCGCAAGTTTTATCCGGAAGAGCTTAAATCCGTAACGCACAAGATGACTTCAGCTCCTGAATTCGCAAAAGTACTTGGAAAGAAACTCTTGAAGGGAGCGAGGTAACATGGAATACAATCTGCTAGACCGCATCATGGACGAGGACTACTACGGACCCGGAAGCGCCGAGTTCCTGCTGCGCGGAATGAGCCCCGAAGGGCAAAAGATGTTCATCAAGGACTTGTCGAAAAGCCTTTCAAGAAAACTTGTTCCAGGTGCAGGTAAGGAAACCAGAGCCGAGCGTAAGAAGTTCGCACGGGATCTAGAATCTTCCATCAACCGAATGCCGGAGGAATTGCAGGACTCGTGGCTTATTTCTGCGGGAAGACCGGGTACAATTTCGCTTGACAACGGATTCAATGCGATGTTCGAGGCGAGTTCTTACAATCCGACATCAAACAAGATCGTAATAAAAGACAACGTCAACGACAACCGCCTTAAATCGGCCTTGCACGAAGTTGCCCATCACTCCGATTTCAACATGGCGAAGAAGCGCCCCTACGACGGAAAGAAAGTCCGTATGAGCGCAGCTGCGTTTGCCAATCTCGGTGACGACATCAGAAATGATGTGATTACGGGTAAGACCGACAACTATTATGACCTGATAACAGGCCGTGAAAAACCCGAAGGCGAAGATGCCGAAATGTTCGACCCGCAACAGCAGCTTCTCGACAACATCTACGAGTTTACGTACGACACGAAGGCTAACAAGGACTATCGTTCCGGCTTGAAAGAACAAGTGGACCGTTCCCTGATGGACTGGCATTCGCTTAACGAAAAACTCCCGTTTGACATAGCCCACGGAAACGAATACCGGAAAAGACGGCAGCTCGAAGGGTTGAGACAGTATATGGGCGACCCTAGAGTATATCCGTTTGAAGTTGTCGGTGATGCTCGTCGCGGAATCAAAGACGCCGAAAAGGCGATAGAGTTCTCGAAGCAGTACCCGATTGCCGTTGAAGGCCCGTCCAACATCTACGAGATCCTTGGAACAGATGGCGGTGCTGAATGGATGCGCGAGAACATGAAGGACTCCTACGCGAAGATGGAACGCCTTGCAAAAGACGACATCCGAAAGGGACGTTACGTTCCACGATCCGAAAAGTACGCCGACGAACTTGGCAGGGAACTCATAGCGAAGAACCGCGAAAGGGCGGCAAAGAGAAAACAGACCCTTCTTGACAGATACCGAGCCGATTTCATGACATTACCCGAAGAAAAGCGAAACTACTACGAAAACGCGAAGCCCGGTGACGTACTCTGGCTCAAGAGCCCGGAGTTTGAAGAAGGTCTGAACCAATACTATGTAATCAAGGGCGACCCGCATTACGAAGCAAGGGGTTCCAAGCTCTACAAGGTCCACAATGATTCTCCTCTGACATCCGATAAGAACAAGAGGGGACGTTTCAAGAAAGTCTTAAAGCCTATCGACCTGAACGAGCTCGCTCCCGATTTCGTTCCGACTGACAAGTTTGACATCGAGTTCCCGCAACACGACAGTAAGAAAGTCCTCGAAGCACTCGAACGGCGCAACAAGCGTCGCAAGTAGCCCATTCCTTTATTCATAGGACGAACAACAGAATTTTTAAACCACAGGAGTATAAAATGACCGAAGAACTCGCACAGCTTCTCGAAGACCTCAAGGACCGCTACAACATTGCCGACGAAGACATCGCCGTCGTGACGCAGGCCATCGACACCACGGTGGCCGAAGCGGTTGCCGAAGCAACGGGCGAAGGCGTCCAGGCTGGTGACGGCGAAGAATGGGAAGGCTAGGCCGATGGCTGACACCTTCCTTGACCGGATCGCGAAGGGCATGGGTCGCGGAGGCTTCGACAGGGGCCGAAACGTGTCCGTGCGCGCAGCGAAGCTTGTGATGCCCGACGGCAAGTCGGTGACGAACGTCGAGGTTGTCGGCGAGAACAACCCGCTTGACCGCATGAAGGCGATTTTCAAGAACGGCAGGGGCCTTGATTCTGTCAAGGACCTTTTCGAGCACCCGAACGCCCGCAGGGGCCGCAGGAAGGGTGCGGAGGAATAAGACTTATGGCAAGACAGAACGAGAACTTTCTTGACCGCGTGATGCGCTACGGCGGCGTGCAGAGACGCCCGCAGTACGCACCGCGCAACAACGGCGGCTTCGTGCCGCGCGGAGGTTACGGACGTCAGCAGGTGCCGCAATACCGCGAACGCCCGCAATACGTCCAGCGACAGGTACAGCAGCCGCAACCGCAGACGGTTCAGCGCCAGTACACGCCCGAAGAAATCTACGCATACCGCATGGAGATGGCGAAGCGCGAATACGCACAGCGCGCCTACGAGGCCGAGATGCAGCGACGCGCCGCATACGGCGTCCCGCAGGTTGGCGATGGCGCCGCCGCGAGACCGTACGAATTCCTGATGGGCGAGGCCGACCGACTCGGAGCAAGTTCCGGTGCGATGCCCGCCGGTGGCGCACAGGTGCCGCAGGGCTACGCACAGCATCCCGAACCGGAAGAACAGCCGCTGACCGAGGAAGAGGAAGCCCAGCTCCGAATCCGCCTGATGTACAACGACTACACTCGCGAATCCGTCGAGCGCGGCGCACAGCCCGCCAGCTTCGAGGAATTCGTGCAGGCCCTCGTGGCACGTTCCCAGGCGCAGCAACAGCAGGTCGCCGAACCGCAAGCCGTGCAACAGCCGGAAGCGCAACCTGTCGTAGAACCGCAGGTAGCCGCCGCCGAGCCCACGGCACCGATGCCGCAGGGCGCACCGCAGGCATAGAATTTCCATTGTTCCTTGGGTTAATTGAAAAAACGGGAGCCGGGGCTAACCACGCCCCGGTTTCTCGTCTCTAAACAATGTTTCAGAACTTTGTCGAAACATACAGGTTTCCGGACAAGTAACTACTGACATAATCTGTCGCATTCTCCAAAGGCCCCTTTTCGGGGGCCTTCTTTTATTCATACCACGGAAGGCTGAGAACGAGCCTTTACTCACAACTTCAACGCAGCGCGTGGCGTACACGCGAGGAGATAGGTAATGCCTAACGAAGCAATGAATCCGAACATGGACATTGATTACATCCTGGCGTCCTACAAGGACGACGAGCCCGAAACGCAGACGGAACCCGGTGCATCCGAACCGGCTCCCGAAACGCAGACGGCTACGGCAGGTGACGGGGGCCACCCGGAACAGGCCGCAGGAGCTGAACCCGCAAAACAGGAACCCGCGAAAGCAGATGGGCCGCAGAATGACGCGAACGCCCCGGCGGGACAACAGGCAGCGGGCGCCGAGCCGGACAAGAAGAAAGACGGCGAAGGCGGTGTGGCTGGCCCCGAAGGCAACGCAGGCGCGGCGTCGGAACCCGCGAAGGCGAAACCCAAGGTGCCGCGCAGGAATCCCCTCTCTCGACTCGAGAAGGCCGAGTATTCCACACGCAAGTGGAAGCAGAAGTACCGCGAGATGCGCGAGAAGCGCGACGCGTTGCAGGCCGAACTCGACGAGTACAGCAGGATCGACCCTACGCAGTTTCGCGACCCCGCAGACAGGGAGCGCTTCCTAGCCTGGCAGGCACGTACCGAGCAGAAGCTCAACGGCATGGACGAGGACCTGGAAGACATCGCGAACAGACAGTACGAACGCGAGTACGAATCCAAGGTGGAGGCTTTCTACCCGGACGAGGACGCGCGTCACGCATTCGACGCACTTGACGAACACTACGGAACCGTACTGGACGCCACGTGCCAACGATACGACCCGGACAACATCATCCTGGACTACTTGCAGAATTCCCCCTACGAGCCGGTGATGCGAAACATCATCTACAAGAACGGCCCGTTGCAGGAGGAACTCTTCCAGCAGTTCGGAAGCAGGCAGATCGCGAACGCCACGCGCGTCCAGATCCTGCGCCAGCTCGAAAGCCAGGTGAAGGCGTTCTACGCGAGGGAACAGGGCGCACAGCCCGAACAGCAGGCGGCACCGCGCACGGCACAGAACGGCGCGGCCACGCAGCAGAGACGGTTCACGCTCCCCCCGAAGAAGGACGCCCCCGCAGCCACGGCTACTGCACCGGCCGCAACGCAACCGGCAGTTCCCGCACAGGCCACGGCACCGGCTCCAGCTCCCGCTCCGGCACAGCCGACGATGAGCAGCGGCGTGACTGGTTCGCTCACCCGAGGAAACGAGGGTGGCGGAACGCCCGACGAGAGCGCCGAGGCTAACGCGATCTACAAGAAGCTGTTCGGGTAGTACCGCAGACAGACCCACACTTCAAGTGCCGCCACCGCGCGGCCAAAGGATACAATCATGGCAAATTCCACCGTTCAGAACAAGAAGGTGATTTCCCTCGCCCTCGGCGTAGTAGCCGACGGCGCTTACCTCTACGCAGGTGCCGACCGCGCCATTGCCGCTGAAATGCAGGGCAAGGACAACGGCGACATCATCTACTACAAGACCACCAATCTCGGCCAGGCCACCGTCTCCGACGTGTCCATGGGCAACCCGGCCAACTCCGGCCTCGCCTCCCTCGACATCGCCACCGCCACCCCGATCAAGCATCGCCAGGTTCCCGTCAAGATCAAGGACGCCCGAGTGATGTACAACGTGAAGGCAATCGAAAAGCAGATTACCTCCCTCGGCAAGGACCTCGCCATGGCAAAGGTCGGCCAGAAGCTCGCCAAGGTCGCCGTGAAGAACGTCATCGGCGAAGACATCGCCTCCATCGGCAACATCTTCGTCGGCTCCGACTTCGCCGCCTTCCAGAAGGCCGGTGCCTTCCTGAAGGCCTACGTGGACGGCACCCTCTACGGCTTCATGGACTGGAACGTATGGGGCGATTTGACCTCCAAGGGTCAGCAGGCAGTGCCGTGCGCACTCGCAGAACCGCGCTTCGGCAAGAACCTCCGCGGCTCCTGGTCCCTCATCGACCAGCTCCGCACCATCCCGGACATCCCGCAGTTCACCATCGGTGACGTGGCTTCTGCCAAGGTGAAGGCATCCGTCGCCACCTCCGCGACCACCGCCACCATCACCATCACGGCAGGCTCTAGCGCCCTCGCCGTCGGCGACAAGGTCGTGCTCGCCGTTCCGGGCATCAACGCCCTCGACGTGAACGACAACGACACCGGCGTAGCCAACAGCTTCGTCGTGACCCTCGCAAACTCCGTCGCCGCCGCCGGCACGCTCGACGTGACCGTGACCTGGGACCTCGACCTCGTCGTGATTCCGGCATCCGTCGCCGCCAACGCCTCCGTGACCGTCAAGGGCACCGCTGGCACCTACGGCGCAACCATCATCCGTGCGGAAGGCGCACAGGCCTTCGGTACGATGAACCAGTGCGACTGCGAAGGCGCCAGGTACGAGAAGAGCTCCATCGACGGCCTGACCGTTCACAGCAACTCCGGCGAGAACATCGGCGCCCTGTCCACCGACAGACGCTACGACATGATCCTCGCCTCCAAGCTGGTCGAACCGCGCGCAGCGGCCCTCGTGCTCTACAAGATCGCCTAACCACGGCGAAACAAGGAATTCTAGGTTGGCATAACCTATTATCCCCAAAAAAGGCCCCGTCACCTAACCGTGGCGGGGTCTTTGTCTATATTGGTCGGCAAAATTGTGGCGGTTTACTTGCTTGCGGGCTTGACGTATTCTTCGAGCAGGTAGCGCAGGAACGGACCGGTCTTCGTGGCGGTCCCGAAATCTACGCCACGGTCAATCGCGATGCGTTTCGCCTTTTCGAGAACGCCCTTGTCGAGGGCTACGCAGAACTTGGTATCTTCGGGCATGGCTGTACTCCTAGACGAGTCCGAACCATACGGTTTCGATTGGCTTCTCGTTGTCCGGGTTCGGGGCCCTGTTGCCTATGACCTTGAATATGGCCTTGATTGTACCGTCGATGGTGTCGGCCTTGCCGCACTCGTCGTAGGCGGTGCGGAGCTGTTCCGTCGTGGCTCCCATGATGAGGTCCTTTGCCCTCGCCAGGAAGCAGCCCCTGATGGCGGTCTTCCTGTAGGCCGGAAGGCATACGACGCCGTTGAGTTCAAGGCCCATCACGACGCTGTTGAGGTAGCCTACGACCTCGACGGCATGTTTCAGGACCTGTTCTTTCGTGAATTCCATGATTTTATCCCCTTTTGATGTTCTGTATATACAATATATATTTTATATACTCCAAAAGCAAGCGTTTTTTCGGCAAAATGCGATGATTTTATTCATTGTGCGGATAAAACTACGGAAAAAGAGGATTTTCAGCATGGCCGTTACAAACTTGCTCGACAGACTGGCAGAGGAATACGAGGGAAACCATCCGGTTGAATACCGCGCACCCCTTGCGAAACTTGGGAATAGAATAGGCAGGAAGGTCTATGATTTGGGAGGAGGTTCTAAAGGTGTAAGCGCTCGTGACATCATTAGAAAAAACACGAATGAGTTTCCTTATGACATTCTCAAGAAGAAAAGGGACCGCCAGCGCGTAGATCCGCAAAATGATTATGATTTCAAGATAATAAACAAGAATAATGGCGAAGAACATAAAATAGAAGTATCCTCTCAAAATGAACTTGATAAAAAATTGGATTTGTATAGCACCATATTCAATACGCCGAAAGAAAATCTTGTTGTCGAAAGCAACTTAAAGAACCCAAACGTCGCATTAAGAAACAAATTCCAAAAACACGACTTTGACAAAGCGTTTTCTGGAGTAAGGTTTTATCGCGATTATGATAATTATTACGAACCCGCACAAGACATACTTAACGAACCTCATCTTACAAAAGAATCTTATGAGGCAATGGTTGAAAAGCAGAACGACAAATCACGTCAGCATTCGGCGAACGGATGGAAAAGATATGTCGAATCAAGGAACGCTTCGAGGGATGCAGGACATGAGTTAGGAAAAATATTTGCCAAAAAGAACACTTTAGAAAAGAACGTATACGGTAACATTGCTGTAGGAAATGGAGTAACGGCCGAACCTATTCCTGAAGGAACAAAACCGAAATACGCTCTAGGAAACCAAAACCACGTTTATTCTACGGAACCGCATGAAAAAGAATCTTTTCCTATGGATATAGATTTGTTGCAGAAATCTGGGCATCCTGTACATTACAGAAAAGACGGAACCCCGATTATAGACGCGTACACATGGACGCAAATTCCTAACATCGGAAAAATCAAGAATACGGGCTACCTTGCTATTGAAGGAGCCGATACTGAAAAATTCCATCAGGGTGTGAAAGGACAATGGACTGCTAACGTAGACAGCTATCCAATGAATATGAACTATGAAAATGGAATAAAAATTTTTAGAATAGGTAATAACGGAGAAAATTTTAACGAAGATTTACTTCATACACAAGTCCCTTTATCGTGGTTCCAGAAGGCCCCAGTTATTCACCAGGGACCTAGAGGTTGGGGAGCGAAGGTCGATATTATCCAGGCAAAGCCGGGTGCGCCGGAAGTTGTGGTAGGAGAAGGACTCAACAGAAGACTTGAAAAAGTAGCTACTCCCGCGCAGTTCATTAGCCACATAACCGAAGATAAGATGAGGCCTGACTGGGCTCCTGTTTGGGATCGGGATATGTTGCCCGGTTCACATCCTAATAAGGAAAAATTGGGTTACAATACCATAGATGCGTTGAATATGATTCTTGGCGGTCAAGATGAATATGATATTTATGATATGGGCGCCGGAGAAAGAAAGATATTCTTACTGGACTTGCTGAAAGACGAAAGCAATAAAAGAAAATTACTTGAAAAAGTTGTTCGCAGAGAAAATCAGTATAATAGATTGAAAGATGAAACTAAAAGAAAGGCGCTAAAGGATTACTACGTAAATCTCGATGTTGGCGGAATGACTGCGTATGACATTGTAAATGAAGGTGTTAATCCTCCAATAAAGTGAGTTCTAGAAAATAGCAAGAAAATCTTCTAGCCTTTATTCATTGCCCGACATATTTATCCCTCCTGATACGAGGCCCTTTTATTCATAGGTCGTAACAGAACCTATCGGATAGAAGGGCTTTTTTGTCATGGAAGGTATTCAGGCCAACGGAAACAACGGCTTCGCTCCGATGCCGGAAGAAGACGAAGACATCATCAAGAAATGCAGGGACTTCCTGAAGCGCGCAAGCGACAGGTGGTGTTCCGACATCGACGACCAGGAACTCGCGCTCGAAGTGGCGGGAGGCAACTTCTGGGGCGTGGGCGAGAACAAGAAACGCTGGGCCATCCTCGACAGTGAAGGCAAGGACCTCATCCCGACAATCCCGTACAACAACATCTCGCCGCAGGTGAACGCCATCGCGTCGCCTTTCTCCCGCTCGCCATTCCATGTGAACCTGGTTGACCGTACGGAAGAGAATGGCGGCAAGGTCATTCAGGAAGCCATATCCAAGATCGAGGGCTCCAACAACGCGAAGAACGTGTACCAGCGCGCCTTCACGCGTGGCGTCACTTGCGCAGCCGGTTACGTGGTCGTAGGCACAAGCCTCGCAGACGGCAAGGTGGTTCCCAGCATCGAGTTTATCGCCGACCAGAAGCAGGTGGCAATCGACCCCGACTGCATCGACCCCTCGGGCTGCGACGCGGAGGAAGGCGCCATCATCAGCTACATATCCGTCACGAAGGCAAAGCGCGAGTTCGGCGAAGACATTGTTCCGATGGACTACCCGTCGGGACAGCCGCAGATGTCGTTCGCGGGCATCAAGGCGTGGCAGGACAAGACCGACAAGGTGCAGCTCGTCCGCTACTTCCGCAAGGTCACGAAGGAATTCCCCGCGCCGGACGCACAGCCCGGAATGCCGCCTAAGACGGTAAAGAGGACTTTCGTCCGCATGCACACGATATGCGGCGAACGCGAGGTGCGCGACCCGGTGGACCTCATGACCGACATCATCCCGATAGTCCGTTTCGCGGGCTACACGGACTACAGCTCCGAATACGGCCAGGTCTACGTCGGCTACGTGCAGAAGATGATGCCGCAGATCGAGCAGATGAGCGTGGCGCTCACGATGCAGGCGCTCCGCATGCGCCGCTGTTCTAACGTCCGCGGCGTGGTCGGCAAGTCGGCCACGGAAGGCTGCGAGGAATACTTCACGGACTTCGAGAAGGGCTCCGCGATGTGGCTCACCTGGAACGACAAGGCAGGCGCACAGCAGCCCCAGCTCGTCAACGACAGCTTCAACACGGCGGACATTTCCGCCGCGCTCCAGGAAGGCCGACAGACCATGCAGGAATGTTCCGGCGTGAACCTCTCCGGCCTCGACACTACGCAGCGCACGGCCTACGAGATAATGCAGCAGCAGATCAACTCGGAATCCAACGTGCAGGAACTCTACCTCCACGCCGAGGCGGCATGTCACGCGCTCGGCCGCATCATGCTCGGAATCCTGAACAACGGCGAAGTGCCGCAGTTCACGCTAGAAGGCGGTCCGTCGGTCATTACCGCGAAAATGAAGATCCGCTCCGAGATCCAGGCTATAGCCGAGATGGCTGACCCCGCCCACAAGGAACTTTGCGCCATCCGTCTGGCCGAGACAATCGACAGCGACGTGGCGAAGAACATTGCGCAGGACCTGAAGGCGAACACGGAACTGAAGCTCACGGAAGGCCAGGACATCGGCACGATGATGAATGTCGCCGAGAAGCTGAAGGCGCAGCTAGACGAGGCGATGGAGAAGCTGGACCAGGTGCAGGCCGAGAACAAGGAACTCGAACGCCGCAACTACGAGCTCGAGCTGGCACAGCAGAACATGAAGAGCCAGCAGGACATACAGAACATCCAGTTCCAGCAGCAGATGAAGCTCCGCGAGGCGGAACTTGCGGCGAAGAACGCGACCGCAGCCGCGAAGATAGCGGCCGACGAACGGAAGCTCGCCATCGACGCGCAGAAGGCCGTGGACGCGAACCGCGAACAGACTGCCCGGATCATCGCGAACCGTGGCTATTGAGAAATGTAACGGCCCCGCCTCCCGGCCATAAAGGGTTGGCGCGACCGTGGCGGGGGCCGGATTCATTCCGGCTCCCGTTTTATTCATAGGTGGAAAATTACGAGGAATACTGACCGATGAAATGGCACGTATGGAACAACGGCGGCAACAGCGACGGCCCCGGCAACTGGCGGTACGACCCGCGCTACAAGGATGCCCTTGTCCCGCAGACGAAGGCCATGAACGACGAGCATCTGCGTGAGCTTGAGACTGAATGGTTCATCAAGAACAACCCGCCGCCGCACATCATGAACAACCCCGGCGCTATGGCGTGGTGGAAGGCCGCCGCGTCGAGACGCGCCCGCGAGTGGGCGAAGAAGATGGAGCCGAAACGGTATCTCAACCCGTTGCTCCGTACAATGAACGGCATCCCGGCCGATACGAAACAGCGACGCACTCCTGGCGGTGCGACGGCGATTCTTTCGTCTTCGTGGGTCGGCGACTTCACGACGCTCGGCGACACGGGATGCTACATAGACCTAGGCGGCAAGAAGTACTTCTTCCGCAAGTCGGAGGTGGACGCCGCGACGGGTCCGGGATCGTTCGCGAAGGCCATGTCGGCGCCGTCCATCGGCTCGTACATAGCCAGGAACTGGATCGGTAAGCTTCCGTCCAGCGTAGTCAACCGCGGAAAGAAAAAGAAGTAAACCCAAGGAAGGATGTATCTGCAATGAGAGTAAAGGACCTCCTTTTACGCGCCCTTTCGAGGGCCAACCACATCGAGGACGGAACGCCCGCTGACGCCCGCGAACTGTCTAAGGCAAGGGCGCACCTCGAAAGCGCCCTCTCGAAGTATTCCAGCTCGAACCTCATCACGGCCTTCCAGAAGATGGCCGACGTGAAGTACGCCGAGAGGCAGACTATCGGAAAGTACAACCTGAAACGCGGCAAGGTGATGCACGAGGCGGGCGCGGTCGAGGACCTTCCGAATCCGGCCCGTCTTACTAACGGCAGGGACTTCGGACACGTATCGTCCGACGACAGCTATTACGCAGTCGCAATCCGTGACGGTTCGATAAAATTCTGGATAAGGCTTCAGGGCGACACTCCGGAGGAACAGCTCGGCGGTTCGGGCGCCGTGGACTACTGTCCCGACATGATACTTCCCGACATCGAGCGCGTCATGGCCTGTATGTACCGGCTGAAGGGCGGACAGACCGCCTTCGCGAAGATGAACTTCGTACCGCTGGTGAACTTCTATGCCGACCCGTCGAAGGAAATCTACAGCGCGTCGCCCGTAGGCGAGAACAAGGTCGAGCTCCTGCTCCCGTCCGGCATGGACAACTGCGAGTTCCGCATAGTCTACTATGCCGAGATGCACCTGGCCGACGACGACTACATCGAACTGCCTGACGCGTACAAGGAACTGCTGACGCTTTCCGTTGCAGTCGGCCTTCTTTCGGAGGACGCCGATTCGGACCCGAAGCAGCTTGCGAACTATTCCGCGCAGCTGACGTCGATGGAGGACCTCATTGGCGCCACCAACGTTACTACGCGGCGTCTAACCCGTGAACCCGACGGCAGCACGGTCGATTCGTTGCGCTCCGGCGCCTTCATCCGCAGGAGACTGTGCAGATGAGTTTCGTATCGAATATCGTGGGGTTCACGAAGAAGTCGCAATTCGCGAAGCTGGGCCGTTCGGACACGTACAATATGTTCGTCGAGCAGAAGGACGCGAACGAGCAGGGATTCTCGGTAGTCCTGCTTCCTATGCCCGGATACGTTGACGCCATACCCGGTTCCCAGGTACTGCCCGAAGGTTCGCCGCAGGGTACGTTCAGGTGTTCACGCGGATACGACGGGAAGCCGTGCGTCTACGGCGTCTGGGGCAAGAAGCTCTACCTTCTGAAGGAATCGGGCTCGTCGGCAGGCCTACAGTTCATCGGCGACATCGCCGGGAGCGGGAAGGTCACGTTCTGCGAGACCAACGGCTACGGCAGGAACCATCCGCACCTGGTGCTGTGCGACGGCGAGAACGTCTATGCCGTCGAGACGGACAGGAAGCCCGTCGAGCAGAAGCTCTCCGTAATCAAGATGCCGCTTGAGTACCCCGATTCCAAGACGAAGAGGGCCAAGCCTTCATGGGTGGCGTACCTGTACGGATACCTCATCGTGGGCGCGAAGAATACAGACATATTCTACCGCTCGGTCCAGTACCCGTTCGAGGACGGCCAGGACGACATCATGGACCTCGATGGCGAGACCAACGGCTACGGACACGTGTCGTTCTCGGAATGGCAGCCTGACATCACGCTTGCCGGATGTTCCAACGGCTCGAAGCTGTTCACTTTCGGCGAGAGGTCATTCCAGGCGTTCGCCTACAGCAGCTCGATGGACGAGCCGTTCGTGAGCCCGGACACGGCGACCACCAACATCGGCATCAAGAACCCCGAGACGCTCGCCTGTTACGGCGACAGCGTTCTCTGGCTAGGTTCATCCGACATGGGCGACGGCTCCGTGTTCATTATGGGTTCGGGCGTACAGCCGGAGCGCGTATCGACGGACGAGATCGAGCGCCTGATAGCCAAGTGCGACTGGACTACCGCCTATGCGTACGTCTACAGGTGGATGTCGCACCCGATGTACGTCCTTACGTTCCCCTCTGACGGCAAGACGTTCGTGTACGACCTCCGCGAACGCGGATGGGTGAGGATGGGGTCGCGCGGTTCGAACGGGGCCGAAAGGCACTTCAGGTATTCGTACCCTGTCGTGGGCGTCAACGGCGACGTGTTCCTCCAGGGCGAGGGATGCCTTGTCAAGGCGACGGACGATACGTGGTTCGAGCATGACGGGACGCCTATACTCCGCAAGAGGGCGGGCGGCATCATATCGAGCGACAACAGGCCGTTCAAGATCGGAAGCATCAAGCTGATAACGAACAACGGCGACTACAGGAACGTCCTGGACCATTCGCCGCTCGTGACGATGCGCTACAGCCGTGACGGGACGACGTGGATACAGTACGGCACCCATTCGCTCGGCTCCGCCGGACGTTACGACTACGACACCGTATTCCGTAACCTGGGCAAGGCGCGATACCTGGCGGTCGAGGTAGGCTCTAGCGAGAACATCGGGTTCGCCCTTTACGGTCTCGACGTAAGCGGAGTCACGTGCGCCAAGTGACGGCGCGTCAAATCTTTATTCATACGGTGGAAATTGAAATAGTAACAATAGCGAGGATAGAGAAATGTTACCAGCGATAGCCGCTGCCGTAGTCGCGGGTTCCGCGCTCGGCTCGTCGATACTTAGCGCACAGAACGCGAAGAAGGAACGCGAGGCCGCGGAGGCCCGCCGCGAGGAAGCGGGGAAGCAGATAGACTCGTGGCAGGCGGAGGCGCAGAAAATCCTTGACGAACAGGACAGGAACGCGATAAGCCTGTCCAACCCTACGGACGTCGCCACGTACAAGTCGTTGCGCAAGTCATACGACCCGTCGCGGTACATACTGAACCCTACGGAGTTCGACAAGTCGACGTACTCCGTCGAGGACTACCTCAACCCGCAGAAGGACGCCATACTCGCCGACGTCGCGAAGGCCGTGCAGCACACGGCGGCTGGCAACGGCATGGGCCGTTCCAGCGGGACGGTAAAGGCGATGACACGCGCGGCCGTCGAAAAGAGCGATGCACTCTATGATAAGGCCTACGAGAGGATGTACAAGGAACGCGGCTTCGACTACGGGTTGTACACGGACTACATCAACCAGCAGCAGAATCGCCTCGATGCGATGAACCGGGCGTACAAGGACGAAATGGAAATGCTGCGTAACGACATCGAGTTCGACCAGTCGCAGACTGACGCGGCGACGCAGAACAGGCTCTCGCTGTTGCAGTCGATAGCGCAGACCAAGGCCCAACTGGTATAGACGAAGGAAGGAGTACAGGTATATGGCAATGACATTCAACTTCACGCCGATGGACTATTCGAGAATCCCCGAACACGAACGTCAGGCGCGTCAGAACTACTACTCGTCGCTCGAAGGAATCGGCAAGGCGATGGGCAGCGCGGCGGAAACTCTTGGCGAGGCGTATGACGGGCGCGAACAGCGCCGCAAGAAGGAAGAGGCCGACAAGCGTCAGTGGGACAACATGATCGCGGAGCAGACGTACAGGCATAACCGTGACGCCATCGCGGACGCCCGGTACAAGGAGGAACTCGACCGCAAGCTGAAGGAGATCGAGGCCAAGAACGCCGACCTTGACGCCCTGAAGAAGCGCGTCGGTTCTATGGGCGACGAGAAGTTCTTCGAGGAGAAGTACGGCCCGTCTTCGGCCATCCACTACCACGCGCTCATGGCGTCCAGGGATTCCGACAGCGGACAGAGGGCATACGGCAACCTCGCAAACAGCATCATGCTACAGCAGATGCAGAACGAGAACCGTGAGCAGGCAAGGATCGCCGCAGAAAAGGAGGCTAAGGCGGCTTTGCCCGACAAGACGACAAGGGATACTGTATCTAGGCTTACTAATTCAAGAATCGACATAAATGGCGGATACATACCGAAAAACAAAAAAGAGGCTTCGAGATGGCTTGCCGAAATAAATGCCGCCCTGATGGCTCAGGAAGGAATAACGGACCATTCCGATTACAGTTCCAAAGTTACGATGACTCTGCTAGGCTTAAAGAACGCCTTGGAAAAGAAAATCGCAACTCCACCTCCAAAGCCTAAAAGATTCTAGTAGCCAAACAATAAAGAAATAGATAGGGCCGTAACGATGCGGCCCTATTTTTATTCATCACTAAAAAAGAGGTTGAATATGGCCGATAATTACGCCAAGAAGGCGAATGAAATCTTGAACAGATTCGCTACGCCTATTGCAATAGAATGGGTCCGAAAACATGGACTTGCCGAAAAGGCGAACGCGCTTGAAGATCAAATGAAGTATGCGAAGAGTGACGAACAGTTCGACAATGCGGCATACGATTTCAAGCGCCTAGTCGTTGAGCCGTATTTCTACAACCATGTTGCGAATCTTGAAGAATCGGAAATAAAGGAATTCATATCCTTAAACCCCATATTCAACATGAAACCGCCTCATTATCTTGGTTCTTATGACGAATTAAAGAAAAACGATGCATTTATTGGGGTTCCATACGCCAAGGAAATCGTAGATAAGGACGGAAAAAGGATTGTAGACGTTCCGCTTCTTCGCGTAGCCGATGACTATAAGACGCTAAGCGCAGTCGCTCATAGGTTACAAGTCACACCAGACGACCTCCGCGACCACATCCGCAACGAATGGAAAAAGAAGAAAGATAGGGAGTGGGCTGCCGAAGAAAAGGCTATTAAAAAAGAAGTAATCGCACAAAGGAATAAAATCGCCAATGATTATGCTAATAGCTGGTATGGAACTGTTCTCAACGCTATATCTCCTGAAACTACAGCGAAAACTTTAGAAGAAATTCGCTCCGGCAATGATTTCGGAGCCGCAGCAGAAAATAAGGCTATTGTTACAGACGCTCTTGTCGGTTTAGGAACTGTTGCCTCTGGCAATGCTGCTGGCTCAGCGCTACGTCATGTACCGAGGTTTGCGAACTTTTTGAACAAGAACGTTTTAAGCAAGTTAGGTTACGCACCAAAGTTGGCGTCCGACTTGAGTAAGTTCAAGGCTAATATGGTGCTGAAAAATCCTGCTACACAGGCAGTTGCAGGAGGGGCTATTGATGCCGGTCTTGAGGCTTACAGGCAAGGCGTTAGCGATTACTACGAATACGACCCGCGGACTATTGCTCGCGTAGGGGCTACATCGGTAACGATGCCTGTTGCAATTGGAGCAGCAAGTTCTTTTGTTTCTGGAATTCCCTTTATGGGACGTATCACGAGACCTCTTGCGAGACGATTGAGGGAAATGCAGCCTAAACCTAGCAATGAGGAGTTTCTTAAAAACAGCAAAATCTACAATGACGCAAGAAATGCTGTAAATGATGCTAAAAATACAAAGGACCCTGTAAAAGAGGTTAAGGCGATCAATAAACTTAACGAGGTTATGGAATTTATCAACAATTCTCCGTACACGAAACTCGGTAAAGAAAAATCATTGAAAGATATAGAGAAACTTGTCAAGGACCCTCAAAAAGCCGGTAAATACTTTGTGCCTCCTACAGAGGATGATGTAAATAAGGCATACAAAAAGATGCGTTCCAGCAAAAAGGACGTTTCTGACAATGCCGAAGAATGGTTGAAACGTGTAAAAAGTCAATGGGGTGCAAACTATAATGAAATTATGAACGGGCCAGAACCTATATCTTTTGCTGAAAAGGTTGGAACCATATTTACCGATTTTGCAAGCAGGGAAGAAACGCAACGTCGTCGTTCTACAGGAAAGATGAAAGGAATCCCTTCTGAAAACCTTCGTTACGTTATGGAAAACGACCCTGTCACGATAAGGACTTGGGAAAACGGTTTTGTTCCTAACGACAAGGAAAGCCTGGAACTGTATAAGGAATGGCAAGAAAAGTTCGGAGGACGTAAATGAGACCTTTGACCCCCTTCGTATCGTATTTCGACAACGCCGGACGCCTTCTTGTCGGGCGCGTCCGTTTCTGCAACCTCGACAGTTCGCCAGCCGAGGTCTTCGCCGACGACGCCGGGACTACCACGCTCGGCTCCACGGTGTACACGAACGCGGTGGGCCGCATGGACGTGCAGCCGTTCCTCGAAGACCACGACTACATCCTGTACTTCGACCAATACATAGGCGACGGCACGATGGCCGAGGACGATGACCCCGAAAGCTGGGAGGAACAGGGGAGCGCCGTCAACAAGTACGACACGCTCGGAATCAAGGTCGAGAGCGACTTCACCATGTGCGTCGGCACCGTCGCCGAACTCCGCAGGACTGACCCGAGGACTGCGGGCGACTACATGACGGTGAACCTGCTCGGCTACCATTCGGCAGGCGACAAGCCAGAAATCGCCTATTACTGGGACGGACGGAACACCGACGCCGACAACGGAGGTTCCGTCATCAAGGTTTCCGGGATCGAGACGGGACGCTGGGTCATCAGGAACTGCCCACGCTACTTCGATACCAGGCATTTCGGGGCGTTCCCTATGCAGACGGCGCAGGAGAATGCCGAGCAGCGTTACGCAATACAGCTTGCCGACGAGTTCTCGCATGTCAACGGATGCTTCCTGTACTTCAGCTCGGACGAATCGTCCGCGTACTACGACGTTACGGGCCTCGACCTCTACGACGTGGACGCAAGCGAAGGCGCCAGGATATTCTCGGCGGGTCAGTGGGCGTCCGTTACCGGAATCGAGAGGATACGCTGCGGCGGTGCCGGAATGACCGGGACCATCAGCCTCGTATCCAGGACGGTACGCACCAGCTACGGCGGCGACGAGGAAGACTACTACGACTTCGTGAAGTTCCTGCCGACCGAGGAACTCGTCGTGGACGAACCGCTGCGCAATTCCACTAACGAAGGCTACCGCGAGTGGAGCGGAATCCGCGTAACGTTGCTGGTAAACCCGGGCCAGTGCGAGTTCGACAACTGCGAGATCGTTTCCAACGGAAAGATAACAGGCTCCCTTACAGTCAAGAACTGCGAACTGAAGTCGGAATGGTTCGATGACGGATACAACTGGAACCTACTCAGCTCCGTGGGGAACAGGCTCCTGCTCCGTAACTTCGACACCGCGCAGACCTACGTGACGCTGAAGAATAGGCAGGGCGAGTACGACTACGGCGACCTTGGCGAACAGACAATATCGGACATGACGATAGGCACCGACGACGCTAGTAAGCACTGCATCGCCGAGAACGCCTACTTCAGCAACGTTACGATAGCTGGCAACAGCGAACTCCACAACGTGACGGGAACGGTCACTCTCGCCACCGGGTTCGACCACAACTGGCTCGACTGCTGGATAACAATATCGTCAAATTCCATTTCGAACGCTTTTGCCGTTACCCGTGGTGTAGTCAGCGGAGCTGGAGCGGGACAGAATGAATCAGTGGTACGTCTTGGAGTGAGAACGTCACTGGTAGCGTCCGACTGCTCTTTCAGGAACATCACGATAGTCAACAATGGATACAGCACTTTCAACGATGTAGATGTCGAGCAGTCCTGTAAGCAGAATCGTCTCGAAGCGCGAAATAGCAGGTTCCGTAGCCGTATTGTCTGTAATGAACTAGACGCCGAACATTGCTCATTCCACGGGAATATCGAGGTGAACGTCATCGACTCGCTCCGCGTGAAGTTTATCGAGAACGTGGTGCACCCAGAATCCAAGATGTACATCGCGAGGGACGATTCCAGCTACGCCGTGAACATAGTGGCCGACAACTGCAAGTGGACGAACAACACCGTGATGGGCCTTGCAGGCAGGGCCGAAAGGTGGCTTGACATAGACCGTACGTACTTCGACAGCGTTGACGAGCATCATTCCTACGAGTACGAAGGCAACGTTCCCGAGAAGTTCCAGGAACGCCTGCTTGATCACGTAACTCTCGGTGCCGAATATAACGGAACGACGTTGGAACAGGGATTTCTCAGGCTATGTTACGAGCGTGAACGAGCGATGGATTCGTACGTGTTCAGCAGTTACTACATGAGGTTCGTCATACTGCGCGGCTTACTCAAGCTGCCCAACACGTTCGCTATGGGGACGAACACTTTTGGAAAGTGCAGGGCCGAAATCGCGCTTTACGCCAACAACTATTCGTACGTCGCAACGTTCATACTTGACTACAGGAAGTCCGACGGTGAAATCGTAATGGAAAGCAATCCTTCTTCGTACTTGCTAGACATGAATATTTGCCTTGAGAATTGCGTGAGGAACGACCGCGATTACGAACTGAATGAATGGCCGAGAATGACGATACTTGAACCGCTCAACGTGTTCTGGACGTCCAAGCAGCATGACGACGCCAGATGGGTAATGAAAGTGAATCACGATCTCCCGAACAACGCCACAAAGCGCATCACGTTCCGTCCTTGCGACTAGGCGTAGGCTTACCTTGTACAGAACGCGTGTCATATTATGACAGTATTTCTGCCCGTTACACCGAAAAGTTCTATATAGGAAATAAAGAACAGGAGAGATGATGACGGTAAGGAAATCAATGTACGGGAAGCTGCCGGAGTCGATGCTCGCGGACCTCGACGGACTGCTGCTGAAGCTGAGGCGCATAAACAGGAAGGGGCTCAAGGGTCAGTCGATAAAGGCCAGCGACATAAGGGCGCTCCCCGAAGACGAAAACTCCCGACTGTGGGGATACCTTCGCCACTGCTGCACGATGGTAGCCGGATGGCCCAACATCAGCAAGGCGATAGCGGTCATGGCAAGCCGAAGCAACAGGGACTTCGCGAACCTTCGAGAAGAGTGCATAGACTCCATGACGATACACGTGTACACGTACGCGTGGCGAAAGTACAGGCATTCGAGCGAGTGCGGGCTGGTGTTCAAGACGGCGGAATTCGGATACAAGTCGTGGATTTCGTCGCAGAACGTGTACGAGGCAGGTACGGAATCGTTCCGGAAACAGTTCGAGGACGAGAACCCGTCCTGCGGCAGGAAAGTGTCCGTTCCTTCTTCGATGAATTGAAAGGGCGCCGCGTTTTATTCATTCGGTGACTAAGGACCGAATGAATGCACTATCTAGCGCCTATACCTAAGCAATTCGTAGACGAATCCGGTGTGCCGTGTACAGACGGCACCGTCTCGGTGTATACAGCCGGGACGATGGTACTTGCGGAAATTTACCAGAACGCCTATGATGACGAACTTGCCGAAAATCCAGCGACACTCGATTCATGCGGAAGGTGGGTAGGGTACGTAGATTCAGGCATAGCGCTCGACTACGTAGTCAAGGACCGCGAAGGGAACGTCATAGCGACATATTCGGGAGTACTTGTAGAAGGAAGCGCAGGAGGAAGCGACGTAACGAAGGCTTACGTTGACGCTCAGGATGACGCCATAAGGGAGTCTGTAGGTGACGTCCGTGGCGATGTCGAGGAAGAACGCTCGAGGGCCGAACTTGCCGAGCAGTCGATAGCGGATTCCGTGGAAGCGGAGCGTTCGAGGGCGGAATCCGCCGAGGCAGCCGCCACGACAGAAGTGATACCTGGCAACGGGATCAGGGTCAACATGACCGAGGCCCAGGACGGCCATCGCGTCTACGAGGTCGAAAACGTCGGCATCGTTGACATCGAGCTTGTCAGCCCGAAAAGTACGATCGGGATCAGGAGACGCGAAGGCATCGGTCCCGGAACAGTACAGTACGAACTGGACGTGACTTCAGTCGAGACGCAGGAGTGGGGCAGGTTCACGCAGGCGTCTGCCGTCGCGGACAGCAACGGATCGAAGTCGTACGACGGGATAGAGCGCACGGAAGGAACCGATGGCGACATATCGGTATATCAGGGCCGCCTGAATCTCGAACGCGGCCTATATCACGCCACATTGCGAATCGACGTTACTAACGTCGCTGTTGACGGCAACTACTACGGTGCCGGAGTGACTATACTGGGACGGACGGTATCGTTCGTCTTCGACAACTCTTTCATCCATACTGAAACGGTCGAACTGAGCGCCGACCTCTACATCAACGCGCCCACGGAAGTCGTTCCCACCGTCCAGGGCTTGCCACCGGATTCGCAGTGTCCGATGAACGGCCTCGAAGTCCACAAGGTGAGCGCGTCTGGTGCCGAGGGTTTCTCGCAGATTCCGTCGGACTGGAACCAGACTGACAGCAGCCAGCCGGACTACATCTTCAATAAGCCTCAGAACCTGGTGCAGGACCCGGACTACGTCCATACGGACAACAACTATACGGATGCAGACAAGGGCCGCGTGAACGCGGCACTGACCGAAATAGACCAGTCCCTAAGCACCGACAGCGCAAATCCAGTAGAGAACAGGGCCGTCGCGAACGCGATGAACGGCAAGCAGGATACGCTCACGGAAATGACCGACGAGGAGATAGACGACCTCCTCGACTCACTGAACATTTAAAACTAGGAGATAACCACAATGGCACTTCCCACATCCGAAAACGAAGTAACCGTCCGCAAGCTGTCCTCCACGTTGCAGGGGCTTGCAACCAAGATTTCAACCAAGTTCGGCACCAAGGCCGACAAGGTGTCGAACGCCACGAGCGGCAACTTCGCAGGCCTCGACGCGAACGGCAACCTTACCGACAGCGGCAATAAGGCTTCCGACTTCGCCACGTCCTCGCAGGGCGGCAAGGCCGACAGCGCGATCCAGTCCGTGAAGGTGAACGGCACCGCACTCACGCCCGATGCCAACAAGGCCGTAAACATCCCTCTCGCTTCCTCCAGCGCGCACGGCGCAATGAGCAAGACAGACAAGTCCAGGCTCGACGGCATCGCGTCGGGTGCCCAGGTGAACGTAATCGAGACCATCAAGCGCAACGGCACGGCATTGACTCCGGACGAGAACAAGGCGGTCGATATTAGCGTACCAACGCCGAGCTCGACCGCGACCGACATCAAGATGGACGGAACGCAGAGCGCAGGCAGCAGCTCGAACTACGCACGTGCCGACCACGTACACCCGACGGACACGTCGAGAGAAAAGGCGGCAAACCGCGAAACATCCTCGCTGACGACAAATTCAACGTCAAAGTACCCGTCCAGCAAGGTGGTGGCCGACTTCGTTAATTCCAGTATCGCGACAAACACGGCAAACTTCCTCGGCACCTACGACGTGGTGACCGATCTCGGACTCACCACGTCCGCCACAAACGCACAGATCGCCACCGCCCTCGGTTCGCACACGTGGCCGACGGGCGTCACTCCGACCAACAACGACTACGTCTTCGTTTCCGTGGACGATTCCTCGACCACTATCCCCGCAGTCGCGGACGAGTACAGGCGCTTCAAGTACAACGGCACCGAATGGGCTTACGAGTACACTCTCAACAACTCCAGCTTCACGGCGGCGCAGTGGGCTGCCATCAACAGTGGCCTCGCTTCTACGGACAAGACCGCGTACGATGCGCACATTTCGAACACCAGCAACCCGCACGGAGTCACTAAGGAACAGGTAGGCCTCGGCAACGTCGGCAACTTCAAGGCCGTATCTACGGCCGCTTCGCAGGGGCTGTCCTCTACGGAAAAGTCCAACGCGAGAACCAACATCGGGGCTGGAACCTACAGCAAGCCTAGCGGAGGCATCCCGAAGACAGACCTCGCTTCCGCAGTTCAGGCTAGCCTCGACCTGGCCGATTCCGCAGTACAGGATGTAAGCGGAAAGCTCGACAAGAACGGCGACGGCAAGGACGTCACTGTTTCGTTCACGCAGGCTTCAAGCCTTTCCAACGTGGAGACTGGAGATTCGCTTGCAACCCTGTTCGGAAAAATCAAGAAGTGGTTTGCTGGCCTCGGCTCCCTCGCCTTCAAGAGCAAAGTTACCGATTCCGACATAAGCGGCACAATTGCGGACTCGCACATTGCGAGCGCGTCTACGTGGAACGGAAAGGCTGCTGGAGACCATACCCACTCGCAGTACCAGACACTTCTGACTGAAATGACCGACGCGGAAGTGAACGCAATCATTGAAGAAATCAGCTTCTAGCGGGAGTGCGTATGTCAATAAATGATTCCACAAACGAAACGACCGTTCGCCGCCTGTACTCGGTGCTGTCGGGGCTGGCGGCGAAGATCTCAAACGCCTTCGTGAAGAAGAATGCGTCAGGATATATCGACAGAAACGATATACCAGTGATGTACGCCAGTTTTTCTTCTGAAAGAACAATACGTGTCTGTCGTTTTCCTGCGCCATCTACATTGAGCATTTCGGTGTTGGAGTGTTTCGCAAGAATGAACAACGGAATGGTGAAGATAACTGTCTTTGTCGGTTCCAGTTTGTACGCGACTGTTATGGGACCAGGGGTGACGACATCAACGAACATAAAGTTTTACTACAGACAGGTTGATGTTGACGGTGTTACATACTATGACATTTTGGCGAATATTCCGGCTTATTATCCGTGCTTGTTTTCGCCATCATTCCTATATGACAGATACGTAGACATGAGCTACTTCAGCACTACCGCTGTCGAGATTGCACAGACAGACGTAGAGATTCCGTTCAGCTACGTGGCGTATTCGTCAGGGTCTAGCAACGGAAATCTTGTCAAGATAGGTCCATACGGCGAGCTGAGCGAAGTGGACTTCATGTCGTCCGAAGAAATCGACGATCTTTTCGACGCGGCAAAGGATGCCGCTATGTCTGGACAATAGGGGGTATCATGGCTAACTTCATTAACAAGTACTCGCAGACAAGCGACTATGCCGATTCTACGGAAAAGGCGGCGAGAGATGCGCTTGGAAGTACGGTGTCGCTTGACGCGCAGACAGGAAATGTCCACTTCGACGGCGTGAACGTCGTTGTTTCGCGCCCCAGGCAGGGCGACGCGGTGTACGTGCCTACCACGAGCGTGTACAGCTCGGCAACTCCGGGAAGCGGCGTTACCGAAGGCTCCGTGACGTTCGTCGCTGGCGATACCGTGGACAACGCCAAGATGGCTGCGGCGGGCTTCACCGCGTTTGGCGTCGTGGCGAGCGTGCGCGGAAACAAGTGCTACGTGCTGTACAAGAACGTCGGTGCCACAGGGCCGTTCTTTACCGGTGCGACTTATTCCTCTTACACGATTCCGTCAAGCAAACTCTCCGATGCCGACCTTGCTAAAATCACGGCTGGCGACGCGAAGGATACTCAGGGACTTGTCGGCTACCGCGAGACCTGCCAAGTGGACGTGCTGTTCGCGTGGCTCACTGGTCGTGGAGGCGCGAGAAAGAATGAAGGCTGGAATGGCGGTAGGAACGGTTTACAATACGATTTCCTGAATGGTGCCGACTGGGGTCTGACACTCGGTCCTGCCGCGTCGAGCATTACCGCTCACAATGCCACTACATACAATGTGGCCGAAACTATCGCCAAGTTTGGTACGGGAGAGGCTGGCTTCCGAAAGTATCTTGAATCGCGTAGGCTTGCGTATCCGTGCTCGCTGGCGAGCAATTCCGTCCTCTTCCAGGACGGCAAGGCTGTGACGAAGGTGCTTGTCGATGCGAACGAGGCCGACAATTCGGCGTTCTTCCAAACAGCGCAGTTTTCGTACAACCATAACATGACATGGGGTTCCTATGGCCAGTTCGCGAATGTGGACGGACTTCGCCGTGGAGACTGGTTCCAGCCCGGTCTCGGCATCGTGCAGGACATCTTCAGGCATGTTAAGTATACACTCGAAAGCCCCGCTGCCGACGTGTTCAACTTGACACTGTCAAAAATCGGCGGCAGCACGCTACAGCTCAACACAGACTCGAACGATTCGCGCTACTGGTTCCCCTTTGTCCGTTCCCGCTCCTATGGCTGGAATTTGAACAACTACGGGAATTTCAACGGCTACGCCGCCCTGTACCACAACTATCGGGCTTTGTCGGTCGCGCTCTTGGATATTTAGACTTTAACCTTCTTCGGCGCGGCCTTTGAAGCCGCGCCCGCACCTAAAAAAAAGGAACTCAAAGTGTCAAAGAAAGTTGTCGATACTCCGATATACGTGGATACCTACAAGCTTGTGGGTGTCGTGTACGGCCTGCGCTTTTCGATACCGAAACGCGACAGGGCCGTTCTCGGCGACAGGCTCCTTGACGCGGCGACGGCTATGCTCGTGGAGTTTACGCTTTCGTACAAGTTGCGCGGAAACGAGAAGGTGGTTCACACGGACAGGTTCCTTGCGCATTTCGAAGTGCTGAAAGGCCTGATGCGGCTGTGCATCGACAAGAAGGCACTGCCCGGGAAAAAGTGCGTAGAATCCTACGGATATATACAGAGAATTGACGATGGCATAATCGCGTGGCGAGAAAGGATCGCCCGCGAAGTACGGTCAACGGAGGCATCAAACAATGGCCGTCGTTCCGGCATGCAAGAACAGTTAAGAGGAGGCGACGGTATCATGAATACCAGTTCCGGCAGTGCGCCTTGATGCAGCTTCGGCTGCGGCGGTTCCCCTTTGTCCGTTCCCGCTCCTATGGCTGGAATTTGAACAACAACGGGAATTTCAACGGCAACAACAACCTGAACAACAACAATCGGGCGTTGTCGGTCGCGAACTTGACTAATGCAGGCCGTTCGGTGGATAGTATGGTATTGCTAGATGAATTGCTAGAGACTTATTTCGTTGCGCGTAGCAACAAGCGCCGCTCGCGAGACGCGGTTCTGTTCGAGATGGACTACGAAAAGTCTCTTGTCCGTCTATACAATGACCTTAACGGGCGTGTGCTCGATACTACACCGAACTATGCCTTCGTCGTCTTTAGCCCCAAGGCGAGGGAGATTTTCGCCACGGCGATGTACGTGCGCATCGTGCATCACTACCTGGACCGCAAGCTACGCCCGATATACGAACAAGTACTGTCGGAAAGGACGTACAACAACCGCAAGGGCAAGGGGCTACATTCGTGTATCGCTCGCTTCCGCGAGGACGTGCGAGAGATGACCCGCAACTACACGCGTGACGCCTGGATAGTCCACATGGACCTCAAGGGCTATTTCCCTAACGCTGACGTGGAGATAGCGCTAAGGCAGCAGCTCGACCTTATCGAGACGTTCTACGATGGAGAGGACAAGGAAGACCTCAAGTACATGATGACAGCCTGCATGAGAGCCGACCCTGCACGACATTGCAGCGTGTACGTGCCGCGTTCCAACTGGTCCGCAATCGCTCCGGAAAAAAGCCTGTTCAACAAGCCTGTAGGCACTGGCGGTGCGATAGGATTTCTTTGCTGGCAAAATGCCATGGGCCACTACATCAACAATGTCGTGAAATGGCTGGAGACTTTCGGCTTCCTGCGTGTGGTCGTGTTCGTTGACGACATCTACATCGTGACTACCTACAAGGCAAAATTCCTCTCGATGATGCCGGAGATTCGTTCAAGGCTTTCGGCCCTGAAGGTGCAACTGAATGAACGGAAGTTCTACTGCCAGCACTACACGAAGGGTGTGCATATACTCGGAAGCCGGATGAAGTTCGACCGCGAGTATGCCGACAACGGGACAGTGCGCCGGGCGTTCCGCAAGATAGAGGAATGGCGTCGTGAACGACGTCTAAAATGGAAGACGGAAAGGCTTCTTTCGTCCATGAACACCTACATCGGCATTTTCAGGTCGAAGGATATGCGGACCGTCACGGAACGGTTCAGGAAGGCCGTACTGTCGGCGTTTGGCGGGTTTTTGAAATGGAACCAAGGCAAGCGATGCTTCAGGTCAAGGAATCGTTATTCATATAGAGCCGTACTGCGTAGAAGGTACGGAGTGAGGTTGTAAGATTATGCCTGATCCAAGCTATTACGGAAAGCCGATAGACGGCGAGAAGCTCGAAGGACTTATCGCGAAGGTTCTGCAAGATTCGTACAGGGGTTCAGTACCCGAGACTGTTGCATCCGCCCTAGTTACGTTGGCAAGACGAATTGACGCCGTGGAAGACGCCGTTAATTCTGAGAATATAGGCGACCGCGTTGCGGATAGTTTCGATTCGCAGTCGCTGAAGGCTGGTGGTGAAGACGTGCTTACTCGTCACCAGGACGTAACTGACTCGAACCCGACGCTTTCGTGGGGTTCGCAGTCCACGGTCGGCACAGTAGGCAGTACGGGCCTCCACGTGACTATGCCGTCGAACCCGGCGACAGGCAAGCAGGACGCCATTGCAGACCTTAGCGACATCCGCAGCGGAGCGGCAGCGGGCGCTACGGCCGTGCAGCCATCGACTATGCAGGCCGCTCTCGACAAGTCATCCGATGTAATCGTAACATACAATACAGAAACAGACCGAACACACAAATACTGGAAATTCGCGTCAGCTACTTTTAGCGGTAATTCGAGATATCTATTCAGCGAATGGGATGTAATTTTACAGACAAATACGACTTTCTATCCGTTCAAGCTTATTTTTGAAGCATATAAAACATTTAGCGGAGCAATCAGTGTTCGGTATGCGAAAATAGTAGACGTCAAGTCAGGTACATCTACAAACGCACTAAGCGCAACTGAGTTCTATGTGAAGGTGCAGGACGGTACAGCCGCTCCGCTCGTTATAGAACTATGGTGTGGGCTTAATCGTGACAACAAAGCGTCAATCGCAATCAAGGAACTCCGTGCCGGACTGGCGTTGTCATACTCCGGCGGTACGGATACGAGAGCTAATTCGTGGACGTACTATCCTAATGACGGAGGCAAAACGACATCCACGACGAAGCCAGTAACGGGTGACGGCTACACCGTAACGCAGTTTACGCAGATGTCGGACAAGTTTGCGTACTACGCCGAACGAATTGGCAAGCCGAGCGATGCGGACGGTAGCTCGGTCGTTACAAGCCAGATAGGCAGTAAGAGTATCCCGGTATACGTCAAGCCTGACGGTAGTATAGACACATGTGACGTCAAGTCCGAGTACATTCCCACGAGCGACGCGCCGGTGAACGGTAAGGCGCTGGCCGACGCGCTGGCGGGGGGAACGGCGTCCGCTGCTACGGCTACGGCTTTGAATATGGGGCAACTTGGTAACGCTGGACGCCCAGTGTATATCGGTAGTGATGGAAAGCCGAAGCTGTGTGACGCCGACATCGCTGTTTTCATTGCAGAGTACATTCCGAATGGAACGAGTACGCAGTTTGCAAGCATCCTGACAGCATACAATTCAGGACGTGTAATCATTTTGAAAACGTCATTTAGCTACGTAATGCTATATGGAGTATCGTTTTCATCAGGAGGCGACATAACATCGTTTGTATTTGAGGGATTTACTGGGAACTACATTCAAGACTTTTCGGTTAATTCCAATAATGTCTGGGCTTATCATTCAATACCTTTAACGCTTAGCAGCCAGGGCGCTCCAAATGGCGCTCTCGGTTCCCAGTCAAATCCGCTTAGCCTAGTATATTCAACTTCTTTTGTCGGTAACGTAACGGGAAAGGCTGATAGCGCAGACAAAATCAATACTGACGCTGGAAGTCATACAGTGCCGGTTTATTTCCAAAATGGCATACCTAAATTAAGCAACTGCCGTTTCATTTATTCCGTAGACAATAGCGGGAATTACAGTACAATCCAGTATAAGTTATGCGTGGGATCGATAGGAACCACACCAAACACGTTCTACTTCACGTAGCGGGGGATATGATGATATTCAAGGATTGCATGAAGCAGACTCTGTGGGAACCGCATGCATACAATGACGGGTTGGGTTTTAATTTCCGTACGCGCCGTGTCTACTTCGGCACGGGTTCGGGTAACGTGCGACTACAGCCAGCGTCGAACGTCACGAATACATCGGGCATCGAGCGCATCTGCTCGGTGCATCAGGAGTTCCGCGTTGACAATGGAGCACTTTCGCAGCTGCCGTTGGCAATTAGCGTCCTTGACGCGCAGACAGGGACGATGTCGTGGAATTCTAGCGGTGTGAGAGATTACGGGACGCTGGCTTCTAGCCCACGTGCCAACACGTTCACGCCTTCGAATAAGCAACCGCAGGAGCAGTTCCTGTATGTTGACAGCAGCCGTTACGAGTTCGGCTACAATTCGAACTTAAAGTTGTTCCTGCTTCACAACAAGGGCGTATGCGAAGGGCCGACAAGGATATTCTTCAGGCCCTATGCCATAGTGATGATAGGCGCGTACCGTCCGCAACCTCGTCCCGACTTGCAGATTTCTTTAGCCCCTAAGATGTGGAGCATTCGCGGTCTGTACGGCGCTAACGGCACTCCTACTGACTGGGGCGACTGGTACGACATTTCAAAGGTAGAGGCTACTCCAGGCACTTACAACAATGTCGCAAGCGACTACTACTTCCCAGCAGGATATGTCAATCTCATTCATGACGAAATTAACCAGAATGACATGCGATGGAAGGTATATGAAATCAAGTCGCCGCTGTCATACATGACTTCGTGGGGCGGTAATAATTATTACCTGACAATGCCAGCGCTGACATTTTACGGAGGCGGCGAGGACAACCTTTGCATTTCGTTCCTCGAATACGGATGCGAGTTTTTTCAATGGCAGGGATTTAACAATTAGGAGGATTCAGGAATGGCTCAAATAATAAAGAAAGTATTGGCGAACATAGCGCAAGCGCTAACGGCGTCCGAAAAGTCAACGGCGCGTTCAAATATCGGCGCCGTGTCCAATAGCGAGCTTCGCGACCTGTACAGCGAAATCCTGGACAAGGAAAGCACGTCCGTGTTCTACGTTTGCGCTCCGTACGCGGGCGACGTGGTGGCCGACAGGGGCGTATTGCTCGACCTCAAGAAGGCATACGTACTCTCGCACAGGACGGCATCGTCGATGGAGAACCATTCCCCTTCGGAAATTGGCGTGAACGTTCCTTTCGGCAAGCTGATAGGCATCGGCGAACCAGCTTACGAGTCTAACGAGTGGATACGCGACGCGAGGCACGTAGTCCTCAACGTGCTCGGTGACGGCGGGCAGAACTACAACAGGTTCCGTTTCAGCGTCGAGGACGCCGTAGTCGGACGACAGAAAATCGTGACGCTTAACAACATGACGGGTTCGGCACTGACGGTAGACATCTCCGCAGCGTCAAGTGGGCTCGACGTCTACACGATGGGCAGCATGGTTTCCGTTGCCCCGCAAGGCGAGTACGGATACGTAATAGGCGCAGGCGTGTGCAAGCACATCGCGATAATGCGCCTTCCTGACATCGAGGTGTACGGCGGTGATGTACGCCGTCAACTGGCATTCATCGCCGACACATAGCAGGGAAGGAGGCCTGGAATGGATATTACGGGGTTGGACATTGGGGCGTTGCTTGCAGGGCTTGGAGGGCTTGCAAAGAGCCTTCATTCGGACAGGGCGGCGGCAACGGCGAAGAAGGGACTTGAGGAACGGTGCGCCATCCTTGAGCGTCGCCTCGATGACGGCGAACGCCGATTCTCCAGCAACGAGTCGAAAATCGACAAGCTGATGGACAAGGTTGGAGACATCGACAAGAACGTGGCTACGATACTCGGCTACATGAAGGGCAGGGCGGAAAAGTGAACTTCCTGATAACGTTCCTTACGGTCGCCCTTATTCTTCTTCTAGGCTGGATTTACTTCGATAATGACGACTGGGATGGACGTCACTGAAAAACAAAAGGAGGATGACATGGCGGTAACTGTAACTAAGGCATGGACTTCAAAGCCTTTCGTATGGCATACGGACAAGGACGGCGCCCACGCCCTTGTATGGAGCTCGACGCTCCATCTCGAACTGGAAAAGGACGGACACCGCAGGCGCGTTGACGTGCATTTCTGCGGCCGCGACGACATAGCCGGTACAGGATGCTTCAGGTGCGACGGGCTGTCGGTTCCCAAGCCGTTCAGGTGGTTCCTGCCGAACTGGGATGAAAAGAACCAGCTCTACAACCTCGCGGGAGCCTTGCACGACTGGCTATACGCCACGGTAGGGGCATACAAGACTTTCAGCCGCTCCGAATGCGACGACATCTTCCGTGGCATCCTGCACGTGTCGGGGCAGGGCCGTCTGAGGGCTTCGACCGCCGACTTCATGGTGGGCCTGTTCGGATGGAGTTCGCGACACTGGGGCAGAGACGAGTACTGCATCAGCGGAATGGCCCGCATGGAGTTCCTGTAGTATGTCGATGCTCACTTTGATTCGCGATGTAAAGGGCGAAAATGCAATCCTGGGCAGGCTTTACTTCAACGGCGGCATAGTGTGCTATACGCTTGAGAACGCCACCAAGGCTATCCCTTGCGGCATGTACAGTGTGCAGAACTCCAAGAGCCCGAAGTTCAAGCGCGAGCTGCCGCTGATCTGGAACGCGTGTGTACCTGCTTCAAGGGGTATCCGCATCCACGTCGGCAACACCGTGGCGTCGAGCTCCGGCTGCATCCTGGTCGGCATGGGCCGAAATTATGCCAGACCGAATGCGGAGCCGTCGTTGCTTGAATCATCGCTTGCAGAGACAATGGTAACGATGCTGTGCCGCAATGTTACGGAATTCATCATCATCGACGAACACTGTTAAAGTCGGAGAAAACGACGGAGAGAAAGCGGTTTCTCTCCGACATTTGGAACCAGGAAAAGGAGAACGCCGACGGCGTTCTTTTATTCATTCGGACGAAGGGAATTACAAGTCCACGCGATAGCTAGAAGGGAGCGGACGCGGGAGATTCATGAAAGACATTAGAGGGCCGATTCGGGAAACACCCGATAGGCATTTTCACACACCAATCGAAAGGAGATAATAAGATGGTGTATCAAGAAGACAAGGAATACGCCTCCAAGGGCGTAGGCACTGCCGGTCTTACCACCGGCATCATCGGTACCGTCGGTACCGCAATCGCAACCGGCCTGCTCGGCGGCAATGGCGTCGGTGGCCTGTTTGGCAATAACAATCCGACTGCTAGTGCGGCTTACCAGTTGTCTCAAAAGGACACTGAAATCGCCCTCCTGAAGGCGCAGCAGTATTCCGACGGCAAGGTGGTAGCTCTCATGGAACGCGTCGCCAACCTCGAAGCCCGCGTACTCGCCGACGAGAAGACGGACCCGCTGCGCGACCAGATCCTCGGCGACCGCATCGCAGGCCTCTCCGCCATCGTGAACCGCATCAGCGCCCCGTTCGTCCCGAACTGGGCCGTGGCTCCAGGCTGGGGTCCCGCCATGGTGGCACCGCTTCCGCCTCCGTTTCCGCCCGTCGCAGCCGGTAGCGGAACCGTCACACCGACTCCCACCTCCACAAGCACGACCGCAGCGTCGCAGGCCGCGTAAGAAGAGAGGTAGCGCATGACTATCTCCCTTGAACAGGCTCTCAACGGGGTTGCCTCGTTCGTAGAGAACGACATGCTCCCGAAGATGCCTAACGGCTTGAAGAAGCTGGCGACCGTCATGGCGGTGGAAACTGTCAAGAAGGCACCGGCCGTCATCGCGAAGCCCTACGAGGGGTTCTTCAAGATGGTGGGCGTGCTTTCCGAGGACGGTTCTTCCGTCGATATGGACATGCTGTCCGGCCACCTGAAGAACGCCTTCTCCAAGGTTCCGTCCGTGGACCTGTGGGGATTCACCTTCGAACCGTCCGACGCCGAAAGGCTCGTGACGCGCATGGGAGGCGTGTAATGATGGACGAACGCATGAAGAAGGTGCTGGAACGCACCGAGAAGACGCTGGTCCGTCACCTGGAAGACCTTAACGACCAGGTGGACGTGAACAACGGCCGTATCAAGGACCACATGGTTCTTGACGGCATCAAGGACTCCCTGAAGAGTGTGAGGTGCTGTCTCGAACTCGTGGCCATGGCTGCCAAGTAGCCTTCGGTACGGCAAGAAAAAGGACGGTTCCCGGATTCGGGAGCCGTCTTTAGTTTTATTCGATTGGCGATCAGGTGTCTATCGCGATGCGGAACGTATGCAATTTGCCATCGTTGTCGTGCAGCGTCTTCGCCATGATGATTTGGCGTGTCGCCGAGATGTGCGTCCAGGTGCGTTCGCCCTGCGGCAAGTCGTAGTAGCCTGTGTTTCCGATGCGGTCCTTGAACTCGTCCTCGTCGACCGTCCTGCTGTCAACCGTGTATAGTATGCTCATGTTATTATCCCCTTTTAAGAATTTTGCGGCGTGGCGGACCCATCCGCCCGTTTTGACACGCTTTCGCGGTCGTGTGGTCCCATGGTTGGCACCGCCGTAATGGTTAGCGGTTGGCGTTCCTTGGACCGCGTGGGAGTCCCTTGTCGGCCCTTGGAGCCTTGTTCGGCGATCCCTTCGGCCTGCCGCCCTTGCGCCCGTTCTCGGCGCTTGTGCGCTTCTTGAGTTCGCTCTCGGATTCCGGCTTGCGCTCCCTGTATTCCTTCGGGGCTCGGTGCGAGCCGCCCTTGTCTGAACGCGGGGAGCCGTTCTTCGACCTTTTCCTTGCGACGATTCCGGCGGCTACGATCTGCGCGGCTATGTCTGCGGTTTCTTCGGGAGAAAGTTCCGAACCGCAACGTGGACACTTGACTGGCATAATTAAACCTACTTTTTGGATGCAATATAGATTAGGCGCTGAAGGACGTCAATGCCCTATCCTTCGCATTGCGTCAGCATCATGTAACCGTCGGGGTACTTGCGGGTTCCCAGCTTCTCGACGTGGGCGAGGACGAATTTGCATTCGTCGTCGGTGAGCGACACGGTGTTGCCTTCGGCGTCGTGGTTAGTGACAAGCAGGTTTCCGACAAGCATGGGCCTTCCGAGGTTGTCAATGGCTGAAATCTTCGGGCTAATCTTGAACGTTCCCTCGTCGTCGCAGATGATGTCGAAGCGCTTGCTGGAGCGTCCGTGTCCGATGGCGCGGGACACTATGTCGATGCACTCGCAGTTCAGCAAGCCGTAGATGTTCTGTAGGCTGTGCTCGAACTCCACGGTCTTCGCTTCTTCGGAGTCCACGTCGATGAGGACTGCCTTGACGATTCTCTTTTCTTCTTCCTGTTCTTCCATGGTTTTACCTCGTTGTTAATGGTCGTGCGGGTTTATGGCGTTGCCCGCTCGCCTGATAGGGGTTAGGCGACTTTGATCGCGTGGAGTGAGTATGTTGCGCCCATCATCTTTGCGTCGGCGAATATATCGTTTTCTTCTTTAGCGTAAATAGTGAAGTTTGGAAAAGCGTTTTCGACGATTGTATCGAATCTTCTGCCAGTAGAATCTTCAACAGTAACGTCGTTGTATGCCTTGCCGTTCTTTGTGAGAATTGTGCGGATTTTCATGATGTCCTCGCTTGTTTGTTGTTTACTCTCTAAATATACCTAAATCTTTGAAACAAATCAATAGGTTTATTTAAAAAAATGTGTAAAAAAAATGCGACATTCGGAAATGCCGCATTCGGTGATGTTTCGGATAGGGTGGCCTACAGCTCCGGTATGGCGTCTACCGCCTTCTTCCTGCCTTCGTCCAGCACCTTCGCGTATATCTGCGTGGTGGTAATCTTCGTATGTCCGAGCAGCTTGCTTACCGTGAACAGGTCGGCTCCGTTGCCGAGGGCTAGCGTCGCGAATGTATGACGCGCCACGTGAAAGGATATGCGTTTCTTGATTCCGGCCCTTGCCGCCCATTCACGTATCTTACGGTTGTGCCATTCCTCGCAGGTGGGAAAGTCGTGGAACACCTTCTCGGAGTCGTTCTCGCGGAGGAACCTTTGGGCGTTCTTTCCGATGGGAACCTGTACGAATTCCTTTGTCTTGTGCTGCCGTAAAAAAATTACGCCGTTGCGAATGTCCGACCACTTGAGGTTACGCACGTCGGACAGCCGCAACCCCGTGAAACACGAGAACAGGAAAGGGTAGGCAACCCTCGGCTCGCAGGGCGTATCCGTGATGGAGCGCAGCTCCTCGATCGTGAGGAAGCACCGCTCCCCGGCAACCTTCGACGGCACCAGCCCCGAAAAGTCGGGAACCATGGTTATTATGCCGTCCAGCTTCGCCTTGTGCAGGATCGTCTTCAGGACGTTCGTCTTTGTGAGAATGGTGTTTGCAGCGTAGCCCTTGGTGTCGCGCATCCACGTAACGAGTTTCTCGTAGAAGGCCCTATTGATGTCGACAAGGCGGGTGTACTTGCCGAACTCGTTGAAGTTCGCTATGAGTTCGAGCCTTGAGTGACGGGTGCCTTCCGTCCTGCACGTGGAGGATTCCTTCAGCGCGTAGTCGATAAATCTTACGGTGGTGTCGGATTCTTTGACGAAAACGCCGAGGTCCGCCTCGTCCAGTTCGCGGGACTTCTTGCGGGCGTATTCCTCGGCCATTGCAAGCGTGTTCGAATTTTCTATCTTTATCCTTGCCGACGTACCTGGCCGAAGGTACAGGTTGAGCGGTTCGCGGATTCTCTTACCGTCGATCCTGTAGTTGATGAAGAGCGATTCCGAACCGTCCGACAGCCTGCGCCGGAAGACGGTTACACGTTGACGCGTGACCGGGACCATAAGTGACTACTCCTTCGTCTCATTATTGCAAGTGACCGAGACGTGCCCAATTTTAGAAAAAAGGCGTAACCTGCTGTTACGGAGTAGTCCTTTGGACCCGGTTCGAGCCTTTAAATCTTACGCAATATTACGTTTCAGCACGTTTCGTTACGTACTTAGTGCCAAGAGTCCCTTTGGCACTAT